>WNFF01028614.1_pt1 | contig 12534 bp, 9 predicted proteins | sample 5400441 | NCBI WGS metagenome assembly WNFF01 (sample SAMN13153345, study PRJNA577476) | soil metagenome | isolation source: 120 cm saprolite under Douglas fir tree site 2 hole 3 replicate 1 | place: USA:California | collected 2015-04-18
CCATGTTGATGATCGAGGCGCCCTTGCCGTGCTCCAGCATCTTCGGCAGGAAGGCGCGGATCATCAGGTACATCGAGCGCAAATTGACGTCGAAGGAGAAATCCCAGTCCTCGGGCAGCACATCGAGGATCGTGCCGTGATGAACAAAGCCGGCGCAGTTGAACAGGATGTCGAGCGGTCCCAGCTCGTCGGCGAGCGCGGCGATCGCCTCGCGGTCGGTGACATCGAGCCGGCGCGTCGCGACAAAGGCTTCGGCCAGATCGGCGACCTTGTCCTCGGCGATGTCGGTGGCCAGCACGCTGGCGCCCTCGGCCGCAAAGGCGAGCGCCACCGCCCGGCCGATCCCTTGCGCCGCCGCCGTGACCAAGGCGCGCTTGCCTTCGAGCCGCCCCGCCATGCCGTCGCTCCTCGCCCATCGTTACTTCGTCATTCCCGCGCAAGCGGGATTCCGGAGCCGCAAGATCGTGCGCGCGCCCTGGATGCCCGCTTGTGCGGGCATGACGACAGGCAACCAGGCTCAAATTGCCACGTCGAGGAAGCCCCTGTAAATCGCTGCGCCGCCCGGGGGCTGGGTGCAGGGGCTCAGCCGGAGCCGAGCACCATGGCGGCGCCGAGCATATGGCCGTCGGGGGCCTGGACGAGAACGGCGAGGCCTTCGCCGGCGGCTGGCGGCTCGATCGCGAAGCGTTGCTCCGACCCGTCCCACGCGCCGAGCGTCGTCAAGCTCTCGACGCCGTTGAAATCATTGGCGACGCGGCCGGTGTTCTCGCCGGCGCCGACATTGGTCGTCCGGCGCTGGACAAAACGCACGAGCACAATTTCGCCCCTGCCGGCGCCGCCGCCGATCGCGACGGAGCGCCGGTCATCGGCGAAGCTGACCGGCGCGATTGCCGCCGGTCGCACACCGCGCAACGCGTCCATCACCGCGGCGCGGTCGGAGCCGACCATCTCGCTGGTCCCGTCGACCACAATTTGCGGCGTATACACCCGGCCATCGGTGAAACGCCGGGCGTAGGCTTTCTGGCGCTCTGTCGAGCCTGGACTGGACAGCGGGTCCTTCCAGCCGAGCGAATCCCAGTAACTGATGTGGAAGCCGAGCGGCAGCACGTCGCGGCGCCGCGCCAGCTCGCCGAGCAGCGCATCGGCGGGCGGGCAGGACGAGCAGCCTTGCGAGGTGAACAGCTCGACGACGACAGGCCGCGGATCGGCGTTCGCCGGCGTCGTCGCGACAGCCAGCCCGAGAATCATCCCGGCAAAACGCATAATTTGGCGGTTTGTCATCGCATTCTCCCCGCATCGCGCCCCGCCCATCTATGCACCTTCCCGTGGAAAAGCAGCAGCGCTGCCGATCACGCTTGCGCGAGCCGGGCGGCAGCGCGACGCCGACAATTACCATCATGGCCAGCGCCGCGGCGGCCGTGCGTCCTTCGAGACGCCCGCTACGCGGGCTCCTCAGGATGACGTTCTTTCTTATTGCCATCATAGACTTACGTCATCCTGAGGAGGCGCTCCGCGCCGTCTCGAAGGACGCAGGATGCGGATGCAGCCGTCCATCACGCCCGCGAGCGCATGCGTTCGAGCACGATGGCGCGCAGCGGGCCTTTTTGTGCCTTGCCGGTCGGCGTCCGCGGCAGGGCGTCCAGCACCTCGAGGAACTCCGGCAGCTTGTAGGTCGCGATCTTGTCCTTGAGAAAGGCGGTCAGCTCGGCAAAGGAGAGCGTCTCGCCCGGCTTCAGCACGATCGCGGCGCAGACGCGCTCGCCGAGAAGCGGGTCGGGGATGCCGATCGCGGCGGCCTCGCGCACCTTGGGATGCCGGTACAGCACCTCCTCGATCTCGCGCGGGTAGATGTTGGTCCCGCCGCGGATGATCAGCTCCTTCTTGCGGTCGACGATCTTCAGGTAGCCCTGGGCGTCGATGACGCCGATGTCGCCGGTGGCGAACCAGCCGTCCGGACTGAAGCTCTTCGCATTCGCCTCGGGATTGTTGTAGTAGCCGATCGTCACCGACGGGCCGTAGGTCAGGATCTCTCCCGGCATGCCGCTCGCGCAGTCTTGGCCGTCATCGTCGACGATGCGGATCCCGATCTGCGGCAGCGGACGCCCGACCAGGCCGCACACCGCTTCCGGGTCGTCCTCGACCGTGGTGTGCGACTGGAAGCCGCATTCGAGCATGCCGTAGAGCTCCAGCAGATGCCCCGGCAGCCGCGCCCGCACAGCGCGGATCACCTCGATCGGGCAGGACGCGCCGCCGGTCGTGATCATCTGCAGCGACGACAGATCAAAGCGGCCGAGATCCGAAACGCCGAGCAGCGATACGAGATGCGCCGGCGCACAACAGAAATGCGTCACCCGCTCACGCTCGATCAATTGAAGCGCCTGTTCGGCATCGAACGCTTCCTGCAACACTACAGGGCAGCCGGCGAAGATCCCCTGGAGGACGTTGAGCAGCCCCCAATTGAGACCGACCGGCAGAAAGGCCAAGAGCACGCTGTCCGGCCCCATGCGATGGATCTCATTGGCGAAACGCGCCGCGCAATTGGTCGTGTTGTGGAGATGCAGCACCGCCTTGGGGTCTCCGGTGGTGCCCGAGGTGAAGGCGGTGCGGCACAGATCATTGGCGTGTGGCCGGCGGCGGCGCAGCGCGTCGCGGTCGAATTCCGGGCCCTCGGGGGCGTCGAGGAAGGCGCGCAGGTCGAAATAGGGCGTGGGCACGTCGTCGCCGACCACCATCACATGTTTCAGGCGCGGCAATCTGGGGCGCAGCGCGGTCAGCATCTCAAGATAGTCGAAGCGGCAAAAACGGCGCGGCAGGATCAGCGCCGAGGCTTGGGTGAAGCCGAGAATGAACTCGACCTCGCGGGCGCGGAAATCGCTGTGGAACTGGCAGAACGGGATCCCCGCCAGCATCGCCGCATTGAGCGCGACCGCGAACTCGCTCCAGTTCGGCAATTGGATCGCGACGACATCGTCGGCGCCGAGGCCGAGCCCGACCAGATATGCCGCCAGCCGCTCGGCGCGGCGATAATATTCGGCAAAGCCGAGCCGCACCCGCCCATCAGCGATCGCGAGCCGGTTCGGGGCCATATGGGCCCAGGCCTCCAGCGCGTCATTGCTGGTCGTGTCGAGCCAGTAGCCGTTGCCGGTGAACTCGGCGATGCGGACGGGATCGATCGGCGGGTCGGGGATGCGCATAACTACTTTCCAGCGCGTTCCTCGGCGTCGGTCTCATAGACATACGGCTCGACAAAATAATAGGCTTTTTCTGGGGTGACCGGCACATCGAGCAGACCCCCGATCTCGCGCGCTTGGCGGCTGTCAAGCGGGTAATCACCACACCCATCGTCATCCAGGGTGATCCCCGCGATGTCCTTCACCTTGGCGACTACCGCTTCCGGAACATCGTGCGATCCGATGATTCGCTCTGTCTCTCGGCTATAGGTGACCAACCGATAGATGATTTTCATACTAGGGCTCCACCGAACGCGTCGCATCGGCGTCTTTTGTTTGTACTCCCGTCAACGGATCGAATTCGCCGATGTGGCGTCCTCTCGAGTTGTAGGCTTCCACCGTCCCGTGCCGATAATCCCATTCCAGGATCGTCCCGTCATCGTCTTTCCAGCGGCGCCGACGCCCTCTGCCGCCCGGCCGTGGCGTCTTGGACCGCACGCGCTCAGCGCGCGGAAATCCGGGCAGCTTACTGTCCGGTGGCGGCGGGTAGGGTCCGCTGCGCAACTTCCCGTTAGCCCGACATCTGCCGCTGTGCCGGCAAATCGTCCTCGATGAAGGCGGCGATGACCTCGTCGATGTCGCGGTCGCGGCCGAAGCCGAGCTTTTCGGCGCGCGGAGTCAGGAGGGCCTGCGGCCAGCCCGAGACGATCGCCTGTATCTGCGGATCCGGCTGCCAGTGGATCCGGGCATAGGCGCCCTCGCCGCCGACGCGGCGCAAGGCCGCCGCCATCTCGCCGACCGCGACCGAGAAACCCGGCAGCTGCAATGACCGGCTCGCGCCGAAGGCCTCGCCCGGCAGGTTGAGGGCATGGACGAGCCCCTCGACGATGCGGCGCGGCGAGGCCAATGCCATGACCGTGTCGGGCATAACGGGGCACACCGCATCCTGGCCGGCCAACGGTTCGCGGATGATCGAGGAGGCAAAGGTCGAGGCGGCGCGGTTGGGCCGCCCCGGCCGCACCACCACGGTCGGCAGGCGCAGCGCGCGGCCGTCGACAAAGCCCTTGCGGCTGTAGTCGTTGACTAGGAGCTCGCCGATCGCCTTCTGGGTGCCATACGAAGTTTGCGGGGTCAGCGCAGTGTCGTCGCCGACCGCTTGCGGCAAGGCGCCGCCATAAACTGCAAGCGAACTGGCGAAGACGACAAGTGGGACGGTTCCCAGCGTGCGGCACGCATCGAGCACGGCGCGGGTGCCGTCGAGATTGACCCGGTAGCCGAGTTCGGTGTTCGCCTCGGCTTCGCCGCTGACGATCGCGGCAAGGTGAAACACCGCATCGGTGCCGGGCGCGATCAGCCGGGCCACGGTGTCCCGGTCGGCGATGTCGCCGGTGACGAGCCGGAGGCGCGTGTCTGCGGGCAAGGGCAGGGCCGGTGCGGCTTTGTCGAACAGCACTAGCTCGTCGATCGACCCGAGGCCGCAGCCCCGCTCCACCAGCCGGATTGCCACCCGCCGGCCGAGAAAGCCCGCTCCAGCAGCCGGATCGCCACCCGCCGGCCGAGAAAGCCACATCCTCCCGTGATGACGATGCGCATGGCACGATACCTCCGATGCCCACAGCCGTGCGGTCGCAATAGCCCCTCACCCCAACCCTCTCCCCGCAGGCGGGGAGAGGGAGCTGCCGGTGGCGGCCTTTCAGCTGCGTCCCCTCTGCCCGTTCACGGGGAGAGGGACAGGGTGAGGGGCCGCTGGATTGCGGTCTCACCCTATCCCGTATTTCTTGGCCCAGCCGAGCCCGGCCATTGTGTCACCTTGCGGCCGGTATTCGCAGCCGATCCAGCCGGCAAAGCCAACCTCGTCGAGCAGGTCGAACAAATAGGGGTAATGGATCTCGCCGATATCGGGCTCGTGCCTTCCGGGATTGCCGGCGATCTGGACATGCGGGTAGTGGCCGGCCAGCGCGCGGATCTTGGTGGCGAGATCGCCCTCCATGATCTGCACATGATAGAGGTCGAGCTGCAGCTTCAGATTGGCCCGGCCGACGCGCTCGATGACCCGCATCGCCTGGCTCGTGTAATTGAGAAAATAGCCCGGAATGTCGCTTGTGTTAATCGGCTCGATGACGGCGGTGAGGCCGGCGTCGGCGACCCGGTCGGCGGCCCACCGCAGATTGTCGATATAGACGCGCTCGCCGGCTTCTCTGTCGCGCCCCTCCGGCCACAACCCGGCCATCGTGTGCACCAGCGGGCACTTCGTCGCCTTGGCATAGACGATCGCGAGGTCGACCCCGTCGCGGAATTCCTGTTCGCGCCCAGGCAGCGCGGCGAGGCCGCGCTCGCCGCCGGCCCAGTCGCCGGGCACGGTGTTGAACAGCGCGAGGCTCAGGCTATTGCGCTCGAGCCGCTCGGCGATCGCCTCGGGCGGGTGGTCGTAAGGGAACAGGAACTCGACCCCCTTGAAGCCGGCCCGCGCGGCCGCGTCGAACCGGTCGAGAAAGCCGATGTCCTGGAACATCATGCTCAAATTGGCAGCGAAGTGAGGCAAGGGGAGGCTCCTCTGTTTGCCCGCAACACGGCAGACGGCTACTGTTGCCCTGGGCACGGATCAACACAAGAGCCGACGCGCCGAGGCCATTGGGGGGGAGAGCGTAAATGCCGAACATCAGAATTGCGCTCCATGCCGGCATCGCGGCGGCAGTTCTCTTCTGTGGCGCCGCAGCGGCGCGCGCCGCCGAGCCGATCACCATCGGCCTCAGCATGGCATTGACCGGCGGGCTTGCCGCGGTCGGCAAATCGGGCCTCCTGGCGATGCAGATCTGGGCCGAGAACCAGAACGCCAAGGGCGGGCTCCTCGGCCGCCCGGTCAAGCTGATCTATTATGACGACCAGAGCAACCCGTCGACGGTCCCCGGCATCTACACCAAACTGATCGAAGTCGACAAAGTCGACCTGGTGATTTCCGGCTATGCGACGAATATGGCCGCGCCGGCGATGCCGATCGTCATGCAGCACAACCGGCTGTTCTTTGGCCTGTTCTCGCTCGGTATCAATGTCGAGTTCCATTACCCGAGATACTTTTCGATGCTGGTGTTCGGGCCGGATCCGAAGCCGACCTTTTCCAAGGGCTGGTTCGATATTGCGATGGCGCAGAACCCGAAGCCGCAAACCGTGGCTCTGGTCACCGCCGATGCCGAATTCGGCCGCAACGCCCTCGACGGCGCGAGAGAGAACGTCAAAAAGCTCGGGCTCAAGACGGTCTATGACCGCGCCTACCCGCCGACCACGGTCGATTTCGCGCCGATCATCCGCGCCGTCCAGGCGACCAACCCCGACATCACCTATGTCGCCTCCTATCCGCCCGACACGGTCGGCCTGTTGCGCACGATCAGCGAGATCGGGCTCAAGACCAACATGTTCGGCGGCGCCTTGGTCGGCACGCCGTCCGCGGCGGTGCGCACCCAGCTCGGGCCGCTGTTGAACGGCGTCGTCGTCGTCGAGCTGTGGGAGCCGACGGAGACGATGAATTTTCCCGGAATCTGGGATTTCCTGAAGCAATATCAGGCAAAAGCACCGGCCGAGGGGGTCGACCCGCTGGGTTATTTCCTGCCGCCCTACGCTTATTCCGAGATGCAGATCCTCGGCGACGCGATCACCGCGGTGGGCAGCCTCGACGAAGACAAGCTCGCGCAATACATGCACAGCCATTCGTTCAAGACGATTATCGGGGACATCAGCTTCGGCCCTGACGGCGAATGGACCGAGCCGCGTCCGCTCTTCGTGCAATATCATGGCGTCGAGGGGAACGGAATCGACCAGTTCCGCGACGACCGGCGCATCACGATCCTCTCGCCGGCGCAGTTCAAGACCGGCGATGTGGTCTGGCCTTATACCGAGGCGCGCAAATAACCGTTGCACGATCAGAAGGCGATGCGGGCCATCAGCGAGAGTCGATGCATCGTTTCGTTGCGGTGGCCAATCTCGCCGGCATAATCTGCCGACAGCCGGACGCCGCGGCCGAGCTGTCCCGAAAATCCCGCTGTCACGCCGGCGAAGTCGCGCCCGAGCCGACTGCTGGTCATCGTGAAGGGCAGCCCCGGAGCGACGAGAAAATTGGCGATCGCGGTCTCGCTGGCGTCGGCGAATTCGTGCCGCCAGGTCACCCGGAGATGCGGCGTCAAAAGGCCCAGCGCGGTCGGCATGTCGAGCGCGGCCTCGGCGCCGATTCCGGTTTGGGCCGAAGTGGCGTCGCGCTCGCGGATCCGGGATGACAACGAAGCGCTGCCGGTTTCGCCGTAGCCGCCGATCGCGACATTGTTGAAACGAACCTCGCCGACCGGGCCCCAGCGCAGCAGGCCGCCATCGGTCTGCTGTTCGAAGCGATACCCGGTATTGCCGCCAAAGGCGAAGAAATGGCCGCTCGGCGATCCCGACATCGTCGGCGAGAACCCACCCAGACCGAGGCTTCGCGTCGTGTCGTAGTCGGTAACGCCACCCCCGAGGAAGCCATCGAGGTAAAGCGGCCCCGCTTCGGTCGTGCCGTACAGGCTGAGGGCACCAGCCCGGCTGTTCGTGGTGCCGCCGAAGACGCTCATATCGCCGGTGAAGTAACTGCCGGCCAGCCCGATCGCCGACACGAGGTCGAGCCGGTAGTCGAGACCGAGCGTGACGCCACCGGCGGTGAACGGCCGCGCGGTTTCGCCTGGGGTGAACGAGCGGTCGCCGAACACGAACTGGCCCGCAACAAAGCCGCCGAGCCTGCTGTCCGCTGTGATCGATCCGGGACCGCCGTCGGTGGGGGCGAGCTGGTCCGCTTGTGCGGTTTGCAACAGGCTGGCGAGATTACCGCGCCCCAGATCGAACCGCGCGGGTGCGGCGGAAAAACCGGTCGCCCCGGCCCGCAGCGCGCTGGCGCGCCCGACGAATTGGTCGGCAAGGACCCCGGCGAAAAGCCGGCCGAACAGCGTTTCGCTGAACACGTTTTGCGGCGCGAGGCGGTCGAGGGCGCTCGACACGCCGCCGGTCACCTCGGCCGGGTAAAGCGCGCTGAGGATCTTCTGCACATCGGGGTCCGGATTGCCGCGGATCTGGTCGAGCGTCAGCGCCACCGCCCGCCGGCCGGAGGTGGTGGCGAAATTCGCCAGGGGCTGGGCCGCGATGATGCCGACGGCCTGCGGCGTGTAGAGCGGCTGATAGAACAGCGAACCCGGCAGAGCTGGCGCCGCAAGGGAAGCAAAGGTGCCGTTGACCCCCTCGCTCGCGGCGAGGATCGCGAAGGTTTGCCCCAAGCCCGGGACGAAGCCATTGAGCGGCGTGATCCGCAGCGTGCCGTTGAGCGTCGCCGTGCCGTTGACGCTCAGCTTGGCAGCGCCGGTCTGGTCGAGCTGCGTCTGAAGCGTACCGGTCGGCCCCTGCGTAAAGTTGCCGTTGACCGACAGCGTGCCGCCTGGCGTGCCTGGCGAGTTGCCCGCCGAAACGGTGCCGCTGTTGCTCAGCGACGCATTGATCACGCCGGTGCCGCGCAGCGTGCCGGCCGGATTGACGACGACCGAGGAGGCGATCGACCCGTTGACGACAAGAGTGCCGCCATTGATCACGGTCGGCCCGCTAAAGGTGTCGGCACCGGTGAGGACTAGCGTGCCGGTACCGCTCAGCGTGAGGCCGCCGGTCCCGCCGATGTCGTTGTTCCAGGAGTCGAGGGCCCCGTACCCGCCCTGGCTGGCGTTCATCGTTACCGCGACATTGCCGTTGAAGGCCCCATAGCCGTCAGTTGCGGCGTAAAGGTTGAGCCGGGCCCAACCGCTGCCGTGATCGAGTGGAACCCCCGACGGCAATTCCGTCGTCGCCAGCACATCGCGACGCTGTGCGGAGCTCAAATAGGGAAAGCGCGTCTTCAGCAAAACCTCGGCGCCCGCGGGGACAACCGGCGGCAGATCGGTCGGGCCCACCGACGGGAGGCCATAGGTCAGCCGGAACTTGTAGCGGAACTTGTAGTCGCTGCGGTTCTGTTGCGTGCTGCTGAAGCGGTCGGGAGCGCCGGTCGCCGCGCAGGTCGCGATGTCGGTGCCGCATCCCTGCTGCAACAGCGTGCGCAGGTCGGTCGTGGAATTCGCGAGCAATGTCGCGAAATCCGGCGACGTCGTGACGGTGCCATTTCCAGCGCCGGTGATGGTCTGGTTCAAATAGTCGGGGTTGTTGTTCAACAACTGGACGACATTGTAAGTACCGATGATGCGTCCGCCGATGATGTCGAGCGGGTAATGGGCGCCGATGACAATGCGACTGTCGCCGTATTCGGAGGCGCGCGTCAGCAGCTGCTGATAGCGCTCCGGCACCATCGTCGCGAATAGCAGCTCCTGGGTATATCCGATCGTCGAGTGGCCGGCCGGGAAGGCGGGATTGTCGATGACGCTCGCCGTTATGCCGGGGGCGAAATTCTGGATTCGGTCGGGCGCGACCTGGAACGGCCGCAAGTCGGCGGTACGGCCGCCGGTGACGGCGATGGTGCCGTCCATGAAGTAATTCTTGTCGAACACGGCGGTCGCCTGCGCGAGGGTGTCCGCCTGCCGAAACAGCTGGGTAATGTTGCCGGTCGCCGACAGCAGCGGCGCGTTGCTATTGATCGCATTCTGATAGATCTGGTTGAGCCTGCTGCCGAGGCCGTCAGCGACGACGCTGGCGTTATCCACCGACATCATGTTGTCGGTTATCGCTTGATTGCGCTGCGCGGTGGTCGAATTGTTGTTGATCGCGATGGCCTGCTGCAGATTGCTCGCCATTACATCCGGTTTGTTCAACAGGTCGAGGAACGGCAGCAGCAGGGTGTAGGAATTGAGATACGAGCTGGTCTGCGCCTGTGCCGCCGACCCAAACGCCGCGGCGACAATCGCGAGCATCGCTATCCGAGCGGGCTCCCGCAACACGGAGGCGGCGCAGCTTCTAGCGCCCGATCATTTCAACCTCATCACCGCGCCCGGGCGAAATATTCCTCGTAGGGGATGTCGTTGCTGATCAGCACGCCGCCATCGACATCGAGGGCGATCCCGGTGCACATGCGCGAGAGATCGCTGGCGAGGAACAGCACGGCGTCGGCGATGTCCGCGGGCTCGACCATGCGGCCCAATGGGATCTTCTTCGCGCGCTCCGCCTTGCGCTCGGCCGAGGGGACCTGGCCGCCGCCGAACGCCGTCGCGGTCGGTCCGGGGCAGACCGCGTTGACCCGGATCCTGTCGGGCGCCAGCTCGTAGGCGGCGTGGCGAGTGAAGCCGAGGAGCCCGGCCTTGGACGCGCTGTAATTGGCGCCGCCGCCGAACGAGATGCGCCGCCCGGCGACCGAGGCGATGTTCACAATCGCGCCCCCGCCGCGCTTTTTCATGTGCGGGATGACCGCCTGCGTGCCGTTGAACGGCCCGCGCAGATTGACCGCGATGACGCGGTCCCAATCGGCAGCCGGCATGAGTGCGATGGTCTGGCGCGTGATCGTCCCGGCGGAGTTGACCAGGACGTCGATGCCGCCTTCTGTTGCCGCGATGTCCGCGGCGAGGCGGGCGAAGGCCGGGCCGTCCGCGACATCGAGGGCGTGCCCCTTTGCCGTGCCGCCGATTTCGGCCGCGACTCGCTCGGCGGCGGCGCCGTCGCGGTCGATCACCGCGACCCGCGCCCCCGCTGCCGCGAAACCGCGAACGCAGGCCGCGCCGATGCCATTGCCGCCGCCCGTGACGAGAACGATTTTCCCGGCGAAATCGGCTGCCATGGGTCCGGCTCCGCAAAGATGAACCGGGCCAATCTATCGGCAAACGTCAGGGCTTCACCAGCGGGCATTTCGACTGGGAGAGCGGAGTGAAAGCCTGATCGCCCGGGACCGTCGCGATCAGCTTGTAATAATCCCAGGGGTAACGCGATTCGGACGGTGTCTTGACCTGAAACAGCCGCAGGTCGCGCACCATGACCCCGTCGGCGCGAATATGGCCATCATGCGCGAAGAAGTCGTTGATCGGCGTCTCCCGCATCACCTTCATGACCGCGTCGGTCTCGTCGGTGCCGGCGCGGGCGACGGCCTGCAGGTAGTGCATCGTCGATGAATACACGCCGGCCTGCGGGCTGCTCGGCATCTTTTTCGCTCGGTCGAAAAACCGCTTCGACCAGGCCCGGGTAGCTTCATCCAAGTCCCAATAAAAGCCCTCGCTCAACACCATGCCCTGGGTCGTTTCGAGGCCAAGCGAATGGACGGCGTTGATCCGCAGGCCGAGCCCGGCGAAGATTTGCGGTCCCGGGAGCATGCCGAGCCGGGCGGCCTGTTTGATCGTATCGGCCTGATCGGTGCCGCCATTGGCCAGGCCGATGACTTTTGCCCGCGATTCTCGCGCCCGCGCCAGATAAGAGCCGAAATCATGGGCGTCGAGCGGATGGCGAGCACGGCCCAGCACCCTGCCGCCATGCTGCTCGACCACTGCGGCCGTGTCGCGCTCGAGGTCGTACCCGAAGCTGTAATCGACCGTAATGAAGAACCAGCTGTCATAGCCGCGCGCCGCCAGCGCGGTGCCGACGGCGCCCGCGTTTGCCTGAGTATTGAAAGCGTAATGGATCGAGGTTGCGGTGCAGGCTTCGTTGCTGAGGCGCTCGGCTACCGCCGAGCTCAGCACGATGATCTTGTGCCGGGTGCCGGCGATCGCCTGGACGATCAGCGCCTCCGACGATCCGGTGACATCCATGATCGCATCGACATGCTGGTTTCCGAACCAGTCGCGGGTGATCGCCGCGGCGCGGTCGGCGCGGTTCTGGTGATCGCCGACGACGACTTCGATCGGCATGCCGAGAACGCGGCCGCCGAAATCCTCGACCGCCATCTTTGCCGCGGTCGCGCTGCCGATGCCGGTCGTCTCGGAATAGGGGCCCGCCATGTCGAGGAGGAGGCCGATCTTGACCACCCCGTCGGAAATCCGCGCCGCGCTCTCTGTCGGCTGCGCGCCGGTCCGGCCCCACGGGCTCGCGAGGAACACCGCCGCAACGGCGGCGAGGAGCGCGGGTCGCCAATATGCTCGCATGGTCATGCCGATCGATATGCCTCGTCGTAGATCGCCGTGTACACGATACCATCGGTTTTGACATAGCCCCGATACATCCCGGAACAGTTGAACGGCAGCGCCAACTCGCCATCGCTGCCGACCGCGACCAGCCCGCCCGAGCCGCCGACCCGGCCCACCTCGTCGATCACCGCGCGCGCCGCCTCGGCCAGCGTCTCGCAGCGATGTGCGATCCGTGCCGCGACCTCGTGGGCTACGCCGAAGCGGATAAAAAACTCACCATGACCGGTCGCGGACACCGCGCAGCTGGCGTTGTCGGCATAGGTCCCGGCGCCGATGATCGGCGT
>WNFF01003949.1_pt1 | contig 12531 bp, 6 predicted proteins | sample 5400441 | NCBI WGS metagenome assembly WNFF01 (sample SAMN13153345, study PRJNA577476) | soil metagenome | isolation source: 120 cm saprolite under Douglas fir tree site 2 hole 3 replicate 1 | place: USA:California | collected 2015-04-18
TTACATCGACCAAAGACGTGCTTTTTTGATTTCTTGTCGCCACCGCTGCACGACCTCAGGATGTTGATTTTGACCAGATGCCACGAGGACGTCAACAGGGACAGAAATCAATTTTTTCTCTGCGATTTCCTTTCCACGCTTGGACTTTCTTCCTCATCGGCTAGAAGTTCCGCTGCATGCGGTCCACTCTGACCTAGAGGATGTCCACGAGGCTCAGGTGTTTGGTGTGCTTGGCGAGCACGGGAGTGAAAGCGCCAGGGACAATGTTGCCAAGCGTTTTACTCGGTGTTGGATCAATTCGCCGACTGCACGCTTCGACTGAGACACCTTTCGATGGGCAGACTCTGGAGACTATCGGTTGCATCAAGAATGACCGCAGCGTGCCCTGGGTTCAAAAGTCGAACTTCAAAGCGAATTGGAGGATTCGAGGGTTGTTGCTTGTGGAGATGATGCGCCCAAGATTTCCGGGATTGATGACTTGTCCCGAGGGCGGGTCAATATTACCGCCAGAGGCAAAGAGGGCATTCAGGTTGCTGATCGGATTCGCGAAGTTCGCGTGATTGAAAAGATTGAAAGACTCAGCGCGGAACTCGAAGCTGCGAGATTCGGCCACGGGAAACACCTTAGCAAGAGCCAAATCCAGATTAACTTGTCGCGGCCCGCGTAGACAGTTTCGGCCGACGTTGCCGATGTCTGTGCCCACTGGACCGAGACCGGCTGTCGCCGTCCCGTCCGAGCTTGGAATTGGTCGGCCGCTCTGAACGAATGGCCGAGCAAATACCGTCGAATTGAAAAAATAACCTGCAGTTACGCCTTGCATGGCATTTCTACAGCTCATTCCGGGCATGAGGCTAGGACGAGCGAGCGGGCTTGCCCCGTTCGCAAGTCCATAGAATGAACCCGCGCCCGTGTCCACGACGTCGATGGGAAGACCGGACATAGCTGTCAGGATGGCCGACGAATGCCAGTTCCAAATTGCTCGTCGAGCAATACTTGAGCGGGCGGCGAACGCCGGCCTAGGCAGGTCCCACAAATAGCTCAACACAAATCGGTGTGTGCGATCGAAGTCAGATACACCGCGGTTGGATCTTGGATTGTTCTGGTTGCCGAGTATTGGGCCGGAGTCGTTCACCGCACCCGTATTGACGACGCCGGAAATGCCTGCACCACCGCCTGCTCCCGAGGCATTGTCAATGGATTTGGCGAACGTATAAGCAGCGTGGTACTGGGTGCGGTCAGAGATTCTCCCGGTCAGGCTCATCTGGATTGCATCGTAAGATGAATTGGCCGTGGTCTCGTTCAGGCTGAATCCACTGATCGAAACACCCTGGAGGGGTGCCCGAAGTAGAGCGTTTCCAGGAGTATTGGTCGTGATCACAGCACCGGTGACCGCATTCGTAATCGGGTTCTGTGGACTCGCTAACTGGGCTTGATTGATCGCGACTTGGCGAAGAAGTCTCCTACCCCTTGCGCCTACGTACGCTGTTTCCAGTAGCAAATCCTTCCGCAGCTCATACTGCGCACTCAGATTGTATTGGTGAACATAGGGTGTGCGTAGCCCGCGATCGAAAGCGGGACCTGCCAAGGGAACCCCCGGCACAAACGTGGGGAATTGACTCTGTGCCGGCACAGCAAAAAACGGAACGTCGAAGGGAGCGCTGTTTCGAACTCCGAGAGCGAACATGGGAGGAAGCTGCGCGCTCGCCGAGGCGTATGCGAACGTCGTGCGCGAATAATAGAGCCCGTATCCACCCCGCACTGCCAGTCGCCTCGAACGAAGAGGGGAATAAGCAAGACCGATACGCGGCGAAAAATTGTTTGGATCGATGCTGCGCACGACATACTTGCTGACATTCGGAACATCGGGCAGGTCGAAACTGGGTATTACATTTCCGGCCTGCACAAATCCGCCGATGGGAGGTCCAACCGGGTTGCCGTTCTGGACCTGCTGTCGTGGAACGTAAAGCGTCGGATCGAACGTGGAGATCCGACCGCGCGTGTCATAAATCGGCATGTCAAGTTCATATCGCAAGCCCACATTGAATGCGAATTGCGAGGACAACTTCCAGTCATCCTGCGCGAAAAAGTTGTAATCCCAGGCGCGCTGACTGCGATCGTTGAGGCCGTTGCCAAACGTGGTCACCTGGGTCGTGCCTGTCAGAAAGCTGCGGAAATCCTGAAAATCGATCTGGCCTCGCGTGAAATTCTGCGGTGAAAAATTGACTCCGTTGTATCGAATTTCTAGTCCGGCGCGGAGCGTTTGATTCCCTCGCAAGAGCGTGAATGAATCGGCCAGTGTAGTCACGAAAGGCTTCGCCGGTGCGATATTCGTTGGGGTCCCCACAACGATTCCTCCCGCTGCAGGAGCGATTCGGATCAGGGGCAACCCAGGCAGCTCGCTAGCATTCGGTCTTGAGACGCCGATTTCGGAATCTGTAACAGGTTCTCGAGGAACAGTATCGTTGCTATTGAACGCATAACCGAGCCGTAGTTCATTCGTGAGTGTCCGACTAATGAAGTGTGTGTCCCGAAGGGCGACGACACGATTGTTGAAGATCTGGTCGGTTCCGAAGCCAGGGACATTTGGCCCTGTTCCCCGAAAGCTGGGCAGCACCAGGAACTGAGAAGAGTTGGCAAAGAAGAATTTCACGGCGAGAGAATTAGTGTTGGAGAGCCGAAAATCCCCGTTCGTGTTGAATTGATCTTCTTGGAAGTTGGACGGCGAAGAACCCGAGAAGAACCCGTTTGCACGGGGCGTTGGAATCACGAATTGGCCGTTGGCAAGTTTTGCATTGAGCAATTCTAAAGAAGCAGGATCAATCGTGGCTACGCCAAAGGTCGACTCCAAGGTTGAAGCAGACCGGTCGTCCGTGAGCCCCGAGGCGACGAGAACGTTGGAAGAAATGCTGTTGATAATGGATGCCGCATTTTGCTCACGCGAGCCCTGGTAAGAAATAAAGAAGAACGCTCGGTTTTTCCGAATCGGACCACCGAAAACGCCTCCGAAAACATTTCGCCGCAGCAAAGGGCGCGCGAGGCCAGCAGCCTTCAAGAATGGATTGTTCGCGTTTAGCGTTTCATTCCGGAAATACTCATAAGTGTCTCCGTGGATTTCATTGCTCCCACCCTTTGTCACAAGCTGGATATTGGCGCCGCCGCTCCGGCCGTACGTGGCATCATAGAGTGAAGTCTGCACTTTGAATTCCTCAATTGTTTCCGGAGCCGGAACCGCAACTAGAATCGGTCCATTGGTGCCCATGGTGGTTGCATCAATACCGTTTATCTGAAAGTAGTTTTGCGTGACGCGCGCGCCGTTGACGGAAATGGCTTGAGTATTGCGGCCAACGGCAGTGCTGTCTGGCAGATAGCTGGCTGTACCTGGTGAAAGAGTCAGAATCTGAGTAAAATTGCGGGAGGCCAGCGGGAGTTCGGCAACTGTCTGAGAGTCCACCACGCCTCCCAATTGCGGCCCATCCGCTTGTACGAGATGGGTTGAAGCCTTCACAATAACCGTCTCTACCCGGTTCCCCACAATAAGCAGAATGTTGATCGTGATCGTTTCAGTAATCCTGACAGGAACATTTTCAGAAACCGCAGTCTTAAATCCATTTGCCGTTGCTTCGATCTGGTACAGCCCGGGAGGCAACAAAACAAAGGTGTAATTCCCCACGTCATCCGAAACAGCTTCCCAGTCTTCTCCCGTGGCTTTGTTGACAGCCCGGACTTCCGCTTGCACAATCACCCCGCCCGATGAGTCTCTCACTACGCCGTGGATCCGGCCTGTCGTCTGACCCGGTGCGCGCCCCGCTGCACCAAGAAAGAGCAAGCCACCGACCACGGCTTGGAGAGTACGTTTCTTAACCATCGGTGATTTCGCCGCTGTCTGACACGTGTTCGCCCTTCTTCGGGCTAGCCAAGTCGCTGGGCCTACAAATGGGCCCCGAAGTACTCCCACTTTTTCCTCTGCTCAGCCATGAATGCAAGAAATTGCGGGTTCTTTCTCAGGTTGTCCAGGTTTGAGTCATGCTCAAACAGCGGATAGCAGGGGAAACCATCATCGGCCGCAATCTGGAGGTAACGGAGTGCCTTTTGAGGTATGTTCAACAGCGCGTAGGCAGATGCGATGGCGTATGCGACGTGATGGAAATGTTGAAATCCCTTCCCCTTGGCGAGAGCCTCCTGAATCTTGATCTCCGCCTCGTGCGCATCCCCAGCGTTGGCAGCGAGTAACGCCTGCATGGCGGTCAACGATCCACCACGGTCTCCGGGATTCTCCGCAAGCATCCCGGCTATTCTTTTCTGAGCCTCACCCTGTCTTTGCAAGTGCTGCAGTGCGAAAGAAGTCTGAAAAGCCCACAGAGTTGGATTGAAGTTCTCTGAATCCTGAAGGGCCGCGAGAGAATCCTCGTACTTTTCCTTGTATAGAAGATTGATGCCCACGCGCAATCGTATTCCGGCACTCAGCGGATCGAGCTCGAGTGCCTTTTGAATCTCAGTTCCAGCTTTGTCAAGTAGGCCAATATGGTTGAACACGTTCGCAAGCTGATGATGTGCTTCCGCGAGATTAGGATTCAGCGAGACTGCGTGGTGGTAGTCGTCAACGGCACGCTCATATGCCCAGTTGTTGGCCTGCGACCACAGCAGGTACCCCCGGGACACATAGGCCTCTGCCAAGTTCGGGTCAAGTGCAAGCGCCTTCTGAACGGCGGCATTCGATTTCTCCATCCACTCGTTGGACTTCTCCGGTTCAACGGACAGGCCTCGATCCCGATACGCGGTTGCCAACGCGGTATAAGCGACAGCGAACTTTGGGTCGATAGCCACCGATTTTTCGAGAAGGCGGATGGCCCGGTCGGTTGCTTCTCGTGTCTCCAGTCCGTAGTAGGGTTTGGCACGCAGGTAAAGGTCGTATGCTTCCGGATTTACGGAGCGAGCAGCTAAAAGATATGCAGTCGTCTCAGGAGTGATAGCAGCACCGATCTCGCGGGCCACGTCAGTTGCTATCTCGGTCTCAACAATCGGAAGATTCTGCGCCGTGCATTCGTACGCGTGAGCCCACAAGTGCCGATCACCAGGCGCATAGATTAATTGGGTGTTGAAACGCATTACGTCGCCCGCTCGCGACACCGAGCCTTCGACTACTGCATCCACGTGTAATTCCTTTGCGATCTCCGGCAAGGTTTTCCTTGCACCCTTGAAGCGCATCGCGGATGTTCGCGAGATGACTCGCATTCCGCGCATTTGCGCGAGATGTGTCGTCAGCGCGTCGGTCAGGCCGTCAACGAGATATTCCTGGGTTGGGTCCCCGGTCATGTTTTCCAGCGGCAAAACGGCGACCGCCTCAATCCTCATCGCATGCGCGCTTCCCAGCAATCTTCCCTTCCAAGTACGCACCGCTAATCCGAGGGAGGTCGAAAGTACAAGCGCTGACGCGACATACGCAACCCATTTTCTCTGCCACCATGGGCGGGAAGCCGGGGCGACCGTAATCATCGAATCCAAACCCTGTTGGGAGATGTTTTGAATCATTTCCAGCGCGGTCGGTACCTCGCTCATTACTTCACGTTCTATTTGCGAAATGAATCGATAACCGCGACGTGGGAGAGTCTCGATGTAGCGCGGGTTCTCTGCAGAATCGCAAAGAGTTTCGCGCAGCCGGTTGATGGCGTTATTCAACCCGTGGTCGAAGTCAACAAAGGTGTCGTTCGGCCATAGTTTTTGGTGAAGTTCCTCACGCGTAATTGTTTCGCCGGGATGCTCCAAGAGCAGGGCGAGGACCTGCAGAGGCTGATCCTGCAGCCGTATTCTTCGGCCGTTCTTGAGGAGTTCTCCTGCGCGGAAATCAACTGCAAAAGGCCCGAAGCGGGCAGATTGAACAGACCCACGGGCACTAGGCATTTGAGGCCCTCGGTGTGGCAGTGAGTGTATCACTCCAAGTAGTGACAGAAAAGCGCCAAGCGTTTCCTCCCCATGCCCGCCAAGAGCCTTTTTCTCAGCAACATAGCTCGGGAGATTCAAAGGTTGAATTGGAGATGCCTGCGGGATTGCATCGTCCCGCCGATTGCGCCAAGGTCAGCCCACTTGCGCACATTGCAAGAATTGATCGAAAGATTCGGAGAATCCCATGGAAACAACAAGGATTAAGAAAATCACCTGGCGAATGCTTTTTGCGCTCGGCCTTGGGCTAACACTTTTTGTACTCGTCGCCTCGGCGCAAATAGAGCCAAACGCTGGACAATGGAAAACTTGGGTGTTGTCTTCGGGAAGTCAGTTTCGCCTACCGGAGCCTCCCAGCCAGCGAGATTCGAAAGAAGAGGTTGAGGTGCTCGCGAATCTTGCTACGCAGCGAGACGCGAACGCCCTAGCATTGGTCAAGCTCTGGGACGCAGGCTCGCCTTCTTACCAATGGAATCAGATCGCGCTAAGCGAAATCTCAAAATTCAATCTCAACACACCGCGTGGCGAGCGTGTACTCGCTCTCGTCAATGTCGCGATCTACGACGCAATGGTGGCGGCGTGGGATTCCAAATATGCCTATAATCGCCCCCGGCCAAGCGATCTTGTAAAGAGTCTCAGCACTGCAATTCCTAACCCTGATAGTCCCTCCTATCCAAGCGAGCATGCCGTTGCGGCGGGCGCGGCATCCACTGTCCTTGCCTACTTGTTTCCCGCCGACGCACAAACATTCGCCGATCAGGCCGCGGGGGCCGGAACGTCACGACTTCTGGCTGGCGTCCAATATCCAAGCGACGTGCAGGCAGGTCTTGACTTGGGTCGAGCAGTTGCAGCTCTGGTAATCGCCCGGGCGCAGTCCGATGGATCCGACGCAATTTTCGGTGGAAGCATCCCGAACGGTCCGTGCGATTGGAAGGGAACAAACCCTGTCGAACCTCTTGCGGGCACCTGGAAAACCTGGGTGCTCTCCAGCGGAAGCGAGTTCCGGCCAGGTCCTCCTCCGGCTTGCGACTCTGCTCAGGAAGCGGCCGAGCTTGCCGTAGTCAAGAGCTTTCCCCGCGTCCTTCCCGCTGCGGGTTCTGCCACGGCTACAGGTTCGCCATTTTACACAGAAAGCAAAGGTTTTTTCTGGCAGGGTAAGGCAGTCACCTTCTGGAGCGATCTTCTGGACAAGAAGATATTTGAGAATCGCTTGGAAAACAATCCGCCCCGAGCAGCGCGCGCATACGCAATCCAAAGCATCACCGGGTACGACGCCATGGTTGCCTGCTGGGATGGCAAGTATACCTATTGGGCCATTCGCCCAGTGCAGCTGGATTCCACAACTAAGACCCTGTTCACGACTCCGAATCACCCCGGTTATCCCTCGGCTCATGCGTGCGTGTCCGGGGCCAACGCGGGTGCGCTCGCTTATTTATTTCCCCAAGATGCAGAGTCTTTCCAAGCTCAGGCAGTCGAAGCTGCGGAATCGCGAATTTGGTCCGGGATTCATTTCCGCAGCGACATCAACGCAGGTTTCGCGATCGCCCAGGCTGTCGCTCAGGCGGTAGCAGCGCAAGCGCAGAATGACGGTTCGCAATAAGCGGAGGACACCTTTACGTCTGTAAGCGCACAAAGCTCGCTGGATCGGACGAACGAGTGCGTGGCGTGCCAGGAAATTCAGCGTGGAGTTGCAAAGGAGCATGTCATGAGAGCGAAAACTTTGTTCGTCTTGACTCTGCTGGGGCTCGGTCTTTGTTCGACGATTACCGGCTGCGGGGGCGGCCAGGCCGCACCCCCGCCTCCACCATTGCCCACGATCAGCTCGATTTCGCCAACGAGCGCGACGGCCGGCCAGTCAGGATTCACGCTTACCGTAAGCGGTTCGAGTTTTGTTTCTGGCGCAACAGTGCAATGGAACGGGGCTGCGCGTGCGACCACATTCGTTAGTAGCACGCAGCTCACCGCAACCATCTCGGCCGGCGACGTGGCGATGCCAGGCTCAACGCTAGTGAGCGTACAGAATCCAGGCCCGAATGGGCTTGGCTCCGCAGCAACGAACTTCAAGATTGATCCAGCGAATCCGACTGCTGTCATTAACTCTTTTTCTCCTCCAAGGATTTTGGTCGGTGGTCCGGATTTCACCATAACGGTCAACGGTTCGAATTTTGTGAGCGGTGCGATCGTTCAGTGGAACGGCAGCAACCGTTCCACATCTTTTGTCAGCAGCACCCAGCTAAGCGCAGCGATCACGGCCACTGACATCGCTAAGTCAGGTGTAGTTCAGATCACAGCCCTGAACCCGCTTGCGTTTGCTTCATTCGCAGCGGGATTCCTAGTCGCTGACCCCACCCCGGTCATCAATTCGATTTCCCCGAGCAATGCGATAGTTGGCGGCCAAGCATTCGTGCTGACGGCAAACGGATCGGGTTTTGTCTCCGCATCCGTGATTCAATGGGGCGGCAACAGTCTCTCTACAACCCTTGTCAGCAGCACTCATCTCACGGCGACTGTACCCGCAGCAAACATTTCCTGCTGCGCGGGGCAAGTCCCCATCCAAGTTGTTAATCCGAACGCAGTCTCTCTTTCTCAGGGAGTGAATTTCGAGCTCGATAATCCCAAACCCACTCTGACATCGCTGTCTCCACAAAACCTGATGGCGGGAGCTGCTCCGTTCACCTTGACGGTGAATGGCTCTGGCTTTGTGGGTGGTGTCGCGGTGCAATGGAATGGAAACACTCGACCAACCCAATTCATGAGTAGCACACAACTGACTGCTGCGATCCCGGCAACCGATCTGACCTCTCAAGGGACCGCGCAGGTGACAGCGGTGAATCCGGTGCCGAACGCGGGCCCGTCCGCGCCAACGACATTCACGATCAATGCGCTCACAAGTAACCCGCTCCCTTCCGTTGGGTCACTATCCGACACGACTGCACCGGCAGGGTGGCCAGGCTTTCCACTGGCGGTTAACGGAACTGGCTTCGTCGAGGCCACCTCGGTGCAGTGGAACGGCCTCAATCGGCCAACTGACGTCCTCAATAGCACGCAGATCAAAGGAGCGATCTCGGGTAGTGATCTAGCGACGGCTGGGGCGGCCCAAGTGGGAGTGTCCAATCCTTCGCCGGGAGGTGGAACTTCGAGCACAGTGAACTTCACCATCAAATCCGTCGCGTCCGGGGCAGTCGGGGTCATTGAAAGGTCTAGCGTGGCGACAGACCTTACGGAAGCGGATGCGAACAGTGGGTCACCTGTCATAAGCGCGGATGGACGATTCGTAGTGTTCACATCCAATGCCGACAACCTCGTACCGGGCGGAACCAACGGCGCGACCCACGCCTTCTTGCGGGACACGTGTGTCGGCGCGTCAACTGGCTGCACACCGTCAGTGGTTCGCGTGTCGATTGCGACCGATGGCTCACAAGCGAATCAGGCCATCTCTAGCGTTGCGATCAGCGGGAACGGGCGCTACGTGGCATTTACTTCCGCTTCTACCAATCTCGTTCCAGGGGGAGCCTCCGGCGCCTTAAACGTCTTTCTCCGTGACACCTGTTTAGGCGCAGGAGCAGGTTGCACCCCCACGACAATCTTAGTCAGCCCGGACCTGAATGACAGCTTCTCTCCGGCTCTGAGTTCAGACGGGCGCTACGTCACGTTTACGAATGGAATCACTGGAGTCTGCGACTACTATAGCTGCTCTCCGAACGACTATCTCGCAATGATCCGTGACACGTGTTTGGGAGCTGCCTCAGGGTGCACCGTATCTACAACGACCGTTTCCTTGGCGAACGACGGTTCAAAACCCAATGATACAAATGCTGACCCGCAACCACAGATTAGCGCGGACGGGCGCTATGTGACGTTCCGCTCCGCAGGGTCAAATCTTGTCACGAATGGCGGTGGGGACGGCATTTTCCTGCGTGACACATGTAACGGTTCCTCCGCGTGCACGCCCACGACTTTTCGCGCCGTGGTGGGCAGCAGCGGCGAGATTCCCTTGGCGAGCGTGGTTGTGTTTGCGATGAGCGGAAATGGCCGTTTTGTCGGATTCACAACTAATTCGACTCTCGTTGTGCCGGGCGGTACAAACGGCTTTTTCCAAGTTTATGTCCGGGATACTTGTGTCGGAGCATCCGCGAGTTGCATCCCGTCGGTGACCAGGGTTTCTCTGGCCAATGATGGCAGCCAAGGAAGTGGAGATTCTTACGTGGCTGCCGTCAGCGCCGATGGCCGAGTCGTCGCTTTCACTTCAGACGCAACGAATCTCGTGTCGAACGATACTAGCCCGTTTCCAAAGGCCTTCATCCGAGATACTTGTTCGGGCGTTGTGTCCGGATGCACGGCCGGGATATTTCGACTGTCGGTCGCACTGGATGGCACAGCCGCCAACAACCAATCTCAAGTTGGTGCAGTCAGCGCCAATGGCGCCTATGTCGTGTTCTCATCACTGGCGAGCAATCTTGGCCCTGGCGACAGCAATCAGGTGTTCGATGTCTTCTTGGCTCGGACCGGACTGCCATAGCCCACAGATAGTTCTGTTAAGAGATGGAAGGAGAGAACACAATGAGCAAGCGAATTTGGTTTTGCACTTTCGCAGCGACGATTCTTCTGGTGGCCTCAGGAATGGCGAAAGCCCAGCGGCCGACGGCAATGAAGAAGCCGCGAGTGATCATGCTCGGAGTCAACGGTGCGGAGTGGGACATCATCAAGCCACTGCTCGTTCGAGGCGAGATGCCCAACCTTGCCTGGGTTATCAGCCGGGGCGTTTCGGGAAAACTGCGAACGGTCTCCGCGCCCAATTGCCCGAAAATCTATTCCATCTTCGAAACGAGCCGTCCGCCGGAGGAAAACGGCATCACCGGTTTCAAGGTGAATGGCGAAACGGCGGTGTCAAGTCTGCTCAAGGCGCCGCCCCTGTGGTCGTTGCTTTCCGATGCGGGAATTTCCGTCGGCATGGCCAATGTGCCCGCGACGTTTCCGGCACCGCCCGTCAACGGCTACCTGATCACCGGGATGCTCACGCACGGCAAAGGTTGCGAGGATGGAATGCTGTGCTCGCCGAAACTCTCGGAAGTGCAGGATGGAGATGCTGTATATCCGAAAACGCTGGTACGGGAAATTAGTAGAGATCTTGGGGATATCCCGATCGACTGCTCGCGAATGCCCGGGGAGGCCGAACTCCGCGGGCACGAAGCGGAGACGGTGAATCGTTGGCTCGAGAATGTTTCGCAGATTCGCAGCCAGCAGCAGAGGCTGTTTGACTATCTCCTGACGAGGCGTCCCACCGATTTCACATTCTTCGTTCAATCGTGTGAGGATCGCGTGGGACACTGGCTGTATCCCATCCAACCCCACAACGCGGGCTATAACCCTAGCATTCATTCTTTGCGTGTGGACGCGTTTCCCAACCAGTACCGCGAATTCGACAAAGTGCTGGGCACGATCCTGAAGCACGTGGATACCGATACGATCCTCATCATTCTCTCCGACCACGGAATCAAGCCGCTCCGGGAAATAGAATCCCACAACGCACACCGAGACCACGCTGGAACTACTCCAGTCATCGCCAAGCACGATTTCGAGGATGGAGACGATGTCCCGGGTCTGTTCATTGCCATGGGACCGGAAATCAAGAGAGGCACTCGGATTTCGGGTATGCCGATGAGCGTGTTCGACATTGCGCCAACGATCTTGCACATCTATGGCGTTCCTGTGCACCCGCAAATGAAAGGGCGTGTGCTGACAGAAATCTTTGAAGACACGAAAGCAATAGCTATCGCAACTTCCTCATCCCTTCGTTAGACCGCTGCTCGACGTACTCGTCCATTGAGAATATGTGGATTCCCTGATAGCGGCAGGGAACGCGGCAGTTATCCTGCGAAACTTGCCTGTGAAAAGACTTTAGCTGTCAGAAAGAGAAAATTCGAGACGGAGATACTTTTGTGGTCGCACTTCCCTTCCGCCAAAGCGGGCTTCGTGAAGTGCTCACCCCGCGTGAACGCGTTCTGGAAATGCTCCTAGTTTGACCGTCGCCCGGAACTGCAGAATGGCGTCCAGCTCTTTGAACGCCGAAGTGAACGCGTTCGAGAGACTCCACATGGTCCGCGGAGCAAACTCCATGGGCCTGCGGATTTAATACAGATCCTGGACGTGACGGGCGAGGCTCTTGGGACGATCCAACTCGCCCGACACGAAGGCCCGGTAGATGGCGTGAAGTCGCCGCTGAATGCCGTCTTCGAACACTCGGCCCATTGCAACTTCATTATTTGCCGACGCTGCTGCTCGACCCTCGCCAACCGAGTTGCCAGAGCGCAAATCACGATTCCCTATCCCATGATTGCTCTGACCTCGTTCGACCGAGCCAAGGTGCCACCCCTGAAGCTCGTATTGTCGCCTTCTGTCGCCTCGCAAAACTTCTACTCCGCTCATTCTAAAACAGTTGGTTGGTAGGGGCGGTGGGGATCGAACCCACGACCTTCGGCTTAAAAGGCCGCTGCTCTACCACTGAGCTACGCCCCTAATTGGGTTTCTAACATCTTACATGGAAAAGATTTAGCGCGCATCCCGCACCGCAAGTGGCTGGCGCTGAAAGATGCG
>WNFF01004045.1_pt1 | contig 12529 bp, 10 predicted proteins | sample 5400441 | NCBI WGS metagenome assembly WNFF01 (sample SAMN13153345, study PRJNA577476) | soil metagenome | isolation source: 120 cm saprolite under Douglas fir tree site 2 hole 3 replicate 1 | place: USA:California | collected 2015-04-18
AAGTGATCCTGGCACAAACCCCTATGGCAATCCGGGCAATGTCCAAGCGCTTCCTCGTTACATTCATGGCAGCGGGGAGGCTGAGGTGCACTGCTACGCCGCGCTTGTGATTCACTACTTTCTCTCAATGTCTTCTTTTCCCTCTCCTTTCGTCCTGCTTGAGTGCGCAGCACTAGCTGCGAAGTGCCTTTCGTCTCGGCTGACCGCGCAGCGGTAGCGACGCAGTCGCGTTGCCGAGACGGGCAAGAACCAGCGTTAGCAGGACGGATAGGTGCCGAATACCTTCGTTGAGAACTGCTAAGGCTTCTTTCTAGATAATAAGCTACGTTGCAAGCCGGGGGTCAAGTGCAAGATTATCAACTGCTGATAGTATAACATTGCGGGGAAGCAAGAAAAAAGGTTATGATGAACGGAAGAAGGATATGCTCCTGCAGATTCAATGGTCGCATTTTATCCGAAAAGGGAGGATTACCATGGCTCAAAACGTGCAGACGGAATCAACCCCGCGTCGTGGTCGAGGATGGTTGCGTGCCCTGCTAATAGGCCTGGGCCTCTTTATCGCCACAACGATTGTCCTGGTGCTGACAGGCAACCCCAACCTGTACCCGACGGTCATCTTGATTGGGAACTTTCTAGTGCCGGTCGTCTTTGTTGCCTTCCTGTACGATCACCAACATATTAGCTCGCTCTCGCTAGATACGGTTGCAGCAAGCTTCTGCATTGGTGGGGTCCTGGGGGTGCTTGGGGCAGTGGTGGGTTCCTTGTCGGGCTGATCGAGGAGGGATGCAAGATTGCAGTGGTGATCTTTCTGGCGCGAAAGATGCGTCACAACTCGCAGATGGATGGGTTGTTGTTGGGAGGAGCGGTTGGCATGGGATTTGCAGCCCTGGAAAGCACCGGTTATGCCTTTACGGCGTTTCTACTCAGCAGTGGTAATATCAGTGCCTCGCTTACAGAGACAGTGCTTCGGGGCCTACTCACACCGTTTGGCCATGGGATCTGGACCGGCATTCTTGGTGCAGTGTTGTTCCGAGAGAGTGCGCCACACCGCTTTCGCATTACTGGCCTGGTGATTCTAACCTATCTCTTCGTTTCCTTCTTGCATGGTCTCTGGGATGGGTTGCCAGTCACCTTGTACATTACCGTCCCGCCCGGCCTTCCTATCCCGGTGACATCGCTGATAATCGGTGTGATTGGCGTGGTTGTACTGTCTGTCTTGTATCGGGGGGCGATGAAGCAGCAAAAACAACAGTCAACGTTGACATTGCCATAGGTTTCTGCAAGGGTTACTGACGAGAAGGAGACGTACTCATGCCTGGAGCATTACCAGCGACAAAGTGGGCCAATCATCACCTGGAATGGGGCCAGCAAACGTACGTGATGGGCGTCATCAATGTCACACCTGACTCTTTCTCGGGTGATGGTCTCATAGAAGAGACACTCACACCTGGTGAAGTTGTTGCTCGCGCGGTTGCCCAGGCACAGCAGTTTGTAACTGAAGGGGCAATGATGATTGATGTCGGTGGTGAGTCAACGCGCCCGGGTTTCGCGCCAATCACGGCAGAGATGGAACTAGACCGCGTCCTTCCGGTTATCAAGGCACTGTATGCTGTGTTGCCTGAAGAGGTGATGATCTCTATCGATACCTATAAGGCGGAGGTTGCAAGGCAGGCGCTGGACGCAGGCGCATGTATTGTCAACGATATCTGGGCGCTGCGCCGCGATCCTGACATGGCTGCACTGGTTAGCGAGCGAGCGATTCCTCTCATCTTGATGTCGAATATGCGTGGCTACCAGAGGCGCGAGATTGTCAGCGATGTGGTGCGCTTTCTGGCGCAGAGTATTGACCTGGCGTTGGCAGCAGGCGTTGCCTGGGAGCATATCCTCATTGACCCGGGAATTGGCTTTGGTACGACCGCAGAGGAGAATTTGACGCTGCTGCGCCGGCTTGGCGAGTTGCGCGTGTTGGGGCGTCCCATCTTACTTGGCACATCGCGCAAATCGACCATCGGCCTGGTGCTTGGTGGCCTGCCTGCCTCCGAGCGATTAGAGGGAACGGCTGCTACCGTAGCCCTGGGGATAGCGCAGGGAGCAGATATTGTGCGAGTACACGATGTGCGGGAAATGATGCGCGTCGTCAAGATGAGCGATGCGGTTGTGCGAGGCACCTTTCGTACTTCATAGGCCGTAAATGTGAAACCGATTGCTTTTGATGGCCTTTGTGCAACCCCCATGTAACTTTCTCACGTATATCTCTTCAGAGACCAGCGGCGTTACTATAGTTTGTGCCCCCTCTGTAATCGTAGGATACTGCTTGTACGTGAGCGTCATGCTGTCCCCAAATAGAAAACCAGGTGGCAAAGTGGATACTAAAGTATATTTTCATGTACCTTTAGAAGGTTGCTCCTAGAGATACTAACGCATCATACTTTTTCTGTGTAATACCTACACTAGTTACCACTGCTATGGAATCTGAAAGGTGATAATCATGTACGCCGATGGTCATGAGATTGCAGAACGCTCTCTCGAGGTACCTATTTCTGAAGTCTACGACGTTGTGAGAGAGGAACAGAGCAGAGCGTTGCCCCTCCTGACCGAAATGGAGCAGCACCAGATCGCAGCCTGGAATGCTACCCAGCAGGACTATCCCCGTGATGCATACGTCCCCCAATTAGTAGCGAGGCAGGCTGCTGCAACCCCTGAGGCAGTGGCGCTGGCGGCGGGAGATCAGACATGCACCTACCGGGAGCTTAACCGGCGAGCCAATCAAGTAGCCCAGTACCTGCAAACCCTTGGCGTGCAGCCCGGTGTACTGGTGGGTCTCTGTGTAGAGCGCTCCTTTGACATGGTCGTGGGGCTGCTTGGCATCCTCAAAGCAGGCGGTGCCTATGTCCCCCTCGATCCAGGCTATCCGCCTGATCGTCTCGCCTTCATGCTCAATGATACTCAGGCACCCGTGCTGGTGACACAGCAGCGCTTGATCTCACGACTCCCCAGCGGAGTAGCCCGGGTTGTCCTCCTGGATACTGATACGGCGGTGCTGGCGCAGCAGAGCGAGGCTGAACCGGTGCTTTCAGCCACGGCCTCCGACCTGGCGTATGTAATCTACACGTCAGGCTCGACAGGTCGCCCTAAGGGAGTGCAGATCACGCACGAGAGTCTGCTCAACCTGCTGTTCTGGCATCACCGTGCCTTCGCGGTGACCCCCTCCGACCGGGCCACCCAGCTTACCAGCCCCGCCTTCGATGCGACTGGATGGGAATTGTGGCCCTATCTCACGGCCGGTGCGAGCGTGTATTTGCTTGACGAGGAGAGCCGGGTCGTGCCGGAGTTGTGCCGCGACTTCTTGCTGAGTCATGGCATCAGCATCACGTTCTTGCCGACAGCGCTGGCGGAAAGCGTCATGGCCCTGGAGTGGCCTTCGACGACCTCGCTGCGCTACCTGCTGACGGGGGCCGATGCGCTCCACCACTATCCATCGCCCAGCTTGCCTTTTGCGCTGATCAACAACTATGGCCCGACTGAGGCGACGGTGGTGGCTACCTTTGGGCGCGTCTTCCCAACCGAATGTGTTGCTATCCCGCCGTCGATTGGCCGGCCCATCGCTAACACACAGATCTATCTCCTGGATGAGCACCTGCGACAGGTGCCAATCGGGACCCCGGGCGAACTCTGCATTGGAGGAGCAGGTCTGGCCAAAGGCTACCTCAACCAGCCTGAACTGACGGCGGAAAAGTTCATCCCGCACCCGTGGAGTTCCGAACCGGGCGCGCGCCTCTACAAGACAGGGGACCTGGCCCGTTACCTGCCGGATGGGCAGATCGCCTTTATGGGACGCATCGACCAGCAAGTGAAGATTCGCGGCTACCGCATCGAACCGGATGAGATCATGTCCGTACTTAATGAACAACTGGCTGTACGGATGAACCTGGTGATCGCCCGTGAAGATACCCCTGGCGATAAGCGGCTGGTGGCTTACGTTGTGCCTGTTCCAGGAGCGCACATCAGCGCCGGTTCCCTGCGCGAGATGCTTGCGAAGCGCTTACCAGACTACATGGTTCCGGCGACTTTCGTGCTGTTGGAAGCGCTGCCAGTGACCCCCAACGGCAAGGTGGATCGCGCCGCCCTGCCCGCGCCAGGTGCGACCAATACCTTGCAGGATGCAGTCGAGGCTTTGCCCAGCACGCCGATACAAAAGCGGCTGAACGGGATCGTCGCCCCCCTCTTGGGCCTGGAGCAGATCGGCATAGATGACAACATCTTCTTGCTTGGCGGAACATCCTTGATGGGCACACAGGTTATTGTGCGGGTGGCCGAAGCATTCGGGGTCGAACTCCCTCTGCGTACCTTGTTCGAATCTCCCACCCTACGATTATTATCCGTTGAGATTGAACGATGTATTGTCGCTCGGTTGGAAATGATGAGCGATGACGAGGTCTTGCGCCTGCTTCAATGAGAGTTAGGCGCCTGACCTTGCCAGCTTGCCTGGCACCAAGAAGGAACGAGGATCACTATACATATGGAAGCATCGTCTATGGCTGGTCCACCCGAGCCAATGCTGAGTCTTTATCACCTGCTTGATCCTGAAGTACTCGCCAATCCCTATCCCTTGTACCACCGGCTTCGCAGCAGCGACCCGGTTCACTGGGATCCCTTTCTGCATACCTGGGTTGTGACGCGCTACGCAGATGTGGTGACGGTACTTCAGCATTTTTCAGCCCGCCGCACGCCTACCCCCGAACAGCTCACAGCGCTCGGCCTGCCGGGCCTGGTGCCGCTGGCGGAGGTACTGGTGCGCCAGATGCTATTTCTGGACGCACCCGCGCATGCGCGCATACGCGGACTGGCAGCGGGAGCCTTTACACCCCGCAGGGTGGAGGAGCTGCATTTGCATATCCAGGACATCACGAATAACCTCTTAGATGCGGTGCAGGCCAACGGTCATATGGACGTGATCGCCGACCTGGCTTATCCTTTGCCGGCCATTGTGACGGCAGAAATACTGGGCTTGCCGACCTCTGACTGGGAGCAATTGACCGCGTGGTCAGCGGACTTCGCCGAGGCGCTGGGCAACTTCCAGCATAACCCGGATCGTGCCTCGCGTGTGTTGCAGAGTCTGGAAGAGATGTGCGCCTACTTCCGTGATGCAGTTCGGGAGCACCAGCAGCATCCGCGTGATGACCTGGTGAGCGCTCTGCTGACTGCCGAAGTGGAGGGAGATAGCCTGAGCGAGGAAGAAGTAATTGCCAATAGTATCATGCTCATGACTGGTGGACAGGAGACCACCACCAACCTGATTGGCAACGGCATACTCACCCTGCTGCACCATCCGGACCAGCTCGAGCAATTGCGGGCGGACCATACGCTGATTCCTACTGCCATTGAGGAACTGCTGCGCTACGAAAGCCCCATCCAGTACACCTCACGCCTGGCTCCTGAAGATGTCCAGATGGGTGGGAAAACGATCCGCCAGCGCCAGGCGGTCATCGCAGTGATAGGTGCCGCCAACCGCGACCCAGAGCGTTTCTCCGACCCGGATCGACTCGACATCGGTCGGCAGGAGAACCGGCACCTGGCCTTCGCGTGGGCTGCCCACTTCTGCTTTGGCGCGCCGCTGGCACGGCTCGAGGGCCAGGTGGCGTTCGAGTCGATCTTGAGCCGCATGCCCCAACTGAGCCTGGAGTCTGGCCCGGTGCGTTGGCGAGAAAACCTGGGTTTTCGTGGCCTGAAGACTCTGCCAGTCACGTTTTAGTATCCCTATCCCGGAGTGTTTGACCGTGGGGGTCAGAGAGCGCTGCGGGAATGATGGCGAGTGACCCCCATGATGTCTATGAATGGAAGCGATGTCATGCCAGATACATCCGAACTCTCAGAGGCAAGGCGTACCTTGCTTGAAAAGTATGTGCGTGGAGATGTCCCGCAGATTGCAGTGGCTACAAGAGCTGTCACCCAGTACGCTGAAGCGGACGTGGCTACCCCGCGCGAATGTGTGGTGACGATTCAGATCGGCGGCTCTAAGCGACCTTTTTTCTTTTTACATGGGGATTGGATAGACGGCGCTTACTGGTGCTTCCCTTTAGCGCACGAGCTGGGATCGGACCAACCATTTTATGCGCTCGAGCCTTATAGTTTTGATGGGATGCCGGTTCCGCCCAAATTCGAAGCTATAGCGGCCGCACATCTTAAGTCGCTACGTAGTGTGCAGCCAGAGGGGCCTTACCTCCTAGGGGGCTTTTGTAACGGAGCCTTGCTGGCTTATGAAATGGCCCGACAACTACACACGCAAGGGCACAGGGTTGACCTACTGGTACTCATGGATCCGATGGGTCTTGTCTATCCCCTCCATAATAGATTAGCTAACGGCCTGGTCACGCTCTTTGGGTCCCTGATGCGACTCGACCAGGAGAAGCAGTTGAATCTGTACGTACTTCAGCGATATATATATAACTATCTGCAACACCTCTATCGATATCTACGATATCCACACTACAGGGGGTTGAAAACTGAGCTGAAAGCGAGGCCGGTGAATCCGCATGGAGGTGCAATCGCGCCAGCTCATTCTCCTGGTGCATACAGTACCATTCAGAGGTTGAAAACACTGTATGAATACAAACTAAGTTTGGGCATAGAGCGCACGGGAACCAACGAACGGGTTGAGCCTGGACACGCACATAACAAAGTAGGCTTTAGACTCCCGAGGCTCGATTCGATCTTCCCCGATCCATTTTTCCCTACGACTGAAGTTCTCCGCCAGGATTATCCAGGCGTATACGACTGGATTGCTATGCGTTATGTCCCGGATGACTTTTATCCTGGCAAGATCACATTCTTTTGGGATAGCGAAGAGCCCTATAAAGCGGGTTGGCGCAAAGTGACTGAAGTTAACGAGGTGGAGGTCCACGTTCTTCCTGGTTCACAATTGGCCAGTAGAACCAGGTATCTTCACGTCTTGGCTGAACGTTTGGGTGCATGTCTGAGCAAGGCGCAGGCAACTACTTTATTTACCAGTTAGGATAGCGCTCATGGAAGAGAAATACCAAGCACCTCGCGTCAGTGTTGTTATCCCGGCGCTGAACGAAGCTCAAAACCTTCGTCATGTGCTGCCGCTCATTCCACCCGTTGTCACTGAGATCGTTCTGGTTGATGGACACTCAACCGATGATACCATCGCAGTAGTACAGCAACTAGGTCCCACTATTCGGCCGCCTATTCATATCATCAAACAGACAGGAAAAGGCAAGGGTGATGCCCTACGAGTTGGTTTTGCCGCTTGTGTGGGTGATATCATCGTGACTCTCGATGCCGATGGGTCAACCGATCCCAGAGAGATCCCACTTTTTGTTGAAGCCCTCCTTAGAGGAAATGATTTCGCCAAAGGCTCACGCTGTGTTTTAGGTGGGGGTAGTCATGATTTTACTCTCCTGCGTCGACTGGGTAACTACGGACTGCGTAAGTTAGTGAACATACTTTTCCGGACGCGGTTCAGTGATCTGTGTTACGGCTACAACGCATTTTGGAAGTATTGCCTTGACTATATAGAAGAAATTGACCGCGATGGCTTCGAAGTTGAAACACTCATCCACCTGCGTATCCACAAAGCCAACCTGAAGATTGTCGAGGTTCCGAGTGTCGAGTACCGGCGCATCTACGGCAAAAGTAACCTGAATGCCTTCCACGATGGCTGGAGTGTGTTAAGAACGATTGTGAGGGAGCGAAGCAGGAACTTCTCGACACTGCCGCGACCGCGTTATCCCGTGAATCCCTATATCATAACCGATCCTCCTGCATCGAAGGAGGAGATTACCCTGTAGGGGCTGACCCCCGCAGCTATAGAGAGGAACAAGGTGTCACAACCAGACTACGATATCTCAGTGATTATATGCGCCTATACCGAGGACCGGTGGGGTGACCTCGTAGCGTCAGTAGAGTCGGTGCGGTGCCAGACACTCCCACCCGGGGAGGTTATTGTCGTCGTCGACCACAACCCGCGTTTACTGAGGCGTGCGCAGGAACACCTGCAAGGCGTAGTTGTCGTGGAGAACACAGATGTGCGCGGGTTGAGGGGCGCGCGTAACAGCGGCATAGCAGCGGCGCGGGGCGAAATTATGGCCTTTCTTGATGACGACGCCGTGGCAGTGCCGGATTGGCTGCTGTTTCTCTGCGCAGGATATACCGATGCGCTGGTACTGGGTACTGGCGGCGAGGTAACGCCATTGTGGATGGGGGGTAAGCCGGCCTGGTTACCAGAAGAATTTTACTGGGTCGTTGGCTGCACCTACCGCGGCATGCCTGAAGCCGTTCAGCCGATCCGCAACCCCATCGGCGCCAATATGTCCTTTCGACGTGAGCTTTTCGATTTGGTAGGCGATTTCCACAGCCAGAATGGGCATGTGGGTCCCAGGCACGCGGGAGGATGTGAGGAGACGGAGCTATGCATTCGCTTGCGCCAGCGGCGGCCTGAGTGCGTATTCCTTTATCAACCGCGGGCGCAGGTATTCCACCGTGTACCACGCAACCGCACCTCCTGGCGCTACTTCTGCCGGCGCTGCTACATCGAAGGTCTGGCCAAAGCGGTTGTGGCCCGGCATCTGGGCGCCAGAGATAGCCTTGTGTCCGAACGTGATTACACCCTGCGGACTCTGCCACAGGGGGTCATACACGGTTTAACCGATACCCTCTTTCACCGTGACCCGGCCGGGCTGGCCCGTGCCGCCACCATCATAGTCGGGTTGGCGACGACGACGGCGGGCTTTCTGGCAGGTAGCCCCCTTGTGCGAGCAGCAGCAAAGGACGTTGTCACTGGGAAAAAAGACCATCACGGCTCCGGCGTTGGGGAGGGCATCGCCCTGGAAAGGGAACTGCCCGGGTGAGAGTCTTGATCATACGCGTAAACGAAACGGGTCTTGGACAATAGATTTATTACAACTTTATGAAAGACGAGGTAGAAAATGCTCATTGCACGGGCTCCCATGCGTATCAGCTTCGGCGGCGGCGGTACCGACCTGGAGGCGTACTACGCCAAATACGGCGGTGTGGTGATCAGCACAACGATCAATAAACACTTCTATTCCGTCGTGACAACCGATGAGTCGGACGACCTGCAAGTCATCTCCGCCGATTACCGCTCGCTGTTCCGCCACTCTCCCTATAACGACCTTTTCTGGGATGGCGACCTCGCCTTGCCCAAGGCCATTCTGCATCATTTCGGTATTCGCCGCGGCGTGAACCTCTTCGTCGCCAGCGAGGTCCCACCCGGCACCGGCCTGGGTTCATCGAGTGCCGCCGCTGTGACGATGATACTTGCGATCTCCACCCTCATTGGTCAGACCCTGACCAGGCAGCAGGTTGCGGAACTGGCCTGTTACGTCGAGATTGACAAAATGGGTATGCCTATCGGCAAGCAGGATCAGTACGCCTCGGCCTTTGGCGGGCTAAACAAAATCACCTTCAGCGGGGAGGGGGTTACCGTAGAGCCGATTAAAATCGCTCCCGATGTCGAGCGAACCCTGGAGCGGAGGTTGATGCTCTTCTTCACGGGCAGTTCGCGGGAATCCACGACCATTCTCGAGCACCAGCGCAGATCTACCCAGGAACACGATGAGTCGGTCCTGCGGGCGCTGCACACGATTAAACAAATAGCTGCCGGGATGCAAGCGTGCCTGGAGCGCGGGGACCTGGATGAGTTTGCGCGACTCTTGCACTACTCGTGGCAGGAGAAGCGGCGCCTGGCGCCGGGTCTTTCAACGAACTTTATCGACGAGTGCTACACCCTGGCGCTCGAAGGCGGCGCCTCGGCCGGCAAGATCACGGGTGCTGGCGGTGGCGGCTTCTTGCTGATCTATTGCCAGGAGCAGGAGCAGGATGGGGTCACCAGGGCGCTGGAGGATCGGGGGTTGAAGCGTATGAACTTTCGCTTCGACCGGTCCGGGATGTCGGTGGTACTCAATATGGCGAACTTCAACCAGAACTGGGTTACCCCCTACGCCGAGTACGCCTTCCAGGAATCGCAGGCGCGAGAACTGCAAACGCACGTACGGTAAGGCGCGCGATGCCGCTCTACCATAGGATAGGAAGAAGGACAGGAAACGATGGAAGCAGTGAGCAGGTACTTCAGCGGACTCGAACAGATGCTGCGGGCCATTTCGCTCGCCCACCTGGAGAGGGTCTTGCGACTGCTTGAAGAGGCCTACCTCAACGGGCGCCGCATCTTCATCATGGGGAACGGCGGGAGCGCGGCGACCGCCTCGCATTTCGCCCTCGACCTGGCGAAGAATACGATCGTGCCCGGGGCCCCGCGGCTCAAGGCCATATCGCTCACCGACCACGTACCGTTGATTACAGCGTGGAGCAACGACACCGCCTACGAGCACATTTTTGAGGAGCAGTTGGCGAACCTGATCGAGCCGGGAGACGTGGTGATCGCCATAAGCGCCAGCGGCAACTCGCTCAATCTGATCAATGCCCTCCGCCTGGCCGAAGTGTCGCGGGCTTTTACAATCGGCTTACTGGGAGCAAAGGGGGGCAAGATCAAGGACATGGTGGACGCATATATGCTCGCCCCTGGCCAGAATATCGAGCAGGAAGAGGATGCCCATATGATTGTAGCGCACGTGATTACCCGTCACATGCGCGAAGTCGCCCGCTCCTACGCGCAAACGATCCTGCTCAGCAGTCTCAGTTCATAGAGAGTGAGGAAATAGATGAATACTCACAGCACATTTAGCTGCTTCATTATCGGGGAGGGAACCCTCCCCGTCCGGTGCGCTGAGATCCTACTCGACCAGGGTCATACGATATACGGTATTATCTCCTCCGACGAAGCGGTTAGTCACTGGGCGAGGGCGAGCGCAATACCCCACCTTGATCCAGGGGATCAAGACCTCGACGCACTTTTAAGCCGGCACCCTTTCGATTACCTGTTCAGCATCGTCAACGAACACGTCTTGCCGGCACGGCTCTTAGATCTGCCCCAGCGGTATGCCATCAACTATCACGATGCCCCGCTGCCAGCATACGCGGGGAGCAATGCAACCTCCTGGGCCATTCTGCGAGGCGAGAGGATGCACGGCGTCACCTGGCACGCTATGACCGAACTTGTCGACGCGGGCGATATCTTTAAGCAGCATCTCTTCGAGATCGATGCCTCTGAGACGGCCTTTACCCTCAACGCAAAGTGCTATGATGCTGCCATGAGCTCGTTCACCGAGCTGATCGACGATCTATCTCGCGGTCGCCTCTCGGTAAGGAAGCAAAATCTCGCCGAGCGCACTTTTTTCCCCCGGTCCAGAAGGCCCTCCCCGGCGTGTATTCTCTCCTGGAATCGTTCCGCCCGCGAGGTTAGCGCCTTCGTTCGGGCCCTGGACTTCGGATCCTACCCAAATCGAATGGGCCTTCCCAGGCTTATTATAGAGGGGGACTGCACCATTGTCTCGGAAATCGAAGTGCTCGACTCGACGCCGGCGCTCCCGCCCGGGACTGTTACCCGGGTCGACCCTGCTTTCGTCGGTGTTTCTACGCTGGACGGTGAGGTTGCGCTGCGCAAGCTGCTGACTGCCGATGGCCAGCCACTGCCCGTCGCTGACTTTGTCGCGAAGTTTGGGCTGCGCGAAGGATATCGGTTCGGAGAAATCGATCAGCGGGTAGCGGCTCGCGTAACAGCAGATTATGCTTCGCTTTGTCAGCACGAGGCATTCTGGACCAGGCAGCTAGAGACTCTGGAGAACCTCACATTCCCCTATGCGCGCCCGAAAACACCGCACCTACAAACACCGCAGCACTCGTGTATACCGATGCCTGTGCCGTCGGAGATTCTAATCCCTCTAGAGAAGCGCTTTGCGTCCGCACTCGCGGGAGATGTTCTCCTGGCTGCTTTTGCCGCGTATCTTGCCCGTATTGCGGGAGTTGGGAGCTTTGATATCGGGTACAGGGACGCGGAACTGGACAGCGAGCCGGTGGCCTTAAAGGCGATTTTCGCGGCATTTGTGCCTCTGCACGTGGGGGTAGAGTATGAGCAGAGCTTTGAGAACGTCTTTCAGGCGGTACAGGAGCAGGTGAAGCTGACGAAGCTGAGGAAGACGTACGCGCGAGATATCGTGGCCCGCTATCCGGCCCTTCGCTCGCGGGCAAACTCGCAAGGGGCGCTCGTACCGTCGATTTGCGTAGAGCGGGCAGAGGCACCATACAGCGGCCAGGAGTTGCACGGCAGCGAGCTAACCCTGGTCATCCGGGAAGATAGGGCAGAATGCCTATGGGTCTACGATACGGAAGTGCTCGACAGGGACAGCGTCGTGCAGATGCAGCGTGGTTTTGCCGCTTTTCTGCAGGCTATTGCCTCAGATCCTCGGCAGCGCATCTCCGATCTCCCAGTCTTGACGAGAGCCGAGCGAGACCTTTTGCTAGTCGAGTGGAATGCCACCCAGGCCCCCTACCCCCGGCAGAGCTGTATCCACCATCTCTTCGAGGCCCAGGTCGGGAGTAGGCCCGATGCGGTAGCAGTGGTCTACGAGGGCGCCAGCTTGACCTATCGAGA
>WNFF01005390.1_pt1 | contig 12526 bp, 10 predicted proteins | sample 5400441 | NCBI WGS metagenome assembly WNFF01 (sample SAMN13153345, study PRJNA577476) | soil metagenome | isolation source: 120 cm saprolite under Douglas fir tree site 2 hole 3 replicate 1 | place: USA:California | collected 2015-04-18
CACGTTCCGCGACACGGTGGTGACGCTGCTGCTCGACAATTCCGGCTCGATGCGCGGTCGCCCGATCACGGTTGCGGCGACCTGCGCCGACATCCTGGCGCGCACGCTCGAGCGCTGCGGCGTCAAGGTGGAGATCCTCGGCTTCACCACGCGCGCCTGGAAAGGCGGGCAGTCGCGCGAAGCCTGGCTCGCCGCCGGCAAGCCGGGCAATCCCGGCCGGCTCAACGACCTGCGCCACATCATCTACAAGTCGGCCGACGCGCCCTGGCGGCGCGCGCGCAAGAATCTCGGCCTGATGATGCGCGAGGGCCTGCTCAAGGAAAATATCGACGGCGAGGCGCTCGACTGGGCGCACAAGCGCCTGCTCGCGCGCACCGAGCAGCGCAAGATCCTGATGATGATCTCCGACGGCGCGCCGGTCGACGATTCCACGCTCTCGGTCAATCCCGGCAATTATCTCGAGCGCCATCTGCGCTGGGTGATCGAAGACATCGAGACGCGTTCGCCGGTCGAGCTGATCGCGATCGGCATCGGCCACGACGTGACGCGCTATTACCGGCGCGCCGTCACCATCGTCGACGCCGAGGAGCTCGGCGGCGCGATGACCGACAAGCTCGCCGAGCTGTTCGACGAGTATCCGTCGGCCGAGCCGCAGCGCATGCCGGCGCGGAGACTGCATTGAGACGTCCGCGGCTCCGCGCGGCCCTCATCGCTTTTACGTTCATCGTTCTGGCTTTTCCCGCCGCGCCGCAACGGCGCGCGGCCGAAGCGCCGGTCAAGATCGACATCGCGGCGCAGACCATCGAATCATTCAGTCCGCGCGAGCCGGAGCAGGTCCGCTTCGGCCCCCTCGAATTCCGCGGCGGACTTCAGCTCACCTCGTCCTATCGCGAATTCGGCGGCCTCTCGGCGCTGCGCGTCGCCGCCGACGGCGCGCGCTTCGTCGCGCTCACCGACAAGGGACGCTGGCTCACCGGCCGCATCGTCTATGACGGAAAAAATCGTCTGCGGGGCATTGCCGATGCCACGATGGCGCCCATGCTCGGCACGGACGGCCGCCCGCTCGCCGCACGCGGCTGGTACGACACCGAATCGATCGCCGAAGACGGCGGCACGCTCTATGTCGGCATCGAGCGCGTGAACCGCATCGTGCGTTTCGATTTCGGCCGCCTCGGCGTGCTCGCGCGCGGCGAGCCCATCGCGCTGCCGCCCGGCGTCGCCAAGCTTCCCAACAACAAGGGCCTGGAGGCCATGGTGTTCGTGCCGAAAGGCCTGCCGCTCGCCGGCACGCTGATCGCCATGTCCGAGCGCGGGCTCGACGCGGACGGCAACATCAAGGCTTTCCTCATCGGCGGCCCGAGCCCGGGCGAGTTCTCGATCAAGCGCAGCGACGACTTCGACATCAGCGACGCCGCGCTGCTGCCGTCGGGCGACCTGTTGCTGCTCGAGCGGCGCTTCTTCTGGTGGAGCGGCGTCGCGATGCGCATCCGCCGCATCCGGCTCGCCACGATCGCACCCGGCGCGCTGGTCGATGGCGCGACGCTCCTCTTCGCCGACATGGGCTACCAGATCGACAACATGGAAGGCTTGAGCGTTCACCGCGACGCCGCGGGCGACACCATCCTGACGCTGGTATCGGATGACAATTTCTCTCTGATCCAGCGCACGATCCTGTTGCAGTTCAGGCTCGTTGAGGAGTAGCGCTTCCTTGCAGCGGCCAGGCGAAGCTCAGCTCGTGGCCGTCCGGATCGGTGATGTGGAAGAAGCGCTCGCCCCATTCGGCGTCGCGCGGCGCCGTGTCGGGGCGCAGGCCGGCCGCGATCGCGCGCGCATGGAGCGCGTCGACGTCGGTGTCGTAGAAGATGACGCGGCCCCACCACGACCACGTGCGCTCCGCCGGCTGCGCGATGAGATTGAGATAGCCGCGGCCGGCCCGGAAGCTGGTGAATGCCGCGGCCTCGCCGCCGAAGATGATCTCGAATCCCAGCACCGAATAGAACCGCACCGCGCGCCCCATGTCGTGGGTCGCGAGCGTGATGGCGCTGATGCTGTCGATCATGGCGGAGGTGCTCCATGAGGCCGCGCGGTGCAGCCCGCACCAAAATTTAGCGCTTCGCGGGCCGACACGCAGCGCGGCCGGCATGGTAATCTCGGCCGACCCAAGGACAGGACGAGTACCGCATCCGGCCGGCGCCCTACCGGACCGAGGGCCACTTCCAGACTGCCGGCATCATCGAGAAGGATTTTCCCGACGGCCCCAAGCAGCACCGCTTCGTGCGCGCCGACACCCATCACAGCAAGGAGGACGCCGTCACCTTCACGGTCAACAAGGCCAAGCAGATCATCGATCTGCAGGGCGACCGGATGTTCGGGTGATCTAGCTTCGTAGGATGGGTTGAGGCCGAAGCCGAAACCCATCAACGGCAGTTGCGACATCCGACGATGGGTTTCGCTCCGCTCAACCCATCCTACTCTCACTCCCTTTGCCGCAGATAATCCGGCGTGGGCGGCGGACCCCAGATGTCGCGCACGCTCGCCCACACCTTCGGCTTCTGCGGCCGATCGCGGTGCCAGGGGCGCGGATCGAAATAGCCGAGCGACTCGTCGAGCATCTTGTCGAGCTCGGTGAACAGCTCGATGATCTGGTCGTCGGGATTGCGGTGATAGGTGAAGACGTTGTGGCCCGGCCCGTGCCGGCCCGGTCCCCAGATGATCGGGATGTTGCGGCCGCCGAGGAAATCGCAGGCGGTCTGCACCTGCGGCCAGTCCTTGAGCTCGAACGCGATGTGGTGCATGCGCGTGGTCTTGCCGCGCACGAAATTGATGGTGTGGTGGTCGGGACCGCAGCGCAGGAACACGAACCAGTCCTCGATCCAGTCCGACACGCGGAAGCCAAGCACGCGGCCGTAGAAGTCGGCGAACGGTTTCGGCTCGGCGACGCAGAACGCCAGGTGGCCGAGCTTGAGCGGCCCGATGCCGGCGACGGGCGCGTTCTTCTTCAACGGCGCCGCCGTGGTGAACACCTCGATGATCGTTCCCTTCGGATCCGCGAAGGTCAGCGCCTTCGGGATGCCGGGGCTCGGATCGTCGCGCGTCTCGCAGCGCACGCCCTCCGCTTCAAGCCCGCGCCGCAGCTCGTTGAAGTCGGTCTCGGGCGCGACCTGGAACGAGATGCGGGCGCAGCGCGCCTCGCCGCCCTTCTCGAGCTGGACCACGAGATCGCCGACCCGGGTCGCGAGATAGGCGCGGCCGTTCGCCTTTTCGGCCGGCACCAGGCCGACGATGTCGGTGAAGTAATCGACCTGCCGCTCGACGTCGGGCGTCTCGAACGTCGCGTGGCCGATGCGGGTGACCTTGATCATGGCTGTCTCCGGCAGGCGCATGAACATGCGCCATCATTCGAACGCCGGCGATTATCGCCGACGCCCGGAGGCAAAAACAATGGCGTGTGGTTGCCGCGCCGGAAGACCGGGTGGTCAGCCGGCCGCCTGCTTCTTGCGCAGCTGGCGCTTGATGTCGAGCGCGCGCCGGGAGAGCTCGTCGTCCTTGGCCTTCATCAGGAACGCGTCGAGGCCGCCGCGGTGGTCGACGGTCTTGAGCGCATTGGCCGAGATGCGCAGCTTGACCGAGCGGCCGAGCGCGTCCGACATCATGGTGACGTTCACCAGATTGGGCAGGAAGCGCCGCTTGGTCTTGATATTGGAGTGGCTGACCTTGTGGCCGACCTGGGCCGATTTTCCGGTCAATTCGCAACGCCATGCCATGGCGAAAACCTCGTAACTGGGTCCCTCGCGCCAAACCTTCCTGGCGCCATGGGCGCGGGAAATGATGAGACATCCGGGCTGGATGGGACGGCGGACGTATAAAGAGAGGGGGTCCGAGCGTCAAGCTTGCGGCGCCCTCCGCCGGCCACGTCGCGACCAATGCCGGACTGCACGACAGCGCGCAAATTATCCCGTGCGCAGCGACGGCGGCCGCCTTGCGGCACGCTCCGCGCGATCACATAAAGGACGCATTCCACGCCGACACAGGAACGCCGGGTGCGCGTCCTTTCGGGTGTTTTCTCAGGGCCTTGCGTAATGGTCCCCCACCGGCCCGCGTCTCAGGCTGAAGGATCATCGACGGTGCTGGCACGCCTCATTCCGCTTCGGTGCTCTCTTGCCGCCGCCTGCGCGCTCGTGAGCCTCGCAAGCTTCGCCGCCGCCGCCGGCGCCGCCGCCCAAGGCAGGCTCGACGCACGCTATGTCGTGACGCTCGCCGGCGTGCCGATCGGCAAGGGGACCTGGGTCATCGACATCGCCGACGAGCAGTACACCGCCGTGGCGAACGGCACGACCGCCGGGCTGCTGCGCGTGTTCGCGAGCGGCCAGGGCGGGACCGCGGCGCGCGGCTATGTCGGCAACGGTGGCACGCTCATCCCGTCGGTCTACGCGTCCAGCATCATGTCGGACAAGAAGACCGAGGAACTGCGGATCACGCTCGCTTCCGGCAACGTGAAGGAGTTTTCCGTCAATCCTCCGAGCGATCCGCATCCCGATCGCATTCCCGTCACCGAGGCGCATCGCCGCGGCGTGATCGATCCGATGACGAGCACGCTCGCGCGCGTCCCCGGCACCGTCGATCCGGTTTCACCCGAAGCCTGCAACCGCACCGTCCCGGTGTTCGACGGGCGCCTGCGCTATGATCTCAAGCTCGCCCACAAGCGCATGGAGAGGGTGAAGGCCGACAAGGGCTACGAGGGCCCGGTGGTGGTGTGCGCCCTCTATTTCGCGCCGATCGCCGGTTACATTCCCGACCGACCCGCCATCAAGTACCTGATCGCCCAGCGCGACATGGAGGTCTGGCTCGCGCCGATCGCCGGCACGCGCGTGGTGGTGCCGTTCCGCTTCTCGGTCCCGACGCCGCTCGGCCTGGGCGTGCTGGAAGCAACGCAGTTCATCTCACTGGCGCAGCCGCCGCGCGCGGCCAGCGCCAAGGTCCAATGACCCGGGGCGCGCCGCCCGGCTTGCATTAAGCTTTGCCGCGTCCTTCGAGGCCGTCAGCCGCGGTTGGTCCCCATCATGTTGTGGCAGCGTCATAGCAGCGTCACCATATCTCGAGGAGAACGAATCTCGATTGGCCCCGAGTCAGCGATTCGGCCGCGATTCGTTCGAGACTCGTTCACGCCCCTTAATTTGCGCGCGCATCTGGCGCCGCAGGCGTCACATTGTGATACACACATCGCCGACCGAGGGGCCGACGGGTCCCTCCCGCGATGGCGGGAACCCTGGACCTGATGGCGATCTCCTTCTCTTCGTCGACGCGCGAAGCCGGCGCCCGCGGCCACGGCGTCACCGCCGTGCTCGGGCCGACCAATACCGGCAAGACCCATCTCGCCATCGAGCGGATGCTCGGCCATTCGTCCGGCATCATCGGGCTGCCGCTGCGGCTCCTGGCGCGCGAGGTCTACAACAAGGTGGTCGACCGCGTCGGCGCCGACGCGGTAGCGCTCGTCACCGGCGAGGAGAAGATCAAGCCGCAAAACCCGCGGTATTGGGTCGCCACCGTCGAGGCGATGCCGCGCGACCTCGATGCCGCCTTCGTGGCCATCGACGAGATCCAGCTCGGCGCCGATCTCGAGCGCGGCCACGTCTTCACCGACCGCATGCTCAACCGGCGCGGCCGCGAGGAGACGCTGGTGCTCGGCGCCGCCACCATGCGGCCGATCGTCGAGAAGCTCCTGCCCGGCGCCAACATCCTGAGCCGGCCGCGGCTCTCGCAGCTCACCTTCGCGGGCGAGAAGAAGATCACGCGCCAGCCGCGCCGCACCGCGATCGTCGCGTTCTCGGCCGACGAGGTCTACGCCATCGCCGAGCTGATCCGGCGCCAGCGCGGCGGCGCCGCGGTGGTGCTCGGCGCGCTCTCGCCGCGCACGCGCAACGCGCAGGTCGCGCTCTATCAGTCGGGCGACGTCGATTATCTCGTCGCCACCGACGCGATCGGCATGGGACTCAATCTCGACGTCGATCACGTCGCCTTCGCGTCCGACCGCAAGTTCGACGGCTATCAGTACCGCACGCTCAACCCCGCCGAGCTCGCCCAGGTTGCCGGGCGCGCGGGGCGCGCCATGCGCGACGGCACCTTCGGCACGACCGGCCGCTGTCCGCCCTTCGAAGCCGATCTGGCGCAGGCGCTCGAGAGCCACAGCTTCGAGTCGGTGAAGATGCTGCAATGGCGCAACTCCGATCTCGATTTCTCCTCGATCGGCGCCTTGTCGGCCGCGCTCGCGGCGGTGCCGACACTGTCCGGGCTCACGCGCGCGCCGACCGCCGAGGACATTCTCGTGCTCGATCATGCGGCGCGCGACGAGGAGGTGCGCGCGATGGCGACCTCGCGCGCCGCGGTCGAGCGTCTGTGGGAAGTCTGCCAAGTTCCCGATTACCGGAAGATTTCGCCGGCCGCCCATTCGGAACTCGCGGTCACCCTCTATGGTTTTCTGATGCGGAAGGGTAGAATTCCGGACGATTGGTTTGCTGGCCAAGCCGCAGAAGCCGATCGCACCGACGGCGATATCGACACTCTCTCGCAGCGCATCGCGCACATCAGGACCTGGACCTTTGCGGCGAACCGTCCCGACTGGCTCACCGATCCCGATCATTGGCAGGGCGTCACGCGCGCCGTCGAGGACAGGCTCTCCGACGCGCTGCACGAGCGGCTCGCGGAGCGCTTCGTCGACCGCCGCACCAGCGTGTTGATGAAGCGGCTGCGCGAGAACACGATGCTCGAAACCGAAATCACCAAGACCGGCGACGTGGTGGTCGAGGGCCATGCCATCGGGCGGCTCGATGGCTTCCGCTTTGCGCCGGCGGCGACCGCGGGCGGATCGGACGCCAAGGCGTTGAGCGCCGCGGCGCAGAAGGCGCTCGCCGGCGAGATCGAGGCGCGCGCGACGCGCCTCTCGCACGCACCGGATTCGCAGTTCGTGCTCACGGGGGATGGCACCATCCGCTGGACGGGCGAAGCGGTCGGCAAGCTCACCGCCGGCGAGAACGTGTTGCGCCCGCGCGTGCGCATCCTTGCCGACGAGCAGCTCACCGGCGCCGCGCAGGAGCACGTGCAGACGCGGCTCGACCTGTGGACGCGCACCCATGTGGAGCGGCTGCTCGGTCCGCTGTTCGTGCTGGGCGCGGCGGAAGACATCACCGGGCTTGCGCGCGGCATCGCCTACCAGGTGGTCGAGGCGCTCGGCGTGCTCGAGCGCTCGAAGGTCGCCGAGGACGTCAAAAGCCTCGACCAGCCCGCGCGCGCCGTCCTGCGCAAGCACGGCGTGCGGTTCGGCGCGTTTCACATCTATGTGCCGTCGCTGCTCAAGCCGGGTCCGCGCGCGCTCGCGGCCGAGCTGTGGGCGCTCAAGCACGGCGGTCCGGAGGTCAAAGGGCTCGACGAGGTGCAGCGGCTCGCGTCGAGCGGCCGCACCTCCTTCACGGCCGACAAGGAGACGCCGAAGGCGCTCTATCGCGCGAGCGGTTATCGCGTCTGCGGCGAGCGCGCGGTGCGCGTCGACATTCTCGAGCGGCTCGCCGATCTGATCCGGCCGGCGCTCGCCTGGCGCGCGGGCGTGGGCGAGAAGCCGCCCGGCGCGTTCGATGGCCGCTCCTTCACGGTGACCCAGTCGATGACCTCGTTGACCGGCGCATCGGGCGACGATTTCGCCTCGATCCTGCGCGCGCTCGGCTACCGCATGGAGCGGCGGCCGAAGCCGGTCGAGCCGCCGGCGCCCGTGCCGGCCGTCGAAGCGCCGGCCGCGGAAGCGCAAGCCGGAGAAGCAACAGTTGCGCAAGCGCCGCCCGCAGAGGCATCCGCGCCGGTCGACGCCGCGCCAGCGGCTCCGGATGCGACCGAACAGCAGGTCGATGCGGTGGCGGCAGGCGTTGCGCCGATTGCGCCTGAACCTGAAGCCGCTGCCGAAGCGGTTGCGCCGATCGCGCCCGATCTCGGCGCGGATACGCGGATGGCGCTGCCCGAAGTTTCGCCGGTGGCGGCGGCCGACGTCGTGCCTGAGGGCAACGCGCCCGAAGCATCGCCGGATGCCGTCATGCCGGACGTTGCCGTGAGCAGCGAGAGCGCCGTCGCCGCACCGTCCGAGCCGGCGCCCGTGGTCGCCGCGGCGGCCGAGGAGCAATTCATCGAGGTGTGGCGGCCGGGCGGCCGTTCGGATGAGCGCCGCCCGCGGCGGCATCAACGCGGGCCGCGCCGGCATGCCGAGGCGCCGGCCGAAGGCGCGGCGGCGCAGCCTGCGGCGGGCGAACAGGCGACGCCCACGGAACCGGGCGAGGGCCGGCGCGGCCGGCGTCATGGTCGCGGCGAGCGGCCGGATCGCCCGCCCGGCGAGGAGCGGCAAGGGCGTGAAGGACGGCGCTTCGAGCGCAAGGACGGCGAGCCGCGGCGCGGACGGCACGAGCGCGAGGGTCGGCCCGATCGCCCCGGCCGCAGGGATCGCCGCCCGGGTCGCGGCGAGGAAGGCCGCGTGTTCGCGTCGACCGAACCGAGCCCGCGCGAGCGGCGCAATCGTGAGCCCGATCCCAATTCGCCGTTCGCCAAGCTCGCGGCGCTCAAGGCCCAGCTCGAGGCGGACGCCAAGGAGAAGCGGTAACGCGTAGTCCCGAAAAGTGGGAACCGGTTTTCGGGCAAGATCACGCGCAAATGCATATGCGTAGTCCAGACGATCGCGCATCGGCACACGACCAGGCGCGCGCTTTGAGCGACGATCGCCAGCGCATCGACAAGTGGCTGTGGCACGCCCGCATCGTGCGCACGCGCGGCGCCGCGGCGGCGCTTGCGGCCTCCGGTCACGTGCGCATCAACGGCGCTCGCGTCTTGGCGCCCGCCAAGCCGGTGCGGGCCGGTGACGTCGTGACGGTGGCGCTTGATCGCCGAGTGCGCGTGCTCAAGGTCACCGGCTTTGCGGTTCGCCGCGGTTCCGCCGATTTGGCGCAGGCGCTCTATGCCGACCTCGCGCCGGCGATCGCGGCTGGGACTGGCAAAGAGGAGCGGCCGACACCAAATGCCCAGCGGGAGCCGGGCGCCGGCCGCCCGACCAAGCAGGAGCGGCGCGCCATCGACCGATTCACCGGCGGGCAGGAGTGATTGCTTTGCAACGCCATGGCTTGCTTGCGCGAGGGTAAGCCATGCGCTAGCACCAGCCCGAGCCGAAGCGGGGGGCCGGAGCCAGTCCATGACCTATGTCGTCACTGAAAACTGCATAAAGTGCAAATACTTGGACTGCGTGGAGGTGTGCCCCGTCGATTGCTTCTACGAGGGCGAGAACATGCTCGTCATCCATCCGGACGAGTGCATCGATTGCGGCGTCTGCGAGCCCGAATGCCCGGCCGAGGCGATCAAGCCCGATACCGAGCCGGGCCTGGAGCAGTGGCTGACCCTCAACACCGAATACGCGAAATCCTGGCCCAATATCACGGTCAAGAAGGACCCGCCGGCCGACGCCAAGGAGTGGGACGGCGTCGAGGGCAAGCTCAAGCACTTCTCGCCCAAGCCCGGAAGCGGCGACTAGCCCACGTTCCAGCGAAAGTCTACCTGCCCGGCCGGCCAACTCGTGGGCCAAACTGGCGCGCGAAACCCCGCTTTCCACAGCCCCAGGGGCTGTACCCGGCGAATTTAACCACCACATAGAAAATTAAAGGTGGCATGCGGCGAGGAATTACCTCCCCAGAGGCCTCCAAGGCTTTGATTTCGGCCGAAAATGTGTTATATAGGCCCTACAATGAATAAGCATCGCACCCGAAGCTCCCCGTGGGGAGCATATTTTTTCGGGGCGTTCCCGAGGAACCGTCGTACAGGGGCGTGAGATCCACGCGAAAGCAGTGGCAGGAAAAACGCGTCATCGGTCTAAGTCCAAGAAGACCGCCACAAAATTGTCCTCCGTCAACCGCCGGAGGGCCTCGCACGCTGCCCGCGGATCAGCCCGTGCAGCCCCCGTAGCGAAGTCGACCGGCAGCGCGCCGGCCGGCAAAGGAGTGCCCCAGGGAATGATTGCCGCCAAGAAGGCCACCCAACGACAAGGCTTCAAGACCAACGAGTTCATCGTGTATCCGGCCCACGGCGTGGGTCAGATCATGGCGATCGAGGAGCAGGAGGTCGCGGGCTGCAAGCTCGAGCTGTTCGTCATCAACTTCGTCAAGGACAAGATGACGCTGCGCGTGCCCACCGCGAAGGTCATGGCCGTCGGCATGCGCAAGCTCGCCGAAGGCCCGATCGTCAAGCGCGCCCTCGAGACGCTCAAGGGCCGCGCCCGCATCAAGCGCACCATGTGGTCGCGCCGCGCGCAGGAATACGAAGCCAAGATCAACTCCGGCAACATCGTCGCGATCGCCGAGGTCGTGCGCGATCTCTTTCGGTCCGACACCCAGCCGGAGCAGTCCTACAGCGAGCGGCAGCTCTACGAAGCCGCGCTCGACCGGCTTTCGCGCGAGATCTCGGCGGTGCAGCGCATCACCGAGACCGAGGCGATCAAGGAGATCGAGGCGGCGCTCGCCAAGGGTCCGCGCCGCGGCGTGAAGCCGGCGGACGAAGAGGCGGTCGTCGAGGAAGAGGCGGCCTGATCGCGGCCACGTCTCGCAAAAAATCCAAGGCCCGGCCATCGCGCCGGGCCTTTTGCTTTGGGGGACCGTGCCCGGAATGGCGAATCGCGAGCATCGCCCTGCGTTCGCGAGTCGTTCCCCGTTTCCCTACGTCATTACCGCGGATGATGACCCCAATCCTCCATGGTTAAGTCATAATTAAACTCCGTTTGCGAGGAGAATAGCTCGGCGTAAACGGGGTGATGGGAATCGTGACAATCAGGAAGAAGGCGCGTCGCGGCGCGCGCAGGCGTGCGCTGACGACTCTTGCGGTGGTCGGGGTCGTGGGGATCGGGGGCTTGGTGGCAGGCTGGGGCGTCAGCCCGGTCGAGCCGAGCGAGATCGCCCCGGCCGACGTGATCGCGCTGCGGTTTCCCGCCGATTGGAGCGACGACGCCACGGCGTCGACGCCGCCGGCAAAGTTCGTGCTCGCGAGCGCGGTCGAGCCGCGCCAGCTCGACACCACCCTGATGTTCAGCCCGTATCAGACCTATTCGCTGCAATCGGCGCAGCCGAACATGGTCGCGGCGCCGGAGCCGCAGCCGCGCGCCGTGATCGAGCCGGCGGAGCTCAAGGCCGAGCCCGCCGCGGCGGCCGCCAGCACGCGCGCCGTGCCGGTGCCCGAGCGGCGTCCGGTCGCGGCGCCGCGCCCGCCGAAGGACAGCGGCGCGCTCTTCAACGACGCGCAGCTCGCCAGCATCAAGGCGCGCCTCAAGCTCACGCCGTATCAGGAGCAGTATTGGCCGCAGGTCGCCTCCGCGCTGCGCGACATCGGCCTGCACGTCGCGCGCACCGCCACGCGCAAGCACGACCCGCGCGGCGCGCAGACGCGCACCGCCGAGCTCGATCCGAACGGCGAGGAGATTCAGCGGCTCAAGTCCGCTGCCTTCCCGCTCATCATGAGCATGAACGACGAGCAGAAGCGCGAAGTGCGCATGCTCGCCCAGGTGATGGGCCTCCAGCAGGTCGCCGCCTCGTTCTGATCCTTTCCCTCTCCGAAGGGGAGAGGGTGGCGAGCGAAGCGAGCCGGGTGGGGGGCGCTCAGCGTTTCAGCTGAAGCTCCTAGAGCCCCTCACCCCAACCCTCTCCACGCAGGTCGGGCCTGCCTGACCTGCGCACTATTTTGTGCCGAACTCGGGCAAGCCCGAGTTCGGTGGGGAGAGGGAGCCCGCAGTGCTCGTGGCAACTTCAGCTCTCACTGCTTCTTCACCCCGATCGCCTGCGCGATCGCGGCGATCTTGGCGCGCTGCTCCGCGATCATGGCGGCGAAATCGGCCGGCGTGCCGGTGCGCACCGCCTGGCCGAGCGCCGAGAGCTTTTCCTTGAGCGCCGGATCGGCCGCCGCGGCGCGCACGTCCGCGGCGATGCGGTCGCGCAGATCGGCCGGCATGTCGCGCCAGCCGAAGAATCCCTGGAATCCGTCGGCCGCGAGCTCCGGGCGGTTCGCCTCGCGCGCGGTGATCACGTCGGGCGCGGCCGGCGAGCGCTCGCGGTTGGTGAGCAGCAACAGCTTCACCTTGCCGGCGCGCGCGAACGGCAGCAGCGGCAGCAGGCCGGTCGCCGCCACCTGGATGCGCGCCTCGGCGAGATCCTGCAGCGCCGGCGTGAAGTCGCGATAGCCGATCTGCACCATGTCGAGCCCGGCGCTTTTTACGAAGCCCGCGAACACGAATTGCGGCAGGCCCGCGGTCGCGGCCCAGCTCAGCTTGCCCGGCTCGGCGCGCGCGCGGGCGACGAGCTCGTCGATCGAATTCACGCCGAGCGAGGCGGGCACCGCGATTGCGATGAACGAATCGGCGGCGGGCGCGATCGGCACGAGGTCGCGCTCGGGATCGTAGGCGAGCTTCTCGTGCGTCACCGGATTGATGGTGACGGGGCCGCCGATCGAAAACAGCAGCGTGTGCTCGTCG
>WNFF01010723.1_pt1 | contig 12520 bp, 8 predicted proteins | sample 5400441 | NCBI WGS metagenome assembly WNFF01 (sample SAMN13153345, study PRJNA577476) | soil metagenome | isolation source: 120 cm saprolite under Douglas fir tree site 2 hole 3 replicate 1 | place: USA:California | collected 2015-04-18
GCCTAGTCCCTCAGGCGCTCGATGCGGACGGCGCAGACCTTGTATTCGGGGATCTTCGACACGGGGTCGCTGGCGGAGTTGGTCAGGAAGTTCGCCGCCGATTCTTCGAGCTTCACGAACGGTACGAACACGGCGCCCGCGCGCACCGACTCCGTGACGCGCGCGTAGCCGTCGAGCTCGCCGCGGCGCGAGGCCAGACGGACGCGCGAGCCCGTGTCCACGCCGAGCCGCCGCGCATCGCTCGGATGGATCGCCACCTCCAGGCGCGGCGCCAGCTCGAGCAGGCCCTGCACGCGCCGGGTGAGCGTCCCGCCGTGCCAGTGGTAGAGCAGGCGGCCCGTGTTGAGGATGAACGGGAAGTCGCGGTCGGGAAGCTCCGCGGCCTCGACCGTCTCCCGCGCGGCGATGAAGCGCGCCCGGCCGAGCGGGAAGGACTCCGCGTAGAGATAACGCGTGCCCGGGTGCTCCGCGGTCGGGCATGGCCACTGCAGACCGCCCTCGCGATCGAGCCGCGCGTGTGAGAGCCCGCCGAGAAACGGCGTGAGGCGGGCCATCTCGTCGAAGATCGCCGCGGGGCCGTCGTAGTCGAACTGCCGCGCCACGTTCATGCCGAGCTTCGCGGCGACCCGCTTGGCCAGCTCGGACGTGATCCACCAGTCGGGCTTCGTCCGTCCCGGCGGCGGGAGGGCCTGGCGCACGCGCTGCACCCGCCGCTCGGAGTTGGTGAACGTGCCCTCCTTCTCGGCGAACGCGGCCGCCGGCAAGAAGACGTTGGCGCGCTCGGCAGTTTCGTGCAGGAAGAGGTCCTGGACGACGAGGAAGTCGAGCTGCCCGATCGCCTTCTCGGCGTGATGGAGGTCGGGCTCAGAGAGCAGGGGATTCTCGCCTACGACGTACATCGCGCGCGTCTCGCCGGAGAGGCAGCCTTCGACGATCTCGGTCACGACGCGGCCCACGCGGCCCGGCGGCCTCGCGCCCCACGCCGCCTCGAACTTCGCGAGCGTCTCGGGAGCGTAATTCTGGTAACCGGGGAGGTTCGTTGGAATGCAGCCGGCGTCGCCGCAGCCCTGGACGTTGTTCTGGCCGCGGAGGGGCGAGATGCCGCTGCCCGGGAAGCCCATCTGCCCCGCGACGAGCGAGAGGTTCAGGAGCGCATGCGCGTTGTGGATGCCGTTGACGTGCTGGGTGATGCCCATGCCCCAGATCAAACACGAGCCCGTTTTTTGGGAGAAAGGGGCTCCACCCCCCTCTCGACTCCCCTGCGAACCTGCTGGCCGTGCATACCAGCGCGCTGCTTGCGCGATGTCGCGGGCGGGGACGCCGGTGACGCGCGCCGCGTAGTCGAGCGTGAACGGCGCCAGCGACTCGCGCCAGGCGTCGAATCCCTCGGTGCGCCCTTCGATGAACTCGCGCGCCGCGAGCCCTTCGTCGAGGATCAGGCGGGCCATCGCGTTGAAGAGCGGGACGTCCGTGCCGGGGCGCTGCTGGATCCAGAGGTCGGCCTGGTCACACAGCTCGACGCGCTTGGGATTGACGACGATCAACCGCGCCCCGCGGCTCACGGCGCGGCGGAAGCGGATCGCGATGACCGGGTGGTTCGCCGAGGCGTCGGCCCCGACGACCATCAGGCACCCCGATTCCTCGTAGTCCTGGTACGAGTTCGACGTGGCGCCCGAGCCCATGGAGGCGAGCATCGCCTCGACCGAGGGCGAATGGCAGAGCCGCGTGCAATGATCCACGTCGTTGGTCTGCATCACGACGCGGCAGAACTTCTGGATGACGTAGCCGTCCTCGTTGGTGGCTTTGGCGCTGGCGAGGGCGCCGAAGCGTCCGTGGCTCTTCGCGAGCCCCTCGGCTGCAGCGTCCAGCGCCTCGTCCCAGCCGACCTCGACCCAGTGCCCGTCGCGGCGGATCATCGGGCTCGTGATCCGGTCGCGCGCGTGGATGAAGCCCGTGCCGAAGCGCCCCTTGACGCACAGCATGCCGAGGCTCGACTTGTTCGACGGCACGTCGTCGGCCATGACGGCGAGGTGGCCGTTGTCGCGCACGTTCACGCCGATGCCGCAGCCGACCCCACAGTACGGGCACGTCGTCTCGACGCGTCGCGCGATCTTGGCGGGCGTCTCTTTCGGCCGCAGCGCGCCCGTCGGGCACGTCGCCACGCACTGGCCGCACGAGGTGCAGACCGACGAGGCCATCGTGCTGTCGCCGAAGACGCCGACCTTGGTCGCGTGGCCCCGGCCCAGGAGCGCGATCGCCCCGATCTGCTGGACGTCGTCGCACGCGACGGTGCAGCGGCCGCAGAGAATGCACGCCTCGCGGTCGAGGACGAAGAAGGATTTGCTCGCGTCCACCTCGAAACGATGGAGCGGCGCCCATCGCGGCTCGAGCAACCCGTGTCGTGCTCCCGCGTCGCTGAGCTGGGCGAATCCGTTCTGAGGTGTCAGCATCGACAGCGTGAGATCGAGGACCGCCGTGCGCACGCGAAGCGCGTCGGCGTGCTCGGTCGAGACGACCATGCCCTCGCGGGCGGGCAGGTGACAGGAAGCCGGGAGCCCGCGCTGGCCTTCGACGTGAACGAGGCAGGTCCGGCAGGCGCCGAGGGGCGCCCGGTCCGGGTCCTTGCACAGTTGCGGCAACGGGATCCCGAGGCGGTTCACGCCGTCGAGAACGGTGGCGCCCTCGGCCAGCTCGACAATCCGGTCGTCGATGGTGAGCTTCATCGGCGTCTTATGATACGCCGAACTCGCGCGGGAACTCGCCGAGCCCGGAGAGTACGGCGACCGGCGCCGCTTGCCCGAGGCCGCAGAGCGAGGCGAGCTGGATGACCTCGCTGAGCGATCTCACGGCTGCCTGATCGACCGGGGCGTCAAGCATCGCGAGGAGCCGCGCCGTTCCCTCGCGGCACGGCGTGCACTTGCCGCATGACTCGCGCGTGTTGAAGGCGAGCAGCGTCCGCACCGCGTCGCGCACAGACGCTCGCTCGTCGAGCGCGACGACCCCGCCGGTGCCGGGATTCACGGGGCCCCGCGGGATCAGCGGCTCGTCGAAATGACGGGGAGGCACGACGCTGCCCGACGGCCCGCCGACCACGGCGGCGCGGATCGGCCGACCGGTCGATGACCCCCCGCCGAGCGTGTCGATCAGCGTGCGGAGCGTGCAGCCGAGCTCCATCTCGACGATCCCCGGCCGCCTCACGTGCCCGGAAAGGCCGAAGAGCTTCGTGCCGCGGCCCCCGCCGAGTCCGGCGAACCATGCGCCGCCCCGCGCGACGATCGACGGCACGGCGCAGAGCGTCTCGACGTTGTTGATGACCGTCGGCTTGCCCCAGAGCCCCGACTCGACCGGAAACGGCGGGCGCGTGCGCGGCATCGCGCGGCGGCCCTCGATCGACTCGAGCAGCGCTGTTTCCTCACCGAGGACGAAGCCGCCGGCGCCGCGCCGGGTCTCGACCTCGAGCGAGAAGTCCGAGCCGAGAATGCGCCTACCCACCAGCCCGCACGCGCCAGCCTGCGTGAGCGCCACGGCCATGCGCGCGGCCGAGAGCTCGGCCTCGCCATGGATATAAAGGATGCCGCGCGAGGCGCCGGCCGCGAACGCCGCGAGGAGCGTCGCCTCGAGCAGCCGGTGCGGATCGCCCTCCATCAAGTGGCGGTCCTTGAAGATGCCCGGCTCGCCCTCCTCGCCGTTCACGACGATGTACTTCGGCGTCCCCGGGGCGGCCCGGCACGCGTCCCACTTCACTGCCGTCTGGAAGTAGGCCCCGCCGCGTCCCGCGAGCCCCGCGGCCCGAACCTCCTCGATGACGCGCTCGCGCCGGCCGTCGCTCAGCGCCTGCGCGAATGCCGCATACGCGCCATGGCGGAGCGCATCGGCGATGTCGCCAGGGTCGGTCACGCCGCAGTGCTCGAGCAGTACGCGGCGCTGGGGCGCCATGAACTCGGGGGCGACGTTGCGCGGCGCCTCGCGCGCGTCCCCCGCCAGGGCATCGAGCAACCGCGGAACGTCGGCGGCGCTCACGGGCCCGGCGACGAGCGGCGGCTGCCCGTCTCGCGCGACGGTGACGGTCGGAGCGGCCCAGCACATCCCGTTGCAGCCGGCGGCGACGACCGCGAACGGAAGCGTCCGGCGCGCGACCTCGTCGCGGAGTCTCTCCAGCGTGGCGGCGGCGCCCACGGCCATCGAGCAGGCGCCGACGCCCACGGCGATCCGGGCGCCCGCGCGCCGCCGGCCGGCCGCGCTCACCAGCGCCGCGAGGCGCTCGGCCGGAGATCCCGAGACGACCGGGAGCGTGGCAACGACCGGTGCGACGCTGTGTCCGGCGCGAGCCGGCGCCGAGAGCAACGCATCGATGTCGCCGGGCTCGACGCGTCCCCGATAGGCGTGATCGACCTCGACCACCGGGGCGATCGAACAGGCGAAGGCGCAGTCCAGCTCTTCGAGCGTGACGGCGCCGTCGGCCGTCGTCTGGCCGGCGCGGACGCCGAGTGTCTGTTCGCAGGCGGCGAGTAGCGCGCGTCCTCCGCGCACCTGGCAGCTCACCCCGGTGCAGACGCGGACGAGCCGGCGCCCCGGCCGCGAGAGCCTCAGCTCGGGATAGTGGCTCGCGACACCCCAGACCTCGCTCTTCGGCACGCGCAGGTGCGCGGCGATCTTCTCGAGCGTGTCGGGCGAGAGCCAGCGTTCGGCGTGCTGGGCCCGCTGGAGCGCCGGCAAGAGCCACGTGCGCTCGCGGGGGAATTCCGAGGGACGCTCCGCCGGGTCGCTCAGCCTACGACTCGAGCTTCGCGAGAAAGTCCTTCAGCGTCGGCGCCCATGTCGCCCACTCCGGGCCACTGGCCGAGTGTCCGAGCTCGGTGTCGATCTCGAAGTATGTGGCGTCCACGCCGGCCCTGGCGAGCTTGTCCATCACCGCGGGGGCGATCGACGGCGGGAAGAGCTTGTCGGTCCGAGACAGCACGTAGAGCACCTTCGCGCGGATCCGGCTGAAGTCCCGCTCGGCGTCGTACCGCACGGCCGCCTTCCGCGGCGCGCCGCGCGCTGCCCGGGGTTGGCGATCGTGCGCGCGAGCGCCGCGTCCTGGCCGTAGCGCGTGAGCGTCTCGATGCGGAGCTCGAGCAGGGTCGGGAAGATCCCGCCACGCTCGTAGTGCCAGCCGCCGTTCCAGTTCGGGTCCGTCGCGAAGCGATCCTGGAGCGTCTTCACGGCGGCGTCGCCCCCGGACCCCTTCGGCGCGGAGACGACCGGCACGATGCCGTGCATGAAGGTTGGGTACGTCACCGCCCACTGGAAGGCCTGGTAGCCGCCGTACGACGGCCCGGCGACGGCCACGAGGTGCCGGACGCCGAGGCTGTCGAGCAGGAGCTTCTGCGCGCCGATGATGTCGCGCAGCGTGATGTCCGGGAAGTCGGGTCCGTAGGGCTTGCCGGTTCCTGGATTGACACTCGCCGGCCCCGTGGAGCCGAACGACGAGCCGAGCATGTTGGACGACACGACGAAGTAGCGGTCAGTGTCGATCGCCTTGCCGGGGCCGATGAGGCCGTCCCACCAGCCCGCCGTCGGGTCGGCCGGGTCTTTGCCCGCCGCGCGGTGGTTGCCGGTGAAGCCGTGGGTCACGAGGATCACGTTGCGGCCGTCCGAGCCCAACCGCCCGTAGGTCTCGTAGGCGAGCGTCAACTCCGGCAATGCCTGGCCGCTCTCGAGCTTGAAGGTGGGGACCGTGAAGCTGCGGCTCACGGTCGCCAAGCATAGGCCGCGCGCCGTCGCAACGCAACGGCGCGATGCGTCGCGGAAGGGATACGTCTTGAGCCCGCCCGGTGTGCGTGCTAGGAATGCGAGGGATGGATCGGGAGACGACCGAACGCTTCGACGATGTAACCCACCGCTTCGACGTCATCGATCAGCGCTTCGGTGCGGTCGACCAGCGCTTCGATGGGGTGGATCGCCGGCTCGACGCGATGGACCAGCGATTCGACAGGATGGACCAGCGATTCGATACGATGGACCAGCGGTTCGACGCAATGGATCAGCGGTTCGGCGCGATGGAGCAGCGGTTCGGCGCGATGGAGCAGCGGTTCGACGCGACAGATCGCAAGATCGACGAAAAGTTCGAGGAATCAAAGCGCTATTTTGGTGTCTTGGCCGAACGCCTCGAGAGCATGGTCGGGCTTATCGCCGAGGGCCACCATAGCCTGGAGGGTCAACTCCACGAGTTTCGGGCGTGGACCGAGACGGCCGTCGGAAAGCTGGATCAGCGCGTCATGCGTCTCGAGCGGCGACGGCGTGGGGGCTCCCGCCGGTGAGCTCGTCAAACGCCCTAGGCGACGCCGATATGGAGCGCGATCGTCCCCAGGCCGAAGCGCCCGTAGCGCACCTCGCGTAACCCCGCCTTCTCCATCATCCGCGCCAGCTCGTCCGGCGTGACGAAGCGCTCCACGGACTGCGGCAGGTAGGTGTACGCCTGGCGGTCGCCGGCCACGAGGGCGCCGATGGCCGGCACCACGTGGTTGAAGTACGCGCTAAACACCGCGCCCCAGACGGGCAGCGCCGGGCGCACGATGTCGAGCGTGACGACGCGGCCGCCACCCATCGTCACGCGGCGCATCTCGGCGAGCCCACGTTCCAGATCTTCCAGGTTCCGCAAGAGGAACGCCGACAGCACGCAGGCGAACGCCCCGTCGCGGAACGGCAGCGCGAGCGCGTCCGCGACCAGGAGCCGGGCGCGCGTCACACGGCGGGTGTCGAGTTTCGCCTGACCGACACGCAGCATGCCTTCGGAGAAATCGGCGCCGGCGACGAAGCGTCTGGCGTCGCGCGCGCGGACCGCGATGGCGAGGTCGGCCGTGCCCGTGGCGAGATCCAGCACGGGTCCCGCGGGCGCGTCGGCGACCGCGTCCGCCGCGCGGCGCCGCCAGGCGTGGTGCCGGCCACCCGTCATGAGGGAGTTCATGAGGTCGTAGCGCCGGGCGATGCGCGTAAACATGCCCCGCACGGCCGCGGCCTTCGCCGGTGAGAACATCGGCGGCGCTGCCACTATCGCAGGCCGAGCACCACGGCGGCGAGGACGATCAGCGCGATGTAGCCATTCACGTTGAAGAACGCCATGTCGAGACGCGAGAGATCGCGCGGGCTCACGAGCGAGTGCTCGTAGGCGAAGAGCGCGACGACCGCGAGCCAGCCGACCCAGTAGATGGGGCCGAGCGCCATCTGCCAGCCCAGCACCGCCAGCGCCAGCGCCGTGAGCGCGTGGTTCACCCGAGCCGCGACGAGCGACGCGCGAACGCCGAAGCGGGCGGCGACGGAGTGGAGCCCCTGGGCGCGATCGATCTCCACGTCCTGGCATGCGTAGATCAGGTCGAAGCCGCCGATCCAGGTCGTGAGCGCGAACCAGATCACGAACGCGGGCGGGTCGAACTGGCCGCGCACGGCGATCCAGCCGGCCGCGCCGGCGATGCCGTCGGTGAAGCCCAGCACCCAGTGCGAGAGCCACGTGAAGCGCTTCGTGTAGTGGTAGCCGACGAGGAAGACGAGCGCGAGCGGCGCCAGCATGAAGCAGAGCGGGTTCAACATCCACGCCGCGACAACCATCAGCAGCGCGCCCGCGATCGCCAGCGCGCGCATCTCGCCCACGCTCAGGAGCCCCCGGGGCAGGTGCCGCCCGGCCGTCCGGGGATTCCTGGCGTCGATGAAGCGGTCGACGACGCGGTTCGTCGCCATGGCGCACGTGCGGCCGCCGACCATTGCGGCCGTCACCCAGCCGAGCGTCCGCCAGCCCGGCCAGCCGCCGGCGGCGAGCACCATGGCGATGTAGGCGAACGGCAGAGCGAACACCGTGTGCTCGAACTTGATCGCCTCCAGCACACGCGCCAGCTTGCTCAGAGCCCGTATTCCTTCCAGCGCCGCGTGACCCGCTCGCGCATCTCGGCGGTCATCACGATCTCGTCCGGCCAGGGCTGGGCGACGTCGTCGAGCGCGCTCTTTTCCGTCGCGTCGACACCGAGCTTGCCGCCGTAGCGGTGGCGCAGCGCCGCATGATCGAGGTCGTCCATCGGCCCCTCGACGATCATCAGGTCGCGCCGAGGGTCGATGTTGCCGGTCGCGCGCCAGGCGACCTCCGAGAGGTCGTGGACGTTCACGCGCTCGCTGACGACGACAATGGTCTTCGCTAGCATCATGAGCCCCATGCCCCAGAGCGCGGTCATGACCTTCCGGGCGTGGCCGGGATAGCGCTTCTTGATCGAGACGATCACGAGGTTGTGAAAGATACCCTCCGCCGGCATGTTCATGTCCACGACCTCGGGAAGCAGGAGCCGGATGACGGGCAGGAAGAGCCGCTCGGTCGCTTTGCCGAGCCAGTAGTCTTCCTGCGGCGGGCGGCCCACGATCGTCGTCGGGTAGATGGGCCGCGCGCGACGGGTCACCGCCGTCAGATGAAACACGGGGTAGTCGCGCGCGAGCGAGTAGTAGCCGGTGTGATCACCGAACGGCCCCTCGCGCCGGCGCTCACGCGGGTCCACGTAGCCTTCGAGCACGATCTCGGCTTGCGCGGGCACCTCGAGATCGTTCGTCACGCAGCGCACCAGCTCGACGCCGCCGCCGCGGAGCCAGCCGGCGAAGACGACCTCGTCGACGCCCGGCGGTAGCGGGGCGGACGCGGCGTAGATCATCGCGGGGTCGCCGCCGAGCGCGATCGCCACGGGCATGCGGGCGGAGGGCCCGGGGCGCTCTTCGGCGACCCGGTGGTGCTCGGCGCCGCCCTTGTGGGTCTGCCAGTGCATGCCGAGCGTCTGGTCGTCGAACACCTGAAGACGATACATGCCCACGTTCCGCTGGCCGGTGAGCGGATCGCGGGTGAACACGGCCGGCAGCGTGATGTAGCGGCCCCCGTCGGCGGGCCAGCAGCGGAGCGCCGGCAGCCCGGCGAGCGAGGGGTTCGCCGTCTCGACCGTCTCCTGGCAGGGCGCCCCGGAGACGTGCTTCGGCCCCGCCTTCACGAGGTCGAAGAGCGTGCCGAGCTTCGCGAGCCGCTCGGCGAACGTCCCCGGGAGCTTGAGGTCGAGGAGCTTCGCGACGCGCTCGCCCAGCTCGTCGAGGTGGCTCATGCCGAGGGCGGCGCTCATCCGGTCCTGCGAGCCGAACGCGTTCACGAGCACGGGCATGTCGAAGTCCTGGACGCGCTCGAACAGCAGGGCCACGTTCTGCTCGGGCGGGCCTTTCGACACGCGGTCGGTGATCTCGGTAATCTCGAGGTCGCGCGAGACGGGGACCGTGACCCGGCGTAGCCGACCGCGCTTCTCGAGGTGCGCGACGAACTCCCGGAGGTCGGTGAAGCTCACCCCACCTAAATGAGGCCCGGCAGCAGGAGCGTCACCACCATCGGTGGTAGGACGAACGCCCGCATCGAGGTGTCGAACGGCGACCGCATGCGCGTCATTATTGCATAGGGCCCCGCGCTCCAGTCATACTCGGAAGATGTCGAGCGTTCCGAAGAAGCACGAGGTTACCAGGGACCTCCTTGACAGCCTCAGCGAGGCGCTCGTCGTCCTCGATCCCGCGCTCGAGGTGCTCGAGTGGAACTCGCCCATGGAACACCTCAGCGGGGTGATGCGGGCCGACGCCGTCGGTCGTAACGCCGAGTCGGTCCTGCCGTTGTTCCGCGACCCCGCGCTCGCCCCGCTCGTGCGGCGCGCCCTCGCGGGCGAGACACCCGGGGCGGTCGAGCTGGCGCACACGACACCCGGCGACGACCGGGTCCTGTGGCTCGAGGCACGCTGCGTCCCGTGGCGCGACGGCGAGGGCCGGGTCGCGGGCGCGGCGGCGTTTTTCACCGACGTGAGCGACCCCCAGCGCCGCGCGCTCCTGCTGCACGCGATGGAGGCCATCGGCCAGTCGCTCACCTCGTCGCTCGACCTCAACGAGGTGCTCGACACCATCGTCGGCAAGGCGCTCGAGGTCATGGGCGCCGAGTCGGCGATGGTCGTCCTGGGCGACACCGCCGCGAGCGAGTTCCGCGTCATGCGGGCGGCGGGCCGACTGAGTCAGCAATACGCGGTGGTCGGTACGATTCCGATCGGCGGCGGCCCCATCAGTGTGGCGGTGCGCGAGGGACGCACGGTGGCCACGCGAAACGTCCTGACCGACTCGAAGCTCTGGCTGGCGCCCGCCCGCCGTGCCGACATCGAGCGGGAGGGCTTCAAGGCTACAGCGGCGGCCCCGCTCGCCGTGAAGGATCGAATCCTCGGCGCGCTGGTCGTCCACTACTGGACCGAGCATACTTTTGGGAGCGAGGAGATCGCCGCGCTCGAGTTCCTGGCCAAGCAGGCGGCCATCGCGATCCGGAACGCGTCGCTCTACGAGGCCGAGCACGCCGAGGCCGCCCGCATCCGGGCGCTGACGACCGTCAACCGTCGCATCTCGAGCGCGCTCGAGCTGGATGCGCTGCTGCGAGCCATCTCCGAGTCGGCCGCCGAGCTCACCGGCGCGCTCCTGGCGACCTTCTGGCTGGCCGACGAGCAGCGCCGCATCCTCTCGTTCACGAGCGGCACCGTTCCCGAGATGATCGAATCGCTCTCGCCGCGGATCATGCCCTACGACCAGGGCGGCGTCGGCTGGGTCGCCCGCCACCACACGCCCCTGGTCGTCGACGACATGCTCGCCGACGAGCGGCTCGTGAATCGCGCCTGGACGGAGCGGTGGGGGATCCGCAGCTTCGTCGGGTACCCGGTACTCGCCGGGGAAGAGCTGCTCGCGGTCATGGCGCTCGGCCACTCCGAGCCGCTGCGCTTCGGCAAGGACAAGCAGGACCTCATCGATCTGTTCCTCGCCCAGGCGGCCATCGCCATCCAGAACGCCCGCCTCTACCGCGAGGCGCAGCGGCGGCGCGACGTCGCCGAGGTGCTGGCGCGCCTGGCCCGCGAGCTCACGTCCACCCTGGAGGTCGAGCCGATCGCCAAGCTGCTCGCGCGGGGCGCCGCCGACCTGGTCAACGCGCGGGCCGCGGGCGTCTTCCTGCTCGAGCCCGAGGCCGGGGCGCTGCGCGCGCTCGCCACGCACGGGGCCGATGCCGACATCATGCAGGAGCTGGTCTTCAAGGCGGGCGAGGGCGCGGTGGGCCGCGCCGTCGCCGAGCGCCGGATCGTCACCTCCGCCGACATCCTGGCCGATCCCGCCATCCAGCTCTCGTCGTGGGTCCGCGAGCGGATCCGCGCGAGCGGCTATCGGGCCGTCGTCGGCGTGCCGCTCGTCACGCATGAGCGGGTGATCGGCGCCCTCGGCCTCGGCGCCGACCCCGGCAGCACGTTCTCGCGCGAGGAGCTGCAGACGCTCGAAGCGCTCGCCGACCAGGCGGCGCTCGCCTTCGAGAACGCGCGCCTCTATGCGAGCGCGCGCGACAGCCTGGTGCGGCTGCGCGAGACGCAGGCCCAGCTCGTGCAGGCCGCGAAGATGTCGGCGCTCGGCCAGCTCGTCTCCGGCGTCGCGCACGAGCTGAACAACCCGCTCAGCGTGATCGTCGGCTACGGCCAGCTCTTGCTTGCGCGCGAAGTGCCGGCGGCGGTGCTGCGGCCGATCGAGCTGATGGTCGCCCAGGCCGACCGGATGGCGAAGATCGTCCGCAACTTGCTGCTGTTCGCCCGCCAGCGTCCGGCCGAGCGCACCACGGTCAGCCTGAACGACGTCCTGGAGCAGACCCTGGCGCTGCGCATCAATCAGCTCCAGACCTCGGCGATCGCCGTCGAGAAGAAGTTCACCCGCGGCCTGCCGTCGGTGCTGGCCGACCAGCACCAGCTCGAACAGGTGTTCCTGAACCTCTTGCTGAACGCCGAGCAAGCCATACTGGAAGGCAAGCACGGCGGGCGCATCACCCTGACCACGGGCGTGAACCGAGACGGGCGCTCGGTGTACGCGGAGGTGATCGACGATGGTCCGGGGATCCCGCCGGACGCGCTCCCGCACGTCTTCGAGCCGTTCTTCACGACCAAGACCGTCGGCACCGGCACGGGCCTCGGCCTCTCGGTCTCGTACGGGATCGTCGAGGAGCACGGCGGCCACCTCGGCGTCGAGAGTCACCCGGGCCGGACGGTCTTCAGGCTGGCGCTGCCGGTCGCCCTGTCCACGGCCGCGCGGCGCGCGGCGCCGGCGGGCTCGCCCATGATCGTCACGGGCGAAGGCCGCACGGCGCTCGTCGTGGAAGATGAGGCGAGCGTGCTCGACCTCATCGTGACGATCTTGAGCCAGACCGGCTGGCGCGTCGACGTCGCCACGGGCGGGCGCGAGGCGCTCGAGCGCGTGCGCCGCCAGCGCTATGACCTCATCGTGTCCGACATCCGCATGCCCGACGGTGACGGCGAGGAGTTCTATCGCGACGCGACGAAGGGCGATCCGTCGCTCAACCAACGCTTCATCTTCATCACGGGTGACACCGCGAACCGCGAGGCCTTCAAGTTCCTCCGGGAGGCGGGCGTGCTCGTCGTCGAGAAGCCGTTCCAGCCCGCGTTCTTCCTCGATGCGGTGCGCCGCGTGA
>WNFF01003677.1_pt1 | contig 12516 bp, 11 predicted proteins | sample 5400441 | NCBI WGS metagenome assembly WNFF01 (sample SAMN13153345, study PRJNA577476) | soil metagenome | isolation source: 120 cm saprolite under Douglas fir tree site 2 hole 3 replicate 1 | place: USA:California | collected 2015-04-18
AGCGCAGCAACCAGTTGCGCGCGGGCATTTTCATCGAGGATGGGGCGGCCGGGCCCTTTCAGATTGCAGACGCTGGAATCGGCATTCACGCCGACAACGAGAATGTCTCCTTCGCGCCGGGCACCATCGAGATAACGAACATGTCCGACGTGCAGCGTATCGAAACAGCCATTGGCAAAAACGATGCGCCGGCCGCGGCGTCTGTGTTCAGCGAGTGTCTTGTGCAGCACGTCACGCGCGACGATTTTGGAAGCGGCTACACGCATGATTTAAGAAGCCGCTCCGGATGCCTCGGCGCGGATAGCCTCGAGAAGTTCTTCGCGCGAAATCGTAGCAGTGCCGCGCTTCATGACCACCAGGCCTCCGGCGATGTTGGCGATGTGCGCGGCTTCGAGAGGAGATGCGCCGCAGGCAAGCGCCAGAGTGTACGCGGCAAGAACGGTGTCGCCGGCGCCGGTGACGTCCACAGCTTGATCGCTGCCGTGAACCGGGATCTGCGTGAGGCGATCGCCTGGTTCGAAAAGAGCCGCACCGTGCCGTCCGCGGGTGACGAGGAGCGATTGCAATTTCATTTCGGAAAGAGTCGCACGGCCGGCGCGCTCGAGCTCGCCGGTATTTTGACCGATGGCTGTGTGATGCTCCGCCTCAAGCTCGGCTTCGTTAGGTGTCGCGGAAGTAATTCCCGCCCTCGCATAACGGTGCAGCCGGTAACGCGCGTCGAGCGTGACGTGCAGCGTACTCATGCGCTTTGCGGATGCCTGCTGCACTAGCTCCGGAGTCGCTATGCCAAGCCCGTAGTCGGAAACAGCGAGCGCGTGGGCGTGGCGCAGATTCGCCGAAAGTCGCTGATGGAGCTTTTTTCGAATGGCCTCCGGCAGAGGCGATTTCGGTTCGTAGTCGACTCGGAGAACCTGCTGTCCCACCGTGTGCGCCCAGCCAGCCAGAAAGCGACTCTTGGTCGGCGTGGTCCAGTCTTTCACACGAAAAATGCCGGAAACGTCGACTCGCTGGCGGCGGAAATGAGCAATCAGCGCGTCTCCCGCGGCGTCAGCGCCCACGGCCGTGACGGGCAGGACACGCGCGCCGAGAGACGCGAGGTTATTTGCGGCGTTGGCTCCGCCGCCGGGAACAATCTGTGTCTCGCGATGCTTAAGGATCAGGACCGGCGCTTCGCGAGAGACGCGCGAGATTTCGCCATATTGGAATTCATCGGCCACGAAATCACCGAGGAGAACGATCGTTTTCGTGGTGAACTGCTCGACGCACTCACGGAGGGCGAGAAGATCGACGGACGTTGACGCTGGCTTTTGGGTCCGTGGACGCTTCATTCTTGTTGCCTCAGGATCCAATCTGCCGCCTGGGTGAGATCTTCCGCGACGAAGTCTGGTTGCCAGGACCTCTTTGCCGCGTGCCAGGCGAGTTCTCCTTCACCGTAACCCGTACGCACCAGAACGCTTCGCGCATGGGCGTTTCGCGCGAGATCCATGTCGCCATAGCGATCGCCAACCACGAACGAGCGCTGCAAATCGAGCGCGTGTTCGTGCGCTGCGAGGTCCAGCATGCCGGTTCTTGGCTTGCGGCAGCTGCAGTTTTCGGCGGAGGTATGCGGGCAATAGTAGATCGCGTCGATCTTCGCACCTGCCTTCGCAAGTTGTTGCGTCATCAATTCGTTCACCGTGTGCACGAGCGATTCCGGAAAGTAACCGCGGCCGACGCCGGATTGATTGGTGACGACGATGACAGGAAAGCCCGCGTCGTTGAGCCGGTGAATGGCAGCCGCGACAAAGGGAAACAGACGAAAACGGCTGACGTGATTCAAGTAGCCCACTTCCTCGATGATTGTGCCGTCGCGATCGAGGAAAACGGCGTGGCGTAGTAGAGATTGCTCAGGCACTCTGCACCTGGATCGAGGACAGCCAAGATCTTGCCGCGGCCTCCACCATGTCGGCCGTGATTGCGGTCATGCACCGGTGATCGGTCGGACAGCGGCGGAGAAAACACGGGCTGCAGTATGGTTTTTGCTGAACGATGCTGCAGCGCGGTGTGACGGGAGCAGTTCCGAGCGGATCGGTGGAACCAAACACCGCGACGACGGGCAGGCCAACGGCGGCAGCAACGTGCATCGCGCCCGAATCGTTGCCGATGAAGAGATGGCACTGCGAGAGCAGCGCGGGCAAATCGGCAATTGCGGTTTTCCCGGTGAGGTCAATTGGGAGCCGGCGCATTTCGGCGGAGATGGCTGCCGAGACGCTCGCCTCGGCGGCAGTTCCAAAAAGAATGACATCGGCATCTGATTCCGATTGCAGCCGATTGGCCACCTCGGCAAATCGCGCAGGCGGCCAGCACTTCGCCGATCCATACGATGCGCCGGCCCCAATGGCAATTCTCAGCGCGCCATTGCGCACGCCGGATTTGCAAAGAAACTCTTCGGCATGCCGGCGCTTCTCCTCTGGAACGCCCAGGCAAATGAATGCTTCATCCTGCACGGAATCCAGCCAGCCCGCGCGGCGCAGGAGTTCCAGATAATAAAACTTTTCATGCGCAGGAATTTCCTCGTGCCGGGGGAGGGGTACGGCCTTGGTCAGAAGAAAGCCGCGGCCGTCGCGCGCGTAGCCGATGCGTTCAGGAATGTTCGCCCGCCAGGCCAGCCACGCGGCATCGAACGCATTTTGTAGGAGCAAAGCCACGTCGAACTTTTGCTCTCGAAGTTTCGCTGCCAGCCGCTCGCGGCCGGAAAACCCTGCGTGCAGGCCTTTCGGATCGTAGGAGATTAGTTGATTACAGATCTCTTGATCGCGGTAAATATCCGCGACGTAGGGCCGTCCCACAATCGCGATTTCCGCATCAGGAAAACGCTTGCGCACCGCGCGAAGCGCCGGAAGCGCCATGATGGCATCCCCGACCCAGTTCGTCGCGCGCATGAGAATCTTCACGCCGCCGCCCCCGCTTTGGCTGCAAGCACCTGATCGAGAGCATTCCTGAAATCAGCCTCTGGAGTTACAACCAAGTCGATCACCGCGACGTAGATTGGAATTTCCTCGAACTTGAGACCAATCAGATTCTGCGCATCCTTTTCGGTCGTCACAACCGCGTTCGCACCGGCCCGCTTCCCTGCTTGCCTGACAGCCACGATGTCCCGCTGGGTATAGCGATGGTGATCAGGAAAGATTGCCTGGCCACAAATGGCAAGCCCCCAAGTGCGCAGATCGCGGAGAAAAGCTTCCGGGTTGCCGAGACCGCAGAATGCAAAAAAAGGACCAGCGCCGATTTCGTTGGCACGGAGAGGAGTGATCTCACCGCCGAAACGGCGGAATCCAAGCAGTCGCGTCGACGCAGCGAAAACCGGATACTGATCGAGCTTCCCGATCGCTTCGAGCGTTCCAGATGCCATTTCGGCGCGTGTAAAAATAATCAGATTTGCGCGGCTCATGGCCGCCACCGATTCCCGAAGCCGTCCTGCCGGCAGTAAGGCCTCTCCAGCCAGAGGTCGAGAAGCATCCATCAAGAGAATATTCAGGTCGCGGGTCAACTGGAGATGCTGAAAACCGTCATCCAGAAGAAAAACGTCGACGGACTGCTGAGATTCGAGCCGGTGGCCCTCGGCGAAGCGGTTCTTGCCGACACCAAATGAGACACGGCCCTGCAAACGGAATTTCATCAACTCGATTTCGTCGCTAGTTCCATTCGCGCCCCGGTAACCGCGGCTCAGAATCGCAACACGCTTTCCGTCGGCGAGAAATTTCTCGGCAAGCCAAATCACAACGGGCGTTTTGCCAGTGCCGCCAACGGTCAGATTCCCCACGCTGATGACAGCCGCATTCAGGTGTCTCTGCTTGAACCATCCGTTGGCATAGAGCCAAACACGCGCGCGGACACCGACGCCATAGAGCAGCGAGAGTGGCCACAGCAGTCTGCGCAATAGCGGCGGAGAATTCATCTCCCGGCGCCATCCAGACTCTTCGCAATCTCCGCCACCGCTCGATCCGTCGCTCCGCGCGAGTCGGCCACCAAGCGGCGCGCCAGCTCGCTCATTTTTTTCATGCGCTCCGGGTCGCGAAACAATTCGATCCAGGCGACGCCGACGTCCTCGGGGCTTTCCACCTGAATAGCGGCCCCCGCGGCAACAAAACGCGAAGCAATTTCCGCGAAATTTTCCATCGACGGGCCAAACACGGGAATTTTACCGAAGGCCGCTGGCTCGAGAATATTGTGACCGCCGGAAGTAACGAGCGAGCCCCCGACAAAGGCGCCGTCAGCTAGTCTATAAAGCGAGGCCAGCTCACCGATGCTGTCGAGCAGGAGCACGGTGACATCATCCGGGATCGTGGAGTTATCGGACGGCTGAACGGCTTGCGATTGTGACGGTCCTGGAATCGGCAATCGCGACCGCCGGATGAACTTGCGGTGCGATTCATCGATGAAATCCGCGGCGTCATCAAAACACTCCGGCTTGCGGGGCGCAAGCACGAGCAGCGCTTTCGGATACTCGCCTTGCAAAGTTCCAAACGCGATGAGCGCGTGCGGCTCTTCCGTCGCAACGATACTTCCTGCAACGATGACCGGCGATCGGCCGCTGCGCTTGAGCTCGGTTGCGAGCCAATTCGACAACGGCGTGGGCGCGGGAATCTCCAGGTCATATTTCAAATTTCCGCCGACCCGCACGCGATCCCCTGGCGCGCCCAAGGCCCGTACGCGCTCCGCATCCTTCTCGCTCTGCATGAGGTAGGCGCCGGCATTGGACAGTGCGTTTCTCAGGAAGGGACGAAGGAAGAAGCCAAAAACTCCGAGATAGCTCTGGTAGCGTGCAAACGAGCGGTCGGAAATGCGTCCGCTGACGAAAAGTACGGGAATCTTACGCCGTCCGGCTTCTCGCAGAAAATTCGGCCAGATCTCGGTTTCGAGAACCAGCACAACCGAAGGACGCACGGCATCGAGCGCGCGCCGGACACAAAATGCCCAATCCAGCGGAAAATAGATGATGGCATCGGCAAACGGCATGCGTTCGCGCGCCAGCGCCTGCCCCGTATTGGTGGTCGTCGAGATAATGAGAGGCCTATTGGGGTAAGCTTCCTTCAACCGCCGCGCAAGGGTAATGCTGGAAAGGGCTTCGCCGACGCTGACGGCATGAATCCAGATCGCGCCCGTGGAATCTGCGGGCAGTTTGGCAAGCGCCGGAAAGGCTAACCCCAGGCGTTCCCCAACGTTAGAGAGATACTTTCCGTGGCGCAGCCCTTGGACGAGCCAATAGGGCACCAGCAACAGGGCCGCGAGGCCCATGAGAAGGCTATATATGAAATACACTAAGCGTGGCTCCGGTTTGTCCGTGCTCCGCCAGCAGCAGGCGGCGCGCGATGCAGGGCAACCCTGCACAACCCCCATGAATCGAAGGCCTCAAGACGAGAAAAGTCTATTATAACCCGATGCGAAAACTAACCTTCATCCTTTCCTTACTCGCCGTCTCGCAGCTGGCTGCCCAACAGGGGGCCTCCCAGCAGCCGTCTTCGCTCAAGACCGCATCGTTGGAATCCCACGAGGGCATGACCATTACGGCGCGGCCGTGGACCGACCCCACACTCTATAAGGAAAAGTTTCCAAAGAAGTCGCCATATGCGGCAGGAATCATCGCCGTGCATGTCGTCTTTCGAAATGATTCCGACGACAGCATGAAAATAAACCTGGAGCGCATTCGATTAAACCTCGCTCTCTCGGAAGAAGATCATCAAGCGTTATACCCGCTTTCGTCGGAAGGGGCGGCCGACGTGATCACGCATCCCTCCGCGAAAAACGTAACGGGCAAGAGACTGCCCATCCCCCTGGGTGGCCCGAAGACCGGACGGGACAAAAAATGGACGGAAGTGGAGCAGTCCGTGCGCGATGCGGGGGTGCAAGCGAGTGTCGTCGCGCCGCACGGCTCCGTTCAAGGACTTCTTTACTTCGACTTGCGAAGCCAATTCGAACTCCTCAATTCCGCTCGTCTCTACGTGCCCGAAGTAGTCGCAATCGAAAAGAATCGCGGCCTCATGTACTTCGAAATTGACTTGAGCCGGTCTGCCGAACGCTGAGCCACTCGAAACGGAAGGGGAATCGCGCAAGTTTGCGCGCATCGCCGCCGTCGGCTACCATGACTTGTGCAAACTTTCTCCAACCACCGCGGACAAATGCTGGCTCTTCTCGATGCATTGAACCCTGAACAACGGCTGGCCGTCGAAACCACCGAAGGCCCAGTGCTGATCCTTGCCGGCGCCGGCACCGGCAAGACCCGCGCGGTCACGTATCGCATGGCAAACCTGATCGCCAACGGAGTGCCTGCCGAAGCCATCCTCGCCGTCACATTCACAAACAAAGCCGCGGAGGAGATGCGCAATCGCGTCTCGGACCTCTTGTTGCGCGCCGGAATCCCTCCCGCGCAGCCCTGGCTTTCCACGTTTCATTCACTCTGCGCGCGCCTTCTGCGGCGCGAATCAACCGCGGCCGGTCTGCCTCGGGATTTTGCCATTTACGATGACGACGACCAGGTTGCGGCCGTCAAGCTGGCAATGGCCAAGCTGCAGATCGACGTGGAAGATCTGACGCCGCGGAACGTTTTGAGCCGGATCAGCTACGCGAAAAATCATGGCCAGACCTCGGAGCAGTTGCGCGCCGAAGCGATCGACCAAAACGGGCGCCGCACTGCCGATATTTTCGCCGGGTACGAAAAACTCCTGCACGATAGCACAGCCCTGGACTTCGATGACTTGCTCCTCCGTTCTGCGCGTTTGCTGCGCGAATCCACGGCCACGCGGGAGAAATGGCAAGCACGCTTCCAGTACATTCACGTGGATGAATATCAGGACACCAACCGCGTGCAATACGAGCTGATGCGGCTGCTGACCGGACCCAAACAAAACGTTTGTGTTGTGGGCGACGAAGATCAATCGATCTACCGTTGGCGCGGCGCCGACGTTTCCATTCTCCTGAGTTTTTCCCGTGATTTTCCCGCTGCCCGAATCGTCAAGCTGGAACGCAACTACCGTTCGACGCAGAATATTCTCGACGCGGCCGGCGCGGTCGTCGCCAACAATCCGGAGCGGCTGGGCAAGTCGCTGAGCGCGGAGAAAGGCCCGGGAACGAATCTGAAGTATCTGGAGGCGCGGGATGCGCAGGCCGAAGCCGAATTTGTCGCCGGTGAGCTAGAGCGCATTCTCGGTGACGATTCGGATCAAACGTGCGCGGTCGAGTATCGCACTAATTTCCAGTCGCGCGCTTTCGAAGAGGTTTTCCGCCGGCGCGGACTGCGCTACAAACTCGTGGGTGGATTCAGCTTCTACAATCGCGCCGAAGTGAAAGATGCGCTGGCCTACGTGCGCCTGGCAATGCATCCGGAGGATGACATATCGCTGCTGCGCGTGTTGAATGTTCCCCCGCGCGGCATTGGCAAGACGACGGTGGACGCGCTCCGCGAATCCGCACGCATCGACGGAACACCGTTATGGGCGGCCATTGAGAAATATGTCTCCGGCGCATCGGCGGGCCGGGCGGTAACTCCTTTGCGAGCATTCCAGGAACTCATCCGCAAATTGCAGGATGCGCTTGCCACCAAGGAACCTCCGGGATTTCTGCATGCCGTGCTTGAGGAATCCGGCTACATGGCTATGCTCAAGGACCGCAACACTCCCGAGGATGTCGCGCGGCTGGAAAACCTCGAAGAGCTTGCGCGTGCCCTCGCCGAAGGCATGGAAGCCGGAGAGACCTTTACCGATTTCCTCGATGCTGCCGCTCTTGTAAGTGACGCGGATCAATTTGAAGGCAAGCCCGGCGTGACTCTAATCACCTTGCACAGCACCAAGGGATTGGAATTCGATCACGTGTTCCTCACGGGTATGGAAGAAGGCATCTGCCCCCACAGCCGGGCCATAACCGAGGAAAAAGGAATCGAAGAGGAACGCCGTCTCGTTTACGTTGGGATGACCCGAGCGCGGCAGTCGCTTACACTGACGCGCGCCGTATACCGGCGGATCTTCGGCAATGAGCAGCAATTGCGTGCTTCCCTGCCGTCACGCTTTCTTGCAGAAATTCCAAGCGAGCTGGTGGAAACGGTGCGCGGATCAATGGCGGAAATTGGCGAGACGCGCCGTTACGAGCCCGACCCGGAGTATTCGTATTCGCCCGAAGAATTCCTGCGGCGGGCGCGCGGCGCACCGAAGCAGGCAGAAGCCGCTCCGCGTCGCCAGTCGGCTCAAAGCTCCTTCGGGCGTCCCGCTGCGAAGCGCGGCGGCGATGCCAATCCCATGCTGGGGCGCAAAGTTCGCCATCCGAGCTTCGGCGTTGGAACCATCGTTGGCGTCGAAGGCGACGACGAAGACCGCCGCGTATCCGTGAGCTTCCCCGGCCGCGGAACGAAAAAGTTTATCGAGCGGTACGCGCAGCTCGAACAGGCATAACGTTCGGAAACTCCCCTGGACGCTTTTGTGCCGGCAGGTTGCGTGACAGGGCTTCTCGGGGTACATTGAGGCGCGTTCATTCCTCAAAACCGTATTGTGTAATTTCGGGCTTCCGGTTTGCCCGGATGCGATCGGAGAGCATGGGTGGGATCAGAACTCTTCCGCTGCAAGGGTATCGATCAACTGCTGTCGGATTCGGAAAATGCTGAAGTACGATTAAAAAAATCCCTGGGATGGCTGAGCCTGACGTCACTCGGTATCGGCGCAGTCATTGGCTCCGGCATCTTTACGATTATCGGCACGGCGATCGCCGGGCAAAAATTTCAAGCCTCTTCCATCCTGAACGCTCCTCTTCTTGAATACCTGATTCACCACTCCGCTTCCTTTGGACGCCCCGGCGCGGGGCCGGCCATCGCCCTTTCCTTCATCTTGGTGGCGATTGTATGTGGCTTCGCATCGGTCTGCTACGCGGAGCTTGCCGCCATGATTCCCATCGCCGGCAGCGCGTACACTTACACGTACGCAACGATGGGGGAACTCATCGCCTGGATCATCGGCTGGGATCTCATCCTTGAATATGCGGTCAGCAACATGGCCGTAAGCGTTGGTTTTTCGGCGCACATCGTGGGCTTGCTCGATTGGTTCGGCTTGCACCCCGATCCTCGGTGGATTTCTCCAGCCTATCTCCCCGGCGGATTGAGCGACCTGCAGGGCAATATGCTCTACAATCCGGGCTGGCATTTTGGCTTCAACTGGCCTGCTTTCATCATCGTGATGCTGCTGACGGTTATTCTGGTGCGCGGCATCAAAGAGTCGGCGCGAACCAACAACATCATGGTGCTGCTGAAAATTGTGGCCATCATGGTTTTCGTGGGTTTTGCAGCCAAATTCATCCATCCCACGAACTATCATCCCTTCGCCCCGAATGGCTGGCCCGGAATTCTGACCGGCGGTTCAATCGTATTTTTCACCTACATCGGATTCGATTCGGTCTCCACGGCCGCCGAGGAGTGTAAAAATCCGCAGCGCGACCTGCCCATCGGCATCATCGCAACGCTTGTAATTTGCACTCTTCTATATATTGCCGTCGTAGTGGTGCTTACCGGGCTGGTTCGCTGGGACACATTGGTGGACGATGCCGCCCCGGTCGTCAACACACTCAAGAAGCTTCATTTCTCGGGCGTTCGCCTGGTGGTGCTAATCGGCGCGCTCATGGGTATGATCTCTTCCCTGTTGGTTTTCCAGCTCGGGCAAGCCCGCGTGTGGTTTGCCATGTCGCGTGACGGCCTGTTTCCCAGAATTTTCGGGCGTGTGCATCCTCGCTATCAGACGCCGGATTTTTCAACCTGGATGGCGGGATTCGTGGTCGGTATTCCCGCCGGCTTGCTCGACATCGGAACCCTAGCCGATCTTTCGAATATCGGCACTCTGTTCGCCTTCGCCCTGGTGGCGGCAGGGGTGCTTATTCTTCGCTATCGGGAGCCGGACCGGCCGCGTGCTTTCCGCGCCCCCGGCGGGCCGCTGGCGCCCATCGTCACGATTTTCACATGCCTTCTTCTCATGGCCGGCCTGCCGATCATGAACTGGATCCGATTCATCGTCTGGATGATCCTGGGGCTGGTTCTTTATTCTTTTTATGGCCGGAAGCATAGCACCCTGAGGGCAGCGAATCGCGCGTAAGAGGAATCGCAGAATGCAGAGATGGTCTTTTCAGCATACGTGGAGGCGAACGGGAGTCGCGCTCGCCAGCCTCGTGCTCTTACTTTCCTCCCCGCAAAATTCGCGAGCGTGGGGCAGAAACGGACACAGACTCGTCGTCAACAAAGCCGTCGACACTCTGCCGCAGGGTATCCGGGAGTTCTTCGACACAAACCGCAGCTTTCTGTTGCAGCATGTCACCGATCCGCTGGATGTAATCTCCAAGACCCCGGCCGAGCGGCACAATCACTTCATTGCTCTCGACAAGTATGGACGATTTCCGTTCGGGGCCCTGCCGCGCGACTACAAAGCCGCGGTAACGAAATTTGGCAAGTCCAAGCTGGAGGCGACCGGCCTGCTCCCCTGGCAAATTGGTGTGTTCAGTAAAAAATTGACTGAAGCCTTGAAGGACGGGAAGTGGGAAGAGGCAAAACTGGACGCAGCCATACTCGCGAATTACGTCTCGGAGGCGCATGATCCCTTCAACACGACCGATAATTTTGACGGTCGCCTGAGCGGCCAGCCGGGAGTCAATGAGCGCTTCGGTACCATACTGATTGACCGCTTCTCTTCGTTTTTCCCGATGCGGCCGAATGATGCGTTTTTCATCAGCGACCCAACGGATCGTGCTTTCGAGGCTTGTCTTGGTTCTCATAGCTGGCTGGAGACCATTCTTCTTGCCGACCGCAACGCGCGTCACGGGGAGAACTCCTTCACCGACGAGTATTACGACCGCTTCTACAATCAAGCCGCCGCAATTTTGATTCGCCAGCTCTCCGACGCGGCTACCGATGTGGGCTCTTTCTGGTTTACGGCGTGGGTGAACGCCGGGCGGCCGCAACTGCCGCACTGATCTTTCGCGGATGACCCTGCCCTTGCTCTCCGACCGGATTGCTTCTCTGCCAAAGGCCGAGCTGCACCTCCATCTCGAAGGCTCCATCCTGCCTGCGACCGTCTGCGCGCTGACGGCCCGTCACCGTGTCGTCATGACCGAGGCGGAAGTTCGTCAACGCTACGCCTACCGCAACTTTCCCGAATTCATCGAAGCCTTCAAATGGGTCACTTCGTTCTTGCGCGAGCCTCAGGACTACGCGCTCATCGCGCGCGACCTTGCCGAACATTTGCTCGCGCAACGTGTGGTCTATACGGAAGTAACTCTTTCCATCGGCGTGATGCTTCTGCGAAAGCAGCGCCCGGAAGCAAATTTCGAAGCCCTCCTCCGCGCCACCGAACCGTTCGAAAGCCGTGGGCTCCAATTCAAGTGGATATTCGATGCGGCCCGCCAATTCGGCGCGGACGCAGCCATGGAAGTCGTCGAATCCGCAAAACGCTGCGATTCGAAAGCCATTGTGGCCTTCGGCATCGGCGGCGACGAGCTCAGCGTCCCGACAAAGGAATTCCGCGCCGTCTACGACCGCGCCGCGCAAATCGGTTTGCACCGCTTGATGCACGCAGGCGAGGTCGGCGGTCCGGACAAAATTCGCGAAGCCATTGAATTGTTGGGAGCGGAGCGTATCGGCCACGGAATAGCCGCGATCCACGATCTCGAGTTAATGGATTTGCTCGCGGAGCGAAAGATCCCGCTTGAAATATGCCCGGCGAGCAATATGAAAACCGCCGCCCTCGCCCGGCAACTCCACCGCGAGGACGTAACAATCGAAGATCATCCGCTCCCAAAATTCCTGCGCCACGGCATTCCCATTGTGCTCTCCACCGATGACCCGGCTATGTTTCACACCACGCTTCAAGAAGAGTATGCCAACGCCGCGCGCATGGGTCTGCAGCAAGATGAGCTGACACGCATCGTCGAAATGGGTTTCGAACACGCCTTTCTGCCTGCCGGCGAAAAGCGCGGAGCATGAAGCAGTCACCTGCAATGTTATACTGACGGCATGAAAGCACACGTCTGGGTAATGCCTAAACGCACCGTACTCGATCCCCAGGGACAAACGATCCAGCACGCCCTCTCCGGTCTCGGCTATTTCGCCGTCCGCGACGTCCGCCAGGGGAAATTCTTCGTCCTGAATCTCGATGGCTGGAGCCGCGACGAAGCACAGAAACAGCTCGAACATATTTCAAAAGAAGTGCTCACCAACACCGTCATTGAAGAATACCGCTTTGAGATCGTGGACTGAGCTGCCTCGCACTTTGCCGCCAGCGGCGATCTCAGGCCTTACGAGCTGGTGACCGTGGCAGGCTCTGACTCCCAGCCGTAATCTGATTCGGGATGCGTTTTCTGGAATTCGCCTTGGTAAGACCGCCAGCATGCTACCCTGCTGGAAACTCTCTGAGGAGACGCCGCGCATGTGCGGAATAGTCGGATATATCGGGCCCAAGAAAGTTGTCCCCGTCATTATTGAAGGTCTGCGTAAGCTCGAGTATCGCGGCTACGATTCCG
>WNFF01003679.1_pt1 | contig 12516 bp, 10 predicted proteins | sample 5400441 | NCBI WGS metagenome assembly WNFF01 (sample SAMN13153345, study PRJNA577476) | soil metagenome | isolation source: 120 cm saprolite under Douglas fir tree site 2 hole 3 replicate 1 | place: USA:California | collected 2015-04-18
CGGCGCTGGCCGACCGGTTCCCGGCCGCATCCTCGCCGCCACCCACCGATGTCGGCGACATGCCGCAATTCTGGGCGTCGTTCAACAACGCGCAAAAGCGGATGCAGAATGGTGGCTGGGCACGGCAAGTGACGCAGGCCGACTTCCAGATTTCGGAGACCATCGCGGGCGTCAACATGCGGCTGACAGCAGGCGGTGTGCGTGAGCTGCACTGGCATGTTTTTGCGGAATGGGCGTTCATGACCTACGGCTCCTGCCGCGTCACGGTCCTCGATCCGGCGGGGCATGCCTATGTCGCCGACGTGAACGCTGGCGACATATGGTTTTTCCCGCCCGGCTTCCCGCATTCTCTGCAGGGTCTGGGTTCCGACGGCTGCGAATTCGTGATCGCGTTCGATGACGGTCACGCGTCGGAGTTCAATACACTTTTGGTGACCGATTGGCTCGCCCACACTCCGCCGGGCATCCTGGCGCAGAATTTTGGCGTTCCAGCCGAGGCGTTTTCGAAAATACCGCTGAACGATCGCTACATTTTCCAAAGCACCCTGCCGGGACCGCTCGCAGCCGACCAGGCAGCCGTGCTGAGTCGCGAAGGCCCCCCGAAAAACCCGTTCACCTTTTCCCTGAAGCGCCAACCCTTCGCGCGGGAGACGGCCGCCGGTACGGTGCAGATCGCCGACAGCCGGAGCTTCCACGTCTCGAAGACCATTGCCTCGGCACTCGTGACCCTGCGCCCCGGCGCCTTGCGCGAACTGCACTGGCACCCCAATGCCGATGAATGGGTGTACTTCATCAAAGGCACGGCGCAAGTCGGGGTGTTCGCCGCCGGCCCGAAGGCGGTGACGACGAACTTCAATCCGGGCGACATCGGCTACATCAAGCGCACCAATGGTCACTACGTGAAGAACGTCGGGGACACCGATTTGGAATTCCTCGAGGTGTTCAGGAGCGACCGCTTTGAGGACGTCTCCCTGTCCGACTGGTTGACGCACACGCCGCCCGCGATGGTCGCCGCGACGTTCAACACGGATACGGCGACGATCGCGAAGTTCCCCAAGGATAAGCCGGAGATCCTGCCGGGTGATCCGCAATGACCGCTTTACTCGGCCAAGCAACGCTGACCGACCGTGCCATCCTCGCAGGCAGCGAAGCATTGGCCGGTCGGCGGCGCGGGCTGCGCTCGCTGCTGCCGTTCGCCGGGCCAGCTGTTATTGCCTCGGTTGCCTACATGGATCCAGGCAACTTCGCGACCAACATCCAGGCCGGCGCCAAATACAACTACAACCTGCTGTGGGTCGTCGTTGTCGCCAACATCATCGCGATGATATTCCAGGCGCTGTCGGCGAAGCTCGGCATCGTCACCGGTCGGAACATTGCTGAATTGTGCCGCGAGCATTTTCCGCGACCAATCGTCTGGGGAATGTGGGTCGGCAGCGAGATCGCCGCTATGGCAACCGACCTTGCCGAATTCCTCGGCGGCGCCATCGGCCTTTCCTTGCTGCTGGGTATACCGTTGCTCGTTGGCATGGTGATCACCGGCATCGCGACCTATGCGATTCTGACCCTGCAGCGTGGCGGATTCCGGCCAATCGAGCTGCTGATCGGCGGCTTGGTGGGGGTGATCGGTGCGAGTTATCTCGTCGAGCTATTCATCGCGCCACTCGATTGGTCGGCGGCCGCATTTCACGCGGTGGTACCGCGCCTCGATGACGGCGAAGCTGTGCTGCTCGCAGTCGGCATCGTCGGCGCCACAGTCATGCCTCACGCGATCTATCTGCACTCCGGCTTAACCCAGGACCGTGTCCTTCCGCGAACCAGCGCGGAGCGAAGGCGGCTGCTCCGGTTCTCCAATCGCGAGGTGATGCTGGCGCTCGGTCTCGCCGGTCTCGTCAACCTGGGCATGGTCGCAATGGCCGCTGCCGTCTTTCACGACGGGGTGCACGAAGATGTAGCGCAGATCGACACTGCCTACCGCACCCTGATACCGGTCCTGGGCTCCGGCGCCGCGGGGGTGTTCCTGGTGTCCCTGATTGCTTCGGGACTGTCGAGCTCGGCGGTCGGCACGATGGCCGGGCAGGTCATCATGCAGGGCTTTGTCGGGTTCCGCATCCCGCTTTGGCTCCGGCGGTTCGTCACGATGGCGCCCTCCTTCGCGATCGTGGCCCTGGGAGTCGACGCCACTCAGGCACTCGTTCTTAGCCAGGTCGTGCTGAGCGTCATCCTGCCGGTCCCGATGATCGCTCTGCTGATCCTGACGCGACGGCGAGAAATCATGGGTTCTTACGCAAACGGACGCCTAACGATGGTGGCAGCAATAGCTGCCGCCGCCGTCGTGCTCGGGCTCAATCTCCTGTTGGTGCTGCAAATGGCGGGCGTACCCCTTGCGATCGATTGATTTCAGTTCAAAGCGGATCAACACGGAGACCGCGGATGTCAGATAAGCCTATTTTTCAACCCAACGACGCGCCGGCCGGCGGTTGGGGCGCATTGCACGCCACGGCGAAGGCATTGCGGGAGGAAAGCGCGATCCTCAAGGGCGGAAGATCGCTGCTGTCGATGAACCAGCCCGACGGGTTCGACTGCCCGGGCTGCGCTTGGCCCGATCCGAAGCACACCAGCTCGTTCGAGTTCTGCGAGAACGGCGCCAAAGCTGTCGCCTGGGAGACGACGAAAAAGCGAGTGACGAGGGAATTTTTCGCGACCTGGACGGTCAGCGAGCTGGAGCGGCAGAGCGATCACTGGCTGGAGGAGCAAGGCCGGCTCACGGAGCCGATGCGGTACGACCGATCTACGGACAGGTATGTCCCGGTGGTCTGGGACGGGGCCTTTGCATTGATCGGGCGAGAGTTGCGCGCTCTCGCCGATCCGAACGAGGCGGAATTCTACACCTCCGGCAGGACGTCCAACGAAGCGGCATTCCTCTATCAGCTGTTTGTGCGGCTTTTCGGGACGAACAACTTTCCGGATTGCTCGAACATGTGCCATGAGCCGACCAGCGTCGGCCTTCCGGAATCGATCGGCATCGGCAAGGGAACAGTCGTGCTCGAAGATTTCGAGCACGCCGACGCCATTTTCATTCTCGGCCAGAACCCCGGGACCAACAGCCCACGCATGATGACCGAATTGCACAACGCATCTCGCCGGGGGGTCCCGATCGTCGTCTTCAACCCGTTGAAGGAACGGGCCCTCGAGCGGTTCGCCGCGCCGCAGGATCCGATCGAGATGGCGAGCTTCGGATCGACCCGGATCGCGAGCGAATACTGCCAGGTCGGTGTCGGCGGCGATGCCGCCGCGCTCAAGGGGATCATGAAATTGGTGCTCGAGGCCGATGACGCCGCAAGAGGCGCCGGCGAGCCGTCACTGCTCGACACGGCCTTTATCGCCGAGCACACCGACGGTTTCGAAGCATTCGCTGCCGATCTCAGGCAGACCGCCTGGGACGACATCCTCTCGACCAGCGGTCTGCCGCGCGAGCAACTGGAGCGGGTTGCGCGGATCTATATGCAGAGCAAGGCGGTGATCGCCTGCTATGGCATGGGGATAACGCAGCATCGGCTCGGCACCAATAATGTGCAGCAGCTGGCGAACCTGCTGTTTCTACGCGGCAACATCGGTCGCCCCGGCGCCGGCATCTGTCCGGTGAGAGGGCACTCGAACGTCCAGGGGGACCGGACGGTCGGGATCGATGAGAAGCCGAAGCCGGAATTTCTGGATCGGCTGGGCCGGGTGTTCGGCTTCGACCCACCCCGCGCGCACGGTCACAACGTCGTCCACGCCGTCGAGGCCATCCTCGACGGCCGGGCAAAGGCATTCATCGGCCTGGGGGGCAACTTCGTCGCTGCGGTGCCCGACAAACCTATGGTTCAGGAGGCTATGCGCAAGCTGCGGCTCACCGTCGCCGTGACGACCAAGCTCAACCGCGGCCATCTCGTTCACGGGAAAGAGGCTCTGATCCTGCCCTGCCTCGCGCGCAGCGAGATCGACTTCCAGAAGAGCGGTCCGCAGTCGGTCACGGTCGAGGACTCGATGTCGATGGTGCACGCGTCGGGCGGCCTGCTGGCGCCGGGCAGCGAACAGCTCAAATCGGAGGTCGCCATCGTCTGCGGCATGGCGCGAGCCACCCTGACGGATACGACGGTCGACTGGCAGTCGTTCGAGGACGACTACGACCTGATCCGCGACAAGATCGAACAGGTGTTTCCCGACCTGTTCAAGGATTTCAATTCCAAGATCCGCAAGCCGGGCGGGTTTCGCCTGGCCAACGGCGCCTCGGAACGGGTCTGGCGGACGTCCACCGGCAAGGCTCGGTTTCTTGTGTTCCGCGGGGTCGACGTAGATCCGCCCGTCCCACACCCGGAGATGCTGCGCCTCGCGACCATCCGCAGCCACGATCAGTACAACACGACGATCTACAGCATGAACGACCGCTATCGCGGGGTCTACGGCACGAGGACCGTCGTCTTTATGAACAAGGACGACATGGCGTCGCGCGGGATCGCTCCCCAGGCGCTCGTCGAAATCGAAACCCTGAGCGACGACGGCGTGGAGCGGCGGGTCAGCGGCTTTGCGGCACTGCCCTACGACATCCTGCGCGGATCGATCGCCGCCTATTATCCGGAGACGAACCCGCTGCTGGCGCTGGCCCATCACGATGTGAAGAGCGGGACGCCGGCGGCGAAATCGATCCCGGTGATCGTCCGCGCAATGACAGCCGAAACCGAGGGGGGTTCCTGAATGCCGCCCGCATCATTCGCGCGACCAATACCGGCGCGTGCAACCTTGGCCCGGTCACTGTTGTCGACGCGCCAACCCCAAATCCGGCGTCGATCCGAAATGATTACCTGCTTCCGTCTCTGTGGCGGTGCCGTCGTGCCGCGGGACGCTGCAATTGCGGCCGAGGTACCGGTCGCCCTTGCCTACAACGGCGTGTCCCACGTCGTCATGATGGCAACGCCTTCCGACCTCGCCGACTTTGCCGTCGGCTTTAGCATCAGCGAGGGCATTCTGGCTGATGGTACCGAGCTCCTGGACCTGAAGATCGAGGAGGGCAAAACCGGCATCCGGGTCAGCATGACGATCGCTGAAGAGCGCTTCGCCGGGCTCAAGGAGCGCCGACGCAACATGACGGGCCGCACCGGCTGCGGGCTGTGCGGCGTGGACGACCTGACCCAGGTCGCTCGTCCGCTCCCGCGCGTCGGGGCCGGCGTCAACGTTGACATCGGGGCGATTCACCGGGCGCTCAATGCGCTTCCGGCTTGGCAGCCGGCAAACAGGGAGACCGGCGCGGTGCACGCCGCCGCATGGGCAACCCCTAGCGGCAAGATCGCGCTCGCGCGCGAAGATGTCGGGCGCCACAACGCGCTCGACAAGCTGATCGGCGCCATGGAGCATTGTCAAATCGATCCGGAGGCCGGGTTCGCGATGATTACCAGCCGCTGCAGCTTCGAGATGGTGCAAAAGGCCGCGACCATCCGCATCCCTATTCTTGTCGCCATCTCCGCGCCGACGACAATGGCGCTGCGCATCGCCGAGCACACGGGAATAACGCTCGTCGCGTTGGCGCGGTCGGACAGCATCACCGTCTACGCCAACCCCGGAAGGATAAGAGGATTACTGGTGGGGCTCGCTGACGGCTGAGGCTGCAGGACTTTCGTAGGGCGATCAGCTCATGCAGCGGCAGCGTGCCGAAGCAGCCACGCCGGCTTGGCAACTCCGTGCTCAAAGTCGGGGTGGGCGCGGTCCGGTGCGATGGCAAGCTGGATCGCGTCCAGCAAATCCTGGTCGTGAACAGGTTTGGTCAGGAACTCGATCGCCCCGCGCTTCATCGCCCGAACCGACATCGGGACATCGGCGTGACCGCTAATGAAAATAATCGGCAGGTGCAAATTTGCCTTGGCCAGTTCCTCTTGAAACTCGAGCCCGCTTTGTCCGGGCAACCTGACGTCGAGAACCAGGCACCCGGGGAGATCCGGAGGGTCGCTATCGAGGAATTCCTGGACCGAGGCAAATGACTCGACGCACAGTCCTACTGCTCGCAGTAGCCCTCGGAGCGCGTCGCGTATATCCGGATCGTCATCGATGACGACGACAACCGTCTGAGCCTCGTCATCGGGCACGATCATTCGCGATCCGGTCGCCGAATGCCGGCCCGGTGGGCCCCAGCCGGACAAGCTGGTTGGCCGCGCTGGTCCGAGTTGGCGTGGTGCAGACTCCAATCCGGGTCGGTCGACGGCATCCGGTTCGATTGATGCGCCGGTAACCTCGCTGGTAAACACGTAACCGCGCCCGTGGACGGTCTTTATGACGTCACGATCGACGTTCAAAACCCTCCGCAATGCCGACATCTGCACCTTCAGATTGCTCTCATCCACTACGGTATCGGGCCAGACTCGGCTCATGATCTCTTTCTTTGTGATGAGGAAGCCGGGCGCCAACATCAGCACCATCAGAAGATCGAAGGCGCGGCTGCCGAGCTCGATGGGCTGTCCATCGACCAGCAGTTTGCGAGCTCGCGGCAGCACGCAAAACCCGGCAAATCGAAGGACCGCGTCGCCGTTTATGCTAACCTCGTACCGACTGGTGCTCGCCGGATCCCGTTGGAGCATCGGCTGGTGCGCGAACTGTCGTGGTCCCAATAGTTGCTGCATGACGCCTTGCCTCCTCGATCGCTTGCCTAAGGGTGCGTGACGTTGCCGAGCTGACGGTCGAGTGCCGACCGGATACAGGTTAAGAGACCAGATGACGCGGCGCGGCGCCGTCACGCAATTGGACAAGCGTTTGGAGCAGTCAGCAGAAGGATGGGAGGTTACTATACGTTGGTCGAAGGGGCTTACGACTTTGCAACAGCCCGGCCGCTCCGAGCTATTGGGGCGTGAAGCCGTTGAGCGCGTGGCTGATGCTCAACTCCGGGCGCGTTATGCCCGACGGGTTCTGTACCAGCATATCGTGCTGGGCCTGCCTCAGCTGAGTGGCGTAGTCATCCTGCATCTGCTGTTGCAGAGGGCTGGTTGCAGGTGCCGACAAGGAGATCCCCGGGTTCACGATGTGCGGTGGCGCGGCGGGCACGGTGCTAAGTTGCTGGGCCATAACCGGCGTGGCCGCAAGCACCACGGAGATCACCAACGGGACCGGAAACAGCAAGCTCTTCATCGAACACCTCCATTAGAACGTCACCGTTGAAGCAGGCCCGATTTCAGATCTGGGCAATTTCTGTTCAGGCTAATTTAAGCAGCCCGGCTAAAGCGCCGATCTCCTGATGGTGAAATCGCTTTTAGAAACTGGGAACCCTTGCGACAGTGACACTCGCCGTGTCAGCGAGTCGCCACGCCAGCGTCTTTGGCTGCGAGCGCGCCGATTGCCGTCCAGTCAAGCCTGTCGCCGCCATGGGCGAGGAGGGTGAGGAAGCGGTCGCGCAAGAGGCTGGCAATCGGCATCGGCACGCGCAGGTCCTCGGCGGCGGCCAGTACGAGCCGGATATCCTTCTGCGCGAGGGGCGCGGCAAAGCCGGCCGGCTCGAACTCTCCGTCGGCGAGAAGCGTGCCGTAGGTCTTGTAGATGGGCGCGCCGAACAGCGTCGACGTTAGGATGTCGACATACTGGCGCGCATCGAGGCCGCCCTTGCCGACGAACGCGATGGCCTCCCCGAGAGCTTCGATAACCGAGCCGATCAGGAAATTGCCGCTGAGCTTGACGAGATAAGCGGCCTTCGGCGTCTCGGAAACGACGAACGTCTTTTGTCCGATTGCATCGAGAAGAGGGGCCGTCATTTGGACGGCCGCTTGCTCTCCTGCGGCAAGCACATAGAGATTCCCGGCCGCGGCGAGCTCGGGGCGGCCGAACACGGGGGCCGCGACGAAGCCCTGTCCGACGCCGGCATGAGCGGCTGCGAGCCGCTCTGCCAAGCCGACGCTGATCGTGCTCGAGGAAATATGGATGGCACCGGCAGGGAGGCTCTCGAGGATGCCGTGCTCGCCGAGCACCACGGCCTCGACAGCATTGTCGTTGGCGAGCATCGTGAAGACCGCGTCGCCCCGACAGACGTCCGCGATCGTGGCGGCCTCCGTGGCCCCTCGCCTCACCAGGGCTTCGGCTTTCGCCCGTGTGCGATTGTAGACCGTAACCTCATGGCCGGCTTTCAGCAGATTCCCCGCCATGCCTGCGCCCATATGGCCAAGCCCGATGAAACCGACTTTCATGATTCGCGTTCCTTCTGCCTATGTCTTCAGCAGCTGCGGATCGATCGGCAGCGCGCGTATGCGCTTGCCCGTCGCGGCGTAAATGGCGTTGCAGACCGCGGGCATAGTCGGCGGCACCCCCGGTTCACCGACGCCGGCCGGTGGCGCGCTGCTGTCGACGAGGTAGACCCGGGTATCGGGCGTGATGTCGGTCCGTGCTACTTGGTACGCATCGAAATTGGCTTGTTCGATCCGGCCCTGCTTGGCGCTGATATTACTGTAGAGGACATTGCTGATTGCCATGATCGCGGCCCCTTCCATCTGAGCCCGTACCCGGTCCGGGTTGACCACGAGCCCGCAATCGGCCGCCATGTCGATACGGGGGATCGTCACCGTCCCGTCATCGCCGACCGCAACCTGGGCGACCACGGCGACATAGGTCAGGAAGCTGCGGTGGACCGCGATGCCGCGTCCCTGTCGTGCTGGAAGCTTCTGACCCCAACCGCTCTTTGCCGCGACCAGGTCGAGGACGCCGCGCAGCCGGCCCGTATCAACCGGATAGGCCTCGAGCGAGGCGCCGTAATTCGGATAATTCACGCCCAGCGCCGGCAGATCGATATGGCGGGGCTCGCCAATCAACTGGCGCAAATAATCGAGCGGATCGCGGCCGGTGGCCGCCGCAAGCTCGTCTGCGAACGAGCAGACCGCGAAGGCGTGCGGGATGTTGAACACGGAGCGGTACCAGCCGATGCGGACATGGTTGGCCGCCGCGCCGTTCTCGCAGCGAACATTGGGAATGGCGTAAGGCATATCGGTGACGCCCTGCTGCAATTCGCCGGCGCTGCCGTAGGTCACGTCCGGTTGGAACGTCGCCTCGATAGGCGGAAAGACGGTCCGGTGCAGCCAAGCCGTCGCACGACCGTCTGCATCGAGCCCGGCTTCGAGGTGCTGGGCACAGATCGCGTGATAGTAGTCATGCTGGATATCGTCGGGCCGGCTCCAGGTCAGCTTGACCGGCGCCTTGAGCTTCTGCGACAGCAGTGCCGCCTCGGCGACGTAATCCGGCTTCGACTTCCGGCCGAAACCGCCGCCCAGCAAGGTGACATGCAGAGTCACTTGCGCCTCGTCCAGGCCGAGCACCTGGGCAACGAGCGTCCTTGCGGCCTGCGGGTTCTGGGTCGGTGCCCAGACCTCGCAATGGTCGGCGGTCGCATGAGCAACCGTGGCTGGCACTTCCATCGGGGCATGCGCGTAATGCGGCACGAAATAGTCGGCCGATATACGGTGCGCCGCCGACTGCAGCGCGCCGGCGACATCGCCTTCACCGCGCACCAGTCGGCCCGGCTGTTTCGCTGTCGCTTCCAGCTCGGTGCGGTAGGCAGCCGTGTCGTAGCTGGCATTGGGGCCGTAATCCCAGTCGATCTTCAGCTTTTCTCGCCCCTGTTGCGCGGACCAGGTGTTGCTCGCGATGACCGCGATGCCGCCCAACGGGTTGAAGCCCGACGGGATCGGCGTGGCTTGCATTTCGACGACCTGTTCCACACCAGGCACCGCGAGCGCCTCCTTCGGATCGAAGGATTTGGCATGGCCGCCATAGACCGGGCAGCGCTCGATCGAGGCGTGCTTCATGCCCGGGACGACCACGTCGATGCCATAGGCCGCCCGCCCGCGCACGATGTCGGCGAGATCGACGATCGGCACGGGCTTGCCGACATAACGCCGCTCGCTCGCCGGCTTGAAGCGGAGCTGCAAGTGGTCGGCCGATGGCAGCGGCAGGCCGGCCGCTACCTTGACAAGTTCACCGAAGCCAAGCCGGCGTCCCGTCGGTCCGTGCACAACGGCATGGTTCTGGGCATGGCAGCTTGCGGGATCGACGTTCCACACCCGCGCCGCCGCTTCCTCGAGCATTTGCCGTGCGACCGCACCGGCTTCCCGCAACGGCTGGTAGAACTGCCGCATGCTGCGCGAGCCGTCGGTGTTCTGGTCGCCATACTTCACGTCGCCGTCGGCCTGGACGATCTTGACGCGCTTCCAGTCGGCATCGAGTTCGTCCGCCAGCACCATCGGCAAACCGGTCTTGATGCCGGTTCCCATCTCGGAGCGGTGGGCAACGATCGTTACCAGCCCGGTTTCATCGATGCTGACATAGACGTTCGGCACAAACCCCGGTTGCGGTGCAGCGCCGGCCGGAAAGCTGCGAAACCCGACGTGAAAGCCGAGGACCAGCCCGGAACCGATGCCGATGCCGCGGAGGATGCTCCGCCGGCTAAGGTTTTCGACCGTAATCATGCGCCCGACCCCGCTGCTTGCTTGATCGCGGCCCGGATGCGCTGGTAGGTGCCGCAGCGGCAGATGTTGCCGGACATCGCATCGGTGATCTGTTGGTCGGTCGGCTTCGGCGTGTCCTTCAGCAGAGCCGCGGCCTGCATGATCTGACCGACCTGGCAGTATCCGCATTGCGGCACGTTATTGGCGATCCAGGCGCGTTGCACCGGATGCGTGCCGTCAGGGCTCAGCCCCTCGATCGTGGTAACTTCCTGGTCACCGACATCGCCGATTGACGTGATACAGGACCGCACGGCCTGACCGTTCAGGTGCACCGTGCAGGCGCCGCAAGCGCCGATGCCGCAGCCGTATTTCGTCCCGGTAAGGCCGAAGAGGTCGCGCAATGCCCAGAGCAGCGGCATTGCGGGATCGGAGTCGACAGGCCGCATCACGCCGTTTACGCGGAGGTTTGTCATCCGATATCCCTCGTCTTTAATGGCACCGTCAGGTCACTTGCCAGTACCGGTCTGCGGCTGCAGTGACTTGAGGTAGGCGACTACCCGCTGCCGCGTGTCGTTGTCGGGCACGCTGGCGAGCATTTTCGTGCCGTGGACGAGCCCGGTCGGGTTCTGCAAGAATTTGTCGAGCGTCTGTTCGTCCCAGGTCAGGTGCGCATTCTTCAGCGCGGCGGAATAGCTGTATCCGGGGACCGAGCCGCTGGCTCTGTCGAATACGCCCGCCAGCGACGGGCCGACTTTGTTCTGGCCCGCTTGGGTCGAATGACAGCCGGCGCAGCGTGTAAAATCCGCCGCTGTCGGAGTGCCGGCGGGCGTCGCCGCCGAAGCCGACCATCCCAACGACACGCCGGCCAGGACGGCGGCCGCACGGAGCGCGACACGTCTCACCTTTATCGCTTTCATCAACGACTCTCCTCGAATCCGATCTGGTCCTCAGGCGACCAGACTCTCGACTGTGGTCTGCGGGGGAGCCATGAATTCGGGGCCGACCGGGCTCGTGATCGTGTCCCGGAGGATGCCATCGATTTCCCGCTTAGCAGGCTCGTCGAGCGACCACCCCGTCACCTGCGCGATTGCCTCGAGCTGATCAGGCCGGCGTGCTCCCCAGAGGGCGATTGTCGGTCCCTGATCGAGGACCCAACGTATCGCCAGCGCCAGCACGCTCTTTCCGAAATTCTTGTGCGCAAACGCGTCGAGCGCCGACACCGCCGCCAGATATTGGTTGAAGCGTGGCTGCTGGAACTTCGGGTCGACACGTCGCAGGTCATCGCCTTCGAACCGCGTCGCCGACGACATCCTGCCGCTGAGCAATCCGCGGCAGAGCGCACCATAGGCGAGGACGACGAGACCGGTCGCCTTCGCATAGGGCAGCAACTCGCCTTCGATCTCCCGCTCGAATAAATTATAGGGCGGCTGTGTCGACCGCACCGGTGCGATCTGGCGGAAGCGTTCGGTCTGCGCCCGGTCCAAATTACTGACCCCGATAGCGCGGATCTTGCCTTCCTGAAGGAGCTTCGCAAAAGCGCCGGCGGTCTCTTCGATCGGAACGATCGGGTCTGGCCAGTGCAGATGATAAATGTCGATATAGTCAGTCTGCAGCCGCTTGAGCGACTCGTCGACTTCCTTGCCGATGCGCGCCGGCGAAGCGTTGCGATGAATGTTACCGTTGCGCCATTCGAGGCCGCATTTGGTGGCGATTAGGATGCGCTTGCGGCGGCCATTAGCGGCCAGTGCCCTGCCGACGATCTCCTCGGCAAGACCGAAACCATAGACCGGCGCGGTATCTATCAGATTGACGCCGTGATCGATCGCCACCTGGATCGTACTGAAGGCGCTTCGCGCATCGCTGCCGCCCCACATCCAACCGCCGATCGCCCACGTCCCGAGAGCGATCCTCGAGGCGAGGATATCAGGGCCACCAATTTCGATTGTCTCCATCTCAGCTCATCCCTTTGCCTTCGATGTGGCACAACATTAAAGACCGGCATGTGACGCGGGCGTCGCCCTGACATGAAATCAGGTTTAAGCAGGACAAACTGCGGAGTCGCGCTTACGTGCCG
>WNFF01058232.1_pt1 | contig 12516 bp, 13 predicted proteins | sample 5400441 | NCBI WGS metagenome assembly WNFF01 (sample SAMN13153345, study PRJNA577476) | soil metagenome | isolation source: 120 cm saprolite under Douglas fir tree site 2 hole 3 replicate 1 | place: USA:California | collected 2015-04-18
TCTTCGCCAGCACCGCTTTCGGCGGGGGCTTCGCCGACTTCGTAGATGGCGCAGACGTTGGGGTGGTCGATGGCGGAGGCGAGGCGGGCTTCGCGGAGCTGGGTGGCGCGCATCTGCTCGGTGGTGAGGTTGCCGCGCTTGAGGAGTTTGAGGACGACGGGTCGCTGGAGGAGGGTGTCGTTGGCAAGATAGACGACGCCGCTGCCGCCGGCGCCGATCTTGCGGACGAACTCGTATTGCTTGATCTCGCGTCGCTTCATGAATTCATTATTGCAAGGGTGGGGGTGTGAACGGGTTAAAAGCGCGGCAAAGCAAGAACCATTGAGTGAGGCGGCGACGGCGACACACTGTGTTGCAGGTGTTGTGTCCTTCGACTCCGATGTTCGCAGGTGCGCGAACATCTTCGCTCAGGATGACACGGTTTCAGGGTTCGGAGGAGAGAACAGACAACGGCAAATTCAGAAGCAAGAGCAACGGCGAAAGCAGATCCCTGCGGGATGACAAACAAAAGGAAAGGCAACGGAAGATGCGCGAGCCGTCGGCCAATTTCGCAGGCGTCGTTAATTTAATGACGTGGGGCTCCGCCTTTGCCTTCCCAGGGGCGTGGGTTGACCGGGTCGTCCTGCCACTTCTGGCGGCGGCCTACGAGGAACATGATGAGGCCGAAGAGGAACATGATGGCTCCCCAGGTGAGATTGAGGTTGATGCCCATCGATTTTTCGTAGATGTCGGCGGCGTTGCGGGTGAAGAGGCCGTAGAGGCTCATGAGGCCGCCGATGAAGAGGAAGATGAGGCCGAGGGGGATGCGGATGTCGAGTCCCATTGGAAACTCCAGGGTGTAGGGAATAGGGAGTAGGGAGCTTGCAAAAGCAGATCCCTACGGGATGACAACAAGAAAGCCAACAGCAAAGGCAAAGGCAACAGCAACGGCAAAAAACAAAAAAGCAAATGCGGGGGTTCTTCGCTTCGCTCAGAATGACAGCTTAAAGAATAATGACAACTTAAAAACTTAGGACAGCAACCGAGACAAAAATTCTCAGTTGTTAGGCGAAGACGAGGTTGAGGACGATGAGGATGGCTAGGACTGCGACTGCCAGGGTGGCGGGTTTCTGGTACCAGCTCAGGTGGGCTTCGACGGGTTTGGGGGTGAGGGAGTAGACGAGGCCAACTAGTTCGGGTTCGGGGCGCGGTGTGGTGATGAGGCTGATGGCGATGGTGACGAGGAGGTTGACGGAGAAGGCGAAGATGGCAGTCCAGAAGTTCTGGGCCATGTCGCTGGGGTAGTGGTGGAGGACGGTGATCCAGCCGCCGTGGATGCCGGGGGCGGCGTCGGCGGGGAGGGTGAGGCCGTGATGGATGAGCGCGGCGACGGTGCCGGAGAGGAGGCCGGTGAAAGCGGCGTGGCCGGTGGTTTTCTTCCAGAACATGCCTAAGAGGAAGGTGGCGAAGAGTGGGGCGTTGACGATGGAGAAGACGAGCTGGAGCGCGTCCATGATGTTGTTGAAGTTGGTGACGAGGTAGGCGGCGCCGATGGAGAGGGCGACGCCTCCTATGGTGGCCATGCGGCCCATCCAGAGATAGTGGGCGTCAGTTCCCTTCTTGTTGATGTAGGCCTGGTAGATGTCGTAGGTCCAGACGGTGTTGAAGGCGGTGACGTTGCCGGCCATGCCGGACATGAAGCTGGCGAGTAAGGCGGTCAGGCCGAGACCGAGGATTCCTGTGGGGAAGAAGTGGAGGAGCATGACCGGGATGGCGAGGTCGTAGTTGTAGACGGGGGTGCCGTCGGCGTTCAATACAGCCCGTCCGCTGACGGGGTCGGTTTTGACGGGGATGATGCCGTGGGGGTGGTGCTCATCGAGTGGGAGCGTGGCTTTGTTGGATGCGGCAGTGGAGTATGCGGCATTGGGAGTTGGGGTGGAGGGTGCTGAGGTCGTCGCCATGTGCGAGGTAACGCTGACGGCGATGAGGCCGGGCAGAATGACGAGGAAGGGGAAGAACATTTTGGGGATGGCGGCGATGAGAGGGACCTTACGGGCGGAGACCTCGGAGTCGGCGGCCATGGCGCGCTGGATGACGAGGAAGTCGGTGCACCAGTAGCCGAAGGAGAGGACGAAGCCGAGGCCCATGGCTAAGCCAACCCACTCCACTCCCAAGGTGTTTGTCGATGCGTGAGCCATGCCCTGCCAAGAGTGGGTCATGTTGGCGGGGAGAGTTTGCTTGATTCCCTGCCAGCCGCCTACGTTGCGGAGGCCGATCCAGACCAGAGGAGCGAAGCCGGCTACGATCAGGAAGAATTGGAGGACTTCATTGTAGATGGCGCTGGTGAGGCCGCCGAGAAAGATGTAGCCGAGGACGATGATGGCCGAGAGGAAGACGGAGACGTGGAAGATGTAGGGGTCGGGGATGATGCCGTGGAGGAGTCCGAGGGTCTGGATCAAAAGCGCCATCGCGTACATGGAGATGCCGGAGGAGAGCACGGTCATCATGGCGAAGGAGAAGGCGTTGACGGCGCGGGTCTTCTCGTCGAAGCGGAGGCGGAGATATTCGGGGACGGAGCGGGCCTTTGAACCGTAGTAGAAGGGCATCATGAAGATGCCGACGAAGATCATGGCGGGGATGGCGCCGATCCAGTAGAAGTGGCTGGTGATGATGCCGTACTTCGCGCCGGAGGCTCCCATGCCGATGACTTCCTGGGCGCCGAGGTTGGCGGAGATGAAGGCGAGGCCGCAGACCCAGGCTGGGATGGAACGTCCAGCGAGGAAGAAATCGTTGCTGGTGCGCATGTAGCGCTTGAGGGCGAAGCCGATGCCCAGCACGAAGGCGAAGTAGACCAGCATGATGAGCCAGTCGATGATGGAAAGATTCACGGTTGCCCTTGGTATCCGTTCGGTTTGGAAGTGCGCTAAATCGTTATGGTGCTGGGGGAAACTGTACATTCTTTCTGGATTGCAGTCCAGATTCAGGAAATATTGTTGTGCGATGGTTGGGGCGGCACAAGAATTTGCAGAAGAGGAATAGGTGAAGTGTAGGATTGCGAATGCATTACCGAAAGAATTTCTGATCGATGCCAACGCGAACCAAAAATTGTGCATCGGAGTAAGAGTCAACGGACAAAAACGCCTCTCCACCCGGACCGCATGGAGAAGGATTGAGAGAGGGCCTGCAATGAGCCTTGCCATATCTTTTCCCCTGGAGCAGTCGAGCTCGCGCATGACCGCCAATCTCCTTCTCATCGACGATAACGCCGTGCAGGCAGCGACGCGGGAACAGATACAGAGCGGCGATCTGCCGGAGGAGATCGGGCTGGTGATTACCGACCACCTGATGCCGGGGATGAGCGGCGCAGATTTTGTCCGGGCTCTGCGACGGACGCATCCGACGCTGCCGGTGCTGGTGATCAGTGGTCTGGAAGAGGCCGAAGAGGAGTATGCGGGTCTGAATGTGACGTTTCGGATGAAGCCGCTGCTGCCGGACAATCTGCTGGAGCTCGTGAGGGAACTGGTTGGCGAGGGTGGGAGTGACTCGCGATTGCCGGCGGTCTCCTAGTTTTCTGGCGTCTTTTGGTTTTCTTCTTTGGCTTTCTGTTTTATGTGTCCGGTAAACGGCGCTTTCTTGCTGTGCTTTATTGCTGTTCGGGGCTGCCCTTGAGAGAATGGGGAGAGGACTTCATGCAATTGCACCCGATGCCGGAGTTTGGGAGTTTTACGCTGTTGCTGGCTTTGGCGCTGAGCGTCTATACGCTGGTGATGGGTGGGGTGGCGCTGTGGCGAACGCGCGGAGTGGCCGCGGGTTTGGATCGGCAGGCCGATAAGCTGGGGGAGACGGCGCGGCGGGCTGGGATTTCGAGTTTTATTGCGTTGAGCTGCGCGGCGTTTGCGCTGGTGTGGGCGTCGTTCACGAATGACTATTCGGTCTCGTACATTCTTCATCACACTAATAGAGATTTGAGTACGGCTTACAAGTTCTCTGCGCTGTGGTCGGGGCAGGAGGGGTCGCTGCTGCTGTGGGCTTGGCTGCTGAGTGCGTATGGGTTTGTGCTGCGGATGCGGCATAAGGTGGATGTGCGGCTCACGGCGTTTGCTTCGACGATTCTGGCGGGGATACAGGTTTTCTTTTTGATGCTGCTGAACTTTGCGGCGCCGCCATTTGCGATTCAGCCGGGACCGGTGGCGACGGATGGGTTTGGGTTGAATCCGCTGCTGCAGTATCCGGAGATGGTGATCCATCCTCCCATGCTTTACTTGGGTTATGTCGGATTTTCTGTTCCGTTTGCGTTTGCGCTGGGGGCGCTGATGATGCGGTATCCGGGAGAGAAGTGGATCCACATTACGCGGCGATGGACGATGGTGACGTGGCTGTTCTTGACGTGTGGGATTTTTTTGGGCGCGCATTGGGCGTATAGCGTGCTGGGGTGGGGCGGGTACTGGGGCTGGGACCCGGTGGAGAACGCGAGCCTGATGCCGTGGTTGACAGGGACGGCGTTTCTGCACTCGGTGATGATGCAGGAGAAGCGCGGGATGATGAAGAGCTGGAATGTGTGGCTGATCTTCTCGACGTTCCTGCTGACGATTCTGGGGACGCTGCTGACGCGATCGGGGATCGTGAGCTCGGTGCATGCGTTTGCTCAGTCGGCGATTGGTAGCTGGTTCTATGGGTTCATCGTGATTGTGTTTGCGGTTTGTTTGTTTACGTTCTTCAAGCAGAAGGACCATTTGAAGTCGGAGAACCGGCTGGAGTCGCTGGTGTCGCGCGAGTCGAGCTTCTTGTTCAATAACCTGATTCTGCTGGCGGCTTGCTTTACGGTTTTGTGGGGGACCCTGTTTCCTGTGCTGAGCGAGTATGTGCAGGGCACGAAGGTCACGATGGGCGCGCCGTTTTATAACCGCGTGAATCTGCCGATTGGATTGTTCCTGCTGTTTCTTACAGGGATTGGGCCGCTGCTGGCGTGGCGGTCGACTTCGCTGCGGTCGATTCGGCGGAACTTTATTTTGCCGAGTATTGCGATGGGCGTGGCATTGGTCGTGTTGGTGCTTGTTGGCGTACGGCCTTGGACGGCTGGCGATGACTGGCAGGCTACGCTGTTTTCGCTGGTGACGTTTACGCTGGCGGCGGGTGTGATTACGGCGATTGGGGCGGAGTTTCTGCGCGGGGCTTCGGTGGTTGCGACGCAGACGGGGAAGAATTTGCTGGCTTCGACGGTGCTGCTGGTGCGGAGGAATACGCGGCGGTATGGCGGGTATATCGTTCACTTCGGCATTGTGGTGATGTTTATTGGCATTGCCGGTGGCGCGTTCAACCAGTCGCACGAGCAGGAGATGGGGTCGGGCGATACGTTGACGCTGGGGCCTTACCGGGTGGTATGCCAGACCTATACCCAGGACAGCAATAAGAACTTCGATACGGAGTATGCGCTGCTGGATGTGTTCAGGGGCGGCAAGAAGATTACGCAGCTTGCGCCGAAGCGGCGGTTCTATCAGGCGAGCCAGACGCCGTCGACGATGGTGGCGCTGCACTCGACGCTGGCGAGTGATCTGTATGTGATCTATGAGGGGCGGAATCCGGATACGGATAAGCCGATCATCAAGGTGTTTCTGAATCCGCTGATGAACTGGATCTGGATCGGGGTTTTGATTGTGGTGATGGGGACGTTCCTGGCGCTGGTGCCGAATCTGACGCGGACGCCGGCGCGGGTTGTGGTGGCGGAGCCTGTGCTGGCGGCGGCTGGGGTTAATCATGTTTAGGAGATGGACAGCCTTTGGGACTGAGCAGCAAAAAGGCATACCCCAGGGGCTAAAGCCCCCTTTTGTCGCGTGTGGAGAGAGACCCAAGGCTGAAGCCTTGGGGTACCTAGAAGCAAAGACGGATACCGGATTGAAGATGCCTGGCCCTTCGATGTGGCGTGAAACAAAGACACACAACCGTTCGATGAGGCGGTGGATGCAGGCGGGTTTGGTTTGTCTGCTGGCGGTGGTGATGCTGGGGGCAGATCCTTCGTCGCGGTTTAACAAGGTGGGGCACGAGATGATCTGCACATGCGGCTGCGGGCAGGTGCTGCTGGAGTGCAACCACGTTGGATGTCCTGTGTCGCCAGTCATGATTAGCGAACTCCACACACAGATAGATGGAGGCGGGTCGGACACTGAAGTATGGAGCGACGGTGTTGGCTGCGCCGATTCGCGGGGGCTTCGATAACGTTGCGTGGATTGCTCCGATGGTGGCGTTTCTTCTGGCGACGGTGGGAGTGGGATTTTTGATTCGGGTGTGGACGGTGCGGTCGGGGCGGCGTGTGCCAGTGAGCGCGGCAGGGCCTGGCATTCGTGGCGATGCGCTGCGGGAGCGGATTCGCAGGGAGACGGAGTACTGACATGGGCATGATGGCGGGTGTGGTGCTGACCTTTGCGGTGTTCGTTTATATGTTCTGGCCGGAGAAGAATCCGTTTGTGCAGGCGGATAAGACGCGGGTGGACTATCTGCGGGAGCGGAAGGATGTCATCTACGAGAATCTGCGGGATTTGAACTTCGAGTATCAGGCCGGAAAGTATCCGGAGCAGGACTATGTGGAGCAGCGGGCTGGGCTGGAGGATGAGGCGGCGCGGGTGATCGCGGAGATGGAGACGCTCGAGGCGCGGGGGGTTTTTGGGCGGAGAAGCAGGGCCTGACAAGGGTTACGTTGTTTCTCTTGCCGGCGAAGGCTTAACACGGATCGACACGGATTACACCGATTTATCAATGATGAGACGAAGCCGGCAGGGCGCTATCTGCCGCTTATTTGACGTAGACTTTAAACGTGACTTCCTTTCTATTTCGCTTTCGACGTGTTGTTCTCGCTGCTGCCGTAGTGGCGGCTTTGTCTGGCTTTGCGCTTGCTGATTCGATTACGGGTGTCGTTACGAATAAGACGACGAATAAGCCTTCTGGCGGGGACGATGTGGTGCTGATCCGGCTGGCGCAGGGGATGCAGGAGGCTAGCCGCACGAAGACGGATGCGAAGGGTCGCTTCACGCTGGAGATTCCTAATGGCGATAACGGTCTGCACTTGGTTCGGGTGACGCATGACAAGGCCAATTATTTTCGGCCGGCGCCTCCGGGGACGCAGTCGGTGGAGGTTGAGGTCTTCAATGCTGCGGCGAAGGTGAAGGGCGTGAGCAGTGAGGCTGATGTGATGCGCATCCAGACGGATGAGAGCGGGAAGGCGTTGCGTGTTGTTGAGAATTTTTTTGTGAAGAACGAGTCGAATCCTCCGCTGACGCAGTTTAGTGACAGGCCGTTTGAGTTTTATTTGCCGGAGGGTGCGGTGGTGGAGGGGTCGGCGGCGCTGGCGCCGGGTGGGATGCCGGTGCAGGCTTCGCCGGTGCCGCTGGGAGAGGCGAATCACTATGCGTTTATCTTTCCGATCCGGCCGGGAGAGACGCGGTTTCAGATTTCGTACCGGCTGCCGTATGGCGGGAGTCTGAAGTTTGCTCCGCGGGTGTTGATGCCGACCGACACGGTAGCGATTATGATGCCGAAGAGCATGACGTTCAAGCCAGAGCCTTCGGCGCCGTATACGCCGGTGACGGAGGAGACGACGGCGCAGACATATGTGGCGCGGAGCGTGCAGCCGTCGCAGGCGCTTGACTTTACGGTTTCAGGGACGGGGCAGATGCCGCGGGATACGGGCGCTGCGGCTGGAGCGTCGACGGCGGATGGTTCGGGGCAGGCGGGGGCTGGTGGCGGGAGTTCGGCGGCCGGCGATACGCGACCGGGTGGCGGGTTGGGGACGCCGCTTGATCCTGAGGGGAACAACGATCCGTGGGCGAAGTATAAGTGGTGGATCCTGGGTGGGCTTGGGCTGGCGATGGCGGTTGGTGCGGGAATCATGCTGAAGAATGGGCCGGTGCAGGCGGTGGCTCCTTCGGGTGCGGGAGCTTTTTCGACCGGGCCGGTTGGGACGGGACCGGTTGGGACTGGGCCTGATTCCCTGCTGACGGCGATGAAGGAAGAGCTGTTTGCGCTGGAGACGGATAGGCTGCAGGGGCGGTTGAGCGAGAGTGAGTATCTGGAGCAGAAGGCTGCGCTTGAGGTTTCGACGCTGCTGCTGGTTACGCTGACGCTCTTCCTGATTTTGATTGGGGAGTATTTCGGCGGGCAGAACGGGATGGTGTTGGCGTTTCTGCTCTCGGTCGTATTTAACTTTGGGACTTACTTCTTCTCCGACAAGATTGCGCTGACGATGTACAACGCGCAGCCGGTGACGCGGGAGCAGTTGCCGCGGGCGTATGCGGCGGTGGAGCGGCTGACGGCGAAGCAGGGGCTGCCGATGCCGAAGATTTATGTACTGCCGACCGAGTCGCCGAATGCGTTTGCTACGGGGCGGAATCCGCAACATGCTTCGGTGGCGGTGACGAATGGAATTCTGCAGCTGCTGGACGATGAGGAGCTGGAGGGCGTGCTGGCGCATGAGCTGGGGCATGTGAAGAATCGGGATATTTTGACTAGCTCAATTGCAGCGACGCTGGCTGGGGCGATCACGATGGTGGCGCGGATGGGCTACTGGGCTGCGCTGTTTGGCGGCGGCGGTGGCGGAGGGCGCGATCGCGAGCGTGGTGGCGGGCTGAGCGCCTTGCTGATGATTATTGTGGCGCCGATTGCTGCTGCGTTGATTCAGCTATGGATCTCGCGGACGCGGGAGTTTGAGGCGGATGCTACGGGGGCGGCGACGACGGGAGATCCATATGCGCTGGCGCGGGCTCTGCAGAAGCTGGATGCTTACTCGAAGAGGATTCCGATGGAGGCTTCGCCTTCGAATGCGCACCTGTTTATTGTGGCTCCGCTGCTGGGGAGTGGAGGGATTGCGAGTTTGTTCTCGACGCATCCTCCGATGAAGGATCGCATACGGCGGCTGATTGGAAGGGACTTCGTTTAGGATGCAGACTTTTTTGCGGGCCCTGCGGCTGTATGCGATGGTGGCGTGGGTTGGTGGATTGGCGTTCTTCGCTTTTGTGGTTGCTCCGGTGGCGTTCGGCAGCTTGCCGAGCGCGCATGAGGCGGGGCTTGTGGTGGGTGGGACGCTGCGGGTGCTGCATTGGATTGGCTTGATTGGGGGCGGCGTTTTTTGCTTGGCGACGGGCTGGCTGTGGTTGTGGGCTGAGGTCCCTGCGCGTATCGGGTTTGCACGACAGCTGGCGCTGACGGCGGTGATGCTGCTGGTGACGGCTTATTCGCAGTTCCGGATATTGCCCGCGATGGAGGTGGATCGCGCGCTGGCGGGGGGCGAGGTGGAGACGGCGTCGCTGGAAAATGCAGGACGGGTGGATTTTGAGCGGCTGCATACTTTGTCGGAGCGGCTGGAGGGGTTGGTGCTGTTGTGTGGGCTGGGCGTGGTGTTTGTGCTGTCGCGTGAGTCGCAGTGGCCTGAGACGGGTAAGCCGAAGACGGATAGAATCGTTAGACCATGAAGATTGAAGCGAATGGTTTCTGGCGGCGCGGTGTGGTTTTTATTTTTAACGTGGTATCAATGGCTTGCGATTTGTAAACGTTTATCAACGCAATATCAGTACACGATTTCTTTCATAACCCTAGTCGAGATCTGTAATGGTCTTGCTAGAGGGTCTGAAGAGTTTTTTGATTTAAATAGAAACCGGCTTCGTAAGCTTTATGAACCATCTGGACGACAATTCCTTCCTCCGCCCGGCGAATACATTCGCCGCAAAGTGTTCAACCTACCGCCAGGGCTAAAAATTCATCAGCCTCGAGAATTGGAACAATGGATTCGAGTTTTGCTGAACGGTGTAGACCGAACGGCAATAAAAGCTGGCGCCGTCACCCTCGGTCGATTGAAGGATATAAATCACAACTATGGATTCGACTTTGATCTAATTATGAAGCAACAGGAGAATGGAAAGACTGCCTATGTTCAACGACTCAAGGAGCTACAAACTGGCGCTCGTCGCATTCCAAGCCAGGAACAATGGGCTGAATCGTTTCTTCTGGCAATCAATATACCGCCCACTCCCGAAGCCATCGCTACCTTGACTCCTCGTCTCGAAGCCGAATACGTATCGAGTTTAGCAATTTGGAAAATGGTTATAAATGATCCTCAATACAACTTAACGAAAAATCGTAATGATTGGGAGGACTCGCAGCAATTGCTTTATTTAGCCGATCCGTTAATGAATTTCATTACCGATGATTCAAGAATCATCGCCCGAGTGAGTGCATCCTCTTCGATTGCACGAATAATCCCATACGAAACTTTCTTGGGCAGCCTTTAACAATGTCATCACTTACTCTCAGTGTCATACTTGGATTCGTCGCTGGGCTGGCGGACTTTTTGGGTGGGTTCCTGCTGGTGCGGCGGTCGCCCTCGGCAAAGGCGCTGCGTTACTTTGTCGCGCTGGGCGCGGGGTTCATGCTGGCTGCAGCTGTGCTGGAGATGATCCCGGAGGGACTGCATTTGAATCCGCAGTGGACTCCGCTGCTGATTCTGGCGGGCTACTGCGGAGGGGTTGGCGACGCATACTTTCTTCGATGGGGTGGCGATCGGGTCGGGGTTTGTGGTGTCGCACTGGCTGGGGTGGGTTCTGTTCTTCGCGGTGTTTCTGCATAAACTTCCGGAGGGTTTTACGATGGCTAGCGTGATGCTCGCTGGTGGGCGGGGTCCGGCGATGGCACTGAACTCGGCGCTGTTTCTAGGGGCGATGACGGTGCTTGGGGTGATGGTGATTAACCTTGAGCCGAGCTGGGTGCGGGTGGGATTGCCGCTTTCTGCTGGGGTGACGATTTATGTGGCGGCGACGGATCTGGTGCCCGAGGTAAACCGGGAGCCTGGGATGAAGATGGCGCTGGTGTTTTTTGCTGGGGTGGTGGTGTTTTTTCTGTTGCGGTTGCTGGGGCCGGGGTAGGGGTAGGGGTTTGGCCGTCGGTCGAGGGAATCGGTTAGAGTCGCGACGCTTCGAACAAAATACGGGGGTTCTTCGCTGCGCTCAGAATGACAACTCCTGAAGGTTGAGGACGTCCTAATTACTGTCACTGGGGTTGCTCGAGGAGGAGGGTTACGGTTGTGGAGTGTTGGAGAATGCTGCCGGTTGATATGGTGGCCGTGCCAGTGACTGTGATGGTGTAGGTCTTGGCGGAGAGGGCGAGGGAGTCGGCGGTGCTGATGCGGTCTCCGCAGGCGGTGGCGAGGAGCAGGGTCAGGCTGAGGAGTGCGAGGGTGAACAGCCTAATTGCTTTGCGGCTATTGCGGGAGCGAAGGGTGAAGACAGCGATGGGAAATGACAGGAACGCCCACGTGACGGGTGAGTGGACGGGTCTGGTGTTTGATGCGGTGGTGTTTGGGGTGGCGATAGTCAGGGTGAAGGTGTTCGAGGTCGAGCCGGGAGGAACTGTGGGTGGGTTGAACGAAGCTTTCGCGAGATTGGGGAGTCCGGTGGCTGCGAGTGTGATGGGGCTGGACATGTTGCCTTGAAGCTGGACGGTGAAGGTGTAGTCGGCAGAGCTGCCGGAGGGGATGGTTTGGGTTGTGGTGCCGGTGGGAGTGAGGGCGAAGTCAGGATTGGCAGTGGGGCCGGTGCCGCCGGTGATGAGTTGAGGGGCGGAGACGCTGGGGGTGAAGTTGGTGGATCCGGCGTAGAGCGCGGTGAAGGAGTGTGCGCCCTGGGTGATGGACGGGATGGTGAAGACTGCGTCTCCTGTGGCGGAGAGGGGCGTGGTGAACAGAGTGAGGGAGCCGTCGAGGAGGGTGACGGAGCCGGTGGGTGTGCCGCTGGTGGTAGAGGCAACGTGAGCGGTGAGGGTGATGGAGGAGCCGGTGGTGGCGGTGAAGTTGCTGAGGGTGATGAGCGTGGTGGCTGGATTGATGGTGAGGGTCGCGGCGGGTGAGGGTATGGCGTAGTTCCCTGCTGCGGAGCCGGTGAGGGTTGCGGTGATGGGATAGGTTCCGGCGGAAGAGAGCGCTGTGGCCGCGGTGGTGAAGGTGGCGGAGAGGTTTGACGCATCCTGAGGGAGGATGCCGATGAGGGTACCGCTGATGCCGGGGATGGGTTGGCCGTACATGAAGGTGGTGGGCCTGATGGTTGCGTTGAGTTGCCGCGGAGTGATGGTGAGGGCGAGGGCGGAGCTTTGCGCGGAGAGGTGGGTTTGGTCTCCGGCGTAGGTGGCAGTGAGATTGTGGTGGCCTGCGGGGAGGGTGATGGTGGGAAGTGTGGCGATGTTGGCGGCGAGGGTTGCGGTGCCGAGAGTCGAGGTGGTGCTTGTGGTGTCGTCGGTTGCGTCGAGGAAGGTGATGGCGCCGGTAGCATTGGTGGTTGAAGCGAGGGTGGCGGTGAGTTGACCGGTGCCGTAGGCGATGACGGAGGGAGCCGTGAGGCTGAGGACTCCGGGTGTGGTCAGGCCCAGGCCCGCGATGGTGTGGATGATGGTGGCTGGGGCGGGTGCGGCTTCGAGTTGGCGGATGCGCTGATTGCCGGTGTCGGAGAGGGTGAGGAGGGTGGAGGGTGAGACGGCGGTGTTGCGGGGGGGAGTCGAGAGAGGCGG
>WNFF01006584.1_pt1 | contig 12515 bp, 12 predicted proteins | sample 5400441 | NCBI WGS metagenome assembly WNFF01 (sample SAMN13153345, study PRJNA577476) | soil metagenome | isolation source: 120 cm saprolite under Douglas fir tree site 2 hole 3 replicate 1 | place: USA:California | collected 2015-04-18
CATTCGCAAACGGGGAAAGGCATCGGCCGCAAAGAGCCTCAGTCACCTCCGCCGGCCCCCTATGGAGGCGGAACGTCAAAGCCAGCACCTAGGAAGTAAACCAACGCCGTCCCGGTGGAAAGAGGCGAGCGGATCATCATCTCATTTTTCCGCGGCGAGCCAGTCGAGCCGCGCGGCGCCCTGCCGGTCGCGGCGGAGCACCCCGGCGAGCGCGGGAAGCAGGCTTTGCAGCTCGGTTTCGAGTCGCCACGGCGGATTGACCAGCAAAAGTCCGCTGCCGATCAAAGATTGGTCCGGGCGAACCGCGATCCTGATCTGCGCGCGCAAGATTTTTGGGATGCCGAGCGCGGCGATGTTGCGGGCGAAGCGCCCGGTCTCGGCAACATCCTTGATCGGGTACCACAGGAGATAAGTTCCGGTCGCCCATTTCCGGTGGGCGCGCGCAAGATGTTCGACGAGCCGGTCGAACTCCCCGGACGCCTCGAACGGCGGATCGATCAACACGAGCCCGCGGCGCTCCCTGGGCGGCACATAGGCGGCGAGCGCCGTCCAGCCGTCGATCGTGATCACCTTGGCGCGCCGGTCCTTGCCGAGCGCGCGGGCCAGCGCCGCGGCGGCCGCCGGAACGAGTTCGCAGGCGATGAGGCGGTCTTGCGGCCGCAGCCAGGAGAGGGCGAGCAGCGGCGATCCCGGATAGGCGAGCAGGCGCCCACCGGGATTGTATCGGGCAATCGCCTCGAGATAGGGCGCGAGCAGCCCGCGGATCTCGGGGCCGAGTTGCGCCGCAAGCAGGCGGCCGATGCCCTGGCGCCATTCGCCGGTTCGGCTCGCTTCCCGCCCGGTCAGGCGGGTCAAGCCGGATCCGGCGTGGGTGTCGATGATGCGGAACGCGCTGTCCTTTTCCCGCAGATGCGCGACGATGCGCGCGAGCACCGCGTGTTTGACGACGTCGGCGAAATTGCCGGCATGGAACGCGTGGCGGTAGTTCATCGCAGAGGCCGCACGACGGAGGAGTCAAGACGAGGCTACAGCGAAGTAGGCGGTAAGCGGGAATCGAGCGTGCAGCCGGCGTCTCGCCACGCCGGCAGTGCGTGATCAGCAGCTTGCGCGAGCGTTCGTCCGTCCCCCGTCGCGTGTTTTCTGCCGCCCGAGACGAAGATGGCCCGTGTCCGAAAGCTCCTGGGAGCTCGGAACGCAGGCCATCCCGCGAGCCGGTACGTGCAACGCAACGCGACCGTACGTTTCCGGCCAGAGCTCAACCGTCCTCGCGCGCCGGCTTGCCGCCGCGCAGCGGCGGCATCACGATTTTCTCGCGGCGGCAGGTCCGCCGCTCCGCTCCCTCGCAGCCGCGGAACGCGAGCTCCTTGCTCATGCAGATGCGGATCTCGCGCAGGCGCTCCCGGTCGCAGCCGACCGCGATCGAGCCGGCGGAGAGACCCGGATTGGCGTTGACGAAGGCCTGCTCGACCTCGGCCGGCGTGACCGTGAGCGGCGCCTTCAGGTCGATGTACTCGGCCGGGATTTTCACCACGGCGCGCGCCTTGCGGACGGTCTCGAAATAGGCCCGCGCCGGGAGCCCCGAGCAGGTGCCGTGGCGATCCCACTCGCGGAAGATCAGCCGCGGCGCCGGCATGACGTCGAGCATCGAGGAGATGATGTTGCGGTCGAGCCGGGGCGCGGGGACCTGGCAGTACTCGGGAAAGCCTTTTTCATATTGCGGCCACAGGCCGTGCACCACGAAGGAATACGGCCGGGCGCCGCACTCCGGCTGGCCCTGGGCGCGATCGCCGGCGGCCTCGCAGAACGAAGGCGACCACGACAGCGCAAGAACGTAGAAGTCGAACTTGCCGGGCTCGTTTTGACGGGTGTCTTGGGCCGAGGCGGCCGTGACCCCGAGACTCAGCGCGACAGCGGCGACGATGAGTGAACGCAATGCAAACCGGACCATGGAAGCCCCCTAATCAGCGTTGCAGCGGGAACCCACCTTAGCCCAGCGGAATTATCCCTTGACAGCAAGTGCGAACTAGGCTAGGCTTCCCTGCAATCGAGGGTAGGGGATCGTCATGGCCAAGTACACTTTCAAGACCTTCCAAGCCGAATTTCCCAATGACGCGGCGTGCTTAGCCAAGGTCATGGAAATTCAGTATGGCGGCGACGTGGTGCATTGCCAGGTCTGCGACAAGCGGACCAAGTTTCACCCGATGGGCAAGCGGCGGGCCTATGCCTGCCAGGACTGCGGACACCACATTTACCCATGCGCCGGGACGATCTTTCACAAGTCCCGGACCAAGCTCACGCACTGGTTTTTCACCATGTACCTTTTAACCAGCACCCGCCACGGGGTAGCAGCCAAGGAAATCGAGCGGCAAATCGGAGTAACCTACAAGTGCGCTTGGCGCATGTGCCACGAGCTGCGTAAGCTTATGGCCGCCGCTGACGCCACTCGGGGCGGCCCGCTATCCGGGCACGTCGAGGCCGACGAAGCCTATGTGGGCGGCGTTGCCAAGGGCGGGGCGCGCATGAAGAACACCAATAAGATCGTCGTGTTCGGCATGTTGCAACGGGATGGCCGGATCATCGCCGGGCCGATCCCGGACCAGACCACCGAAACGTTGGAAGGCATCATTGCCGAGAACATTGAACCCGGCAGCACGATCAGCACCGACGAATGGCCCGCCTACAAGCCCCTAGGTCTAGGCAAAATCTACACTCACGGCACGGTCAACCACACCCTCAAGGAATATGTGCGGGGCATTCACCATACCAACACGCTGGAAAGCCACTGGTCCTTGTTCAAACGCGCCGTCAAGGGAACCCACGTCCACATTTCGGCAAAGCACGGATGGAAATACATTGCCGAGTTCAGCTACCGCCGGAACATGCGGCACTCACACTCAGCGATGTTCAATCTTCTGGTTCACGCTTTCGCGCTGCCTCGTCTAGTAGAGAATTGAAATCCTCTCGGTGCTTGGGGTTCGCATCGTTGGCAGGGGGGGAAGCGTCATCGAGGCGAATAGCCGACGCGGGGCGGGCACCGGATTGCTTCCGCTTTTGTGTAATTTCGGCCATGCGCTGTTCCTTGACCGTCGCAGAGTCTAACAGATCGATGATCAATCCTACAGGCAACGCAACAGCGATGCCAGCATTGTGCCGACTTGGTATCCATGCTCTTGCCGGGGAATGCGCCTAGTCTGAAGATTCAAAAACACGGGAGCGCCACTCGTACCACCCAACGAGCGCGTTTCGATCAAATAGGCTGGTTTGCGAGGCGAAGCAAAGTCAACGGGTTCTTCCGGCATCGCCGCAATATTGGCGATCCTCACTACGGGAATATTTTTGCGATAGCCAACGCGCCCAACGAATGCGCTGCATATAAAAACTTCGTCCCCCAAACACAAACCCACCTTCGCCGCGTTGCTTGGTCCGACGATCATTGTGCGAAGATTTATTGATCGGATATCTAGTTCATCTTTGGTAGTATGAGATAGCCCAACAAAACGCAGGGCGCAAAGGTCTATGCTGGTGTCGTCTGGATAGATCCAATCCTTTGGAGGAGTAGGCACCACGCGGCTTATGCCGTGGACAGTATTGAGCCGCACCATCATGGGATTGTCCGGCGGTTGCCCCCCTATTTTTTTGCGATTGGGCCAAAGCAGATGCTGGGCACTGATCAGATAATCAAAGACAAAATCCTCTTCATCGAGAGAAACGCAAAAGCAGGTTCCGTGCGCGGTAAAATTCTCGTTCGATCCCATGCCGACGAAGCCGGTACAAAAGCGAATGCGGTCATCAACCTGCATTGATGACTCCAGTTCTTCTCTCAGCCACCCCGGTAGGGGCGACGGCCATGCTCGTTCTTGCATGTTCCGCCCATTGAGCAGGCGGAACTACCCTACCTTGCTACCATGCAACCGTTACTTGGCGCAAGGGGATAATTCCGTTAGCCCAGGTGGAGGAACAGGACAAGAACAAAAAAGAACAAACTGTGATTTGCCGGAACGAGCCACGCAGGCCTCCCCTGCTTGCGGGGAGGGCCGGGGTAGCCGGGGTATTTGCAATTCACCGGCTTCGGGCCCCTCCCGCTCGCGCGCACGGCGAGCCGGCCCGCCCGCGGGCGGGAGGTGAGCGAACTGCCGGTTCAGGGCTTTGCCATCTTGCAGGCTGGGTTGAACGCCCAATTGCGGTCGACCCCGACCACGCACCATTCGACGCCCCAGGTCGCGCCGATCAGGCCGGTGTCCTCACCGATCGAGTAATAGACCGGCCGTTCGATGCCGTCCGAGATCAGGGCGACGCCGGCGCAATAGCGCCGCGGGATGGTGTCGGGCGCCCACGGCCGGAACGCGATTTCGCGCACCTGTTCGAACCCGGCGATCGCCAGCTCGGAGTTCCAGAATCGGCGTTCCTTGAGGCCGAACAGATACTTGATCTTCGACAGCGCCACCGGATGGTCGCAAGGCGGCAGCTTGCCGCTGTAGCGCGGCCCGAATAGCCAGAAATTCTTCTCGAGCCAGCCGGCAGCCTCGGCGGCAGGCGCGAACGCCAGCACCGACGTTGCCGTCAGCAGCACGGCTAGGATGCTAGTCCGGCCAAGCATGCCCGATCCCCTTGCATTGCGGACGGTGCCGCGCGGCCGGACCGCGGTCAAGGGGCCAGCACGCCTTGCGAAGAAATCGTGGCTGGGCGTGACCGTAAGGCCACGGAAGCAGCCGGCGTAGGGCGAAGCGGGGGCGGGGATGACCCGCCGCTCAAAGTACCGGGACAATGTTGAGGAACAGCGCGCAGGTCCTGGCGGCCGTCGGCGATTGCAGGCGATCGAAGCGCTCGAAGCTCGCGCGCAGCTCCGGATCGGAGCTGGCGACGGCGATCCCGCAGCCCCGCGTCTGCAACCCGGCCGGAGCCGGGGCGACGGCGAGCACGAGCGGAACCAGGGTTAGCATCAGGCGAAGCGAGAGCATCGTCGGCATGGGCATGCATTGGGCTTCGGGCGATCGGCACCTGGAGCGAGGCTAGCGCGGAGATATTGCGGTCCATTTGCTCCGATCGTCGAAAAATCGCTAACGCGTGCAAAGGATTGTGGCCGGGAAACCAAACCTCGGGCTCGTCCGTTGCCTCCACGAGGTCTGTTCGAAGGAGGACGCGATGGGATACCCCCTGCGGATGGCGGGTCTGGTGTTGGCCCTGTGGGCGAGCGCCGGGCTCGCCGCGGCCCAGCAACCCGGCCCCATGACGGGGACCAGCTCTACGGCGACGACCGGCATCGACTTGCAGCTGACGCCGCAGCAGCGCGCCGACATCTACGACAGCGTGAGCAAGCAGAAGCTCAGTCGAACGCCGCCGCCGGCGAATCTGCACGTGGCGGTCGGCGGCGACCTGCCCGCCTCGATGGAGCTCTACGATCTGCCGCCCAATATCGCCGCGGATATTCCAGCGACCAAGCTCTACAAATACACGCTGGTCCAGAGCCAGGTGGTGATCGTCGATCCGACCAAAATGAAGGTGGTCGACATCATCCGGCAGTGAAGGCTTTTTGGGCTCTCCCCGGCCGTCATCCTGAGGTGCTCGCGAAGCGAGCCTCGAAGGACGGCCGCTACACGGGCCCGCTCGTTTTCGTGCTGGTCGCGCTCGTCCTTCGAGGCTCGGCACTTCGCGCCTCGCACCTCAGAGCCTCTCAGGACGACGTCACTCCGTGGTGTCGTTGACCAGCTTGTTCACGGTCGCGGGCAGGACGTCGAGGTACGGGCCCATGAAGAAGGCCTCGCCCGAGCCTTCGCCGAACAGCCGGTCGTGCGCGCTGATCATCGCCCGCATGGCGTCGATGCAGGCGTCCATCGCGGCGACGATCAGCTCGTTCACCTCGCCGGCGTCTTCGTGCTTGTGAAAGCGTGGGTTCGCCGCCACCGCGCGCGCCACGCAATCGTTGGCGGAGCGGATCAGCGGGCGCAGCACCGCGGTCTTTTGGTGCAGGCTCATTTGCGTGCCGGGCTGGATCGCGGCCAATCCCATCGGTGCGGTGAGCTGCGGGTCGAACGACGCGTTGGACACGAGCAACAAACCCACCAGGGCTGCGAGGATCATTCCCCCCTCCCAAGGCTTCCGAATCGAGTTCCCACCCGGCTGCCCTCTGGAATACCAGAGAGTGCCGCCTGTGGAAAACACCAGAATGGCAGGGATCGGACGAATTTTCTGCGGCTGTGGGTCGCGGGACACAGGGGGCGCAGAGCGCAGGGGTGGGTCGAGCCAAGCGCTCCATCGTTGGACTGATTGCGATTGATGAACGAGGTCCCCGCTTTCCGCGGGGACGATGGCCTTCGGCCATCGGGTCGCTGTGCTCAACCCGCCCTACTCGCTCGTGGTCCGTCCGTCCTCGGCCATACGGTACCCGCATTTCGGGCAGACCACAGGGGTGTCGCGGCGCAAGCGGGCGACGCTGCGCGTCAGGTGGTAACCGCAGCGTGGACAGATGACCTCGACCTCGGCCTCGTCGTCGCGGGGATCGTCCGCCATGCCCCGAATCTAAGAATGGCACCGATGCTGCGGAAGGGGCGCGTTCGGGCGCAAACCGTGCGATGCCGGAAAGCGCACCCGGATTGCCGACGTTCATGCCGTCACAGGGTCTTCCCGCGGAACTCCTCGAGCAGCGCCTTCGCCTCCTTGAGGTCAGGCGCGTCGAACCCTTCGGTGAACCAGTCATAGACCGGCGCAAGCAGATCATGCGCTTCAGCATGCTTGCCCTGATGGTGCCACAGACGGGCAAGGCTGGTGGCAGCGCGCAGTTCCAGCGATCTGGCCTCTTGGCGGCGGGCAACGTCCAAAGCGCGTCGAAGCCAGGTTTCCACCTCTGCCGGCGGTGCCATCGAATGCCGCAATAGCAAAGTGCCCTGGAGGCGGCAGATTTCAGCTTCCCACCAACGTTCCTCGGTTTGGTCCATCAGGGTTTGCGCTTCGGCGAGACTTCGGAGGCCTTCCTCCGTGTTGCCAAGGAGGTCGAAGACCTCGGCCAGCATGGTGCAACGGAATGGAAGCCAGATACCGGCCCCCTGGGCCCGCAAAGCGGCGATCCCCTGCTGCAGCTCCACCAGCCCCTTCTCGCTCTTACCCTCCATCGCGAGCGCCCACCCGCGGAAACTGGTTGCCAGGGCGGCCCAAGGCGCAAATCCGTGCTCGGTCGCGAGCGCCACAGCGGCCTCTGCCTGCTCGCGCACATTTCGCACGTCCCGGCGAAATTGAGAGACGAACGCGCAACAACACAGCGCATACGCCACACTGAAGGGATGCTTCAGCTCATGGGCCAATGCCAGGGCATCTCGGCCACGTGCGTGAGCTTGATCGGGGAACCCCAGTAGCCAAAGGCATAGTGCTGAGTAGCTTCGGCAGGAGACACCCGGGTCGTGGGCACTGCGAAACTCCTGAACGCGGCGCTGTTCCGGCGAGTAGTGTGAGAAGCCGTCTTCGAAATGCCGTCGAGCATCGGGTAACTCAGCCAATAAAAGCGAGGACTGGCCTAGCGCGTAGTGGGCGACAACAGCCAGCGCAGGGTCGTCGTTGAGGTGCGACAGGCGAAGCAGGGTTTCTCCGAGCTCTCGTGCCGTGCGCAGCTGCGACCGGGCTATGTAGCAACGCCACAGGCCAAGCAGGACCGGAGCAAGTTCCGGCGTCTCATCCATCCGCAGGCACAACGCATGCGCCTTCAGGTAGGCGTGCTCCACCTCGACCGAGCCGTGACCCGTGGTCGCGATCAGCGCCGCGCCCAGGCCGATGTGCAGCGCCAATTCCTGCTGAGTACGCGCAGGCGTGTCCGGGAGGGTCTTGAGCAGCTCGATCCCGGTGTTGAAATGCCTCGTGGCTTCCACAAAGGCCGAACGGTCGCTGGCGTGTTGCCCCGCCTGCTTCCAGTAGAGCACGCCGCGCTCGGTCAGCCCCGCCGCGGTGAAATGATGCGCCAGCATCTCCGGCTCGCTCGCCACCCCATCGGGAAACTGCTCTTCAAGCGCTCTGGCAATTTGCGCGTGGATTTGCTGGCGACGGCTTCGCACCAGGCTTGCGTAGACCGCGTCCTGGACCAGTGCGTGCTTGAACAGATACTTGGCTTCCGGTGGCAGGCCGCGCTGAAAGATGAGCTCAGCAGCGACGAGCTGTGCGAGAGCGGCTCGCAAATCTTGTTCTATGAGGCCGGTTACAGCAGCGATCAGCGAATAGGAGAACTCCCGGCCGATGGCGGCAGCCGTCTGCACCACGTCTTTCACGGCGGCGAGCCGATCCAGGCGCGCGAGCAACGAGGCGTGCAGCGTTGAGGGGATGGCAAGCGGCGGTAATGTGCCGCGCAGCACATAGCGGTCGCCTTCATCATGGAGCAGCCCGCTTTCGAGCACCGTCTTGGTGAGCTCCTCAACGAACAACGGCACGCCGTCGGTGTGCTCGAGGATGCGGTTCAAGACCTCCGGCGGCAATTCCTTGCCCTTGGCAATGCTGAAGGCGAGTGCCTCGCCTTCGTGCTTCCCGAGACGGTTGAGCGTCACCGTGGAGACGTATGCGTGGCTTGGCCAAGGCGGAGCAAATTCCGGGCGCGCCGTGATGACCAGCAACACCGGTAGGCTGGTGATGCGCTCGACGGTCAGCGAGAAAATCTCGAGTGAAGTCGGGTCAAACCAATGGGCGTCCTCCAAGACCATGAGCACCGGCTGCCGGGTAGCGAGCACCTCGAGCTGGCCCAGTAATGCCCTGAACGTACGGTCCTTGCGGCGCTGCGGCGTGAGGTCCAGCGGAGCATGCTGCGAGCCAAGCGGGATAGACAGCAAGGGAGCAAACAGCGACAGGGCTTCCTTGGGGTTTTCTGCGGTCGGCGCAAGCGCGGTTTCGAGTTTTGCGAGCTTCTGATCCGCGCTGTCCTCATGCTCTATGCCGGCGGCTCGGACCAATTGGCTGATCACAGGATAAAGCGCACTGTCCTGGTGATAGGGCGAGCCGTGGTAGATCAGTCGCGTATGAGCCTCTGCGGCCACCCGCTCCTGCAGCGCAAGCGTGAGACGCGACTTGCCGATGCCGGCCTCGCCGGTTACCAGCACGACCTGCCCCTCGCCGCGCTTGGCGCGCGCCCAACGGCGCAGCAGCAGCTCAACCTCCTCTTCACGGCCGATGAGCGGCGTGTGTGCCGAACGCAGAGCCTCGATACGACTCCCGACGACACTCTCCCCGAGCACCTGCCAGGCGCGTATCGGTTGGGAAAATCCCTTGAGATTCCGAGGGCCTAGATCCGCATACTCGAACAAGCCGCCCGCGAGGCGCCTTGTGGTGGGCGCGATGATGATCGTATTCGGCTCGGCGATCGACTGCAGCCGAGCTGCTAAATTCGGTGTTCCACCGACGATTGCAGGTTGGTCCGCCCCAGCGGAAGCAACAAGTTCGCCGATGACCACCATGCCGGTCGCAATGCCCACGCGCAGGCGAAGCTGTTCGAGCGCAGATGCCGAGCTTTCGACGTCTTTGACGAGGCCTAGCCCCGCCCTAATGGCACGTTCCGTATCGTCCTCGCTGGCCACCGGATATCCGAAATATGCGAGGATGCCGTCGCCCTGGTATTGAGCGACTACGCCGCCGGCTGCCTCGACGATTTCTGTCGCTCGGCGCTGATAGGCCGTGAGGACGTCACGAAGGCTCTCAGCATCAAGGCGCTCGGCGAGCGCCACCGAGTCCACGAGGTCACAGAACATTACGCTAAGCTGCCGGTGCTCGGCGGTGAGGCTTGACGGAGATGAAGGTGGTTGTCCAATTGCTGTCGGGGACGCCGGTGTATCCAGGGTTAGGGAGGCACCACAGTCAGAACAGAAATTTGAATGAGCTTGGTTAGGGCGCCCGCAGGTACTGCATACCCGTGATACGTCCGCACCACACTTGGCGCAGAACTTGCTGCCGCCGGGCAGGTCCGCCTTGCAGGCCGGGCACTCCATCGACGCACTCCACGGCGGGAAAACCCACGTGCAACGCCAGCGAACCATATTACGACGAAAGCATGCTTTGCGCGACCGTCGAGGGCTCGCTGCCGATTGCTGGCGGCGTCGAGGCCGCCGACCGCGCGGCGATCGAGGCCGCCCGCGATCCGGCCGCCAAGCGCGCCGAGATCGAGGCCAAGCTCGAAGCCCGGCCATCGCCGATGCGGACGGCGGAGGCCTTCGCCGTCGAGGAAATCATCGACCCGCGCCGGACACGCTCCTATCTCACTCGCTTCGCGGGGCTGGCGGCACCCTTGCGGTGCGGGCTGGTCGGGGTTGATGGCGTGCAAGTACTGTTTGGGCGAGGGACTGAAGACGCTGGTGCTGGAACGCCGCGATTCGATCGGCGGCGTGTGGTCGTTCACCCAGGACGGCCGCTACGGCGGCGTGATGACGACAACGGAGACGACCTCGTCGCGTTGCGTCACCGAGATGTCGGATTTCCCCATGCCGGAGAGCTATCCGGAGTTTCCGTCCCACGTCCACATCCTCGCCTATCTCAAGGCTTACTGCGACCGCTTCGATCTCGAACGGCACATACGCCTCGATCATCGGGTGGATAGCGCGCGCAAGGCCGGCGACGTTTGGCATGTCACGTGCGCCAACGGTTCGAAGTTCCGCGCCAAGAACCTGATCGTGTCGTCCGGCGTGCACCAGCATCCCAACGACGTGTCGGGCGACGCGCCCTTCAACCGCTTCGAGGGGCCGATCCTGCATAGCGCCGCCGTGAAGGAGGCGCCTCCGGATCTCGCGGGCAAGACCGTCGTGATGTGGGGTGGCGGGGAGAGCGCCAGCGATATCGCGTTTCAGATCAGCAAGACGGCCGCCCGCATCTACTGGTGCATTCCGAACGGCCAGTGGTTCGTCCCGAAGGTCGTCAACCGTTGGTGGCCGTTTCCCAGCAAGCGCCCCAAGGTCGGCGACCAGGCGTCGTCGCGGGTGCGGCTGTTGCTGTCGCCCACGCGCGGCTTCTCGCCGTTCATCAACCAATTTCTGCAGTTTTCCCTTGGCTTCAACGGCCACGGCCAGGAGGCGTGGAGAACCCACGCGCCCTATCACCAGTCGTTTTTCAACAAGAGCTACGAGGTGATGCCGCAGGTGAAGAGCGGGAAGATCGTCGCCAAGCGCGACATCGAGCGTTGCGAGGGCAATCGGATTTATTTCACCGACGGCAGTGCGGTGCGGGCCGACGTCATGGTCACCTGCTCGGGGTACAAATTGGTGGCCCCGTTCTTCGAGCCCGGGATGAAGGCGGACCCGCAGCAGTGCTACAAATATCTGTTTGGGACGGAACCATCCGTGGCCTTCGTGGGGTTCGTTCGCCCGGTCATCGGCTCCATTCCGGCGATCGCGGAGCTGCAGTCGCGTTACGCCGCGATGGTATTCGCAGGACGGCGCGCGCTGCCCCCGCTCGCGGATCGCGAGCGCATCACCCGGGCGGACACCGCTTTCTGGAATCATCGTTTCCGCTTCACGTCGCGGCGGCTGCGGGGATTGGTGGATATGCCGTATTACAACGATCAGCTTGCCCGGCTGATCGGCTGCCGTCCGCGGTTCTGGAAGCTGCTGTTCACCGCGCCGCGCAAATGGTGGTGGGCGGTCTCGTCGCCGTGGAACGGCTGCCAATTCTGGCTCAACGACGAGTCCCACCACGAGCGCATCTTCGCCACCTTCGCGCGCTATCGCTTCAATCAGGCCAGCGAGGTCTATATCCTACTGGCGCTGGCGCCGATCCTGCCATTTGTCGGGCTGATCAGCCGCATCCGCCTGTTCATCAACGAGCACTTCGTGTGGCGGAAGCAATCCGCGCCGCGGAGCGTCGTGTGCGCCGCCGCTGCCGACCGGAGGCCGGCGGAGCGCGCCGCGTGATCGAGAGCAGGTCGCCGATCGACCTGGTTCTCGCGCTGGTTCGGGTCGTCAACGGCGAAGCGCCGCGGCTGGCAGCGCGGGAGATTCTCGATCCCATGGTCGAGATCCGCATGGATTCGACGGACTATTGCGGGATCGACGCCTGGTACAAGTGGATCCATCTGATCCGCAACTGCGGACGCGTCGCCGATTTGCGCATGACGCAGTGCCGGGCGCGTTGCGATGCCCGCGACCCGTCGCTTGTCCACCTGTCGGCCCGCTGGACGGGAACGATCCGATCGCGGCGGATACCCGGAATGGCGGCGGCCGACGGCGAGGTCCGCTACCTGATCCGGGACGGCCGCATCAAGAAAATCTGGACGCGCAAGTCGAACTACGAATTCATCTTTGGCCGCTGGATCAGGTACTCGATCTGCTTCCGGCTGTTTTTGGCTTGGAGCGTGCTCTATTTCGCGGTTTTGTCGCTCCGCAAGAAGGATTTTCTTGCTGACCTCGGTTGAGGAAGCCATCGCGACGCGGGCCAATCGGCAACTAAGTGTGTATAACCTGAGTCCCGCGAACACCGTCTCGTCATTCTTGCAAGGAAACGGAAAGATGCAGGCAGATCAGGGGCTGGCCCCATCCGCGCGGGCCGTCGCGGATGCGGCAGCGGTCAAC
>WNFF01005549.1_pt1 | contig 12508 bp, 13 predicted proteins | sample 5400441 | NCBI WGS metagenome assembly WNFF01 (sample SAMN13153345, study PRJNA577476) | soil metagenome | isolation source: 120 cm saprolite under Douglas fir tree site 2 hole 3 replicate 1 | place: USA:California | collected 2015-04-18
AGGCCGAGGAATTCGCCAATCTCGCCTGCTTCCTTGCCTCCGACGCCGGCTCCTACGTCACCGGAACCGCGATCAATGTCGACGGCGGTCGCTCGCCGGTGGTTTAGTTGATCCTCAGGTCGAGCGTCTTGATGACCGGCGACCAGCGTGCGATCTCGCGGTCGATCACCGCGCGGAACTCGGCCGGCGAGTTGCCGACCGGCTCCATCAATTGGGTGGCGAGCTTCTCGCGCGCATCGGGCGTCCTGATTGCTTCCACCACCTCGTCGTGGATCCTTGCGATGACGGCATCGGGAATCCTCGCGGGCGCGATCAGTCCCATCCAGGCATCCGCCTCCACGTCGATCCCGGCCTCTTTCAGGGTCGGAATATCCGGCAGCAGCGTCGAGCGGGCCGCTGTGGACACCGCCAGAACCTTCACCTTGCCGGTGGCGAGCTGCGGCGTCACCGAGATCGCCGGCAGGCAGGCCATCTGCAGACATGCACCAGCTTGGTGCCGCTCTTGAGCGCGATCGCCTCCATGGCGAGATGGGACAGCGAGCCGTTGCCGATCGAGCCGAAATTGTACTTGCCGGGATCGCGCTTGAGCAGCGCGACCAGCGCGGCGACGTTGTCGGCGCCGAGATCGGTGTTGACGACGAGCGCGCTCGGCTGGGTGATCAACTGCGTGATCGGCGCGAGGTCCTTCGCCGGGGCATAGGGAAGCTTCGAGAACAGCAAGGTGTTGATGGCGAGCGGGCCGCCGATCGAGATCCCGATCGTGGCGCCGTCCGGCTCGGCCTTGGCGACGGCATCGGTGCCGAGATTGCCGCTGGCGCCCGGCTTGTTCTCGATCACGAAGGTCTGGCCAAGCTTCTGCTGCAGCCGGTCGGCGATCAGCCGCGCCACCATGTCCGGCGTCGAGCCGGGAGCGAACGGCACGACGATCTTGACGGTCTTCGTCGGCCAGTCCTGCGCGGCCGCCGAAGCGGAAGCGAGCAACAACAAAGCCAAGGCCATGCCGAAGGTTTGTCTCATGGAACTCTCATGCGCCGGTCGGTGCCATTCATCGGTCGAAGCCGACGGTCCAGTAATCACCGGTGGCGCGATCATCGCAAGCTCGGAGTCCAAGGGCACGCAACGACGACCGGGTTGCCTCGCGACCGGCCATGATCTCCTCCGGCTGCGTAACGCGGGCCGAGGCGGCTGGCAGGCGGTCTGAAGCGCATTCAGTTTCGACGGAAATTGAATGCGCTCCAATTTTGCGTGGTCGCATTTTCGGACGGAAAACCGGTTCCCACTTTTCCTGAAAATGCTCTAGGGTCCCGAGACCATGTCGGCACAAGACGAGATCAAGCGGCTGACCGCGCCCGACATTCGCGCCCGCAAGGGCGGCGAGCCGATCGTCTGCCTCACCTCCTATCACGCCCATACCGCGCGCCTGCTCGACCGGCACTGCGATCTCATCCTGGTCGGCGACTCGCTCGGCATGGTCATGCACGGCCTCGAAACCACCGTCCCGGTCACCCTCGACATGATGATCCTGCAGGGGCGGGCAGTGATGCGCGGCTCGAAGCGCGCCCTGGTCGTGGTCGACATGCCGTTCGGCTCCTACGAGGCTTCGAAGGAGCAGGCGTTCATGTCGGCCGCGCGGGTCATGAAGGAGACCGGCTGCGGCGCGATCAAGCTCGAGGGCGGCCGCCGCATGGCGGAGACCATCGCCTTCCTGGTCGAGCGCGGCGTGCCGGTGATGGGGCATATCGGCCTGACGCCGCAGTCGATCAACGCCATCGGCTCGTTCCGGGCGCAGGGTCGCGATCAGGCCGACTGGGGGCCGATCGAGGACGATGCCCGCGCGGTGGCGGAAGCCGGCGCCTTCTCCGCGGTGATCGAGGCGGTGGCCGAGCCGCTTGCCCGCCGCATCACCGGCGCGGTCGCGATCCCGACCATCGGCATCGGCGGCAGCGTCGCTTGCGACGGCCAGATCCTTGTGCTCGAGGACATGCTCGGCCTCTCGCCGCGGGTGCCGAAATTCGTCCGCCGCTATGGCGAGCTCGCCGGCTCGATCGAGACCGCGGTCGCCGCCTATGCGGCCGATGTCCGCGCCCGCGCCTTCCCCGGCCCGGAACACGTCTATCCGCTCCGCACGAAGACAAAGTAGGCGCTTTCTCAATGGGTTGCCCGTGCGGCCCGATGCGGCTTTGCCTTGCCTGTGCCACATCGATAGGGTAACCCGCGAGCGCGTGCAGGCGACGTGCGCAAGGGGCGTCAGATTGGCGGGATAGGTTTCGTGGCCGACATCTTCCATGAAGTCGACGAGGAAGTCCGGCGAGAGCAGCTCAAGAAGCTGTGGAACCGCTACAGCAATCACGTCGTGGCGGCGGCCGTCCTCGTGGTCGTCGCGGTCGGCGCCTGGCGCGGCTATGAATGGGGGAGGCGGCCGAGCTTGCCCGCGGCGATGCCAAGGCCGCGGTCGCGGCCTACGACGGGATCGCGGCCGAGGGGTCGGTCGGACCGGTGCTGCAGGATCTCGCGGCGTTGCGGGCGGGCGCGCTCCTCCTCGATGCCGGCTCCTTCGACGAGGCGCGGCGGCGGCTCGAGCCGCTTGCCGGCAATGATCGCACCTTCCGCCACAGTGCGCGCGAATTTTTGGTGCTCGCCGCCACGCGCGCCGGCGATATGACCGCGGCCAAGCGCTGGTTCGATCTGATCATGACCGACGCGCAGACGCCGTCCGGAACCCGCTCCCGCGTCGAGATGCTGATGGCGCTGGGCGCAACCGAAAGCAAGGGTTGAGAGGCGTAGCATGATCCGCATCACACGCATCGCGCTTACCGTCTCGGTGCTGTCGCTCGGCGTCGGGTTGGCCGGCTGCGAATCGTTCGATCCGACCAGCGTTTTCGATTCGGACTTTTTCAGCACCAAGAAGAAGTTGCAGGGCGAGCGTCACCCGGTTTTCCCGGAAGGAACTCCGGGCGTGCAGCAGGGGGTCCCGCCCGAGCTGGTCAAGGGCTATCAGCCTGCCGAGCAGGCGGAACCTTCGGCGCAGCAGGCCCAGTCGGCAGAACCCAAGCCGGAGGCCAAGCCGAAACCCAAGCCGAAACCGAAAGTCGCGGCCAAGCCGAAGCCTGAGCCGGCCGCCGCTCAGCCGTCGCAGGCCGAGCAAACCCCGTGGCCCGATCCGCCGCGACAGCCGACCGCCGGCGGGTGGTCGGGCTCGGCGCAGCCGTCGGGCCAGGTGGCGTGGCCCGAGCCGCCGACGCCGCGCTGACCGCGTCGTTGCGCTTGATCCGCAGCTGCCGCTAGAGCGCATTCAGCTTTAGCGGGAAGCTGAATGCGCTCTAGCTTTTTTGCGTGGTCGCATTTTCGGACGGAAAACCGGTTCCCACTTTTCCTGAAAATGCTCTAAAGCGGCATCCACCACGAACTGTTCACGCCATGGGATGGACGGTCGCCATCGTCGGACGGCCGAATGTCGGCAAGTCGACGCTGTTCAATCGCCTGGTCGGCAGGCGCCTCGCGCTGGTCGACGATCGTCCCGGCGTCACCCGCGACCGGCGCGAAGGCCGAGCGCGGCTCGGCGATCTCGACTTCACGGTCATCGACACCGCCGGCCTCGAAGAGGCCGCGCCGGAGAGCCTGAGCGGCCGCATGCAGGAGCAGACCGGCGCGGCAATCGCCGCCGCCGACGCGGTGCTGTTCCTGATCGACGCGCGCGCGGGCGCGACCCCCGTCGACCGCGCCTTTGCCGATCTCGTGCGCCGATCGGGCAAGCCCGCGATCGTGGTCGCCAACAAGAGCGAAGGCGCAGCGGGCGAGAGCGGCGCACTCGAAGCCTACGAGCTCGGCCTCGGCGAGCCGGTCGTGATCTCGGCCGAGCACGGCGAGGGGCTCGCCGATCTCTATGCCGCGTTATGCGCCGCGCTGCCCGACGCGACCGCGGCCGCCGCCGATGCGGCTCCGCCGCATGCCGGCAGCGCGGCCGAAGGCGACGAAGCGGCGGGCGCGCAACGGCCGATCCGCATCGCGGTGGTCGGCCGTCCGAATTCCGGCAAGTCGACGCTGGTCAATCGGCTGCTCGGCGAGGAGCGGCTGCTGACCGGACCCGAGGCCGGCATCACTCGCGACGCCATCGCCGTCGACGTCGCCTGGCAGGGCCGGCCCTTGCGCGTTCACGATACCGCCGGATTGCGCCGCCGCTCGCGCATCGAGGAGAAGCTCGAGAAGCTCTCGGTCGCCGATGCGCTCAATGCGGTGCGCTTTGCCGAGGTGGTGGTGCTGCTGATGGACGCGCAGAACCCGTTCGAGGAGCAGGACCTTCGCATCGCCGATCTGATCGAGCGCGAGGGCCGCGCGCTGGTGATCGGCATGAACAAGTGGGACCTCCTCGAGCGCCGGCCCGGGGCGATCAAGGAACTGCGCGCACAGACCGATCACTGGCTGCCGCAGGTCAGAGGCGCGCCGGTCGTCGCCCTATCGGGGCTTGCCGGGGAGGGGATCGATCGCCTGATGCAGGCCGTGCTCGATGCCCATGCGGTATGGAACCGGCGCGCGCCCACGAGCGCGCTCAATCGCTGGCTCGCCGAGGTCGCCGCCTCCCATCCGCCGCCGGCGGTCGCGGGCCGGCGCATCCGGCTCGACTATGTCACCCAGCCCAAGAGCCGGCCGCCGACCTTCGTGCTGTTCCTGAGCCGCGCCGACGCGGTGCCCGATGCCTATCGGCGCTATCTCGTCAACAGCCTGCGCGCGGCCTTCGATCTGCCGGGCACGCCGATCCGCCTCACGCTGCGCGAGAAGAAGAATCCGTATGCGCGACGCGGCAAGCGGTCATGATCGGCCGTCGCCGGCGTGAGGCGACTCAATCGCCCTTGATGTTCGCCGCTTTGGCGATCGGCCACCACTTCTCGATCTCGGCCCTGTGGTAGGCGCCGAGCGCCTCCGGCGTCTGCTGATCGCGCGATGGAATGTCCTGGCCCTGCTCGGCGAAGCGCTGCCGCACCGCCGGATCGGCCAAGGTATCCACGACCGCGCCGTTGAGCTTGTCGACGATGCTCCTGGCGGTCCCCTTCGGCGCCCAGAGCGCCTGCCAGAAGGAAAAATGAAAACCCGGCAATCCCGCCTCGTCGACCGTCGGGATGTCCGGCGCCGAGGCGAGGCGGCGCTCGGCGGCCACCGCGTAGGCCTTGATGGTGCCGGCGCGCACCTGCGGCAGGGAATTGGTCGGGGTGTCGATCATGAAGTCGATCTGTCCCGCCACCAAGTCCTGCAGCGCCGGCCCAGTGCCGCGATAAGGCACGAACTGGACGCGCGTGCCGATCTCCTTCTGGAAGAACACGCCGAACACGTGCGCCGCGGTGCCGGCGCCCGGCGTCCCCTGCGAGGCCTGGCCCGGGTTGGCTCTCAGCCAGGCGACGAATTCCTTCAAATCGTTCGCCGGCGTGGCCTTCCTGGCGACGATCAGCAGCGGCTGCGTCGACAACAGCGCGACCGGCGTGAAATCATCGATGAGATCGTATTGCAGCACGTAGACCGCGCCGTTGAAGACGTGCGAGCTGAGATTGCCGAGGCTGAGCGTGTAGCCGTCGGCCGCCGCGCGGGCGGCGCGGCCGACGCCGATGCTGCCGCCGGCGCCGGTCACGTTCTCGATGATGACGGGCTGGCCGAGCGAGCCTCGCATGTGCTCGGCCATGATGCGCCCGATCGTGTCGGTCGGCCCGCCGGGCGCGAACGGCACCACCATCGTGACCGGCCGCGACGGATAGACCTGCGCCGCCGCCGATCCGATATCCTGCAATGCGGCAGCGAACGCGATGACGAGAAGCGGCTTTCGCATTGGGTGGTCCTTCACTCGTAGAGTTCCTTTGCCTTCGCCACGATCGCGGGCGGGGCGCTCATCAACGTGGCGACGATCCGCTCGGCCTCCTCCCCGCTCAGGGGAGCGACCGGAAGATGCTGCCGCTCCATGTCGGCGAGGAAGGCCGGGTCCCGCATCGTCGCATCGAAGGCTTGCCGTATCACCGCCACGCGCTCCGGCACCACCTGCTTCGACATGACGAAAGGCCGTCCCACCCCTTCGGCGGCGTCCAAGAGATCGAGGAGTTGCTTCTGCTCCTCGGTCCTGGCGAGAGAGCCGATATAGACGGCGCTCTCGGGAATGTCCGGCGGCCGCTGCTCCGTGAAACGGACGAAGGGGTGAGACTTGCCGTCCCTGATCCATTCCAAGGGAATGCTGCTGAACGCGCCGCAATCGCCGTCGAGCTCGCCGCGCTCGATGGCAAGGCGCTGCTCCGCGCTTCCGGGAAAGCCCAATATCTGCTTGATCGGAGCGTGGAACACCTCCCGGAGCGTCGCGCCGTTGAGGTAGTTGTTGGAGGCCTTGCCGGTCGAGCCGATGACGAACCGCTCGCGCCGCATCAGCTCGTCCCAGCTCTTGACGCCGGCGGGCCCAAATCCATAGCACACCCGGAACTCGGGACTGACGACGCCGACCCAGGCGAGCTTGCGAAAGTCGAGATTGACTCTCGCCGGCTGGACCACGGATTGGGTGACGAGGCCGGCATTGAACGCCGTCATGACGGTGCCGTCCTTCGGCGCGGTGGCGTCGAGATAGCGCACCGATGTCAGGCTGCCGGCGCCCGGCATGTTCTGGACGATGACGGTGGGGTTGCCCGGAATGTGCTTGGCGAGGTGCCGGGCGACGCCGCGCGCGTTGAGGTCATAGCCCCCGCCGGGCGAGAACCCAACGACGATGGTGAAAGTCTTGCCTCTGTAGAAGTTGTCAGCGCGCGCCGGCGCGGCCATGAGACCGGTCGCGACGAGCAGAAGCGGAATGGCCGGGTGAGTGGGAAACAGCAATCCGCTCCTGCGAAGTGTTCCAGAGCCGTAGCACCGCCGGTCGTGGCGGGGCAACGAGTGTCCGCCGCCGCCCGTTGGCGCGGCCGCAACCTCGTCTTTCGCGCGGCGCCGTCAGCTGACGTGCGGACCGCGCATCAGCTTCAGCGCCGCTTCGACGCGCCTCCAAGTCTCGGCTTGCTCGCTCTCACCCTGTTGCTCGCAGTCGCGAGCCTTGCGAGCGGCCTCGACCACGGCCTTCTCGCCGTGCGCGTCCAACAATTGCCGCGCGTAATCGTGGATGTTGATTTCGTCCATTTTCATAGCGTCATGCTCCTCTTCCTCAGCACGGCCGCGCCGCGCGCCAGAATGGTGGCGTTGACACCAGACGCGCGATCTTCCTTCCCGCGCCTCTGGATGGCAAGAGCTCCGGCGACCCCCGGAGGCCCGGCAAGGGGATCGGCGGCTGCGCTCGATCGGAACTCGGGACGCCGCCGAAAGGCGGACCGGGCGTGAGGACCGCCGCTCTCGCAACGCGGCCGGTCGGTCGTCGGTTGCACCGATCGCGCGACTTTCGCTTGCCGCCACCCGCCGTCACATATCGAGAACCCCTTGATCGCCGAGAGACGGCAAGGCTGCGATAATATGACAGCCCGCGCTTGCGCCCTCTGTGGTAGGGTGAACTCGGTGCCGGCCGGTCCCGCACGAGGCGTTTGGTCAATGAAGGAGCCGACGATGCCGGTGATGGGACGAGCCCACAGATACATCGGCGCAGCGGTTGCGCTCGTTGCGGCCATCGGCTTGTCGGGCCGGCTCCACGCCCAAGAGCTCACGGTCGGGACAACCGGGTCATCGAGCGATGCACCCTTCTTCATCGCCGACAAGAAGGGTTATTTCGCCGACGAGGGGCTCAAGGTCAAACTCATTCGCTTCGACTCGGCGGCCAAGATGATCCCATCGCTCGGGACCGGAGAGCTCGACGTCGGCAGCGGCGCGACGTCGGCCGGCCTTTACAACGCCGCCAAACGCGGCGTCGGCATCAAGATCGTCGCCGACAAGGCGCGCAACGCCAAGGGCTACGGCTTCCAGTCGTTCCTCGTCCGCAAGGACTTGATGGACAGCGGCAAGGTCAAGGGCCTCAACGACTTCAAGGGTCTCAGAGTCGCGCTCTCGGCGATCGGCAACAGCGAATCGGCGCTCATGGACTTCGCCCTCAAGCGGGGAGGATTGTCATTCGCCGATATCGAGCCCGTCTATTTGGGATTTCCGGAGCATACGCCGGCCTATCTCAACCACGCCATCGACGCGAGCCTGACGGTCGAGCCGACCACCTCGCAGATTCTCAAGCTCGGAACCGCGGTCAAGCTGATCGGGGCGGATGAGGTCTATCCCGATTTTCAGACCGCCGTGACCTTCTACGGCGCCAACTTCATCACGAACAAGCCGGAGGCGGCGAAGAAATTCATGAAGGCGCTGGTGCGCGGCATGCGCTTCTACAACGACGCGCTCGACGGGGGAAAGATCGCCGGCGCCCATGCCGACGAGGTGGTCGCGATCCTGGTCGAATATTCCCACATCAAGGACCCCGCGGTGCATCGCGCCATCATCTCCCACGCCGTCGATCCGGATGGCCACGTCAACATGGAAAGCCTCAGCTACGCCTGGGAGTTCTTCAAGGACACCAAGCAGATCGACGGCTCGGTCACGGTCGCGGACGTGGTCGATCTCGGCTTCGCCAAGGACGCGGCCAAGGCGCTCGGACCGTACGCGAAAAAGACGCATTAGACCAAATCATGGCAACGAGGACGATCGCGGGCGGACAGGTGGGCCGCTCCTTGCCCCGTCTCGAGGCGCGCGACAAGGTCACCGGCCGGGCCGAGTACACCCACACCATGCGGCTACCCGGCATGTTGCACGGGAAGATCTTCCGCAGCACGGTCGCGCACGGCCGCATCAAGTCGATCGACACGAGCGCGGCAAGCAAAATTCCCGGCGTCCATCGCGTCGTCACCGCCGACGACATTCGCGACGTCATCCCCGACCCCTATTACGGGCCGGCGTTTCACGATCAACCGATCCTGGCGATCGACAAGGTCCGGTTCGTCGGCGAGCCGGTGGCGGTGGTGCTCGCTGCCGATCCGCACGTCGCCGAGGCCGCGACCCACGAGATCGTCGCGGAATACGAGGAGCTGCCCGCGGTCTACGACGAGGTCGAGGCGATGACCTCGCCGGTGCACGTGCACGAGGAGCTTCGGCCGGCCGGAAGCTTCGCCGACCTCAAGCACCTCAAGGGACGGCGAGCGACCAATCTCGCGCTCGATGCCAGGTTGCGGCGCGGCGACGTGGACGAGGCCTTCGCCGCGGCCGCCCACGTGTTCGAGCACACCTTCCGCACCCAGAAGTGCCTCCATCTCGCCTTCGAACCGTTCGCCGCGATCGCGGATGCGCGGGACTCGAGCGTCACGATCCATACCAGCTCGCAGGGCCCGTCCTTCGTCCGCAGCGAGATCGCGCGGCTCCTGGGTTGGCCGGAAAATCGCGTGCGCATCAAGGTGCCGTTCGTCGGGGGCGGATACGGCTCCAAGCTCTACATCAAGCTCGAGGCGCTGGTGACCGCGCTGTCGTTGATCGTGCGCCGGCCGGTGAAGATCGCGCTGACGATGGAGGAGCAGTTCTACCAGATCACCAAGCACCCGAGCACGCTTCGCATCAAGACCGGGCTCGACCGGGACGGCCGCATCACGGCGCGCAAATGCGAGGTGTTCTGGAACGGCGGCGCCTATGCCGACGTCGGCCCGCGCGTCGCCCACAAATCGGGTTTCGTCGCGGCCGGCCCCTACGACGTCGAGAACGTGTGGATCGATTCCTACGCGCTCTACACCAACATGACGCCGTCCGGCGCCTTGCGCGGCTTCGGCATCCCGCAACTCGCCTGGGCCTACGAAAGCCACACCGACATGATCGCGCGCGCGCTCGCGCTCGATCCGGTCGAGTTTCGGCGCACGAACCTCCTGCGCGAAGGCCGGCCGCAGGCGAGCGGCACGATCCTGCAGGACGCGCCGCTCGAGGCCGTGCTCGACCAGGTCTGCGACCGGATGAGCTGGCGGCAGCCGCTCGAGCGCGGCGCCGGCGCGATCCGCCGCGGCCGCGGCCTCGCCATCGCGCTCAAGGCCGCGATCTCGCCGACGACGTCGGTCGCCGTCCTCAACGTCGGCGCCGACGGCAGCGTCACGCTCTACATCGGCACCGTCGACATGGGACAGGGCTCGGACACGGCGATGGCGCAGCTCGTCGGCGAGATGCTCAACGTCCCGGCCGAGACCGTGAAGGTCGTGCCGCGCGACACCGACGTCACGCCCTATGACATGGGCACGCTCGGCTCGCGCTCGCTGTTCCACATGGGCCATGCCATCAGGCTCGCCGCCGAGGAGGTGCGCGGCAAGATCGCGGCGCTCGGGCGCGAGGTCGGCGAGCCCGAAGGCAGCAACATCCCGCTCGCCGAGCTGTTCAGGAAGAAATACGGCATGCAGGCCGGCAACGTCGTCGGCACCGGCACCTACAAGCCGGACTATGTGCCGGCCGCGCACGAGACCGGCCTCACGCCCAACGTGACGCCGTTCTGGATGGTGGGCGGGGCAGGCGCCGAGGTCGAGGTCGACACCGAGACCGGGGAGGTGCGCATCGCCAAGATGGTCAACGTCATCGACTGCGGCAGGCGCATCAATCCGCGCATCGTCGAGACGCAGATTTCCGGGGCGGCCTTGATGCAGCTCGGCTTCACCATGTTCGAGCAGATGCATTTCGACGGCGGCCAGGTGACCAACGCGTCGCTTGCCGACTACAAGATTCCGGGGATGCTGGACGTGCCGGCGGTGATGGTGAACGAGGCGATCGATTCCCATCAGCACAACGGGCCGTTCGGCGCCAAGGGCGCCGGCGAGACCGCGACGCTGTGCCTGTCGCCGGCGATCGCCAACGCCATCGACGACGCGGTCGGCGTGCGCCTCACCGAGCTGCCGCTGACGGCGGAGGCGGTGTTCCGGGCGCTGCGGGAAAAGGCGGGGAAGCCGGTGGGACCTGGATGACGTAGTGCCGAAACAAGGCCTCGAGCTGAATCTATTCGGCCGCCTCGATCCGCTCGATATCCTTCTTCAAAAGGGCGTTGACGAGTTCGGTCAGGCTGATCCCGCGCGCCTTCGCGCGCGCGGTGAGGAAGGCCAGCACCTCGGGGTCGAGGTGCACCGGTGGCACCAGGACCGCATCGCGGCGGTAGAACTTGCCGCGCTCGGCCTTCGAGAAATCGTACTCATCCTTCATGGCATCGGGTCCTCGCGATACTGCCACGCTTCGCTCCGGGTCGGCCGTCGCGCCGAGATGATGCGAACGGCCATGCGGCCGGGCTCTATGTCCGCCCAAGTGTGCATAACGACAAACAGATTACCAGTAGACGCTTCGCCCAGTGTGATCCAGCGTTCCTCGCCGTCGCCGTGGTCGGGATCGAGGATCGATCGGGCGAGCGGATCGCGGAACACCGTCATCGCCTCCTCGAAGGTGACACCGTGCTTGGCGGCGTTGCTCGCCGCCTTCGCCGGGTCCCAGTCGAAGTCGATGCGCACGGCGACAGCTCTCGACGCTTCACGCTTTATTTTCCTTCAAAACGCCGATGCCCGGCACAAAGCCGGGCATCGCAGGAATTGTTCGTCGACGGGTCGAAAGCCAACCTAGTCCAGCGGCTCGACCTTGACCAGAGCGGAGCCGTGATTGCTGCCGGTCCAGAAGGTGACCGGGGTCGTGGAGTTGTCCACGAACACGGTGCGCATGTTGGTCTCCCGCGGCAGCAGATATTGCACGGCCTCGCCGGTCTTGGGATCGATCCGCACGGCGCGGTCGGTGTGCATGCCGCCGGTCCAGATTTCGCCGTTCCGGTCGACGGTGGCGCGGTAGGGGAAGGTGTAGGGCGGCGCCGCCCACTCCGTCACCTTGAGCGTCTTGGTGTCGAACATCGCGACCTTGTTGCCGCGATATTCGGTGACCCAGATGCGGTCCTGGTCGTCGATGTTCATCCGCCGCGCCCGCGCGTTGCCGGTCGGCAGGATGTGCCAGGCGACCTCGCCGGTCTTGGCGTCGATCCGGCCGATGTGACCTTTCTGGAACTCGGCCATCCAGAGATTGTTCTGGGAGTCGGAGATGACCTGGTAGATCGAGTGCCGCTCGCCGCTCAACGCCTTGAGCGGCTGGAAGCGCTCCCATTTCCCGGTCGCGATGTCGAGCCGGAAGATCTCCTGGGTGCCGACGCTCTTGGTCCACACCTTGCCGTCGACGTCGTGGCGCAGCCCGGTGAAGTTCAGCTGCACGCGAACGTCGTTATATTCCGGCGCCAGCGGGTAGTATTTGATCTGCTCGGTCTTCGGATCGAGATTGCCAAGCGCGCCCTGGAACATGGTGTCGAACCAGAGCGTGCCGTGCTTGTCGAACTCGAGCGAGAGATTGCCGACCGGAGCGCCGGGCTTGAACTCCTTCACCGGATATTCGGTGAGCTTGAGCGTCTTCGGGTCGAACTTGGAGATGTAGAGCTCGCCGAAATCCGAGTACCACACGTTGCCTTGCGCATCGACGATCACGTCGTGCGGCTCGGTGGTCTGCCGCGGCAGCCCATATTCGGTGATGACGACGCGGGTCGCGCGGCCGGTCGGCCGCG
>WNFF01011804.1_pt1 | contig 12507 bp, 8 predicted proteins | sample 5400441 | NCBI WGS metagenome assembly WNFF01 (sample SAMN13153345, study PRJNA577476) | soil metagenome | isolation source: 120 cm saprolite under Douglas fir tree site 2 hole 3 replicate 1 | place: USA:California | collected 2015-04-18
TTAAACCGCAGGGTCAGGCTGGTGCCGTCCTTGGAGAACTCCCAGTCCTCGGCGAACATGCCCGCCAGGTTGCGGAAATCCGAGGTGACTATGTTCGGCGTGCCCTGGACCGGGACCTTCTGCCAGGTCAGCGGGGGGTTGTAGACGTTGTTGTAGGACTGGAACGACACCGGGTCCAGGTACAGGTCCCAGTCGATCGAGGCCGGCGTCTCTGACGCCGCGATGGTGAGGGTGTCCTTGGTCGACTTGCGGCTGCCGGCGAAGCTGCCCGTGCCGGCCGGCGCGGGCGCCGCCGAGCTTCCCAATGAGGTGCACGCGGCGAGGCCGGGAACGGCGAGCACGCCGGCGCCGAGCAGCGCCCCGCGCAGGACCATCCTCCGGTCCAGCGGGTGCAGCGCCAGCTGATGGCGCAGGGATCGGACAGCGGGGCAGTCGGGCTCATGGCCCTCTAGTTGTAGCCGTCGTTTTGACATAACGCGATAATCCTTCCGGTCGCATTGCGACAAGGCAGTCTGCGGGGACTAGTGAGAATCCACGGTATTTTCGGCGTGCGTAGCTTTGAATGCGGCCACGTCCTCCGCGTGGTGACATGCTGATCTGCGACCTCCTTCGAATTCACGCAGGTCGGGGTGCACCATCCGGCAATGCTCGTCAGCTAGCGGGCAGCGGCCGGCCAGGAAACACCCGCGGGGCAGGTTGATCGGGCTCGGGATCTCGCCCACCAGCGGGAATCGCGGCACGACAACGTCCGGATCTGGGTAAAGCACCGAGGAAAGCAGAGCCCGGCTATAGGGGTGCATCTGGCGGGCGAAAATGAGCTCCGTGGTGCCCATCTCGGCGATTTCGCCGAGATACATGATGGCGACCCGGTGGGAGACTTCCTCGATGGTGGACAGGTCGTGGGAGATGAATACATAGGCGACCCCGGTCTGCTCCTGGATATCGCGCAGCGTATTCAGCACGCCGACCCGCACCATCGGGTCCAGGTTGGAGATCGGCTCGTCTAGGACGACCAGGTCCGGCCGGGTCGCCAGCGCCCGGGCGATGCCGACCCGCTGCTGCTGCCCGGCCGACAGCTGATGCGGGTACATCGGCAGGTTGCGCTCGTCGAGCTCGACCAGCTCGATCAGCTCGCGGACCCGGGCCTGCTGCGCGCGGCTGTCCATGTGCCCGAGGCTCACCAACGGGCCGCGGATGGCGTCGGCGACGGTCAGCCGCGGGTTCAGCGAATCGGCCGGGTCCTGGAACACCATCTGGGCCGAGGCGCGGAACGGCCGGAAGGCGCGGGCCGACAGCCGGGTGATGTCGGTGCCCTTGAAGACGATGCTGCCCTCGCTCGCCTCCAGAAGTTTGACCAGCAGCCGGCCGACCGTGGTCTTGCCCGAGCCGCTCTCGCCGACCAGGCCGAGCGTCTCGCCCGGCTCGACGTCGAAGGAGACGCCGTTGACCGCGTGGACGGCCTCGCCGCTGCGGCGGATGGGAAAGTCCTTCCGCAGCGCCCGCACCTCAAGCAGCGCCATTGACCGACTCCCCGTCCGGTGCCTGCCCCGCCCTCTGGCCGCCCGCATGAGCGGCGACGACGTGGCAGCGCACGAACCGGCCCGGCGACACCTCGGTGAGCGGCGGCATCGACTGGTGGCACACCCCGGCCGCCAGCTTGCAGCCGCGGACGAATATGCACTGACCGGGAGCACCACCGGCCGCTAGGGCCAGGCTCCCCGCCTCGGACCGGCTGCCGGGGGCCTTGCGTTCATAAAGGCTCTGGCGATCCCGCCGGTAGTCGACCGCCGAAAGGATGCTGGTGCTGTAGGGGTGCAACGGCTCCGCGAAGAACGACCGCACGTCCGAGCGCTCGACCAGCCAGCCGGCGAACATCACTCCCACGCTGTCGCAGTGATGGGCGACGATCGACAGGTCGCGGGTCACCATCAGCGTGCCGGTGCCGTAGCTGACCTCCAGCGAGCTGAGCAGTTCCAGGACCTGGGCCTGGATGGTGACGTCCAGGCCGCTGGTCGGCTCGTCGGCCAGCAGCAGCTGCGGCCCATATCGCGGCGATCAGCGTCTCGCCGACCCGGCGGACCGGGTCCAGGCTGGACCGCGGGTTGGACGGGATGAACGACAGCTGCGCGCCGCGCAGCTTGCGGACGTCGTCGACCGGCAGGCTGAGCAGATCCTGGCCACGGTAGCGGACCTGGCCGCCGGACACCCGCATGGCCCGGGGTAGCAGGTTCAGCACCGCGAGGATCAGGCTCGACTTACCCGAGCCGGTTTCGCCGACGACGCCGACGGTCTCGTTCTGGCGGACCTCCAGGTCCACGTCGCTGACCAGGATGCCCGACTGCCGGTACCCGGACAGCTCGACCGACAGGCCGCTGATCTGCAGCAGCGAGTCGCCGGGCCGGGCCGGCACGGCCCGGGTGGGTGCTACCGCCATTGGGCCGGGTCCAGGACGTGCTCCAGGGTCTCGCCCAGGAGCGCGAAGCCGAGCACCGCCACCGCGATCGCGAGCCCGGGGAACAGCGAGGGCCACCACTGCCCGGTGATGATAGAGGTTGTGCCACTTCCGGCAGATGTGCAGCTCGGTCATGGTCCAGTCCATCGGGTCGGCGGCGTAGTCGGCCTGGTAGTCGCCGTCCATGTTCAGGCCGGGAATCGCCGGGATCCAGTCCTCGCTGAGCAAGGCGTCAGGGTCGCCGTACTTCGCCGCTATCTCCCGGATTTCCGGGGTGTCGAGGGCGCACAGGTGCCCCTCGTCGATGATCAGTTCCTCCGACCCATCGGCCATGATCGCGGTGACGGTCGGGAAGTACAGGTGGACGTGGAAGTGGCCGGCCTCCAAGTCCTGCCGGATCGCCTCGCGCTCGGGCTCGCTGGAGACGATGGTGCCGAACCCGATGTGCACGACCCCGCTGCGCATCCGCTCGTACAGGCCGCAGCACCAGCCCTGCATGTAGTCCTCGCGCGGGCGGTGGATCTTGGGGTTGGTCCCGGTCGAGGCTTCCCACCAGTGCAGCAGGCCCGTGCTGGGATGCCCGGGGAACTGGTCGTTCTTGGTCCGCTCCTGGACCGCGCGAAGCTTGTTCCCGTACTCGCCGCCGCCGGTGATCTCCTGGACCAGGCTGTCCTTGACGGTCATCCGGATCGCCTCGTGCGGCCCGATGTGGTTCATCGTGCCGGCGATGACGCCCTCGCCATCCTCGAACGAGCTGTCCAAGAAGACCCAGGGCTTGCCCCAGATGTGGCCGCCGAGCGGGCGCTTGGCGTAGGCCTGGTTCTGCGGGAACCACTTCTCGATCAGCTGCGGGTTGAAGAAGCGCCGGTCGGCGTCGTAGTACTCGTCGTGGTTGGTGTAGCTGAGGTTCGTGCCCTCCGGGTCGGTGATGTGGATGCGGCGGGCTGCGGTGACTTTGTCCCAGGTCCACTGGTCGAGCGCTTCCAGGAGCTCGATCGGCAGCATGTGTGCCGGGTTGGCGCACATCTCCGGGGTGATGAACGGGAGCCGCTGTACCCGGATCTTGGCGTCGCCGAGGATCGGCCCGCCGAAACCCCACAGGATCTTGTCGTACTCGGCGGTGCGCTCGATCTCCGCCCAGCGGTCCATCAGCTCCGCCAGCTCCTTGGTAAAGGAGATGAAGAACTCGACCTCGTTGTGCCCGGCGAAGGTCGGGATCGGACCGCGGTCCTTGGTCTCGAAGACGTAGTTGCAGCCTTTTTCCTTCAGGATCTCCTCGATCGCGGCCAGGCACAGCGGGTCATGCCAGTTGTCGACCTGGACCAGGACGCGCTCTCCGGGCTGCAGGTCCCAGGCCGGGTGCAGGCCCTGGCTGTAGGGACGCTCGGCGACGTTGCGGAGGTAGGGCAGCAGATCGGCCGGGCTGGACACCTTGATGAACGGCGGGCAGCGCGGCGGGCGCCGTTCGGCCAGCGGCGGTGGGTTCCCGCGAGCCGATTCCGCAGTGACATCAATGGTCATTCCCGGCTCCTCACTGTGGGTGCGTCCACGCCAGCCAGCAAGGACGCGGCGGGTTCAGCCGACGGCGCCGGCCGTGGTCACCTCAACGCCTTTACCGGCCATTTCCGAGATGGCATTCGCGGTGCCGTCCGGCGGCTCAGCCGGGTCGGCGCACAGGTCCTCAAGCACGCGGACCCGGAAGCCCTCTTCGACCGCGCTGATCGCGGTGGCCTTGACGCAGCGCAGGAGGGCTGCTCGGTCGCGATAACCGCCCGGGACGCCGCCAACCTGGAAAAGGCAGCGAAGGCGATCGCGAACGAGACCGGCCGGCGCATCCTCCCGCTCCCCGGTGACATGAGCAAGCCCGAGGACGTGCACCGCTGCGTCGACCAGGCGATCGCCGAGTTCGGGCACATCGACATCCTGGTCCCGTGCGCCGGCAGCTCACCGGGCGGGCTGCTCGAAGACCTGACCGAGGAGCAGTGGTTCTCCAGCCTGTCGCTGAAGTTCATGGGGTATGTACGGACCGTCCGCGCGGTGATCCCGCACATGCGCGAGCGCGGCAGCGGCTCCATCGTCCTGGTCGTCGGCAACGACGGGCTCAAGCCGAGCTACTGGGAGCTCACTGCCGGGATCGCCAACGCCGCCGACATCAACTTCGTCTCCTCGATCGCCGAGCAGTACGGCCGGTGCGGGATCCGCGTCAACACCGTGAACCCCGGGCCAGTCAACACCGACCGCTGGGATGGCCTGGAAAAAGCCCTGGCCAGGGACAAGAAGGTCAGCCAGGAACGGGCGCACGAGCTGGCGGTCGCGTCCATCCCGCTGGGCCGGATCTGCGAGCCGGGAGAGGTCGCCTCCGTGGTGACCTTCCTCGCCTCGCCCGCGGCGAGCTTCGTGAACGGCGCGCACATTCCCATCGACGGAGCCCAGCGCAAAGCCATCATGGACACCTAGCCATCGCACCGCCGGCTACCCGAGCAGGCTCACCAGCGCGGCGCCGTCCGGGCAGGCGCGGGCTGGGGTGCCGGAGCCGCGGCCCGGACAAAGGCATCCCGTCCAGTCAGATGACATGTGGTATATCAAATGACATCAGTGGATACCCGAGCCTGAGGAGCATGGTGAAGCCGGCCTCGTTCACCTACCATCGCGCGCGCGACGTCGCTGAGACGCTCGCGCTGCTCGCGGAACTCGGCGACGAGGCGAAGATCCTGGCCGGCGGGCAGAGCCTGGTCGCGATGATGAACTTCCGCCTCGCCCGGCCGGCCGCCCTGATCGACATCACCCGGATCCCCGGCCTGAACTACCTGCGGGCCGGCCCGGACGGGCTGCGCATCGGCGCCCTGACCCCGCACCGGGCGGTCGAGACCATCCGCGACCCGGCGGTGCTGGACGGCTTCGGCGTGCTGCAGCGCTCCGCGCACTGGATCGGGCACTACCCGATCCGGGTGCGGGGCACCTTCGGCGGCAGCATCGCGCACGCTGACCCGGCGTCGGAGTGGTGCCTGCTGGCCGTGCTGCTGGAGGCCAGCATCGTGCTGCACGGCCCGGACGGCCAGCGGATCCTGCCGGCCACCGAGTTCTTCCTCGGCACGTATGAGACCGCAGCGGACCCTGGGGAGATGATCACCGAGATCTGGTTCCCCCGCCCGGCCCGGCAAGCCGTGCTGACCGAGTTCGCGCAGCGCCAGGGCGACTTCGCGATCGTCGCTGCGGCGGTGTCGTTGCAGGTGACCGACGGCGTCTGCGACGCGGCCCGGATCGTGCTCGGCGGGGTCAGCTCGCTCCCGCTACTGCTGGACACCAGCGACCTGGCCGGGCAGCCCGCCACCCCGCAGACCTGGCAGGAGGCGGGCGAGCTGGCCGCCGCCGCGATCGACCCGCCGTCCGACGGGCACGCCAGCGGCGACTACCGGAAGAAGCTTGCCGCCACCCTGGTGTCGCGCGCCCTCGCGGAGGCGAACGGGCTATGACCGGGCGCGCAGGTGTCTGCGGGGAGCGGATATGACAACGCTGGACGGACGCCGCGCAGCGCCGGAGGCAGCGCTTGACCCGTCCGGCCGCTGGGTCGGCGCCGCGCTGCCGCGCAAGGAAGACCGCCGGATGCTGCTCGGCCGCGGCCGGTTCACCGGCGACTACGCCCGGCCGGGGATGCTGCACGCGGCCTTCGCGCGCAGCCCGCTCGCGGCCGCCAGGGTAGGCCGGATCGACACCACCGCCGCGCTGGAACTACCCGGCGTCGCCGCCGTGTTCACCGCGGCTGACCTCGGCAGTCCGTTCTTGCGGGCCGTGCTGGAACGGGACGAGTTCGTGCCGACAGCGATGCCGATGCTGGCCGGCGACGAGGTGCGCTTCGCTGGCGAGCCGGTCGCGGTGGTGCTGGCCGACGATCCCTACCTCGCCGAGGACGCCGCCGAGCTGCTGGACATCGACTGGACGCCGCTGCCGGCGATCACCGGCATCGAGGCGGCCACGGCTGACGGCGCCCGGCAGGTACACCAGGAGCTGACCGGCAACTGCATGGTCGACCTGACCATGTTCGACGACGAGTCGCTGCCGGCTATCTTCGCCGCCGCACCGGTCACCGTCGGCGGCGTGTTCACCAGCGCGCGGGTGACCGCGCTGCCGCTGGAGGGGCGCGCCTGCGTGGCCGAGTGGGACGACCGGGACGACCAGCTGGTCGCGCGCGTGTCGACGCAGGTACCGCACCAGGTCAGGTCCGGCATCGCGCAGGCTCTGGGGATCGCCGAGAGCCGGGTGCGGGTCATCGCTCCCGACGTCGGCGGCGGGTTCGGGCTCAAGTGCGTGGTCGGCCGGGAGGAAGTGGTGGTCGCCGGGGCGGCGATGCGGCTGCGCCGGCCGGTCGCCTGGGTCGAGGACCGCAGCGAGAACCTGACCGCCTCGTTCCACGGCCACCAGCAGCGATACGACGTGCGGGCGGCGTTCGACAGCGAGGGCCGGATCCTGGGCCTGGCCGCGGACATCGAATGCGACGTCGGCGCCTATTCGGCGTTCGCATTCACCTGCGCGGTGGAACCGCTGATGGCGGCGGGTGAGCTGCCGGGCATCTACAAGGTCCCGGCGTACCGGGCCAGGGGCCGGGCTATTGCCACCAATAAGGCCCCCACCGCGCCCTACCGGGGCGTCTCCCGCCCGCAGATCGTCCTGGTAATGGAACGCATAATGGAAAAGGCGGCCAGGGCGCTCGGCCTGGACCCGCTCACAGTGCGCCGCCGCAACATGATCGCTCCCGGCGAGTTTCCCTACACCGGCGTCAACGGCATCACCTACGACGAGGGCAGCTACGCCGAGTCGCTGGACCTCGCCGAGCAGCGGGTGACCTCAGACGGCTGGCACGCCGAGCGGGACCGGCTGCGGGCTGACGGGCTGCTGGCCGGCATCGGCTACTCCTGTTTCTCCGAGCGCACGGCCTACGGTACCCCGACCATGTCGCAGCGGCGGATGCGGATGACGCCCGGTTACGACACCGCGCACGTCCGGTTGGATCCCTCCGGGGAGGTGATCGTCACCACCGGCACCTGCGGTCAGGGCCAGGGCCACGAGACGACGTTCGCGCAGATCGTCGCCGACCAGCTCGGCGTTCATCCCGGGCAGGTGCGGCTGCGCCAGGGCGACACCGACCTGGCCTCCTACGGCTGGGGCACCTTCGGCAGCCGCTCGATCGTGATCGGCGGCGGCGCCGCGGGGCGGGCCGCCAGGAAGGTCGCCGATCAGCTCCGGCAGGTTGCCGCGCACATGCTGGAAGCCAGCCCGGCCGACATCGAGCTGGCCCGCGGCGCCGCGCAGGTCCGGGGCGATGAGATGGCGTCGATCCCGGTCAGCGAGCTGGCCCGGCTGGCGTATTTCCAGTCGCACCGGCTGCCCGAGGAGCTGCGCTACGGGCTGGAGGCACGCGCGTCGTTTGACCCGCCCGGAACGTTCTCCAATGCCTGCCACGCCGCGATGGTGTCCATCGACCCGGGCACCTGCCAGATCCGGCTGCGGCGCTACCTGGTGGTGGAGGACTGCGGGGTGGTGATCAACCCGATCGTGGTGGACGGCCAGGTACTTGGCGGGGTCACCCAGGGCATCGCCGCCGCGCTGCTGGAGCAGATCAGCTACACCGGGGACGGCCAGCCGGCCAGCACGACCCTGATGGACTACCTCGCCCCCACCGCGGCGGAGCTGTGCCCGGTCGAGATCGTGCACCTGCAGACGCCGTCGGCCTTCAGCGAGACTGGCGCGAAGGGCATGGGCGAAGGCGGCACGATCGGCGCTCCCGCCGCCGTGCTGAACGCGATCAACGACGCGCTGTCCGGCACGGCGGTCAGCTTCGACCAGATCCCGGTGCTGCCGACCGATCTGCACGCGGCGCTGACCAGGGCAGGTACGCGATGACTGACTGTCATACGATCCGGGTGCGGGTGAATGGCCGTGAGCACACGCTGACGGTCGAGGCGCGCCGGACGCTCGCCGACATGCTCCGGCACGACCTCGGCTACACCGGCACCCACCTGGGCTGCGAGCACGGCGTCTGTGGTGCGTGCACGGTGCTGGTCGACGGCGCGCCGGCCCGGGCGTGCCTGATGTTCGGGGTGCAGGCTGACGGCAGCGAGGTCACGACGGTGGAGGGACTGGCCGACGGCGAGGAGCTGTCGGACCTGCAGCAGGCGTTCAGCGATCATCACGGGCTGCAGTGCGGGTTCTGTACGCCGGGCTTCCTGATGCTGGCGCAGGCGTATCTCGGCGAGCCACGCGACGTCGAGCCGTCCGAGGCGGAGATCCGCGAGGTCGTCGCGTCGAACCTGTGCCGGTGCACCGGCTACCAGGGCATCGTCGAGGCGGTGCTGGCCACGGCGAGGGCCAGGCTGGCAACCAGTCCGTCCGGCCCCGCCCGCACGCCTGGCCCGGCCGGGCAGTCCGGCCCAGCCCGGCCGGCGCGCCCAGCCCGCCCCGGAAGCGATGGAGGGTGAGCGTGATCGGCGCGCGGCTGCCGCGCAAGGAAGACCTGCGGATGCTGCGCGGCGGCGGCCGGTTCGGCGACGACTTTACCGCCCGCGGCCAGGTCTGGGCCCGGATCGTCCGGTCGCCGGTCGCGCACGGCCTAGTGCAGCGGGTGGACACCGCCCAGGCCAGGCGCTGTGGTCCGCTACGTGGGCGAGCCGCTCGCGGTGGTGCTTGCCGAGGACCCTTACGCCGCCGAGGACGCGGCCGAGCTGGTGGATATCGACATCGAGGAGGCACCGGCGGTGCTCGACGCGGAGGCGGCGGCGCGGCCAGGCGCCCCGCGCCTGTTCAGCGCGGGCAACGTCGCGGCCGACTTCACCCTAGGCTACGGCGACGTCGACGCGGCGTTCGCCGCCGCGGCCACGGTGGTGGAGATCGAGGTCGAGATCGGGCGGCACACGGCCGTGCCGCTGGAGCCGCGCGCGCTGCTGGCCGACGTCGACCCGGTGGCCGGCACGCTGTCGATCTACGGGATGACCAAGGTCCCGGTCTTCAACCGGGACGTGCTGGCCGGCCTCCTCGGGATGCAGGAGGACCTGATCCACGTGCACGCCGTGGACGCCGGCGGCGGGTTCGGGGTGCGTGGCGAGTTCTACCCCGAGGACTTCCTGGTGCCGTGGCTCGCCGTCCGGCTGCGGCGGCCGGTCAAGTGGACCGAGGACCGGGCCGAGCACCTGGTCGCGGTCAACCATTCCCGGCAGCAGACGCACCGGATCGCGGCGGCGTTCGACCCGGCCGGGCAGATCACCGGGCTGCGCGACGAGATCGTGCACCTACCGGGCCCCGGGCCGGTTCGAGGGCACCATGGCCCGCGAGCAGCTGCTCGACGTGGCCGCCGGCCGGCTCGGCCTGGACCGGGCCGAGCTGCGCCGCCGCAACCTGCTCGGGCCAGAGGAAATGCCGCACAGCCGGGCGATGACCGCTCTCGGCACCGAGGTCGTTCTGGACGCCGGCGACTATCCCGCGCTGCTGACCGCCGCCATGGACGAGGCCGGCCGGCTCGGCTACCCGGACGAGGTAGCCCGCGGCCGGGACAAGGGCCAGCTGCGCGGCCTTGGCCTGGCCATGTTCCTGGAGAAGAGCGGGCTGGGCCCGCAGGAGACCGCGGACGTCACCGTCGGCGGTACCGGCGCGGTTAGCGTGTTTTCCGGCGGGACCTCGTTCGGGCAGGGCATCGAGACGGCGCTGGCGCAGATCGCGGCGGACGCCCTGGGAGTCAGCCCGGAGGTAGTACGGGTGGTCAACGGGGATACCGCGCGCATGCCGTTCGGCATGGGGTCCTGGGCTTCCCGCTCGACCGTGGTAGCAGGCAATGCGGTACATGCCGCGGCGCTCGCGGTCCGTGACCGCGCCCGGCAGGTCGGCGCCCGGATGCTGGAGGTGGCCGAGGACGACCTGGATGTACGAGGCGGCGTCGTCGGCGTGGTCGGCGACCGTGAGGCGTCGGTCACGCTCGCCGAGGTCGCCAGGGCCACCGCGCCGACCAGCAAGTACCTGCTGCCGGGCGAGCAGGCCGGGCTGTCCGCGCGGCGCCAGTTCGACGTGGCGCACATGACCTACCCCTACGGCGTGCACATCGCGGTCGTCGACGTCGATCCGGGCACCGGGCGGGTCCGGGTGCTGCGCTACCTGGTGGCCTATGAGGTCGGCCGCGCCGTTAACCCGGCCATGGTCGAGGGCCAGCTGCGCGGCGGGGCGGCGCAGGGAATCGGCGGTGCGCTCATGGAGGAACTGCGCTACGACGAGTCCGGCCAGCCGGTGGCGATCACATTCATGGATTACCGAATGCCGACCGCAGCGGAGATTCCGCCGATCGACGTCCTGGTATCGCAGCAGGCTCCCGCACCGGGAAACCCGCTGGGCGTACGCGGAGCGGGCGAAGGCGGCATAACCGCCGCTGGCGCGGTGCTGGCCAGCGCGGTGCGCGACGCGCTGGGCTGGACAGAAAGCATCAGAGCGCTGCCGCTGACCCCAGCGCGGGTGAAAATTATGGCGGAATCATTTCCGTCGGGGGCCGGAAAAATAGCCAAGCATGGGCTGTCGACGGACAATGGGACCAATTACGGACGCGGAAGGCGCGACATGCGAGCTGCTTCGATGATCCAGCCGGCCACGCCCAGGGCCGGGTCCAGCTACGTCAGCAAGACTGACATGGTGGCGGCGCTGATCCGCGAGCTGATTATCACCGGCGACCTGGCCGCGGGCGAGCAGCTGCGCCAGCGCGACCTCGCACAGCGCTTCCAGGTCAGCCAGACGCCGGTGCGGGAGGCGCTGCGGCGGCTGGAATCGGAGGGCCTGGTCATCGGCGACACCCACCGCGGGTTCACGGTGGTCGAGGCCGACGAGGGCAGCAGGGAGGAGAACTTCCAGATCCGCGCCGCCCTGGAGTCGCTGGGCGCGTCCCTCGCCGCCGCCAAGATCGACGCAGCCGGAGTCGAGCGCCTGGAACAGCTCAACGCGCAGATGCAGGCAGTCGGCGATGACGACGCGCGCTATGCCGAGCTCAACAGGGAATTTCACTTCACGCTGTATGAGTACGCGCACAGTCCCCTGCTGATGTCGCTGATGCGGCTGCTGTGGGCCTCGCTGCACGGCGGCCCGCGGGTGCTGCGTACACACGCCGAGTCGGTGCGCCAGCACCAGGGGATCCTGAACGCACTGCGAGCGGGGGACGCCAACGCGGCGGCCGCCCTCACCCACCGGCACATCATGGGCGTCGAGCATCTGTCCGGGCCCTGAGCCGGCCCCCCGGATGCTGCCGCGGCCGGCCTGGCCAGCCGCTGGCTCGCGATGACCGCTCAGCGGCCGCCCTTGCTCCAGGAGTCCGTGGCCTTGCTGCAGCCGGCGAACCGCACCGCGGCGCTGGCGACGACCTGATCCGAGGAGAGGCCCGGGCAGGCCTTGCTCGTGGCGACGATGAACACCATGACCAGGCTCAGCGCGCTGATCACCACAATGGAGATCATCACCGTCCGCCGCCGGGCCGGCCTGCGGGAGATGGCTTCGGTAGTCGGCATGGCCTCTGGCGGCGCCAGCCGGGCGAAGGCCGCGAACATCGATTTCAGCCGGGGATCAGCCGCCTGGAGAATCCGCTCGATCTGGTCAAGAACCAATTGCTGGCGGGCGGGCAGGCTCATCTGTTTCTCCGGTACGTCCATCACTGTCGCCGCGGTGCTGGTCAGAGCACCTGTGCACGCTGAGGCCGGTTCGGACGAGACCGGGCAGCTGTCGCGATCAACTATTACCCGCGCCACGACATCCAGACAAGCCGGGCCGCGCGAAGTCCGCAGCCAACTTTCGATCCCCGGCGGAATCGCCCGGTTACCGTGCGCCTCGTTGTTCGCGGGGGACGGCACTGCTAGCCTGCAGCCTTCCCTCAAGCCAACACGGAGGTAAAGGATCTACATGTTGCGCCGAATTTCCCTCATCGCCGTCTCCGCAGCGATGCTCGCCCTCAGCACACTGCCGGCATCCGCAGCAACCATGCAATCCAGCACCCACAGGCTCTCCTTCCCGGGCCTGTACGGTGTCAAAGCTTGGGGTACCTA
>WNFF01013035.1_pt1 | contig 12507 bp, 13 predicted proteins | sample 5400441 | NCBI WGS metagenome assembly WNFF01 (sample SAMN13153345, study PRJNA577476) | soil metagenome | isolation source: 120 cm saprolite under Douglas fir tree site 2 hole 3 replicate 1 | place: USA:California | collected 2015-04-18
CTTTGCAGCAGCACAACGTGGATCTGGTCTGCCTCGCCGGATACATGCGGCTGCTGTCCCCCTGGTTCGTTCGCCAGTTTCCGCAGAAGGTACTGAATATTCATCCCTCGCTACTGCCCGCGTTTCCCGGTCTCGAAGCCCAGGAGCAGGCGTTTGCTTACGGCGTGAAGGTCTCCGGCTGCACCGTCCATTTCGTGGATGAGGAACTCGACCATGGTGCGATCATCGTGCAAAAAGCCGTGCCGGTGCTGGACACGGACGATGAAAAGACGCTTGCCGCAAAGATTCTGGAGCAAGAGCACATTTCGTATTCAGAAGCAATCAATATTGTGCTGGCCGGTTCATTCAACGTAATCGGGAGAAGGCTTGTGCTTTGAACCCGAAGTCAGAACGCTGAACTTAGGCCGATTGATCCACACTTCTGACTCAGTTTCAATCGGCGAACGTCTCGCCCGGCCGCGACTGTTTCACTGGAATCAAAGACGTAATGCTTTGCCAACACCGTTGCGGCCAATCGCGCCTCATGCACGGCTTCTCCAGCACCACGAAATACACTCCGCAAATGATTACGATGCGTGTTCCAACGAGAACAAACTGCACCACGAGGTACACGGGATTCGGAAGGTGTGAGCCTAGCGCTTTGGTGAACCGCCCCACAGCCGAAATCACTTCGTAGTGGATGAGATAAATGGAGTAGCACATGCCGCCCACCGCGGTGATCCATCGGTTGGAGAAAAAACGGTTGATCCATCGGCCTCGGAATGCTGCGCAGTACATCATGAACAGCAGCCCTGGAAAGAGCCAATGCGTCAGCACCGTGGATTGCAGGGCCAGGAACAGCAGAGGCCAGCCGGCGAGCGCGACCAGGTCCCAGTAAGACCTCCGGGGTGGCGAATTCTTCCAGTTAATCAGAAAAACATCCGCCAGGAAAAATCCAATTAGAAAGAACTGCAAATACGCAAGCATTGAAAGAGCAAATCTGGGATGGTGCGGCACAAGTAGGGGTTGCGCTGCCAGCGTTGCCAATGTAAGTCCGATCAGAAACGACCGTCGGAGCCTCGGGCTTCGAATCGCGAATACCAGCGTCAATAGCGGAACTAGCAAATAAAACTGAACTTCGATTTCCAGCGACCACGCCACGCCAATCACTGTGCTCTGGGACCCGTAAATGATGTTGTGCAGATAACCCAGGCTGGCGGCCAAGTGCGGGAGGATAGCGGACGCGGCGCCCGGGTGGATCCAAATTCCCAGAGCCACCAGCAAAAAGATGGTAACGAAATAAGGAGGCTCCAGGCGGGTGAGGCGGCGCAGATATATTTTCGCAAACTCACTACGGGTGCCCCCGCCAGATGGTACGCGGCAAAAGGCAGCGCAAGAATGAATCCGCTGATCACAAAGAACAGCTCGACGCCGTGGGACCCCACCAGGGCGACGCGGCAGAGCCAGCCCGGTGCGATGGATGCACGCTCATAAAAGGTCGTTTTGGCCGTTAAATAGCCGTTCAAATGGAATAGAACGACCATCGCAATCGCTGCGAACCGCAGACCATCCATCTCCGGAATGAATCGTCCGGAAGTTGTTTCGCGGGAAAGACCACGCAATATTCGGGCGGAATATTTTGCAAACAATGAAGTGCGGGATGCCCTGCCACGCGGAGAGGCCCGGTGCATTATCTCGGATTGCACTTCATCGGATTGCACTTCAACCGCAGCCGACACAATGGTCCTCACTAACTGGGGCCTTTTTACCGGAGAGCACGTCGACGGCGCCGAGATTTTAGAAAGATTTTCTCTGCGATCTCAGCACGCTCGGCGGTGAATTCTTTCGTGATCGTAGAGTGGAAAGGACGGTTCTTCTAGTCTCCAACTGATTACGTCCGGGCCGTGTCCGGGGCAGCCTCTTGTGCAGCAAGACGCTGCCCGCCTCGCAATTCCTTATAATGCTTCGATGCCAACCTTCGCCCCTATTGACGAACAACTGACCTACATCAAGAAAGGCAGAGCGGAGATCATTCGCGAAACTGAGCTGCGCTCGAAGCTGGAGAAGTCCCTCGCGTCCGGCAAACCGCTGCGCGTGAAAGCCGGGTTCGATCCCACGGCCCCTGACCTGCATCTTGGTCACACGGTGCTGCTGCGCAAGCTCAAACACTTTCAGGACCTCGGCCACACCGTCATTTTCCTGATCGGCGACTTCACCGGCATGATCGGAGACCCTACCGGACGCTCGGCGACGCGGCCTCCGCTGAGCGCGGAAGAGTTGATGAAGAACGCCAAGACCTACATGGAGCAGGTGTACAAGATTCTCTCGCCGCGCACCACCGAAGTGCGTTTCAACAACGAATGGTTCGAAAAGATGAAGTCGGCAGACTGGATTAAGCTCACCGCTCGAACCACCGTCTCCCAGATGCTCGAGCGCGAGGACTTCCATAAACGCTTCCGGGAAGAAAAACCGATCGCGTTGCACGAACTGCTTTATCCACTGGCGCAGGGATATGACTCCGTCATGCTGAAAGCCGACGTCGAACTTGGCGGCACCGACCAGAAATTCAATCTCCTGGTCGGACGCGAATTGCAGCGCAGTTACGGCCAGGAATCACAAGTCGTGCTGACGATGCCGATCCTCGAAGGCCTCGACGGCGTACAGAAGATGTCGAAGTCGTACGGCAATGCGATCGGGATCAAAGAGGCGCCGCTGGAGATGTACGGCAAGCTGATGTCCATATCCGACGAAATGATGTGGCGGTATTACGAACTGCTGACCGATGTGCAGATCGCCGAGATCGAGAAGATGAAGCACGAGTCGCATCCCATGCAGGCGAAAAAGGATTTGGCCGCTCGCATTGTAAAGGACTTTCATTCGCAAGAGGCGGCGGCAAAGGCGGCGGAAGATTGGGCGAAGCAGTTTCAGAAGGATGAGGTGCCGGAACAGTTAGAGCATGTCCAGATCCGGTTGGCGGATGTCATTCCCGAGGGAAAAGGGGGCGGCGCGCTCAGAGACATCAGCGGTTTTGCGGACGATTCGTTTCCGGTGCGCATTGACAAGCTGATCCGTCAAGCGGGCCTGGCATCTTCCAACACGGAGGCGGCAGTAAAGATAAAGAGTGGGGCTGTCAGTATAGCGGGCGCAAATATTGGCGCGCAGGAGGTGCTTGTGAATACACCGCTCAACCAGGATATCGTCCTGCGAGTTGGCCGCAAAATGAAAAAAGTGAAACTCATAAACTGAGCGCGCACCGCTCGGCACCCATCAGGTCGTCACATGCATTGTCATCCTGAGCGGAGCAGAACGATTCGCCCGGCGAATCGTTCTCCGGAGTCGAAGGACCCCTTTCAGTTAGCGTAATGATTGACGCCGAAAGGCATTCCCATCACAACGAACGTATCGTGAGAATTCCCTGAAACGCCGCCACAGCTGCCGCGATGCAAGGGGTCCTTCGACGCGCCAGTTCCTTCGCGAAGCGAAGGAACTGCCTTGCTCAGGATGACAGAGCGTTTTGAGCAATGACGAAAACCCACAGGATGACACGGGCCGAGAGTTCTGATAGAACTTCCGTCACTCATGCGTGCTGCCGCCATCCTTGGGCCGGGAAATGTTTCGAGATACGTGGACAAGTTTCGGCGTATTGGAAGCGCGCAGTGGATCTCGGGCCCACCGGCGTCATCGAATGATGCGGATGTGGTGGTGATTTTCGGCGGTGACGGCACGGTTTACCGCCATCTTGCGCAGCTTGTAAATCTCGGACTCCCCGTCCTGGTTGTCCCCTGCGGCAGCGGAAATGATTTTGCGCGCGCGCTGAATATCGGCAGCGTGCGGGATTCGTTGAGGGCCTGGCGTCAATTCGCGGTGAATGGAAACAATCTGCGCACCATTGATCTTGGCCTAATCAGAGAGACATCCCCGGCCGCGGCAAACGCGGGCGGGGCGCCCGCGCCACACGCACACTACTTCTGCTGTGTTGCCGGCGCCGGACTCGACGCAGAAATCAACCGGCGCGCGAACGCGCTTCCCAAATGGATTCGCTCCCACGGCGGGTACGCTCTCTGCGCTCCGCGTGAGTTTCTCCGGTTCGTGCTATTTCCGATGAAGGTTTCGCTAGGCGACCAAGACGCCTCTCCTCCAAAACCAACCATTCTCGCCGCTTTTGCCAACGCGCCTGCCTACGGTGGAGGGATGAAGATCGCTCCGCAAGCCCAGATCGACGACGGCAAACTGGACATCTGTATCGTCCGCGCCATGGGCCGGTTCAAACTCTTCTGCCTTTTTCCTACGGTATTTTTCGGTGAGCATCTCGGCTTTCGCGAAGTTGAGTACGCGCAGACTGCAACTGCCAGGCTTGAGACCGAGTCTCCTCTCGACGTCTATGCCGACGGCGAGTACGTCTGCCAGACTCCGGTTGAGTTCAGCGTTGCCCGCAATGCCCTGAAGGTCGTCGTGCCAGATTAGCGCCACGCCAGCCCCGCAAGTGCTAAACTACTGAAATATTTATGGCTGAAAACGGACGTTCGCGCATCTGGCTCTGGGTCCTAATCGGAGGAGGCGCTTTTTTCCTCTTTGTGTTGGCCGTCTTCACCCTGGTTTATGTCGCTGTGCATGCGGGCGAGCGCCAGGCCGGGTTTCATGCCTTCGGCGACAAGATCGGCGTCGTGGACCTCGACGGCGTGATTCTCGATCCCAACGAAGTGGTTGATCAACTGCGCCGCTTTGCCGACGACGATTCCATCAAAGCGATCATCATTCACGTGAATTCGCCCGGCGGCGGCGTGGCTGCGTCGGAAGAGATCTATCGCGAAGTCAAGCGCATCCGCGACGAAAAGAAGAAGCGCATTGTGTCTTCGATCCAGACCGTGGGCGCAAGTGGCGCGTATTATGTCTCCGCTGGGACCAATAAGATCTACGCCGACAGCGGGAGCGTGGTTGGTTCGATCGGGGTAATTGCCGAGTGGGTGAATTATGGCGACCTCATGCGCTGGGCGAAGCTGAAGCCTGAGATCCTGAAGGTCGGTGAATTCAAAGACACTGGCGATCCCACCCGCGAACTGACTCCGGCCGAACGCCAGTACATGCAGGGCCTGATTGACAACATGTATGGCCAGTTCGTCCAGGCGGTGGCCGATGGGCGCCACGTTAAAGTCTCTGACATCAAGCCGATAGCCGATGGCCGGGTGTGGACCGGGGAGCAGGCCCTGGGCATGCACCTGATTGACCAGATCGCCGATTTCCGTTCCGCCGTTCAGGACACAGCAAAGTCGGTTGGAATCAGCGGTGAGCCGGTTCTTGTACATCCGGAGAGACAGCGCCAGTCGCTGCTGGATTTGTTATTTGGGGACGTTTCGCCGTGGCTGCCCACGAAAGAGAAGCTGCTCGACCAGCAGATGGGGTTTTACTATCTTTGGAAATAGGAAACAGAAGACCAGGAAACAGAAAATAGGAAGTAACCAGGGGCGAACCTGCCCCTTGCCAACAACCCCTGAAATTTGAGAAGGTTATGCAGACCCCGGTAACGTGGCTGGGGCTTCCGGCCAGAAATTCAGAGCAAAATAAGGGAGCGAAGAGGCTATGACCAAAGCGGACTTGATCGACGAAATCTCCCGTTTGGCGGAGCTGACCCGCAAAGACAGCGAAGTGATTGTCGAAACCATCTTCGACAGCGTGGTGCGCTCCTTTCGCACGCGGCAGCGCAAGCCGCGTGTCGGACGCAATCCCAAGACCGGAGAGCGCGTGGAAGTGCCCGCCAAGAAGATTCCCTTCTTCAAGCCCAGTAAAGAGCTGAAGGATCTGGTCAACGGCTCCGGCGATCACGTCCCGGCAACTGCGCATCCAACGCCGTAGTTCCCGCGGCTTCTCCCATTTAGAATCGTTCAGGAATGTTTTCCCGCAGAATTCGTGTCGAATACGAGCAGGATGGAAAGCGGCGGCGGTGTCCGTTGAAATGGCTCGACAGCTTCTCCATGAGAAGCTTCACCAACGAGAGTATTTTTGACGACACCTTGCCGGTAGAGGATGGAGTGATGGAGATCGGGGAACGCGTGCCTGTGGACAAGCTGAAGGACGCGCTGGAGGACTGGTTTCAACGCAAGGGGTATTTGCCGAAGCCTGCAGTGCTGGTCATCGAGACTGTGTAGTATCGTCCGGCTGGACTTCCGTTTTACCGCGAGGCAGCGGCCCCGCGTACCAGTTTCCCGCGGCTGGCAGTAAGTTCGGTCATGCGGACCCGCAGCCGCACCACAGCCATCGAGTGGATTTGCGAAACCCGCGACTCGCCCACGCCCAGCGCCATACCTACTTCTTTCATGGTCAGCTCTTCAAAATAGTAAAGCGTCAGCACCTGCCGTTCTTTCTCTGCCAGCTCAGCTATAGCACGCGCGAGAAGCTCCCGCATTTCCGAGTGCAGAAACTGCGCCAACGGGCTCTCATCGCGATCGTCGGGCAGAAATTCGCAGAGGTCTTCATCCTTTCCGTTTTCCGGAGAAATCGTCCGCAGACTACCGATTTCGAGAGAACTGATCTCACCCAGCAGCTTTTGCAGTTGAGATAGGGTGATTTTCATTCCCACAGCCAGCTCCGGTTCGCTGGGATTGCGTCCCAGATCCAGCCGCAGCCTGTCGTGGGCTTCCTCCAACCGGCGCGATTGGCGGCGCAAATCGCGCGGGCTCCAGTCCATCTCGCGCAGACTGTCGACGATGGCGCCGCGAATCCGGAACTTGGCGTAAGAGCCGAACATCACGTGTTTGCCTTTGTCGTACTTCTGCAGCGCATCAATTAACCCGACTACGCCGGCATGAACCAGGTCTTCGAAAGGAACATGGCGCGGCAAGCGTTCGTGAATACAGCGGGCAATGTACCGGACTTGTGGCAATTGCTTGGTGAGCAACCGCTGGCGCTCTGCTTCGTCTTGGCACGCGCCGTAGGCTTGCTTGACTGCCTGCATTTTCAACTCCTCACCATCGGGAGCAACCACTACCTACCCGGGGCCAAGGGGATAAAATGCCGCGGTTGTCGTAGGCTTGATTCAATCAGGCGAAGTTAAGAAGGCGATTAGAGGAAGATTAAGAAGTTGCTTTTTGGAAAAATCTTTCCCAGTTTGGCGGACAGGGAGAAAGTGGGAAATTGTCCTGGAAAAGCAAAAGGCGGCCACGGATTTACACGGATATCCACGGATCGGAATTCAAGAGATCAAAGGTCTTGGGTTGGTTGGAATTTTGTTCAGATTTGTTCTATCCGTGTAAATCCGTGCAAATCCGTGGCGGGTCTTTTGTCTTGTCGGACCTATGCCGCTTCGCGGGCGCTCAGCTCATATCCTACGCCGCGCACGGTGTGAATCAGACGCTTGCCGTAGCCGTCATCCACTTTCCGACGCAGGTAATTGACGTAAACGTCAATCACATTGGTCGTGGTGTCAAAAGACAGATTCCACACATGCTCAATGATCATTACCCGGGTGACTCGCCGTCCGGCATTCAACATGAGGTACTCGAGCAGCCCGAACTCCTTGGAGGTGAGTTCGATCCTTTTGCCGGCGCATTCCACTCGCCGCTCCACCCGGTCGATCTTCAAGTCCGCCACGCTGAGCACCGACGCTGCCGGGAGATGGCTTCTGCGCAACAGGGCGCGAATCCTGGCTGAAAGTTCGGCAAAAGAGAACGGCTTGGCAAGAAAGTCGTCTGCGCCGAGATCAAGACACTGCACACGGTCCTCGACCCGGCTTCTTCCGGTCAGCACTACGATGGGCAAACTCGGTTTACGGGTCCGCAGATGCCGGAGAATCACAACCCCATCCGCTCGCGGCAGATTCAGGTCGAGAATCACCAGATCATAGTCGAATTCGGTGGCCATCGCCCGCGCCTGTTCTCCATCTGCGGCTATATCGACCGCGTAATGTTCTGCTTCCAGCCCTTTCCGCACAAAACTGGCCAGTGCGGCATCGTCTTCGGCTATCAGTACGCGCATTTGCAGATCCTCTGCGTCGAGATGACTCCATTCTTAGGGGTGGGCTTGACCTAAACAAGGGAATACGCCGGAACGAAGGGCTCAGAGTTCCGAAAATGGAACTCGGAAATGATTTCAAACGCTGAACCAGCCCTGCCACTCGCCCTACCGACCCTTATCGCCGGAGGATAATGGGAATCAGGCCCTCGCTTATGGAGCTTTTGACCCGGAGAACCGTCAAGTCCATCCTCCTCCCCGGAGGCGGCATTGTGCTTGCCGCCGTTCTGCTGCTGGGGACAGACTGGGCCTCGCTTTCGCCTGCCAGCGTCAGCTTCTTCTACTATGCGGTTTTCATCGCTGCTTCTCTGCTGGCGTGGCGGTTTCATTCCACGCGGATTTTTTTTTCGGCTGTCGTGTTGCTGCTGGGTCACCACGCGGTGGAGTTCTTCGCGCAAGGCCGAATTGTCTCCTTTGGGCCAGGCCGAATCGCCTTCGAAGCAGTTGCGCTCCTCATCCCCCTCAACTTCGTCCTGCTGACGTTTTTCCCGGAGCGAGGATCTGAGGACCGCACCTTGGGATGGTTTCTGGCCCTGCTGTTCTTTGAGTCAGTGTTCGTGGCGGCCATCTCACGGGCCGGCCAGCCCGTGCCTGGGTTTCTTCATTGGTCGCTGATTCCGTCCTACCATTGGCGAGTGCCTCAGCCGGCGCTGCTGGTCTTCATGGCCGCAGTTTGCCTGCTGCTGGTTCGCATGTTCCAGCGCCACCGGGCAATCGACAGCGGGATGTTCTGGTCGCTGATCGCCACCTGGCTGGGATTCCAAGCGGGCGGCGCAGGAAAGATTGGCAGCGCCTACTTCGGCACCGCAGCGCTGGTTCTCGCCAGTTCCATTGTCGAAAACTCGTATTCTCTTGCCTACCAGGACGAGCTTACTGGACTTGCCTCCCGCCGTTCGTTCAATGATGCGCTGCTTCGCCTGAAACCTCCTTACGCAATTGCTGCGGTTGATATTGACCATTTCAAACGCATTAACGACAGCTTTGGCCACGATACCGGAGACCAGGTGCTTCGTCTGGTGGCTTCAAGACTCGCTCGCGTCAGCGGTGGCGGCGAAGCCTTTCGAGTCGGCGGCGAAGAATTCACCATTCTGTTCCCCGGCCGGAATGCGAAGGAGGTAACCGACCATCTCGAACTGCTGCGGATGAACATTGAAAGCTCCTCTTTCCGCGTTCGCACCGGCGAGGAGCGACGCAAAGCTCCGCGGGAGGCCGAGCGCAGGACCATAGGCACTCGTAAAACCAAAGGGCGTGCGCCACAGAGCGCCGATGCGCGGCCCGGAGCCGTAAGTATGACCGTCAGTATTGGAATCGCGGAATCCCAGCCCCGGTTGCGCGCGGAAGAAATCATCCAACAGGCCGATCAAGCTCTGTACCGGGCTAAACAGGGCGGCAGGAATCGAATTGAAACTGCTTCCGATCAGCGGAAGGTCATGAGAGCGGCAAGGGCCAGGAAATCGGCGCAAACCTAGCTGCCGTTGGATTTGTTCCGAGCCCGCGTGCGCTCCAGCGCGATATCCACAATCGCACCGATGAGCTGGGTGTAGCTTCGTCCCGATTTTTTCGCCGCCATCGCGAACTCGTGTTTGCTCGAAAGCCATGGGTTCGGGTTGGCCTCGATCACGTACACATCGCCCTTTGGAGTTAATCGCATATCAATGCGTCCGTAGTCGCGCAGCTTCACTGCGCGATAAGCAGCCAGGGCCGTCTCCGAAAGCTTCTGCGTGGTCTCCTCATCCAGATCGTCGGCCACTTTCGACTTGGTCACTTTGTACGCTCTCGAATTGCGCTCGAATTTCACATCGCGGCTGGCGATCTTCGGAGTTCCCTCCGGCAATTGCGACAGATCAAGTTCCACCAACGGAAGCACCTCGGTGTGTTCGTAGCCGCCCAGGCAGGCCGCATAAATCTCGCGGCCCTCAATGTATTCTTCGATCAGAGCCGGCGAGTCGAACTCGTTCTGCACGTATTCCACCCGCTCCATCAGCTCTTTTATGCCAGTGACCACCGCTTCCGCGTCAATTCCGATAGAGCCATCTTCGGACTGCGGCTTCACAATCAGCGGAAATTTCACATCATGCGCGTGGTCAATATTTCCGCGATAGGCGGTCGCGAAAAACGGCGTGCGGATATCGTGAAACGCGAACATCTTTTTGGCGGTGGCTTTGTCCTGTGCCAGAAAATGGGCATGCGGACCGGCTCCTGTGTAGTTGAGTCCGAGCAGATCCATGTACGCGGCAACATTCATTTCCTTGGTGTCATCGCCGGCGTAAGACTCAGTGAGATTGAAGACCAGGTCGGCGCCGCATTTCGCCAGGCCATGCAGGGTCTGAGGACGACCATCCAGCACGTAATAAAAAGGTTCGTGGCCCAGCTTGGTCAGGGCGTCGAAAATTTCTTCGCGGTCTTCTTTCTCTTTACGTTTGCGGCCAGACTCTGCCGCCGCCTCGGAGTCGGGAGTCTCCTCCTCACCCCAGACGTCATAGAGAACAGCGATTTTTAGCGGGTCGCTCATTCCAGTTTTAGCATTCCAGTTCCAGCATTCCACCTCTAGCTTACGCCTGAAAAGTCTTCCCCCGAGCCAGATGGTTCATTACCAGCGTGGTTACAAACACGGTGAACTCTGACAAGTGTTCCGCTTCTTTTCGACGATCAATCTTTAAATCCAGTTCCGTGCTGCGTTTCTCGACTGCCTCCATGAGTTTGCGCACCATGGGCCGCTGCATTGCCGTCCAGGCGGCAATGTGGTCGGCCAGCGCTTTCCTATTCTTTCGCAGGAACGCTCCCGCAGGCTCGGAATTCTTCTGCCGTTTCGACCCATTGAAGATCGCCGCCAGGTCGCTGTCGAGGTTTACATCCGGCAGCGACACTTGCTCCGTCGTGTGGCGATAAAATTCGCCTACCGTCATTTCCATCTCAGCGACAGTGATATCCGGCGAGCCCCGCTTGCGTAATGGCTCAGCATTGCCCACTTCCCTCGCGATCTTATCCATGTAGCGGAGCTTGGACATCGCGCCCCAGCCGCGATATTTCTTCCGCCAGCTCGATCGTGGCGTCATCCACACCGCGAAGGTTTCCGCAAAATCCTCATCCGGATGTTTTTGCGCGTACCACCCTGGCAGATAGCGCACATAGTCTTTCGAGAACAACACCGGCCGGTAGTTCTCGCGATAGGGCCGGCGATAAGGACCGAATAGCTGCTTCCACTCCGGTGTGCGATGCAGCTTGTACGCGTAGTTGAACGCATGTCCGGCTTCGTGCCGCAGATACTTCATGATCTCGCGATTGTCTTCGAGATCATTGTTCTCTTTTTCGATCTGCGCCAGATCGGGCCGCGCGAGATAAAACGGTATGCCGATCACCGGCTCTCCGGACGGGCATCCCCATTCGTCGGTTAAATAACACGCCGGCCGGAACTTTGCGATCTTCTTTTGATCAAGCTCCCGATATAGTCTCTGTACCAGGGCTTCAACCGGCGAGCCTTCGATTTTGAGACCGAGATCGCAGATCTTCGTATTGAGAACCGGCGTATCGAGAACCGGCTGCTGATCAGGAGACGTCTGTTCGGTGGTTTCCATCTGCCTGGCTACAAGTGTATGGAATAACGTCAACTGCCGCGACCGTGAGGAGAGTAGAAAGCCGCCGCTAGAGATCAAACCTAACAAAACCCCGCATCCAAGTAGAAGATGACCCCAGGTCAACGACGGCCGGTCGGGCAGTCTCAACTTCTCAGGAACGGCAGCACCGCTTTTTGATAAGAGACAGCCGTCGAGTGATAAACTGTTCCTAGTTCCGCACGCCGGAGAGATGGCCGAGAGGCTGAAGGCGGCGGTTTGCTAAACCGTTATACGGGCTAACACCTGTATCGAGGGTTCGAATCCCTCTCTCTCCGCCACCCAGTCTAGACTGCAGAGAAAATCCGCGGATCTTCCTTCGAAATACGCGAAATAGGCCCTATTTCGCGATAAAAGCCCACCAAAGCGAACTGGAGAGAACGGACTGTCGAGTAAGCGTGATCGTGTTATCGCGGGTTTTCTCTGGTCAGGCGATTGGCAGTCCGGCTTTACGACGGTGCGTCTGGGAAATTGTTGCCAAATTCCGTAGACAGAAGGGCGTGGCTGGGGGGAATCATCGTACACCCCTGCCCGAAGGCACACTATCCCTTCGCTTTCATGGCTCTTCCGCCCACCTGAACACAGGTGTGCGTCACGTGCTCCCGGCTTATGTTTTCGCGTGGCCGCTTTTCGCCGGGGCCGCCTCGACCTTGCTTCGCCGACGATGGGCAGGTTTGCTGATCGCGGCCGCGATTCTGCATGCAGCATCTTCGCTCGCCGCTTTTGGAACTCACATCCCCTACGCCAACCGCTTCTGGGGCGGACCGAACAACATTCATAATTTGTTGACCGACTCCAACGTAGACTGGGGCCAGCAACTCCATCAGGTCAGAAACTACCTTGCTCAGCGCAATGTGAAGGACTGTTGGTTTAGCTATATCGGTCAGGGGGAGACAAGGTTGGAATATTGGGA
>WNFF01035396.1_pt1 | contig 12506 bp, 10 predicted proteins | sample 5400441 | NCBI WGS metagenome assembly WNFF01 (sample SAMN13153345, study PRJNA577476) | soil metagenome | isolation source: 120 cm saprolite under Douglas fir tree site 2 hole 3 replicate 1 | place: USA:California | collected 2015-04-18
GCCGTCCAGTACTGCTGGTAAGCCCGGTCAGCTGCCGGCCCCGAATTGTGAAAATATACAGTGCGGTAGTGGCTGTCTTTGTAGGCGCCGGTCAAGGTGAGCGCGGCATACTTGGCGACGGAGGCCTTCACCGGCCACTCAAACGGATTGATGGGACAGACCACGAGCACTGGCGTGTGCCCGTCCCAGCCCACTTGCCGCAAGATGCTCTGTCCGTATTCCGCAGGACGCGGGTCAAAGGTCCATGCCGTGTCAGTGCCTAATTCGGTGGGCACTCCGAGTTCGCGCAACAGCGTGCGCGACTCTTCATTGCGCGTGATGACCAGCGAATTCCTGCAGTAGCGTCCGCACATCTTGGCGACCAGCGGATCCATGTGACCGGCTTCCGCTCCGTATCCAACGGAAAGCTTGTTCTGCGCCGCCGCCAGGCCCAGCGAGCCGATCATCATGGTGGTCAGGGCGTTGGCGAATTTGCTCTTGAACATGGAGCCTTCGCAAGCCACGACGCCATGATGTTTCGGCACCTCGTCGGACAAGAATGGCGGGAAGATGTCTGGCAGATGTACCTGCCTGGTGCCGTCGAAATATCCCTTCGAGAACTCGAAGTTCTGGCTCATGACGCTGAATTCGACTCGCTCTGCGCTTAGGATGTGACGAATCTGCCGCAGCATTTCAGTGACCCGGACATCCGAACCCATATTGCGGGTACCGTTGTATCCAGCAAACAGCAGTTTCAGCTTCTCTCCTGGCTTCCAGCGCTTTCCACCGCCTAGCATCCAACTTGCTTTGGCGCGCTCGATGGAAGTGCTGACCCACGCCTCTAGAATGAAGTCCATCATGCGGCGCTTCCTCCCGCCGCCGTCGGCCACGGTTGATAGCGGTACTGGAACTGGTGGTCACGGCTGAACTTCAGGAGTGGGAAGCTGTACTGCGAAAACGGAGTTGGCTTGCGTCCCAGCTCAGAGGTGACCCTGGTGTTGTCAAAGACGGTGTTCCAGGTCAGGTAGGGCATGAACACTTTCATCAGCGACGAGCTGTAGCCCAGTGATCCTTTGCGGTTCGAGAGAAAATTCACGGAGCCGCTGAAGGGTCTTTCCGCAAAGGGCATGAACATGGGCGCACGTTTGTTCTGCGCGGCGGCGAGCGCAGTGGTGAGCTGACGGAAGGTTTGTGAATCTGTGCCGGAAGAAAGATGATAGGTGTCGTGGAGCGGTTGGTCCTTCTGGTGCAGGGTTGAAATAGCGTCAGCCACGAAATCAACGTTGACGATGTCAATCTTGTCCGTGGAACGGAACGGAAGCACCGGTAAGCCTGCCAGGAAGACGAACGCCTTCACCATGTCGAACTGCGTTGTCTCGGGATAGCGGCTGTCGCCCAGCACGATGCTGGGACGAAAGACCGTCTTGGACGTGTCGGGGAGCAGGACGCGCATCATGTGCTCGCAGAACTTCTTGGTGCGAGCGTAGGGATCGTAGTCCGACCGGTCCCAGTCGATCGCACGATCCTCGGTTACAACCTCGTTACTGCGCTTCCCTGCTACCGCGACCGTACTCACCTCGCTGAAGCGGCGCAGGCCATGATAGTGTTCGACGTGCCGAGCCAGCGTGAGGACTTCGAGCGTGCCTCGCAGGTTCACATTCAGGCAGCTTTTCTCCGACTTGCGGTTAAGCGACGCGGCGCAGTGAATAGTGGAGTCCGTGGTGTGCACCAGCCGGTCGTATTCGTCGCGCCCGAGGCCGAAACCGGGCGAAGTCAAGTCTCCGCGGAAAACGCGTACCCTGGTCTGAAGGAACTCGTAGAAGCGCGGAAACTCCAGGTGAATGTATCCGGTCGAGCCGGTCAGGAATATCGCCACGTGGCTCCATGGGTGCCGGTCTTAACGGCTTCGCCGTTTGCCGGTGCCAGTTGAAAATTGCGAGGCGGCCGCGTCTCCAGGGGGCGGCCTTCGATCAGCGGATAGGTCCATTTCCGCAGGGCCGGAATGTGGATATTGATCCAATACTCCCACCAATCGAGGGACCGGGTGTCGTATGCGAACTCCTCCCGTTCCTCGGGCACGAGCGCATAGGAGAGCTTCTCGACATTATCCGCAGCGAAGTCGTGCTCATTTAAAAGAATGAAGGGTTCGAACAGTTCGATTAGCTTCTCCACTCGTTCCAGGTTGCGCTCGGCTTTCACCAGTGGCGTCTTCTTAAGCGGCAAAGGCGCCATGATGCGCTGGATCGATTTCACGATCGCTTTCTGCGCTGGTGCTGACATGCGGTTGTAGCGGGTCTTGGACACGGGGATGGCGTCAAACCGCAGCCGCAGCCAGGATTCCAGCCCTTCTTGCGCGCGGTAGTGCTTGCGATGCGCCAGCGACGTCAGTTCAATGGAGCGCCCCATGTCACACGGATTCGTGACTGAGGTCGCCAGCTGGTAGACAATCTCATGTCGCCGCTCGATGACCGAGGCAGCGATCAATGTCATCCCTGCGCACACCGCATCCACCGGAATGATGTCGAGCCGCTTGCTTTCATTCGAGGGCAGTTGGCGGAAATATGTCCCCAGGAGATAAGACAGCGAAGCGGACGTGTTGATGCCTTCATTCCATGCCGGGAAGGGTTTGGCGACCGAAGTCTCGACGATCGCTGGGCGCACGATCGCTATCGGCAGACCCGCGCCGCGCTTCGCAATCAGCGACTCGGCCAGGCTCTTGGTCAGAGTGTAGGTGTTGGGCCAGCCCAGTTCATGCGCTCGCTTGGTTCCGGCGTCCGTCAGATAGGTTTTGAGCCAGCGGATCTTGTTCTTGCGAACCTGGTTGTCGAGGGCGGCTCCTTGCAGATCTTTGGCCGCGTGCTCTTTGGCCAGCGCCTGCTTTCTGAGTTCCACGTTAATTTCGTGGGACTCGGCTCGTTCTTCGGCTTGCTTCACCAATTCGTGCAAGGCCTGCCACTCTTTTTCAGCGTCGAACCCCGGCACGCGGCGCGGATTGTAGTTCAGGGTCAGCTTCTCGGAGACTCGCCCGTCATGTTCACCAGCCACGTAACACGTGGAAAGATGAAGCAAGCCGGCATGATCCGACGTGCGCACAAACTCCAGAAGGTTGAGAGGCGCGTCCGTATTGGCAGCCAGCGCGTCGCGCAGGTCAGGATTGAAATCAGTAAGGCCTGAACTATTGATGATCAGATCCAGATTCTTCTGCAGGCGACGGGATGTATCCGCGCTAAGCCCAAGTCCCGGCTGGGTGACATCGCCTTCTACAATCTCAACCTTCTCGCGCAGGAAGTCAGGGAACTCCGATCCGTAACGTTCAAACAATGGATCGAAGACCGGTGATTCTTCTACCATCTTTTCGAAGCGTCGCTCCGCTGGATTCGATTTTTGCCGCCGGATCAGCAGGTAGATCCGCCCTAGCTCCGGCAGATCGAGGAGCGTATTGACCAGCCAGACTTTGCCGATAAAACCTGTGACACCGATCAGCATTACGTGCTTGCCGGCAAACGCCCGTCGCACCGAGAAGTTACTGGCTTGGCGCTGCCCGTCAAAATACACAATCGGTCGCGCCGGAGCCGCAGCCTGCCGCTCTGAGGGAATCACGGCCGCACGCAACGCCTCAACGGAAATGTCAAGGTGCCGGGCCAGCGTCTTCGGGGCGCGCCGGCCATCTGGATTCTGTTCCCGGATCAGCGCGAATGCGCCGCGTGGCCGGATAACCGGCTCCAGCAACCTTCCAGTAGCCACGCCATCGCGGAACTCCAGCCGGTTGGCTACGATATGTTTCACCCCAAGGTGCTTTGCCAGAGGTCGCATGATGTGATCCAGACCCTGGCTTACCAGCACGACATCCGCGCCCGACTGCAAAAGCTCCTGCACTTTTTGCATACCGCGTGTCTTGAGGAGTGGTAAGAGCTTGTACTGGAAATATTCTTCACCCAGCAAATCGAGGCGGTCGCGAGTGACGCCGCGCAGGGCGGTATGCACGACCCGAGTGGCAAACTTGCGGTTGGTTGAGTACAAAAAGGGCCGCAACAGGGCCATGAGGAAAATCAGCCCCCGCCGCCGGAAGCGCTCGGCAAATGTCTGTGCGTTCCAAGTAAAGAATGCGACCGGCTGGACTACGGTCAAGTCCAGGAGGCTACCTTCTACCCGCCAGTACACACACGGAGATGCGCCGGAATTGTGGTTTGGCTGTTCCAAAATTGACGTTCGTCCTAACAAAGGGCTAATCGGGTTCCGGGCGGACGAAGTTCTTATTGTAAACAATTGAACCGATTGAGCGAAGTCGGAAGCGTAGTTCGTAGGTTTTTTATATGCAGGGTTCGGTCAGGGCGCCTTCTGAGGGTCACGGTTGGTCCCAACCACCAGCGCCAGGCAGGCACTCAGAGCCATAACTGCTCCGATCGCCAGTAAACCTCCACGAAATCCGCCGTTTGTCGAACGCGCCAGCCCAATGATGTAAGGACCAAAATATCCTCCCAGGTTTCCGATGGAGTTGATCACAGCAATGCTCGTTGCCGCAGCCAGACCGCTCATTCGAGAGGTTGCCATAGCCCAGAAGGGTCCGACCATGGACTGTGCACTCAACATTGCGATGCTCATTCCAGCGATTACGCCCAAAGGAGCGAGACTGTATGCCGCGAGGGCTAATGCCAGTGCTGCGCTGAGCCCCGCCAGAGCGGTATGCCAGCGGCGTTCGCCGGAACGGTCGGAATGCGTCCCCATCAGCACCATGGCGATGGCCGTGGCTAAGTATGGGATCGCGGCCACCAGGCCAATGTGAAAATTGCTGAGTCCTGACAAAGCGTGGATCGCAGTCGGCAACCATAGGGTGATGCCGTACATGCAGGCAGGAATAGCGAAATAGACAAGCGACAGCAACCAGACCCGCGGGCTGCCGAGTACGCGCCAGACTGCGCCTTTTTCTTCTCCAGAACTTGCGCGGCGCTCATTCTCCAATTCGTCGATGAGCCAGGCTCGATACTCCTCGGACAACCATTTTGCGTTGGCCGGAGTATCCGCCAGCACCCAGTACACTGCGCTTCCGAGCAAGATCGCGGGCAGGCCTTCCATCAGGAATAGCCATTGCCATCCCGACAGCCCGCCGCCGTGCAGTCCCAGTAGCGCACCTGAGATCGGACTGCCGATGACGCCGGCCAAAGGATTTGCCGTCATAAACCAGGCCACGGCACGCGCCCGCGCACTGACGGGAAACCAGCGCTTGAGGTAGAGAATCATGCCGGGGAAAAAGCCGGCTTCGGCGGCGCCCAGCAGGAAGCGCAGCACATAGAAGCTGATGGGGCCGCGGATGAAAATCATTGAGCACGAGACCAGGCCCCATACCAACATCAGTCCAGCGATCCAGCGGCGTACTCCTACTTTTTCGAGCACCAGATTGCTAGGCACCTGGAAAAAGAAGTAGCCCGCAAAGAACATTCCGGCGGCGCGTCCATAGACACGGTCGGTCAGGTGAAGTTGCTCTCGCATCTGAAGGATGGCAAAGCCCACGTTGATACGGTCGAGATACGCGACGACGTACAGCAGGAACAGAAACGGCATCAGTCGCCACATCAGGCGAGATACGACGGCGGATTCGAGATTTTGGTTGACCGGGCTTGGCACGCGTTTTACGGGACGAAGTTACATGCGAGCGAGGATTCTACGCCAAGCCGAGACGGTTGCGAATTTAGAGTCGTCGCGTCTGCCGGCTCTTCCAGGTCTGAAAACTGGCTGGCGAGAATCTGCGTGTCAGCAAAATGGCCATGTCGCGCGCGTAGACGCTCGGCGATGAGGTCCGCGTTTCCTTTCAGGTAAACGAACTGCACTGCCGCTCCAACCTGCAGTTCCTGACGATAGCTGCGTTTCAAGGCTGAGCACGCCAAAACCAGGTTGCATTGACGAGCCGCGCAATCGAGAAGGAATTCGCGTAGGCGATCAAGCCAGGGTCGGCGATCATCGTCGTTCAGTGGAATGCCACGGCGAATCTTCTCGATGTTCGCCGGGGGATGAAAATCATCGGCATCGGCAAACTGCCAGCCGAGTTCCTGCGCCAGCAATTGGCCGACTGTCGTCTTACCGGCGCCGACTACACCCATTACGATCACAATCATCAGTGAAATCTCGATTGACTTCCACGTTTTCCACACGAGCGATCGCGTTGCATTGCGCGCGGTCAGTCTACAGGAAATATCCACGGAAGGAGCCCATCGCGAAGCGTAGTTTTCAAGACGACCGCCTCTTTGGACTCCGAATCGGATATGGGACGCAAAGCATAAGGAGCCATCATGAATAGCAGGCGATTTTTCTCGCCACTATCGTCGTGTTGTTACTCGTCGGAGGAGTCGCGCTTGGTTTTGGCTCTTTTCTGCTTCATCTCGCAAATCGGCTATCATGCCAGCTTGAGTTCCGTAGAACCTCAGGGCAGTCATAGCGTAACGGACGGGGCTGCGAGTTGAAGCTGAAAGAAGATCCACACAGAAGACTCAATCCACTGACTAATGAATGGGTGTTGGTGTCTCCGCATCGTGCTACGCGTCCGTGGCAGGGGGAAGTGGCGAAGCTCTCAACTACCGCGGAGCCGGATTACGATCCCAAGTGTTATCTCTGCCCTGGAAATGCGCGCGCTGGCGGAGCTCGCAATCCGGCCTACACGGGAACGTTTGTTTTCGAGAACGATTTTGCTGCGTTAAAGTCTAACATTCGTAAAGACAGGCTAGACATTGATAATAGGGGGCTTCTGATTGCGGAAACGGAGCCTGGAACTTGCCGTGTGATGTGTTTTTCGCCGCGCCATAACCTGACTCTTTCAACTATGCCCCTAGGTGAAATCGAACGTGTCGTGCGTGCGTGGTCAGATCAGTTCCGCGAACTTGGAGCTCGCGATGACATGAATCACGTGCAGATTTTCGAGAACCGCGGAGCGATGATGGGCGCGAGTAATCCGCATCCTCATTGCCAGATCTGGGCAACGACTTCCGTACCGGAGGCCCCGACTAAAGAACTGGCGAGCCAGCGGGAATATTTGAAGTCACGCGGTAGCTGCCTGCTGTGCGATTACGTGGCGCTCGAATCGCGAGAGCGAGTACGTCTCATTTGCCAGAACGAAGGCTTCGTGGCAGTGGTTCCCTTCTGGGCCGTCTGGCCTTTTGAAGTGCTGGTGTGCAGCCGGCGGCACTTGGGGAGCATCCTCGAGTTCACTGAGATTGAGGTTACTGCGTTGAGCGAAATTCTAAAGCAAGTGACTTCCACTTACGACAAAGTCTTCGATGTTCCCTTCCCCTACTCCATGGGATTTCACCAGTCTCCAACTGACGGTGTCGCCCATCCGGAATGGCACTTCCATGCTCACTTCTATCCGCCGCTGCTGCGGTCGGCGACGATTCGCAAATACATGGTGGGATTTGAAATGCTGGGCACGCCACAGCGGGATATTACTCCGGAGATTGCGGCGGAGCGATTACGGGAGCTGGCGGGAAGCTAGATTGTCTTTCTGGTGCCTTTCGTCTGGGGATTCGAGTAGAAGGTGCAGAGGCCTGTGCCTTGGGGGCGCCGGGCTTCGCCCTGGCTTGGACAGCCGAGGCGGCTGTCGCCACATGCCCTGTCTTGATCGCGGTTAGAACGATAGTCGGGCGCTTAGTTGGATTTCTCTGCCTGGCGTTGTGCTTTGCGTGATAGTGCCGAATTGCGGCGTGTTCACGAAACGGTCGGGAGTGCCCAGGTTGGTGTGATTGAGTGCGTTGAAGAATTCGCCGCGGAACTGGAACTTCGTGCGTTCGGTCAAGTTGAAATCGCGGACGATCGCCAGGTCTAGCGTTTGCAGGCCGGGGCCGTAGATGGAATTGCGTCCGACGTTTCCGAAGGTGTAGGCAGGGGGCGCGGCGAAGGCGGCGGTGTTGAACCAGCGATCAGCGCTGCGGGTCCGTGGGCCGAAGACGGGCTGTCCGGTCGTGTTGGCGCGGATCGGATTCTCGCCGAGCACGGTGCCGGAATTGGCGGTGTCACCGAAGACCGAGATGGTGAAGGGAAATCCAGTCTGCACCTGGTAGACGGTAGAGAGGTGCCAATCTTTCGTGACAGCCCGCACGACGCCGGAGTGATCCCACGCAGGGAGATCGTAAACGGCGCTGAGAGCGAAACGGTGGCGGATGTCGCATGCCGGCCCTCGCTCGGCGGCGAGGTTACTGTTGTTTTGAGGAATCGAAGACTCAAACATGGGTGAGCGGAAATCCGGCGCGTCGCTGAGATCTTTTGCCCATGTGTAATTCGCGAGGAAGGTCAGGCCACGCGAGTAACGGCGGCGAATGTTGACGTAGCCGGCGTCGTAGTAACTCTGCGCGGTGTTCTCCAGCAGGTTGATGGTGCTGACGGGAAAGCATATCTGGTTGTTGGTGCAGCCAGTGGTGGGCGGTGTGTAAGTCACGTTTGCAGGCAATACGGTGCCGGCGACGAACGTTATCTTCGGGAACGGACGGCGTGGGCCAATGGCTCCCGGCCCGGGAGGCGCGTTGTTGATAGCCGCTCCACTGCTCGATGTATTGCGAGGGTGCGTGGGAATCCATGGCGGTGAAGCTCACCGTCGTTTGATCTAATGTGGCCTGTCCAAAGTTCAGGTGGTTGGCGAGGATTGATGCCGACGGGGTGAAGTTGTCGCTCTGCTGGGTCTCCGGGAAAACGTAGGGGACATTGTGGCGCTGGTTGCACCACGTGTTCATATCGACCGGCGTGAAGAAGATGCCGTAGGCAGCGTGTAAGACGATTCCCTGCCCGGTGAAGGCTTTTGAGATTCCGAAGCGCGGCGCGAAGTTGTGCGGGTTGGGATACTTCAGGCCTTTGGGGAAACCGTTCTGTCCACCGATGAAAGCCGACGGAGCACCTTTATCGAACGTGAGATTTGAATTGGTGTAGCTGATGTCGACCAGTGGCTCCATGAATTCGTAACGCAGTCCCATCTCAATGACGGTCGTGGGAGTTACGCGGAGGCTGTCCTGGACGAATCCATCGACATCCCACTGTCGAAGCTGCATCTGCGGAATGCCCGCTTGGCGCTGCTTCACGGCGGGAAGGCCGAGCAGGAAACTGGCGAGCGCCGACCCGGTGCCGTCGTTGGTTCCGTTGTCGGTGGTGAAACCGTTGGTGAACTGGTAGTAGCCGCGATTCTGGAAGAATCCCCACATGGGCCAGATGTAGCGGCGATAGCTGCCGCCGAATTGCAGGTTGTGTCGGCCGTGTTGCCAGCTGAGTTCGTCACGGCCTTCGAGAATTGTGTCCCAAGCCTTCATGGGCGTGGCCGAGTAGTTGTCGCCCATCGGCGAGTAGCCTTGCACGTTGAAAAACGGCGCGCCAAAGGCTCCCGCACCGCCAAAGCCGACGCCCTGAATGCCAAGTTCAGTGACGATGTCTTTGGTATATGCGTTCTGGTCGTAACGGTGCATGGCCAAACGCGAGACCGTAATCGCCGCCGTGTTCACCAGATGGGGGCTGAGAATCTTTGTCCAGGACACAGCGCCCTGCTGGGAAAAGTTATCGTTGTAAGAGCCAAAGCCGGGCAACAGACTGCCGACACCGCCGGGAGGCATTTCGCCAGGCGTGAAGCCGGTCTCACCGCTAAGCGAATAGCGGGCGGCGAGGGTATCGCCCTTGGCGAATATCTGATCCACACGGACTGTGCCCTGGTTATTGACTTCGAGTGCGTTGCGCTGGTCCATGTAGTTATTGCAGTCCATTCCTGCGCCGACCACTCCCGGGTTCCCCATCATGGCAGCGCCGCAAGGCATCATGCCCATCGTCAGGTTGGGCTGCGGCACGTACTTCTGCAGGAAGGCCTGGGCGGCGGGATTGATCTGCGCAGGGGGAATCACGTTCATCATGCCGTTGTACTGGAACTGAGTGCGATTGTTGGTAGGGTCGTAAATATTAACGCCACTCATGCTGAAGTCGCCAGAGGCTTCCTCCGGGGTCGGAACCGTGTCGATCATGGTATGGGTCATGGCGTGGCGGAAGCCTTCATAGTTGGCGAAGAAGAAGGTCCGAGTATGGACGATCGGGCCGCCGAGCGAGGCGCCGAAATTGTTCTGCACCATGTGCTTGTTACCCATGGACTGGAAGGAGGTAGCATCCATCGCGCCGTTGCGGAGAAACTCGTAGGCCGTTCCGTGAAAGTGGTTCGAACCTGATCGGGTGACAATGTTGACTTGGCCGCCGCCCGCTCCGCCCATTTCCGCTGAGTAGCTTCCGGTTTGCACTTTGAATTCCTGGACGGCGTCGGGCGAGGGACTCAGGTTCAGAGTGTTGAAGGTCGGATCGGTGTCGGTGGTTCCATCCAACAGGAAGTAGTTCGCATTGGGACGATTGCCGCCAATGCTGACGGCGGATCGCTGCCCAGGGCGCCAGTAAAGAGGATTCATGTTTCCGGTTTGAGCGCCGTGGCTAGCGTGTGCTCCGGGCACCACCAGCATCAGGTCCACGAGCATGCGGCCATTGAGGGGTAAGTCGTGAACGGCGACAGGCTCGATGACTTCTCCCACGGAAGAATCGGTGGAATGGAGAGCGGGTGCGACGTCGCCGACTTCGACGACGTCCTTCACGACGGCAACCTTGAGCGTGAGATTCAGCGCCATGCGCTGCCCTACCTCAAGACGCAAGCTCTGACTTAGAGGCGAAAATCCTGGGGCCTGCACCTTGAGTTCATAGTCGCCGGGGAGCAGCCCCGTGATCTCAAAAATCCCCTGGTCGTTACTGGAAGCGCGGCGTACCGCTTGCGTGCTAGAGGCGGTGAGTTGAAGGTCAGCGCCGACGAACGGCTTGCTCTGCGGATCGGTTACGGTGCCACCCAATCCCGCATAGTTGCTTTGGCCAAACGCGGACACACAAATCAGAAGAGGAACGAACAACCATTTACCCAAGCCCCACCCCCACAGAGATCTTGTACTCGGTCCTCAGAAGAAGATTGCGCGAAAGTATTGTGCTTACTAGGACACCAGAATGCGCAAAGCTCCTCGATAATGTTGGTGCAAGATTGAATCGTGAGTGGGAGTTGAAAACAATAACAGAAAAGGACTACGGCGCTGAAGAAGCACCAGAAGAATTCACAGGGACGTGGATATGTCGTCCCTGTTACCAGTCGCGGTCAGAGTCAGGCGCGTCATCCCCCCGTCTGACCTGATTGCGTTTGCGATACACCACGAAAATCATGCCAACGGATCCGAGTGTGGGAGGAAGAATGAGGATCAGAATTCCGCTTTTCAATGCCAGGATCATTCGAGAACCGGAAGAAGCCGCTTGCGTGTAACAAAGAGCGCAGCTTTGGGAAAAAGCAGGCACCGCGGTCAGCAACATGATCAGGACAACGATCACCACGCCGATAGGGCCGATTACGTTCCTCATGTTTCCTCAAGAGAGGCTACACCTTCCGACTCTACTTTGCCCAAGGCGCACCGGCCGATAACCGGAATGCATCCGTCCACCCATATTGCATCGTCAATAACACGGAAACTGTAAAGACCACAACAAACCACAACAGCCCGCGATTTTCCGCCAGATGCATAAAGAACAACAACGCCAAAGCGGCTTCGACGACAGCAACGATCAGCATGCGCACAAACATCTGCGAGGTGTCGATGCTCTGGTACGCAATGACAAACTGTATCGCTGCCAGAGCTACTAAGCAAAGGTAGACGACCAGATCCTTCTTCATTCCGCCGCTCTTCTGCGTTTCCGTTGTCATAGTAATTTGCTCCCGCCTCTCCCTGGTCAGTGAGCTAGACTCAACAGGTACACTAGTGGCACGACGAACATCCAAACCAAATCCACGAAGTGCCAGTAGAGGCCGAGGATTTCAAGGTCATCGGCGTTGTAACGGCCAGTTTTGTAGCGTAGTCCCACGGCAATGAGCGCGATTACTCCGCCTGTAACGTGCGTGAGATGCAAACCGGTAATGCTGTAAAACGCCGCACCAAACAGGCCGGTGCCCCACGGATTCTTAAACAGCGTCATGCCCTCATCGATTAGCGTCATCCACTCACGGACGTGGAGCAAGGCAAACATGATGCCCAGGGCAGCAGTCGCCAGAGTCCAGCGCAGAGCACCGGATTTGTCGCCCTCCTTCGCCGCCCGGACTCCCATGAGCATGGTCAAACTGCTGGTGAGGAGGACAAACGTCATCAGCGCTAAATTGGTGATGCTGTGGAACGGCCTCGGCCAGTTGGGACTGGCATTGCGGATAAATCCATAGACCACGAGGCATGCGGCAAAGGTCATGGTGTCGGCGATAATGAACAGCCACATCGCCATTTTTTTCGCAGGAACCGAAAACATCGGTCTTTCCATCAGGCCTGCGTGTCCTCCGACCGTCATTCCCGCTTGGCTCACGGTGCCTCCTCTCGATTAAGCATGCTAGAGCTTCATCCACAGCAACAAGAGCAGATACAGCCAAAGCCCATCCATAAAGTGCCAGTAGTATGCCGTGGCGTCCAAAGTGCTCTTCCGCAGAATCGACCTATTCAGCCGGTAAACCACTCGGGCCAACCCCG
>WNFF01003684.1_pt1 | contig 12504 bp, 5 predicted proteins | sample 5400441 | NCBI WGS metagenome assembly WNFF01 (sample SAMN13153345, study PRJNA577476) | soil metagenome | isolation source: 120 cm saprolite under Douglas fir tree site 2 hole 3 replicate 1 | place: USA:California | collected 2015-04-18
AAGGCGTGCCAAGCACAAAGGAATGATATCGGCGGCCGAACTGGCTGAAGTGCGCGCAATCCGGTGGAGGCGGAGGCAAACGGCGCTCCAATTCAACCGGCGCAGGATACAAACGCTTTTGTAGGCCTGGGGGAAGCGTTCCGTTGCGAACTAGTTGTTTTTCGAGTCCCGGCGGCAGGCGATCTTTCTTGGCGAGTCCTGGAGGAAGGTGGCTTTGGCTCTCAGAGTACCAGCCGCGGATAGCTTGATTGTGGTGGTTATAACGGTACGAGTCGCGGTCATCCCGGTCGTCGTCACCGTGATGCTTGTCGTGCCCCTTGCCCTTGCCATGCCCCTGACTGTTGCCCTGGGCACTTGCCGCGCTACCTGACAGCAGAAGGATGCCCAAGAGTGCGGTGGAAATGAGCTGCCATGCTTTCATGAATCTCTCCTCGAAGCGGGTCGGTCAAGTTCAGAGTAGCGATCAACACTCAAGCAAACAATCTGCGCGCTAGCCGCCGTGTCGCGACGGTCACATGGCCATCCGTACAGGTATCGAAGTTCCAGCGAAACTAGCAGTGACCAGTGAAATCGAGCCGCGGCACATTTGGGGCACGCCTCGACGACATCAACTTAACCGCCATCCCGCGTCCCATCGCCACTTTGGCAATGCTTTTGTGCCGACGCATCGCTAGGTGCATGTGCCCGACGCCGCTGACATTGTGTGGATCAGCTTCAATCCACAGAACGGACATGAACAGGCCGGGCACCGACCCGCAGTTGTGCTGAGCCCCGCTGGGTATAACGTGAAGGCAAGGCGCATGGTCTTGTTGCCCGATGACGACGCAGATCAAGAATTATCCCTTCGAGTGGTGATTGCGGGCGCGAGCCCCAGCGCGGTTCTGGCAGATCAAGTCAAGAGCCTCGATTGGCGGAAAAGGCGTGCCAAGCACAAAGGAATGATATCGGCGGCCGAACTGGCTGAAGTGCGCGCAAAAATTCGGACACTAATAGGCTGAAGCTCCTCGCAATTCGGTGTCCGCTCGAAAGCACGCGGCGCCACGAGAATTGTCAGCGTAATGTAAAACTCACAGTTTTGACTCCTTCGGGGCTTCGGCTGGCAGTTCACGCAGAAGTGAGTTGCCCCTTGCCTGATTCCTCAAAAGCACTTACAGGATCGCTAAACGCTTTAGAATCAGCATTTTCTAGAAGGTTATTGCAGGGTGAAATTGACCGCGACTTGATGGGAGAGGCCCCCTGTGTCCGCCCGTATTGTCAGGCCTGCCTGGCCCGTGACAGCAATGTTGAGGCTCCCTTTGGTTTGAGAGCTTAGGGTGTTTACATCGCCAGAATACCCAGCCGTGACAGTGTGAACGCCCACGGACAAACCAGTGAGCTGGAATTGTGCGACTCCACTCACAACCGGGCTGCTGACAGAGAAGCCGCTGCTGCCATCGACGGAGAAGGTGACGGTTCCTGCCGCTGGCTTGGAGGAAGTGACGTTGGATGTGAGGCTCACCACACCACCAGAAGTAGAAGTAGAAGGAACCTTGACGCCGGAGGCGGTGAGAGAAATGGACGTAGGAACAGGCCCACCACCACCTCCGCCACCTCCTCCGGTAGATCCGCCGCCGCAACCGACAAAGGCGAGAAAAAGGGAAAGCCCACCAGCCAGCGTGGCCGCAGTAACAATGCGATTACGGCGGGAACGAATAGGAGCAAAAAAGAGGATAAGCAGCACCAGAAGTGAAGCTACGGGCAGTGACCAAATCAGGCGAGGCCGAACAGACGGAGGAGAGAAATCCAGGGGAGCGTAACTTGTCGTAGTGCTGGCAGAGGGCGCAACAGTTGAAATCGTAAGAGTCGAGGTGGCCGCGGCGCTGTTGCTGAGATTGACTGTGGTAGGCGAAAAACTGCAGGAAATGCCAGTGGGTTGTGTTTGACCGAGAAGGTTGAGCGGAGGACAAGTGAGGGTTACGGGGCTAGAGGCATTGCTTGCCGGAGTGACGGTAATGGTAGCTGCCGCGGGAGTTCCGGCGGTGATGGAGGAAGTGGCGAGGTTCGCGGAGAGACTGAAATCAGGAATATTCACGGTCACGTTAACTGGCGTAACCGTACCACCCATGAAGTAGTTGTTGTCTCCAGCAAACGCAGCGGTGAAAATACCGGAATTTTGGGGAGTGGCCGTGATGGTTGCTTGTAGAGCGATGTTACCGGAAGAGTCCGTTATGGGCGTGTACGAAACGGTGCCAGTCACAGGGTTGGAGGGGGGATAGCCAAAATAGAAAGTCACGAGATCGCTGATGGGAGGCCCCCCTTGTGTAACTGTTGAATCGACAATGGCAGTGAGAGTAATGCCTGAGCCGTATTGAATGTTGGTGGCGCTGGCTGCAATACTTACGTTAGTGCCGTAGAACACGCGGGTGGTCATAGGCGCCGAAGTCGATGGCGCGTAATTCGCATCGCCATTGAACTTAGTCGTGTAAGTGTGAGTTCCCGCAGTGGTCTGATTAACGATGAGGGAAGGCTGGATGAAGGCTCCGTAGGTTGGCCCTCCGTTTTGACCGCCACAAGATACCGTGCCCGGAACCGGCGTGTTCCCGTCAAGGAAAATTACATTGCAGCTCTCCATAACGCCGCCAAAGTTTTGCGATCTTATAATCGCACCGAGCCCGAAAGGAGTAACGATCTGAGGCGGCAGAGGCGGGTTTCCGGGACCAGTTATTGTAGGTGCGGGCGTAACCGTTAGCGAATATGTGTTCGAGCTTGCACTAAAGCTGTTATCCCCGCTGTAGCTGGCTGACAATTGGTGAGTGCCGCCCGGAAGCTGAATTGCGAAGTCGTCGGCAAACCCTAAACTATTAAGTGCAAAAGTGCCGCCATCCAACGGAGCAGCAGCACCACCGTTATAGCTGTCGGTTAGCGTGATAGTTCCCGTCGGGCAGTTGGGCGCCGTGCAAAGAGGTTGCGGTGGAAAAGTGAGTGAAGCACTCGGGTTGCCGACATCGATGCGACCAATATAGGGCGATGCGTAAACAAGAGTTGTGGGATTGTTTCCCGTTTCTTTTCCCGTGGTTGGATCGAAAACTGGGACGCTAATCAGCGTCTTGCTATTCTCAGCGCTGATACTCACGGGGATGCTGGGACTCGAATCGCTGGGGCCAAAAGTTCCATCGCCTTGGTAGTGTGCCGCGAGATTGTAGGAGCCGCCAGGAAGAATCATGCTGTTGCTGCTGGCTGAGCCGTTTGTAAGAGTAAGGGCCTCAATACCGAGAGACGCGCTCGGATTTCCGGGGATAGGGTTGGGCGTGGCGATCAATGCGACTTGACCCGTGGGAATGCCACTCGCGCCAGAACCTGCCGCAACGCTGCTACTAACCCCAATTGGAGTGCCGTGCGAGACACTGATTGAAGAAACTCCTATTCCGCTGACGCTAGCAGTGAGTGTGGTCGCGGATTGTTGGAAGGCGACAGAAGACCAGTTGTTGACAAGGTTTTGAGCATTGACCGAACCAAGGCCGGTAGCCATGTCATAGCCTGCCGCCACGGTCCACGCTTCGGTCGTCGAAGAAGAGGGCGCAACCAAGACCCCGTTGCTGGTCGACGTGGAAGCGTTGCAATTGGGCGTTCCGCCGGTACAAGGCACGCTGTTCGTTCCCACACCAGGCAGACGCGTGGGCAAGTCGCTATTTCCTTTAGTAATGTCATTAAAAATGCAGATCGAGGCCTCTGCACCGCTTGATGGGCAGCTGGCACCCACTTTTTTCGCCAGCGAATAAAGAACATAATTCGCATTGCCTTGCCGCGGGGCCAGATTCGCCGAGGATGACTCGTTCTGATTTACCAGAGCCATGATTCCTGCAAATGCAGGGGCGGACGCCGAGGTCCCTCCGACACCCTGAATCGTGGCTCCGAAGCTGGTGAGGTCGCATTTCCCCGTAAACGACTGAAACTGATCCGTGTTACAAATCAAATACAAGCTACCTGTGAAGCCGTTGCTGGCAAAGAGAGACACATCAGGCAAGTCTCTCTTGCCATCGCTTGGAACGCCAGTACCGGACTGCCAAGAAGGTTTTGAATAGATTGTGCTTGGTCCGCCGCTCCCCGCGACGATATTCAGCGAACCTCCAGGGGCGGAAGATCCGCACCCGCTAATGCCAATTTGGGCGCAGGAATCATTCCAAGGAATTTCCGGGATGTAGGAGAGAACAGAGGCGTGAGTCAACGGGTCATTTGTGAGGCTCCAATACTGAGACCACTGGTTGTTCTGATCGAAATCGGTGCCGCCCACTGCAATGTTGTATGGAGTAGAGGCAAATCCGCTCACGGCGAGGCCTTGGGTGGCGGTCCGCTGAGTATCGAAATTATCGCAACCAGCAGAACCGCCGTCGCCGGACGATACCGCTACCGTGATGCCTTGGGCTGCGGCCTGCTGCCAAATGGACTGGAAAAACTGATTCCCAGTGGATCCGAGATGCTGTTCGCAAGAGCCGAAACTCACACTGATGACGCCGGCAAGGTTGTCATCTACGGCGTAGACGGCGGACAGATGGATGCCCGAGGTGGTTTCTGTAGGTGAGGAGGTGACGAAATCGATTGTGGCTCCGGGGGCCACGGCACCGGCCCATTGAATGTCCAGATCGGATTCGATTTCGGTACCATTCAGTCCCGGGTCGACGCCATTAAGAATGACGTTCTGGCTGGAGAAATTCTGCGGCAAGCCGAAAATTGTGCGGAAGTCGACGACATCCTGAACCTTTATGTTGGACTCGCCGAGCACAGCGATGGACTGCCCTGTTCCCGTAATTCCGGCGGTCCAAAGTGGCACGACGTTGTAAATTTTTCCGAAATCGGCAGGCGCGAGCGGGAAGAACTGGCTGCTGAGCGTGTACAGCGGAGTTACTGCTCCCGATTTCGATCTATGGAATGATCCGGCGCGCAGGACGTGGGGGACGGGTCTGAAGTCGTGAAGAGAAACAATACCGGCGACAGCCGGTGACAACGCCACGGGGATTTGCGGGTCGCTCGCGTTCGCAATGTGTTCTTCGCCTTTGACAAAGTAGCGGTGCATTTCCGCGTGAAACGCGTTGCGCACGCTCGCGACATTTCCTGAGAATTCGATGACCGTGCGGCCGACACCAACTTTAATGCTCGTAAATCCGTGCGAGGCGAGCCACTGGGTCACGGTCCGAATGTCGGCGTCGACGGGGCCGAATTGTTTGCCGAATTGGTCGGGGGTCAGCCAGGCGTGGTAATTCGCAGAGGATTTATTTTGCTGGTCTTTGAGGAGCTGCTGAAGAGCGGTCTCCTGCTCAGGGCTGCGCTGCAAGAGCAAGAGCATGCGCTTCAATGGCTGTGCCTCCGAAAGGGGGCCTTGGTCGAATTCCGCGCGCGCGAGAGGATGAACGTTTCCTCGAAGCGTGACGAGATTCGTTTCATCGATGGCCTGCGTGATGCGCCCGGCGAGGGATGCCGTTTGCGCTAAGGCTTGCCTGGAGGAAGCTGCCAGAACAAATAGGAGAAGCAAAATGCGTAGGATCAAGCTGGGTTTGATTGGTCGCATAGATTGGCCCACGCTGCGGAGGATTTGTCGAAGCCTTCCCTAATTGCCGATACCCGGCTACCGAACCGACCTAAAAACCACTACTTGGACCCGAAATGGCGCAAGGCTACCGTAAATGCGTGCAAACCGAATCGGGTGAGTCCCTTCATTCGGACTAGGGTAAACACCTGAGCCTTGCGCCATTTCCTAGCCTGTGCCGCGCTTCCTGAGCGGAATTCGGCCCGATGAAAGGCGCCGCTGGCGCGACGCAAACCTCATCCTCGACGACTCGATTAGCGAGGTAATCGTGAATGGCGCTGACAGGGGGCTCGGCAAAGCTGCGGATAAACCAGCGCGCGAACCGCGTCCGGGAGTGATTTGCTCCACGGGGGAATCCGGCTTCTCTATAAGCGCGGCGGAAATCGCCGGCATATAGGCTTCGTTGGTGGTGCAGAGATGCTCAAGACACTGTCCACGCTCTAGGAGCCCGGCGCCGGTTGCCAATTGAGCTGTTCATCGTGAGTCCAGCAATCAGCGCCTGTGCGGTCTGGTCATTTGCGCTTAGCTCAAAGGCGAGCCGGATGGACCAAGCAGGCGCTTGTATTTCTTGTGGTGCAGCCGTAGGGGGAATGCGTCGGATTATAAACTAATTTGGCTGACCGCCCGATTAACGGGCAAACCGCCGAAGTCAAGTACCGGGAGGAACCCGGACGGAATTATCTTTACACATCATCGTTGCAGTCCTTCGACTAAACGCGCCAATTCCACGAGGTCTGCTGCACGGAACCAGCTTTTTCTGGAAGCCAAGATGGTGGCAGGATCTTTCGCAGCCAGATCGGTCCAGCTCAGCGGAATCTCACACTGGCGGCCTTTCTTGTCGAGGAAACAAACTCTCTGTTCACCGCTGTATTCTTTGCATGCCAGAGCTTCGAACTCGCAGCCAGAGAGCGAATGAAAGGGATGCGTGATCGGAAATTTCTCAGGTTGTGCTCGACGAACGTGTGGAGTCTGACGCCGACTTCTCTGGCTCGGTCCATTGCAGGAATTCAATCCGAGCAACATGAGCGGATATGAGCTCCTGACCCCCTGCTTGCAAAGCAGGCGTAAATTCAATCTAAGTCGTTGCTTCGGTTGCGCTTACTGGTTTCACGTGCCTCTTAGATTGCTCCAAAGTTGCTCCAAACATACGCCGCGCGCTTTGGCGTAGTTTCGGACGATTAGTGAGTAGACTGATGGTCCCAACTATGGACCCAAGCTAAGCTAACTGCGGACTTTTGTGTCACGTAGAACATTGCAGCTAAGGGACAAGCTAAGCTGCAAAAAACAACCAGTCCATGGTCTCGGCAATAGCGCAAGCAAGTGCCGAGACGTTCATAGCCGTTTAGGTCGTTAGCGGGTGCCGGTCGAGGCTCTGACCGTCTTGACGATGTACGCCGGCTTGAAGGTGCCCTTCGCCACTTTCTCTTCGAGGGGCACGGCCTTTAGCACGTAACCGACGCCCTCCTTCAATTTCAGCCGAACTGCGTAGGTGTACTTCACGCCTTTTTCGACGATGGGTTCCCGTAAGCGTTCGAATTTGCCGACATTCTCGCCTAGGGAATCGAAGACCACGATCTCTTTGAACTCATCTCCGGGATCGATGTAGATGTTGATGCCGCACATGGGACACTTCAGCCACCACCAGGGATCATAGATCGGGTAGCAAAGTGTCGGCTTGATGTCACAGATTCTGCAGAAATAATGTGACTTGTTGCAGGCGTTGGTTCCGATCTCGAAGAAGAAAGGGTCGATGGACGGCGCCACTTCCGCTGTGTGGGTGGCATCCGCGTACAGTTTGTGCGATGTCCAGTCGACCTCGCGCTGATACTTGATGCCACTCATGAAGTTAGCTTTGTCGGGATAGTTGCTAGCCGAGAACATGCCGACGAAGCTCGCACCGGAAGCAACCAGCGAAGCATAGTCACCGATGTAAGGCGAATAAGTACGTAGGGGAGTGCTCGCGTCCTGGGAGGCCAGCAGCATGCCCGGAGTGTCGAAGGTTGTCGCGTCCAGGTCGTTAGAGAGGGCAAGCCGGGTCTCCCACTTGCCCGCGACTACACCTTGATAGAGAACTCCGACGATGCCCAGGTCGTTGATCGCGACCTCGGGATTCATCGCGCTCTGCACCGTTAGGAGATCGTCCGACCAGTCCTTCCCCCGGTTGATGGATCGCCGCACATGGATCGTCTCGCTATTGAAGCCGTTCGAGTCGCCCCACGCCACGTAAACGCGGTCGCTATTGTTGGGGTCAACGGAAATGGAGACGTTGCTGCCGCCCAGGCGGTTCTGTCCCATGACGCCCGAGGCGCGAGGCAGACCGGGTGTGACATAGCGACCGGCCACCGTATCGCTGGGGTCTTTGAGCGCAGAAAACGGAGAGGGACCGATGCCCCAGTTGTCGTCGCGCACGACCACGAGCCGCGGCGTCCCGGTCCAGTCATGCAGGAATGCGCCATAGACCGTCCCGCTCTTGTGCGCCGCCGGTACCTCCGCGAATCCATCCTGGCATGGTGTATTGCGCGCTTCGATCACGTCCAGCGCAAACGTCGGCGCCAGGACCTTGGCATCCTGCGAAACATCGAACGTAGCAGTGCGGCCGCCCGGAATCACGCATCCATATCCGTTATTGAATCCCACATAGAGCTTGTCCTGCCCCCCCGCCGATGTTTTCGCAATCGTGTGGGGTTGGTCGACATTGCCTGTGCGTGTGTCGAGGACTGCCATCACCGGCGGAGAAAACGGATTCTTCGTCCGGAGGACCGTCATGGGCCGTCCCGTGGCAGTAGAACGGAGGATGCCGCCATACAGGTAGCTGGTCTGTTTTTTCGGAGGGCCGCTGTGCGTCGCGCTAAAGCTGAGCGTAATATCCCCGGTGGGAAAGCCGGACCCGATCAAGCTCGGAACGATAAACGCCAGGGTCCACGTGTGGCCTCCATCGTTCGAGACGTAGATCGGAGCCGTGGCCGTGACCATGGGCCCCGCCGTGAGGTTGTCCCAGGTAAACGCTGAGCCCGCCAAACGGTTTGGGTGGTGGGGATCCACGGTGATCGTTGGCTCTGCGTCTTGGTTCGTCTCGCCGCTTCGGCTGTTCGGCACCATGTTCACCAAGCGGCTCTGCGCAAAACTGGGAGCCGCCATGCTGCAGAGCACGAAAAGAGCTGATGAGATCCGAAAGGTCGTGTTCATTGTTTCTTCTCCTTCGCAGCCGCGACCAGTCCGCGAACGCGGGCTTCGTCCGCTGCCGGCAGCACGTCGAACGGTTCTGTCACCAGATATGTGGGTTGTTTTTCCAGGAACTTGGCAAGGCCGGAGGCGCGGTAGAGCGGCTCTTCCTGCTTGTTTCGCGTGTGGACCACGAAGACCGCATCCTGGCCTGCCTTCAGCTTAGGCACGTTGAACCAGGTAATGTCCTCGCTCGCCGGAAAAACTACGGTCACCACTTGTCCCGCCTCACCGCCTCGCAGCGGTGTAGCGATACGCACCTTAGCGACGTGCCAGTCCGGGTCATGCTCGCTCGGCGGCGCAGGGCGTGGGCCCTCCTTGCTTTCGGTCTCAACTGCGAGTTGCTCCACCGTCTCAACCGAACCTCGAAACACCAGGCTGGCTGCCGCCAGCCGGTTGAGGATCGGCTTGTCCCGCCGCGCCTGCGCGCCCCGCTCCACGGCCGCCTGCGCAGTAACACCAGCTGCACTGGACCCCGACGGAACTTCGGCCTCGTCGGCGATCGTGAGGGACTTACCAAGAAAGCGCGGGTTCCCGTAAAAGACCGCTTCTTCCCCTTCCTTCACTCCTCCTGCACGGCTCAGGATGACCGTGACCGTCCGGCCCGTCTGGTCCCCGGCGATCTCGCTGCCAGCGTACATTTTCTGCACGGAAATGATGGCCGTCTGAGCAGACGGTTCGACCATCGGCTCGTCACTGGCATTGACTTTCAGCACTTTCCCAAGAACGACGATGCTAGACCGCTCCGCGAGGGCCGCGGTTTCGTTCTGGGCGAAGGCGGTGTCGGTGATGATGACAGTCGACAAGGTGAGGACGGCAATAACCAGCGGCAGCAAATTCCAATTCGTTCGTTGCTCGTTGCCACCAGCGTAAGTCTCATTGCGGAGGATCAGTTTCATGACAGTTTTTCCTTATTTGAAGAGACCGAATGCCACGATTTTGTGTCCGTAACTTTGGGTATGGCATATCCCTTCCGATCCGGATTCTTACTTCCAGGATTTCTCCTTGGAAGTAACCGTTGAAGTTCCAAGTATCGATTCGTGATGGTGCCACGCTATTCAGTAGTGACTTTACAGGCGAAATCGTTACACTCGATAGGTAGGGCTGGGATTCCGCAAGAGTTCTGCAGATCGAATAACCAGGCGTCGATGTTCAGAAAATCCCATGCTCTAACCGTTCGCAACTGATTGATTCTTCTACTCGGGTCGCTCGATCTTTCCGTACTAAGCGGCCCAAAATTCGAGAGCACTCCTCACTGCAGCTGCATTTTCAACAGCTTTTGCGAGATAGGCTCTGTCAGTTCGCGTCTGTTGTTGGCATGCAATTTCGAAAGGATATTGGACAGGTGGAACTTCACGGTGCTCACGCGAATCTGCAAGAGGTCAGCGATTTCCCTGTTCGAAAGGCGCCTTCGGACCAGCTCCAAAATCTCATCTTCGCGTAGGGTTGTCATTTGTCGAGCCTGGGTATCTTTCCTCAGCACACTGCTTACCTCCCGGAGGAACTCAGGGAGCACCTCGTGGGGAACCCACAGTTGGTTGGCTGCGATGCAAAAGATCGCCCGAATGAGGGTGCTCGATGCATCCATATGGGAAACATATCCGTGGGCTCCCATTATGAGCATTCGCACAATTTCCTCCTTCGACTTCTGCTCGTCGAGTACTAGGAACCTGGCATCCGAGGAATGATCGCGCAGTTGCCTTAGGCACTCACACAAAGGTATTTCCAGCCCACACTGATCGATGACGAAGATGAGGTTCCTTCGACGGGTCGGCGACAGCTGAGCATACTCCTTCAGATTCAACGGATAAATGCGAGGATCCGTGCGCAACAGTTGTTCAAGATAGGCTTCCGCAAGGCAGTTCTGTGCGACGGAACAAATTTGGAGGGACGCTCGTGAGATCCGGCGGGACATGCTCAACCTCTCGAATCAGCGCAGGGCGACGCGGTGCCCACTTCCATGGGGTCCGTGCAGGAACGCGCCAATCGAGGCCAGGGCAAGGCACTATAATGGTATGAATCCTTCTTTGTCAATATAATGCTAAAGTACCTAGCCTTCCGGGGGAGGCAGGTACTCTACCCTTTGGCCGTTGTCGCGTCTTTGCGCTTAACCGTATCCTTTCTCCACTCGTCGCTTCTGTTGTCGCGTTTCGGCGGCGCCCTTGGCCGGAATTCTCTATGCAAATGTCTCGTCAGCTTACGCGGTCCAATCCAACGGGCCCACGCAGAAGCAGTTCTCTCAACTATATGTGCTGGAACGCGTCAAAACGTTTCCTGAACGGGCGCCAATTACGGCTGGGCCTGCCTGATCGCTCGTTGGAATCTCGGCATGCTGTGCAGATCCAAGTTCCGTGCGCTCTGAGTTGTCTCCGCCCTTCGGGGGAAGCGGAAGAGGAGTTGGCAAATGAGACCATTCGTTGACCACAACAGGAATCCACTTTCAAATTGGACGTGCGCCGGGGGGCTCTCCCACTTCACCGCGCGTGTTCTTGCTTTGCTTCTGGTTTGCGTGATTCCTGTTATGATAAAAGGACAGTCGCCAATTCAAGGCATAAACTGGTTCCCTATCGGCCCGGCCGATCTTTCCAACGGACAGACCTATGGGGACGGGCGCGTCAATGTGAGCGGCCGGGCCAGCATCATCGCCGTGAATCCAAGTAACCCAAATGATGTCTGGCTCGGTACCGCTACCGGCGGAGTCTGGCATTCCACCAATGGGGGGGTGAACTGGCTGCCCATGTCAGACAACGAGGCCTCTCTGTCCATCGGAGCACTGGCCTTGGATGGCTGTAACGCGAACGGCTGCGCCACAATTTACTCCGGCACGGGTGAGAACAGCATTCGACGTGACACCTACTACGGCATGGGTTTGCTCATTGGGCAGACCTCGGGAGGCGAGTTTCCGACGTTCGGCTGGACTCTGGTGGGCGAAGGCATTTTCAAGTATGCGTCGATTACCAACGTGGTTCTTGATTCTACAACGTCGGGAAGCAGCAAGGTGATCTATGTTTCTCTGTCCAGCGGGGTTACCGCTTCGGCGACGGAATCAACTGTGACAGCGCCGGCGCCGCCACAAGGCTATGGAATCTACAAGTCCTCGAATAACGGATCGAACTGGACCCACCTGACCATTCCGGGCACGGGAACGGCTAAGTCTACCGATCTGGTGAAGGACCCTCAGAGCAACACAACCTTATATGCGGGATTCCTGGGAAGAGGTGTCTTTAAGACCACGGACGGCGGAGCGCACTGGTGTCCACTGAATGCCGGCATCGCCCTACCGCCGGGATGCGTGGCGTCATCTGGATTGCCCAATCCTGCCACGACCACGTTTGACAGTGTGCGCCTGGCGATTTACCATCCCACCGCGACGACGCCCGCGGTGCTTTACGCCATCCTCGGTAATTGTCCCGATCCCATCGGCAATGGCCCGGTCTTTGGAGGCTACTGTAGCTCTCCTCTTTACGAGTCCACGGACGGAGGATCGACTTGGACTCAGGTCAACGCCGCCGTACCGACCGGTTTCAGCCGTTATCACCAGGCGTTGACCATTAACCCGAGCACTCCCTCGACGGTCTATTTCGGCGGCGCCACATTGAGCAAGTCCACCGACAGTGGCCACACATTTAATCCGATGGGCGCGAACGTCCACCCCGACCATCATGATCTGGTATTTCCCGATCCTGCGAACTTGAGCCGAATGTACAACGTGAGCGACGGCG
>WNFF01005914.1_pt1 | contig 12500 bp, 8 predicted proteins | sample 5400441 | NCBI WGS metagenome assembly WNFF01 (sample SAMN13153345, study PRJNA577476) | soil metagenome | isolation source: 120 cm saprolite under Douglas fir tree site 2 hole 3 replicate 1 | place: USA:California | collected 2015-04-18
ACAGCCAGATGGCACCGATCCCGAGCTCGGCGAGATAATCCAGGCGCCGCACGATGCCGCGCAGATCCCCCACACCGTCGCGATTGCTGTCCTGGAACGAGCGTGGATAGATCTGATAAATGGTCGTGGTATGCCACCACTCGGGCCGGGCCGGTGCAAGCGCGTTCATTGCAATCCCCACGGGAGCGGAGGCCCTCCGGTGATGCGATTTACTCGCAGGCCGCCGCGGCCGACGCCTGCAAAAGGCTCAATACCGCAACGGCGCCGGAGGGGCGACTTGATCCAATCCATGGAGAGGCGTATCGGAACTCTCCAACCGGGATCCGAATTAACCTTTGCGGCAATCTCGGAATGGGTGGGCGTAGGCGTAGGCGTAAATGTAGTGTCGTGATCGACATCGACGTTGTTTACGTGAACATGGATGAGTGCACCGCCTATTGCTCGGACGGTGTGACCCGCCCGTTTTATGAAATGTACGACGCCTGCGCCGAGCCGACCCAGGATCCGGACGAGGCGATGGTCGCGATCATCAAGATCGCGGAAGACAAGTTCATCATGCTCGGCCTGGTCGGGGAGGAATCCGTCTCGCTGCATTGATGCGCCGGTGTCGGCGTGGTGTCGGCCGGCATCGAGCGGCGAAGGCGCCGGGCTACGATTCGGGGCCGGCAGGGGGGGCGGTCTTGGCGGCCGTCCGGCTGAGCATCAATCCCACCACGAACGCGCCCAACAGCAACACAGGGGCCGCGCGGCGAAACCCGAGCATCCTGGCAACCTGCAGGGCGGTGGTGACCACCACGGGATCCCGCAGCCATTGCCCGGCGGCCTGGTTGGCCTGCGCGCGGGCGCGCGCCAAGCGCGCTTGGCGCTGACGCACCATCGCAACCGCCGCGATCGCGATCAGCACCACCATCAGGAAAGCGCCGGCGAGAATGAGACAGGCGACGATCGGCCCGCGCCAATTTTGCAGATAAAGGAACAGCGCAGCGCACAGGAAGCCGAGCATGGTCAGCGCCGCCGCACCCGCGACGGCCGACCACGCGCTGGTTTTCACCGCGGCGTCGAGCCGTTCTCTCAGATCCCTGACGCCGGGGAGCACGCCGCCCTCCTAGCGCCGCCAGCTTGCGCCGAACAGAAATCCCAAGCCTACGGCGATTGCCAGCGTTGCGAACGGGCGCTGCCGGACCGCGTCCTCGAGCGCTTCGAGCGCGGTGTCGGTGCTTTCCCGCACCGTGTCCGCGGCTTCCATGCCCTTCTCGCTTGCCTCGGAGAGCACCCCGTCGAGGTTCTGCTTGGCGCGATTCATCTGCGCCTTGACCTCGCGAAGGGCTTGGCTGCCGGTCACGCTGAGCAGGCTTGCCACCTGTTGCGCGAGCCGAGACAAGTCGTCCCGCACCGCCTGCAGGTCGTGCTGGATCTCGTCGACCGTGCCCGCGGCCTTGTCGTATTCCTTGTTGGCGGCGGAACGTTCCTGATTGGCCATGGAAAAGCTCCTCCCGAACAGTCGCGCGGCCAACGCCCCGAGCCGGCAAAAGTTCCTCGGGTCCGGCAGCGAACCTCGACCGATATCACCTCGCCAAGTTGGTCAGCGCGGACCCCAAGTGGAACTGGCGCATCGGATCATGCGCACCGGCGTTTCTGTCTCGAGACCCGGGTTGGCAAATCGTTCAGACGCCGGTGTTCGGGAGCATAGCGGCATCAATCCGCATCGACGGCCAACGATGAATATCCGTTCACGTTGCTGCGGCAAAAACCCAGCACTCTCAGATATTTGATGCTCTCGCCCGGCACTTTTGGGCGCCCTTCGGCGTTATGATCCGTCAGAAGTGAAGTCGTGTTTTTTGTTGTCGTGCAACGACGAGGAGGAATGCAATGTTGCGCAAGACACTCATCGCACTATCTGCCGCGGCCGCGCTGGGGGTGAGCTCGGGCGCCATGGCTGCCTCGCACGGGGGGCATGGAGCAAGCAGCGGAAGCAGCATGTCTGTCGCCCCGAGCAGCCCCGGCGGCAGCGGCAGCGGCCCCGGCCCCGGCACCTTCAGCAAAGGCAGTGCGCAAAGCTTTGGCGGAACTACGGGTCCAAGTCAGCTGCAACCTAAGGGTCCAAGTCAGGTGCGACCTACGGGTCCCAGCGGGCAAGCCTGGAATGGCGGTCAGTGGGGGCACAACCGCCACCACCACCGGCATGACAGGTTCTTCTTCGGAGCCGGATTCGCGGGCCCGTACTACGATGACTACGGCTACGACTCATGCTGGCGGATCGTCCCGGCCTACTACGGCGGCTGGCGGCGGGTCTGGGTTTGCGGCGACTACCCGTATGGGGGTTATTATGGGGGTTATTAGACCGGTGTGACGTTCGGTCATGAGTTGGCGGCCACCCCTGCGGTGGCTGTCAGCTTTCGAGCGGCAGGCTCCCGGCGCTTCGACCCGCTCCACGCAGCACCCGCGCCAGCGCGCGGATGCGCGGATGGTGGTGCAAGTTTTCCAATGCGACCGGGAGCCGGCGGCGCCAGTTCGGATGCTCGTCGATGGTGCCCGGGAGGTTGGGCTGGTCCGGCACGCCGAGCGCGTCCTCGATCGAAATCATCAGAATCCGGCTGGGCGTGGCGGCGAGATAGCGCGCGACCGGCAGGACGGTCCGCTGCTTGCCTCGATGCCTCGCGAGCGCCGCGCGCAGCGCAGCTTGGGCCGCCGCGCGATCCGTATCGGTCTCGCCGGGATCGATGCCGATCGCGCGTTTTTCCCGCAAGTCACGGCCTAGAGACCAGCCCGCGAACGTCGGAAGATCGTGGGTGCTGAACGTGACCAGTGCGTCCTCGGGATAATGTTCCGGCGGCCGAAACCGGCCATTCTCGTCGCGTTCGAACAACATCACCCGATAGGACCACACGCCCCAATCGGCGAGCGTCTCGCGCAGATTTTCCGGCACGGTGCCGAGGTCCTCTCCGATGATTACGCAACGGTGCCCCACGCTCTCCTGGGCCACCACTGCCAGCATGGCTTCGAGCGGAAACCGGACATAACCCCCGGCGGACGCACCGTTCGGGATCAAATACAGGCGGTTGAGGCCGAGCACGTGATCCAAGCGGATCGCGCCGGCATGGCGCATTGCGGCTTGGAGCATCCGGCGGAACGGCGCGAATCCGTGCCGTTCGAGCGCCCTCGGATTGAATGCGACCAGGCTCCAGTTCTGGCCCGCAGTGTTGATCAGGTCCGGAGGCGCTCCGATCGATGCGTCGGCCAGCATCGTGGACTGCTCGCTCCACGCATCCGCGCCATGAGGATCGACGCCGACCGCGACATCGAGGTAAAGCCCGAGCGGCATCGCCAAGCGCTGCGCCTCGACCCGACAGGCGCGCAGCTGGCGGTCGGCCAGCCATTGGACGAATTCGTGGAACTCGACATCTTCGCGCGCGGAGCGGCGCAGCGCATCGAGGGCGCCGTTGTCGGGCCGGCGCCAGGATGACGGCCATTCCGGCCAATCGCTTCCAAACTTCCGGCGCAAGACCTCGAAGCTCGCGAACAGCGCGAGCGCCCGCCCCTGCTCCCGCCGGAACGCTTCGAAATCTTCGCGACGTTGCGCCGAAGCTCGATCGCGGAAGCGGTCAAACGCCAGACGCAGCCCGGCAAGTTTCGCCGCGGCAACGCCGGTGTAATCCACCATCGCCGCGCCCCGCAGACGGGCGACTTCCTGCGTCAGGCCCGCGCGAGCCAGCCCGGGAAATTCCGGCGCCGCCTCGAGGTCGATGTAGAGCGGATTGAGAAAAAGCCGGCTGTTGGGCGAATAAGGGCTTGCCCGCTCGGGCTCGTCGGCAAAGAGCGCGTGTAGCGGATTGAGACCGATTCCGGCGGCGCCGAGATCGGCCGAGAGCTGCAGCAAGCCCAGCAAATCCGTGAAGTCGCCATGCCCCCAATTGCGACGCGAGCGCACCCCATACAGCTGAACCCCGAGCGCCCAGACCCCGCGGCCATCGGCAAAGTCTTCGCCCCCATAGGCGCGTTCCGGCGCAACCAGCAGCCCCGCGCCCTCACTTGCCCGACCGGCGCGGGATTTCACCTCGACGTCGAGCCGGAACGTGCCGACCGGAAGATCGTCGGGCAAACGCCAAGCGGCCGATCCGGCCGTGCCGCTCGCGATCTCGGTGTCGCCCGCAACCACCGCCCAATGGATCGAAGCGGACGGCGGCGTGTCGGGGAGCGCAACCGCGGTAGAACGCCCGTGCCGAAGCACGACACTTGGCGGCAACCAGCGACGCTTCGGTGGGCTTTGGCCGCGGGAGAGAATCTCGACGATCCGGCGCAGAATAGGTCGATCGACCGCGCGCGAAAGCCCCCGCCCATCGACATAATCCGGCTCGATACCCCATTCGGCCGCGAGTTCGGCTAACGCATCCATCCCGCCAAATCACATACGGGGAGCATGACACGCAAGCCGGGGCGCGCCGGCACGAAACAAGCGGACCGTCCCAGGGGCCGATTGCGGTGCGGATCCGTGACTTTGCCCGAGCGGGCGCCGATGTGCGATTGGTAATAAAATCAAAGGCTTGCGGGTTTTCACCCGCGCCGCTCCGGAACCCGGGGTCGCCCTTCGTCGTTGGTGGTTACTGGGCCGTCGTCCGGCTACCCCAGACCAAATCATGACCGTCCAGCCCGCCTTCCCGCCGATCTCCTCAGTTACAGCTTCGACACGCGAGTTCACGCGTGCCCGGTTCCTGATCGAGGACGTCTACCCGAGCATCGAGCAAGGCCGTTACCCGGTGAAGCGCATTCAAGGTGAGCCGATCGAGGTGTGGGCCGATATTTTTCGCGATGGCCATGACGTCATCGCGACGGCGCTCGTTTGGCGCCGCGATGGCGAGAAAAGCTGGCATCGAGGGGCCATGCGCCTCCACGACAACGATCGCTGGACCGCAAGTTTCGCTCCCGATGAGCCGGCCCGCTATGTTTATGCGATCGAAGCCTGGACCGATACGTTCGCCACCTGGCGGCGCGACTTCCTGCTCAAGCGCGAAGCCGGGCAGAAGCTCGATTTGGAAGCCAAGGAGGGCCGCGAATTGCTCGCCGACGTCGCGCCGCGGGACAAGAGCGCGCGCGCGATCATCGAGGCGGCGCGCGCCGGGTTCGACCGAACCGGCGATGCGGAGCCGCTGTTGTCGGAAGCGCTCCGCGACGTCATGGCCGACCATCAACCCCGTCCTGACCTGACCCGCAGCCCGGGTTTTCCCCTGGTGATCGATCCGCCGCTGGCGCGCGCCGGCGCCTGGTACGAGATGTTCCCGCGCAGCCAATCCCGCGTCGCGGGCCGGCACGGAACCTTCGACGACTGCATCGCGCGCCTGCCCGAGCTTGCCGCATTGGGATTCGACGTCATCTATTTTCCGCCGATTCACCCCATCGGGCGCACGCATCGCAAGGGCGCCAACAATGCGCTCGCCGCCGGCCCCGGCGACCCGGGCAGCCCTTATGCCATCGGCGCGCAGGAAGGCGGCCATGACGCCATTCATCCCGAGCTCGGCACGCTCGACGACTTTCGCCGGTTGGTCGAGGCATGCCGCAGACTCGGCATGGCAGTCGCACTCGATTTCGCCATTCAATTGTCGCCGGACCACCCCTGGCTGGTCCAGCATCCCGATTGGTTCCGCTACCGGCCCGACGGCTCGATCCGTTACGCCGAGAACCCGCCGAAGAAATATCAGGATATCGTCAATCCGGATTTCTATTGCGCCGACCGGGCCGGGCTCTGGAACGCGCTGTGCGACATCGTGCTGTTTTGGATCGATCAGGGCGTGCGTATCTTCCGCGTCGACAATCCTCATACCAAGCCGTTCGCGTTCTGGGAATGGCTGATCCGCGAGGTGCAAATGCGGCATCCAGGCGTGATCTTCCTGGCCGAGGCGTTCACCCGGCCGAAAGTGATGAGGGCTCTCGCCAAGCTGGGATTCTCGCAATCCTACACCTATTTCACCTGGCGGACGGCGAAATCGGAGCTGCAGTCCTATCTGAGCGAGCTGACCGCTTACCCGGTGCGGGAATATTTCCGGCCGAATTTTTTCGTCAATACGCCGGACATTCTGCCGTTCCATCTGCAGTCCGGCGATCCGGCGATCTTCAAATCGCGCGTCGCGCTCGCGGCGACGCTGTCGTCGAGCTACGGCGTCTACAGCGGGTTCGAGCTCATCGAGCACACGCCGATCCCCGGCCGCGAGGAATATCTCCATTCGGAAAAATACGAGCTCAAGACCCGCGACTGGGACCGGCCCGGCAACATCAAGGACTATATCGGACGGCTCAATCGTCTGCGCCGGGCCAATCCGGCGCTGCTGCAGACCGGCAATTTGCGCTTCGTTGCGGTCGACGACGACCAGGTCATGGGCTTCGTCAAGGAGTCGGCCTCGCGCGACAACGCCGTCGCGGTCGCGATCGCGCTCAGCGGCGCGCGCCCGCGCGAATTCTGGCTGCATTTCGGAGATCTCGAGATCGGCCCCGACGGCGCGCGAACCAGGGTCGCCGCCGTGGAGAATCTGGTCACGGGCGAGCGGCATGCGACCGCGTGGGGCGGCGTGCGGCTCAACATCAATCCCACCGAAGATCCCGCCCTGCTGTTGCGCTGTTTGGCCCGGTAGGGGATCGCCGTGGACATGCAGTCGAACGCGAGGACGACGACCAAGGCGGGGGACGCGCTCTGGTACAAGGACGCGATTCTCTATCAGCTGCACGTCAAGGCGTTCGCCGACAGCAATAACGACGGCATCGGCGATTTCGCCGGCCTGACCGATCGCCTGGACTACGTGCAGGAGCTCGGCGTCACCACGCTATGGCTGCAGCCGTTCTATCCGAGCCCCGGCCGCGACGACGGCTACGATATCGCCGATTATCGCCGCATCAATCCCGATTTCGGCACCATGCGCGACTTCCGCCGGTTCATAACCGAAGCCAAGCGCCGCGGCCTGCAGGTCATCATCGAGCTGGTCGTCAATCATACGTCGGATCAGCATTCGTGGTTCAAGCGCGCGCGCCGCAGCAAGCCGCACGCCGACGCCCGCAACTGGTACGTCTGGAGCGACACCGACCAGCGCTATCTCGGCACCCGCATCATCTTCAACGATACCGAGAAGTCGAACTGGGCCTGGGACCCCGTCGCCGGCGCGTATTATTGGCACCGCTTCTTCAGCCATCAGCCCGATCTCAATTACGACAATCCGCGCGTGCTGTGGGCGATGGTGCAGGTCATGCGGCGCTGGCTCGACATGGGTGTCGACGGGTTCCGGCTCGACGCCATTCCGTACTTGTGCGAGCGCGAGGGCACCAACAACGAGAACCTGCCCGAGACTCACGCCGTCATCAAGAAGATGCGCGCCGCGCTCGACGCCTCCTCGCCCGGGCGCGTGCTGCTCGCGGAGGCCAATCAATGGCCCGAGGACGTCAGCGCGTATTTCGGCGACGGCGACGAATGCCAGATGGCCTATCATTTCCCGCTGATGCCGCGCATCTACATGGGCATCGCCCAGGAGGATCGGCACCCGATCACCGATATCCTGCGGCAGACCCCCGACATTCCCGGCAATTGCCAATGGGCGCTGTTCCTGCGCAACCACGACGAGCTCACGCTCGAAATGGTGACCGACGTCGAGCGGGATTATTTGTGGTCGACCTACGCTTCCGACCCGCGCGCGCGGCTCAACCTCGGCATCCGCCGCCGGCTCGCGCCGCTGATGGACAACGACCGCCGCAAGATCGAATTGATGAACTCGCTGCTGCTGTCGTTTCCCGGGACGCCGATCATTTATTACGGCGACGAGATCGGCATGGGCGACAACATCTATCTGGGCGACCGCAACGGCGTGCGCACGCCGATGCAGTGGACTTCGGACCGCAACGGCGGGTTCTCGCGCTGCGATCCTGCGAAGCTGTTCCTGCCGATGATCATGGATCCGGTGTACGGCTATCAGGCCGTCAACGTCGAGGCGCAATCGCACAGCTTGTCGTCGCTGCTGAGCTGGATGAAGCGGCTGATCGCGGTGCGCCGGTCGAGCCCGGTGTTCGGCCGCGGCAACCTGACGTTCCTGCGCCCGGCCAATCGCGCCGTACTGGTCTACCTGCGCCAGTATGAGCACGAGGTCGTGCTGTGCGTCGCCAATCTGTCGCGCTCCGCCCAGTCGGCGGAAATCGACCTGTCGGCGTGGCGCGGCTTCGTGCCGGTGGAAATGCTCGGCCGCACGCGGTTCCCGCGGATTTCCGAGGCGCCGTACCTGATCACGCTCGCCCCGTACGGATTCTTCTGGTTCCTGCTGTCGGAAGATGCCGGCACCGTCGAGGCGCCCTCGATCATTCCGGAGCTGGTGACCCTGGTGTTCAGCCACAGCTGGCGCTCGTTGATCGAAGGCCGCTCCCATCAGGTCCTCGAGCGCGAGGTGCTGCCGGCGTTCCTGGCGGCAAGCCGATGGTTCGCGGACAAGGGGGAGCGATTCGACGCCAAGCTCAGGACCGTGCTTCCCGTCGCGGAGGGCGATCCCGGATTTGCGCTCGGCATCGCCGAAGTGTCGACGGCGGGCAGAACGTCGCACTACGCCCTGCCGTTGACGATCAAATGGAGCCGCCTCGACCGCGCCGGCCAGCTGCAACGACACATGCTGGGCCCGGTGCGCCGCGGCGCTCGCGAAGGCGTGCTGATCGATGCCAGCGCCGATCGCGATTTCGTCTCCTGGCTGATCGCACAACTGCATGCCGGGGCCAGGCTCGACCGCGCCGGCCGGCGGCTGGAGTTTCGGCCGACACGGGCATTCGCGCTCTCGTCGCTTCCCGCCATCGAGGCGGCGCATGCCGTCGGGACCGAGCAGTCCAACACCACGGTGATCGCGGATTCCGCCTTCGTGCTGAAGCTGTATCGACGGCTGGAGCGGGGCATCCATTCCGAGATCGAGATCGGACGCTTCCTGACCGAAACCGCCGGATACCAGAATGCGCCGGCGCTGCTCGGGTCGATCGAACTGGTGGAGGACGGGGTGACCACCTCGATCGGCGTCGTTCATCGGTTCGTCGAGAACCAGGGCGACGCCTGGTCGCTGACCGCGGCCTATCTCGACCGGTTTCTCGACGAGCAAAAGGTGCTGGTGTCGGAGAATGCGACCGAGAGCCCGGAGCACGCCGCCTATCTGCCGCGAATGCAGCAGATCGGAAAGCGCACCGCGGAACTGCAGCTGGCGCTCGGCAGCGGGGCGGAACCGGACTTTGCGCCCGAGCCGATCCGTGCCGACGACCTGCAGGGCTGGACCGAGGCGCTCGCCCACGACGCGGATCGCCAATTCGAGCTGCTGGCGCGCCGTCGCTCGGATCTGCCGGAGCCGGCGCGCATTGCGGCCGAGGCCCTGCTCGACCACCGGTCCGAAGCACTGGCGCGCATCCGCGGCCTGTTGCCGGAAACCGTGGATGCGCCCAAGGCGCGTCACCACGGCGACTTCCATCTCGGCCAGATCCTGATCGTCAAGGACGACGTATTCGTGCTCGATTTCGAAGGCGAGCCGCGCCGCAGTCTCCAGGAGCGCCGGCGCAAAATGCCGGCCGCGCGCGATACCGCCGGCCTGATCCGCTCGATCGATTACGCCACCACGGCGGCGCTCGGCCGGGTCATTCCGGTCTCGACGGAGGACTACGCGCGGCTCGAACGGGCGCTTGAACATTGGCGCGAGCGCTCGACCGAAGCGTTCCTCGCCGCCTACCGCGGCGTCACCGGGGTCGCCGCGCTGTGGCCGGAGCAGGAAACGGTCGGAGACCGCCTGCTCGAATTCTTCAAGCTCGAAAAGCTGGTCTATGAAATCGGCTACGAGCTGACGAACCGCCCCGATTGGGTCCGCGTGCCGTTGGCGGCGGCCTCGCGCATCCTGTTCCCGTCCCCGCCCGCAGCGGATCTGCCATGAGCCAGTTCTCCGCAGAGGCCATCGCGCTGATCGAGGGCCGTCACGCCGATCCGTTCGTCTATCTCGGTCCGCATCTCGACGACGGCGTGCCGATCGTGCGGGTCTATCTCCCGGACGCACGGCAGGTGTCGGTGCTCGAGAGCGGCGGCGAGGAGCATCCGCTGGCGCGCATTCATCCGGCCGGACTGTTCGCCGGACGGGTCGAGGCGGTGGACCGGCCGTATCGCCTGCGCGCGCTGTTCGGGGAGCATCCCGTCGAATTCGAGGACGCCTACCGGTTTCCCCCGATCCTTTCCGATTTCGATCTGCATCTGCTCGGCGAGGGCAAGCATCTGCGTGCCTACGAGAAGCTCGGTGCTCACCCGCTCTCGCTCGAAGGCGTCGACGGCATCGGATTCGCGGTGTTCGCGCCGAACGCGCGGCGCGTCAGCGTCATCGGCGATTTCAACTTTTGGGACGGGCGGCGGCACGCCATGCGCGTGCGCGGCAACGGGTTCTGGGAAATCTTCGTTCCCGGCGCGCGGGTCGGAGACAAGTACAAGTTCGAAATCCTCGGGCCGACCGGCTCGCTGCTGCCGCGCAAGGCCGATCCGTTCGCGTTCGCGGCCGAGCCGCGCCCGGCGACCGCCTCGGTCGTATTCGACGTGGAGCGGCTCGAGCCGCATCCCTTCCCTACCGGCGTCAATGCGCTGAGTGCTCCAATCTCCATCTACGAGGTCCACCTCGGTTCCTGGCGACGCCGCCCCGAGCAGGGCAATCGCTGGCTGAGTTACCGCGAGCTCGCGGAGGAATTGCCGGCCTACGCGCGCGACCTCGGCTTCACCCACGTCGAGTTCCTGCCGGTGATGGAGCATCCGTTCGACGGATCCTGGGGCTATCAGCCGACCGGCCTCTACGCACCGACGAGCCGCTACGGCAGCCCCGACGATTTCCTGCATCTCGTCGATGCGTGCCACGACGCCGGGCTCGCCGTGGTGCTGGACTGGGTGCCGGGGCATTTCCCCGACGATCCGCACGGGCTGGCGCAGTTCGACGGCACCGCGCTCTACGAGCACGCCGATCCGATGCAGGGGCGCCATCTCGATTGGAACACGCTCGTCTACAATTTCGGGCGCGTCGAAGTCGCGAATTTCCTGCTGGCGAACGCCCTGTTCTGGCTCGAGCGATACCGCATCGATGCGCTCCGCGTCGATGCGGTCGCCTCCATGCTGTACCTCGATTACAGCCGCCCGCCCGGCGGCTGGATCCCGAACCGCTTCGGCGGCCGCGAGAACCTCGAAGCCATCGATTTCATGCGGAAGTTCAATACCGAAGTGTTCCTGCAACATCCGCGCGCGACCACCATCGCTGAAGAATCCACCGCATGGCCCATGGTGTCGCGCCCGGTCGACTGGGGCGGGCTCGGCTTCGGGTACAAATGGAACATGGGATGGATGCACGACACACTCAATTACGTCAGCAAGGATCCGATCTATCGCAGGCACCACCACGGCGACGTGGTGTTCGGCCTGCATTATGCCTTCTTCGAGAACTTCGTCCTGCCGCTCTCCCACGACGAAGTCGTGCACGGCAAGCGCTCGATCCTCGGCAGGATGCCGGGCGACGAGTGGCAGCGATTCGCCAACCTGCGCGCCTATTACACGTTCCTGTACGGGCACCCCGGCAAGAAGTTGCTGTTCATGGGCGGCGAGTTCGCCCAGGAGCAGGAATGGAGTCACGAGCGCAGCCTCGACTGGCACCTGCTTTCCCAGCCGCGCCATGCCGGCATCCAGGCGCTGGTGCGCGATCTCAACCGGCTGTACCGCTCGGTTCCCGCGCTGCACGAGCTCGATTGCGAGGCGGCAGGATTCGAATGGATCGTCGCCGACGATACCGACCGCAGCGTGTTCGCCTGGCAGCGCAAGGCGCGCGACGGCCGCGCGCCGTGCGTCGTCGTCGTGAGTTTCACGCCGGAAGTTCGCTACAATTACCGCATCAAGGTCCCCAGGAGCGGCCGCTGGCGCGAAATCCTCAACAGCGACGCGGCGATCTACGGCGGCAGCAACGTGGGGAACGCCGGATCGATCGCGACAAAAGCCAAAGGTTCGGGTCCGGAATTGAGTCTCACCGTTCCGCCGCTGGCCGGATTGTTCCTCGTTCCGGAGGGCTAGATGCCGGTCATTTCACCCGCACCACTCCGACCAAATAAACCCCTTGAACAGTCTTTGTTTTGTCTCTAGTCGCAAGTCGGTACCTCCACCACCTTTGCCTGCCGACCACTTTCAGGTCATCGAGCCCTCCCTCGAGTTCCGGTCGAAGGAAGGTCAGGCCCCTCGGGATTTGGAGCGCAGTAATCGCCGATGCCGCTGATGGCGGCCTGGCATTGCTGGATTGTATAGAAGCCGCAGTTGGTGCCGGCGTTGTCGTGGTAATACGCACACCATGCGGCCGCGTCCGCATAGGTGCCGGCGGCGAACACCAGTGTCAGAGAGGCAAGCGCGGTACAAGTGAGCATTCGCTTCACGTGACCGACTCCCTGTCGAAGGGGCGGTTTCCCGAGGCTACGGAGTGTTTCCAGGGCCCTACATTCCGCCACCACCGCCGCCACCA
>WNFF01003694.1_pt1 | contig 12494 bp, 10 predicted proteins | sample 5400441 | NCBI WGS metagenome assembly WNFF01 (sample SAMN13153345, study PRJNA577476) | soil metagenome | isolation source: 120 cm saprolite under Douglas fir tree site 2 hole 3 replicate 1 | place: USA:California | collected 2015-04-18
ATGCCCGCCCATAACCAGAAAGTTACGGAGGTAATTCTTCATGATTATTTACTTGACAAAAGCAGTGTTACGGCGCAGGGTGAGCCTAGGCATCCAAAAGGCGGTGCCAATTGAGGGTAAATGGGCCGTGGATGGGCAGGGTAGTACGCAAGCCCACCCCGGCAGATTGGGGTGTCGGAATGACCGTCTGTATAGCGGCGATGTGCGAGGGCGGCAAGAAGATCGTTGCGGCATCTGACCACATGCTTTCCATGGGGCGATTCAGTGCGGATGGGTTGGCGATGAAAGATGACGCCGTACATCACAACTGGTTTGCTATGTGGTCTAACGATGTCTCTTACGTGCCAGCGATCTTAGACTGCGTCGGTAAACAACTTAAGCGCGAAGAAGAATATGACTGGATGGCAATTTCCACGGCATTCCAAAACGCCCATGCTGCCGTTTTACGGTCAGAAATAAACAGCGGAATTCTGGCACGCCACAACTACGCGATTGACAGTTTTTACAAGCGCGGCAAGGATGAGTTGGGCCCGACAGCTTTCAGCAAGCTACATCGGGAGATTTTAGAGTTTTCCCTCAATGCCGATTTTTTGATTTATGGCTTTGACGAAGAGGGTGAAGGTCATATCTTCACGTTTGAAGGTGGGATTACAAAGAGTTGCGATAAGGCGGGAATGTGGGCAATTGGCAGCGGCGACTATGGAGCTTTGAGCACATTATTTTATTTTGCGAAACAGAATCGCTTCAATCAAAACTGGGATTATCCGGTTGCGCTCTATGCGGTTTTAGCAGCCAAGTTCATGGCGGAGTCGGCTGAGGGCGTAGGGGAAGATACCTTTGTTACAGTAAACGAATTTAACCATCTATCCGGGTATGTGGAGGAGAAGTTCTTAGCGAAATTTAGGAAGAATGGGTTCAGGCGGCATGCCCCCAAATGGCCCCTATCGGCCATGCACGAACTAGAGGAACACTATAAGAATTATAAGCCGGGGAAAAAACAGACCATTAGGCAGTGAGTGTTTCAAACGTTAGTACTGGGGCTGTAATCATATGACGCAAGGTATCAACAAACAAATCGTGACTCTTGCGGCGATTGAATCGGAAAGTCATCTCGTTAAGGTAGGCAGGTAGATGTTTCGCGCTGATTCGATGCCATGTGCCCATGATGCCACGCTTAAGCAAGCTGAAAGCGGATTCCACTGTATTTGTGTGAACTTCCCCTTGGACATAAACCTTGTCCTTGTGCTTGATGGTCTTGTGGCGACCACGGAATCCGCCCATTGCTGTGGGGTATGCGGCATGCTCATCGGTCACGATCACATCCACATCCTCACTGATATTCTCGCGGATGTACTTGTTGAGGGTCGCCGAGCTTGTATCGCTGGCATGGAAAAATCGCAGTTCTCCGCCACGTTTGCGGATTCCAATAACTACTTCCTTGTCGGAACCATAGGGACCGCGAGAGCCGATGCCACGCTTCTTTCCGCCGACAAAGGTCTCGTCCATTTCGATAGTACCGTCGAGCATAGGCCGATCTGCTTCTTGCATAGCAGCACGAATGCGATGGCAGAGATACCATGCGGTCTTGTAGCTCACGCCCAGTTCACGTTTCATCTGATTAGCCGAATGTCCCTTGCGGGATTCGCAGATCAGGTAAGTAGCGACGAACCATTTTCCCAAAGGCAGATGGGAGTCATTGAAGATGGTTCCGGCGGTAACCGTGAACTGGTAGTCGCAAGTCGAGCAGTAGAACAATTGTTTCGCAGTTGCCAGCGGAGCCGCATCAGCTTTGCAGCGCGGACATTTGACGCCTTCAGGCCAGCGGAGCCGCTTCAACAATTCACGGCATTTTTCATCGGTGGAGAACATTTCGGCAACGTCTAGGATGGTCATGACAGAACCTCGGAAGAAGTTAACCAAGTCGCCAATAGAACGGGTTCCGACCCGCAAACTGCTCGCTTCGATAAAGCGAGATATTCGGAGGACGTTGCAAGCCTCGGCCTCGGCTGGTAAACCCAAGAGGAAGAGGTAGTTGCGCCCATATAGAGAACAGTATGCCCAGTCACTACTTTTGTAAAGTAAATAATCGTCTAATTCTTGGGAGGACTCGGAAGGGCTGCGCAGAGTGAAGACAAAACACAGAACGATTAATCGGGTACAGCGTTGGGCGATGCTCCAGTCGCAAGCATCTGGCAAACGCGTTCGAGTAATTTGTGCTGCTCCTCAGTTAAGGTAAGGAATTCAAAGCCGTAGTGCAACCCATCGCGATGGCGCACCACAGCTCGTATTTTCAAAGGGTACGTAGCTAGGGGCAAGGAAAATTCCATAGTGACGACTTCGCCCGGCTCCAACTCTCCGGTAAGAGTAGCGCCAATGCCATCACCGCCGATTTCTGTGGAACGTCCCCAGAAATAACTGACAGCGCCGGAACGGAAGACATGAACTCCTAAACGAATGTCCAGGACATATCGGGGGAAACGCCGCGTGTCCGGGGAGTCAGGCTTACCATGCTGCTCGGTTCCGCTCATGCCTTTTCTCGATCAAGCGCCAGCCTGATACACGGAGACGACTGAGTTAATTTCCGTGTAAAGGATATCCCGGTTCGAGCGGGAGCTTGCCTCCGATTTTCAAAACCTCAATCCCACTGGTGATGGCGTATACGTCCACCAATCCGACCGCTCCGGGAGTGGATTCCACTCTTTTGACCAGAGCCTCGTCGGAATTAACAACGATGATTGCAGGCCGATTGGCGCGTCCATGATTGGCAGCGCTGACTAGAGCTTCGACCGCATTGGGGGCCATTCCATAAAGTTTTTCCACGACTACTTTCATCTCAGGCGAGGCGGGGTCCCGAATAACCACCGTGACCGGCTTGCCGTCAGGCCAATGCGTAGTCTGCGCTTTACAGATCTTCAACAGGTCCGGCATAAGGATGCTCTTAAGCGTGTTCGCCTTGTTTGCGACGAGCGCGACGTCTTTCGAGACGGCGAAGGGAATGCAGCCGAACACCACAAGTGCGATAGACAAAATCTGTCGAATGGGCACAACAACTCCGCGGCGGTTAGACACCGATGAATGATTGTGCGTTAATTCGCACAGACCCTCAACAACCGAAAGCTCATGTACCAGCAGAGATAATAGCGTAAATGAGGTTGCCACGGAGGCACTGAGACACAGAGGAATTACTGGGAAAAATCTTTGACCGCCGATTCGGTGGCGATTGACCAGTTAGCTGGCTGAAATGGTGGGCCTGATCTTAGTGCCCATTGACGGCGAAAATCTTCTGCCTGATTACACTTCTCCTGGCTATCCTATGCGGCACCGTCTATCGCTACTTGCCGGTAGGCTAGCATGATGTCGGTCTTTGAAATCATTCCCAGCAGGCGGTTTTCCTCGCGCCGCGAAACCACGGGGAAGTTAGCGAGGTGGCGCTCCCGCATGCGCTCGACGACTTCGTGAATGGTTTGGTCGGGATAGGTCCACTGCACCTCGCGAGTGTAAACTGCGGCCACTCGAACATTGCTGCGCTCGCTTCGGTCAATCTTCAGCACGTCTGACATGCTGACGATGCCGCACAGATCGCTTTCTTCGTTCAGCACAGGCAGAGCGAAGACCTCTTTAGCGAACATGATTTCCTGGACGGCATCCAGAGAATCTTCCGGAGAAACCGCAGGCACTTCGGCCATGACGTCTTCCACCCGGACTGCCGAAAGCACGTGCAAAGGTCCGGTGGTCGCTCTGTTGCCCACAAAGAGCTCGGGATAGGCGGGAATGCCGTGTTCAGAAATATCGAGGCCGCTGAGTTCTTCGTCTTCGCTAACCCGCAGACCGGTGATGGCCTCCACTACTTTGAAAAGCACGAGGGAAGCAATAATTCCGTACGCGATGGCTGTCGCGGTGCCGATTACCTGCGCACCGAAGTGAACCGTGTAACCGTGAAAGCCGTTGGGGATCATGGGCGCCCAGAGGCCCGCTGCCAAACCGCCCAATAGTCCGGGGACAGCGTGCACGGGCCCGACGCCACAGGGATCGTCCAACTTCAGCTTCTTTTCCAGCAGGCGTGCGGTGAACGGAATCTGCGCTCCGGCGACAACACCAATCAGAATGGCATAAATAGGATGCACTAGATGCACGCCCGAACAGATTGCGACCGCGCCGGCCAGTCCCCCATTGGGCGTCACAATGGCGTCAGGCTTCCCTTCCCACCAGGTCCAGACTAGCGATCCCGCAATTCCGCCGGCAATTGCGGCCAGGGTGTTGATGGCGACCAGGGGCAAATCTGTCGTCATGTTTCCGTAAGATGGAACCGATCCCAGGTTGAAGCCGAACCAGCAGAACATCAGCAAGAGGGCACCGAAACCCATCATGGGAACGTCATGGCCAGAAGATGGCGTACGGCGTCGTCCTAAAAAGTGGGCGCCCATCAATCCCACGATGCCACCCACGGCGTGGACGCCAAGTGATCCGGCGTAGTCCTGCACACCCAAACGCGCCAGTGGCCCGTTCCAGAGAATATACGCAAAAACGGGATACACCACGCCAACGTAAAGCGCGGCAAAGAGTAAATAGGCGGAAAATTTCATGCGGCCGGAAAAACTGCCGCTGGGAATCGCGCAGGAAACCAGCGCGAACATCAGAGAAACATAGAAGCTGATGGAGTGCCCACCGTCGGAGATGAACTGCCATGGGTACTGCCAACCATTGGGCATGTGGGCGAGCGGCCAGCCGTACTGCTTGATGGCGAACCCGCCGAGCAAGAACACGATAATACCGATGCCGAGGTGGCCGGTCATCTTCATCATGACGTTGGCAACGTCGCGGGAGCGTACCTGGCCGCCTTCCAGCAGGAAAAAGCCAGCTTGCATGAGAAAGATCAGGCTTCCCATCGACAGCAACCATAACCAGTAGACGTTGGTCTCCACGGCAGCTCCTTCGATGCGAATTGGGCACACCGCCTGGCGGGGGGATTCAATCCGTGCGGCTGCTACTTTGTTTACGGGTTTTGTCGGGAGAAGGGAAATCCAAAATTTTTATGGAAGGGATAAGAAATATTGCCACGGAGGCACTGAGGCACAGAGGAAAATAAGGATTATCGGACGTACGTGGGTACGCATCCTGACTTTTACCCAGCGTCCAGTAGGCAGTTGCTCAAAGTATGAAACGGCGAATACCATCTCGGAGAAGTCTTGAGTTGAAATTGATCAACAGCCCAACTTTCTTTCCGGTAATCTTGAGGTAGGTAAGTACCTGGGCTTGGAAGACGGGGTCGAAGCGTTCTACGCTCTTGATCTCGACTACCACGCCGTCTTCGACTATAAGATCAGGACGACATTCCCCCACGATCCTGTGTTTGTACGTCGCAGGGAAAACGGGCTGGCGCTGGAATCGCAACCCGGCTATTTCCAACTCTATCGACAGCGCTGCTTGGTAGGTTGCCTCCAAAAGACCAGGGCCTAGATGACGATGAACTTCGATCGCACAGCCAATGATTCTTTCGGTTACCTGGTTTATGTCTTTGAGGAGTGGTTGTACGGCAACGGCCATGTAGTCACCAAGAATTCAGGTCTAGCACAAATCCCCAAAAAACTCTGTGACTTCGTGGCTCTGTGGCGAATTCTGCCGTCATTTCAGCCCATATAATTTCATTGCATTCTCGCGCAGCACCATTCTGGCTAGTTGGAGGGCGCGGCCGCGGTTAATCTCTCGATCATTCACCATTTCGGTCAGAGCGAGAGCCAGCGCTTCGCGAGCGGTGGTGGCAGCTACGTAACCGCTTTCCTCCCAGTTCATCTCCGGCGTGCCCGGAGACAGGTCGGTACCGAACAGCACTTTTTCTGGATACCACTCCAGCCAATCCCTTACAACGGCACTGAGAGCTCGGTTGGAAATCAAATCATCCTGCTCGGAAAAATCGGCGTAAACATTGGGCTTGGACATGAGCACCGCAGCCACTTTTGTGTACGGCCCCGCACCTCCGTGCACCAGCACGAAATTAGTCTTCCGCAAGGCGGCATCATTCAATATTGAGTCAAGCAAGCTGGGGTTGGAGCCTGCGATGTCAAAATACCCGCCGCATCCGGTGCCGGTGTGGAAATGCACGGCCAACCCGAGCCGACCGGCCTCGTGCGCGATGGCACGAAACAAATAATCTTGCACTTTCACGTACTCAGGCTTATCCGGCGCGCCCCCTTTTACATAGCGCGCGAAGATTTGCCGGGCATCGTTCTCTTGAGGGTCAGCGAAATTCAAGGAGCGTAGATACGCGGCTTCAAATTTGATGGCGACCGCTCCGGCCTTTTTCTGGCGCTCCAGGGTTGGAGTGATCACTTTCGAGACATAGTTCTCGAGAATGGCTGGCATCACGGCGACATTGGATTCCGCCAGATAGCGCTTCAGCAGCATTTCTTCGCGTTGGTAGAAAAATTTGCGGTCAGGAGTATCCGCCATCGATTGGTTGTTCAGGGGGAACAGCAGCGCGTCATCGAAAGGTACCCATAAGAACCGAGGAGGATTGAGTCCGCGACCCATGGCGACGCGGTTGGCCAGCATATATTCGATGTTGAGGCGATCCAGCATCCATGTGGGATAATTGTCTCCTTGCTCGCGGGCGATGCGCTGTTTTACCTCCAGCAACTCGCGCACATGTTCGGAATTCTTGTCGCTGTATTTGTAGTCAAAAAGTTTTTGCCAAGCTTGCAAAAACAACGGATTATCCGGACGCCCCATAGTAGCGACGCCAGAAGGCTCGAGAGGATCGCAGGGCAGGGCATCGAACTCGTCATCTTTCTCGCCGGCACTCACCACTCTGGGCACGTGCGTGTGATTGTCCACTGCTTTTATCTTGTTGATTTCGGCGAGCAGGGTGGAACTGGGAGAGTCTTGCGCGAGCACGGGTATTGCATAGAGAGCAAGGGACAGCAAAAGCGCAAACAAAGTTTTCATTTCGCCGCTCCGTGAAACAAAAAGGCTTCCAAGAATGTAAATGTTAGGCACAATACATTCCAGGAGCACTAAATGTCCAGGGCGCAATGAGAAACAATAAACTAGTGGACACCTATGTCCGTGCGGCGTTCAAAGCGCGTGCGATTCTCGTCGGTGGCTCTGCTCTACTTAGTGGCGTCCGCAAACTGTGGGCTGGCGCAGGTCACCTATCGGACATTCGTTGGGCCGGCACCACCGAGGCTGTCAGTCACGGCTGTGGACGAGAACGGAGTAGCCATTCCTTCCGCGCGCGTCTCTTTGCAGGCTTCGCCTACAACAAAACCTCTCCTCCGCGAAACGAACTTCGCGGGGCGCTGCCAGTTCGACAATCCTGCCGGCGGGTATCAACTTCGGGTCGAGAAACCAGGGTTCTACGCTTCCTCTTTTGTTATGCCGGTCATTCTGCCCGGCCAGAGCATAAGTGTTGACATAACCCTCTCGCATACACGCGAAGTACGCGAGGTAGTGAATGTGGTTGAATCCCCGCCTGCCATCGATCCGGCGCAAACCTCGTCCCAGGAACAACTCACCGGAGTGGATATCGTCAACATTCCTTATCCGGTGACCCGCGATTACCGCAACGTACTGAATTTCATTCCCAGCGTGGTGCAGGACGTTAACCGCCAGCCGCATGTGGCAGGCGCGGAGACGTACCAGACGTTGACCTTGCTTGACGGGTTCAACATCACCCAACCCGCGAATGGACAGTTGCTCATGCGCGTGAGCACTGACGCCCTTCGTTCTGTGAACGTGGAAACCAGCCGCTACTCCGCCGAATACGGCAAAGGGTCCGGCGGTGTGCTCGACCTGAATACCGGCATTGGCGACGATCATTTTCGCTTTGCGAGCACGGACTTTATTCCTTCGCTGCAGAACAAGAAAGGAATCGGGATCGATAAATTAAATCCGCGGGTCACCTTCTCCGGCCCCATTAAGAAAGGCAGGCTCTGGTTTTTCGAAGGCATCGACGGCGAGTACGACAACATCATCATCCCTGAGTTGCCCGCCGGGTCTGATCATGACATATTCTGGCGCACCGGCAATATCGCCAAGCTGCAGGCCAACCTGACGCCACGCAACATTTTGACCACGGACTTCAATTACAACCTGTCACACGACCAGCACTCCGGAATTTCGCAATTCAACCCGCCCCAGGCGACGCCGGTCATCGACGAACCCGTTCATCAGGCAAGTATGAAAGATCAGCATTATTTTCCGGGTGGAGAGTTGCTGGAAACTGGAGTCGGCTTTAACCAGTACGACCTGGACCAGACACCTCGCGGATTAGAACCTTATTTTGTCTCGCCCGAAACAACGGGTGGGAACTATTACTTCAAAGCTCAAACCCAAGCCGACCGCTGGCAAGCGCTGGCAAATTTGTATCTGGCGCCGTGGCAATGGCGCGGGCGTCACGAGATCAGGGTCGGAGTTGATCTCGACCGGTTGCGTTATGGCGCCAATTTCTTGCGGCAGCCGATTTCATTTCTGCGCGAGGGCCAAACGTTGCCGCCTGATGGTAATTGCTTAAGCGTCACTCCATCGCCATGTTCGCGCTATTCGACTTTTCCCGGGGCTCCGGATCTTGTAAAGCACAATATCGAACTCAGCGGATACGCACAGGATCGGTGGTTCATCACCAACCGTTTTCTGATCGAAACAGGCCTGCGCTACGACTGGGATCAAATTGTGCGGCACTCGCTGCTTTCTCCGCGGGTCGCTACAACATATGTCCTGGATAATGCAAGTAATACTAAGGTTTCTGCGGGGGTTGGAGTTTTTTATGATGCTACTCCGTTGTTCCTGATCGTGCGTCCACAAGCCGGGCAGCGAGTGGACTTCTTTTTTGACGCCAATGGCAATCTGTTTCAAGGTCCCGTCACCATGACGTTCAACGCCAATCCCAGTAAGTTGCAGGCGCCACGTTTCATAAATTGGAGCCTGGGCCTGGAACGCAAATTGCCGGCGCAGATCTACCTGAAAGCTGAGTTCATCCAAAAGCGAGGAGTGCACGACTTTGTCTATAACACGGCGGGCAGCGTGCCGCCGATATCGGCCAACGGCAATTTCATTCTGCAGAATACGCGACAGGATCACTACGATTCGTTTCAGGTGAATATCCGTCGAAGCTTCTTAAAGGGACATCTGCTCATGGCGTCCTACACGCACTCAAAGTCGAATTCCAACCAGGTACTGGATTTCAATGTAGACAATCCAATTTTCAGCGCACAACTGCCAGGACCGTATCCCTGGGACACTCCGAATCGTGTTCTCTCCTGGGGCCTGCTGCCGCTGCTTAAGGGATTCGATCTCGGCTATTCCACAGAAGTCCGCAGCGGCTTCCCCTTCAGTGTGGTCAATGATCAACAACAGTTAGTCGAAGCCCCGGATTCGCGCCGCTTTCCACGTTATTTCGCGCTCAACCTGCATCTCGAGAAGCGTTTTGGCCTATTTGGTTTCAACTGGGCGATACGCGGCGGGTTCGATAACATCACCGACCATAAGAATCCAGGGGTAGTAAATAATGACATCAACTCGCCCGAATTCCTCACTTTTGGCGGATTCGCTCGCCGCGCCTTCACCGGACGGATTCGCTTTCTTGGTAGAAAATAATTTCTTGCGCACGATGCTGTGAGGCCCCGAGCCGTTGCCAGTCTGCATTCAACTTTGCTGTGAATTAATTACCGGGAGCGAGCAAGAACTTTCCGATATTTAGGCATGTTTCGCCGATAAATCCAATGATTTCAATCTTGGAATGGCAAATGCATTACTAAACAGCAAGCGTCACGAACTCTAAGGTCTTCGCACAGAGGAGGCTGACCGATGATCGGAATCCATGGCAAGGACTGGAGAGAGCTGTCGGAAGCCGCTAGCAAGGAGCAAGATTCAGCCAAGTTGATAATGCTGGTCAGTGAATTGAACCGCGTTTTGGAACAACGCGAGCAAGAAAATGCGCGACGGCAGCGCGAGAACTGAAGCTTGCCAATTTTCCTAAAAGAACGGCGCCAAATCGCGGTGCTGTCACGCCGCCTTCACGAATAATCCTGCTGACATCACAATACCTCACGCCGCACGTGCACTCCGCTACGGGTGTAAAATCGAATGGTCCGTCATTGCGGGTTGGAGACCAGCGGCAAGAACATTCGAGCCAATCGGACTGCTGTCGTTGTTACGCTGAATCCGTAATCCCCGTCCTGTCATCTTTAACCTCGGAGGATAAATCATGGCGCACGAATTACCCCCTTTGCCGTATGACTATGCGGCGCTCGAACCTCACATTGACGAGAAAACGATGCATCTGCATCACGACATGCACCACGCCGCGTACGTCAAGAACCTCAACGCGGCACTGGAGAAGTATCCCAACTTACAATCGAAGAGCGCAGAGGAATTGCTGCGAAACCTGAACGCGATCCCGGAAGATATTCGCACCGCCGTGCGCAACAATGGTGGCGGTCACGTGAATCACACGATGTTCTGGAAGATAATGAAGCCCAAAGGCGGGGGCGAACCCAGCGGCAAAATTGCCGACGTGATTAAGAAGACATTCGGCAGTTTCAAAGATTTCCAGACCAAGTTCAATGATGCGGGCACCAAGCAGTTTGGCAGTGGCTGGGTCTGGCTAGCCGCCAAGGCGAGCGGAGAAGTGCAGGTTATCAGCACACCCAACCAGGATAGTCCGCTCTCGCAGGGAATGTTCCCCATCTTTGGCAATGACGTTTGGGAGCACGCCTATTACCTGAAGTACAACAACCGCCGCCCCGAATATTTGCAGGCGTGGTGGAATGTTGTGAATTGGGAAGAAGTGAATAAACGCCTGGAGAGTTTGAAGACAGCGGCGGAGCCGGCCTTGGCACACCGCTAAGATTGTTCCTAAATACAACAAGCCTCAACACTAACTGTGTTGGGGCTTTCGTTTGCCCGAAGAGATTAGAGTTTCCGTGTGCCATGAACTAAAAGACATATCCCCTAAGCCGGTTGGATCTTTCCCTTTCAACTGGACAAACGAAACAAAGCGATATAAAAAGAAAGCGCAATCAAAAGCGGCGGCTGGCCCCGCGAGGCCTTGTTCCTAAGGAATAACGTGCTCAACGAAGAACGCCGGCGTGCCATTCTGGAGATTCTCAACCGCAATGGGCGGGTGCTGGTCACAGAAATGGCACACCAGTTCAGCACATCTCAGGTCACGATTCGAAAAGACCTCGAGCTTTTGCACGCTCACGGACTGGTGCATCGCACCCACGGGGGCGCGCTACCGTCACGCGAAGGGGCCCTGGAAGATCCCACACTGCGAGAGAAGGAAAAGTTACAGCGGGAAGAGAAACTGCGCATTGCTGCCTCTGCCGTGCGCCTGGTGAAAGAAGGTCAAGTTGTAATTCTCGATTCCGGTACAACCACAACCGGTATCGCGAGGGCTTTGCGAAACTTTCATAAGGTTACGATTATTACTAATGCGGTGAACATTGCGGCGGAACTGTCTGGCGCTCCGGTGGAAGTAATTCTCACCGGGGGCATGCTTCGCAAAAATTCCTTCTCGCTGGTTGGTCCAATCGCCGAAGAGACGCTGCGCCGATTGAACGCTGATATTCTTTTCCTGGGAGTGGACGGGTTCGATGTCCACTACGGTCTGAGCACACCGAATCTGCTTGAAGCGAAAGTCAACAGAGTGATGGTTGAGGTGGCGAAACGAACCGTGGCGGTCTGTGACTCGAGCAAGTTTGGCCGGCGAAGCCTTTCACTTATCATTCCCCCCACGGCGTTGCAGGAAGTTATTACTGATCGTGGCATTCCCAAGTCGGATCTGCGAGCGCTCAAAAAAATCGGGGTTGAGGTGACTCTTGTCTGACCACAAAGGCGCCAACACGTCGATTTCAGCTCCCGGCGCCCATTCACTGTCCGAAATATTGTCCCAGCCACAATTCTGGGGCGGTTGCCTTGATCAGTTGGAAAGCAATGGGTCGTTTGCGAGCCTCCGTGAAACATTCCGTAACGCAACCGAGTGGTTGTTCATCGGTTGCGGCTCCAGTTACTACATCGCACTCGCCGCAGCAGCAACCTGTAGCATGCTCACGGGCCCCAGGGCACGCGCCATTCCCGCCTCTGAGCTCTTGTTATTTCCCGACCTCGTGTTAGCCGGTTCAGGGAAAGTTGCAGCAGCGGTAATCTCTCGTTCGGGGCGCACCTCGGAAACAGTACGAGCGGCGGAATTCCTGGAGAACGAGAAAGACATTCGCACGCTGGCTGTAACAGGCACGAATGATCAACCGCTTCAGCAGATTGCCGCCAGTACGCTCCCCTTGCTGCCCTCGGATGAAAAAAGCACGGTAATGACGCGGTCATTCACATCCATGCTTCTGGGCTTGCAATATCTAGCGGCATGCGTGGCGGGCGATGACTCATTTGCTAAATGTCTTACGCGGCTACCCACACCGGCTGAGAAGACTCTCAACAATTTGCATCCACGAATTCGAGAATTTGTCAGTTCGCACCAGTTCGCCGACTATGTCTGTCTGGGA
>WNFF01009420.1_pt1 | contig 12494 bp, 5 predicted proteins | sample 5400441 | NCBI WGS metagenome assembly WNFF01 (sample SAMN13153345, study PRJNA577476) | soil metagenome | isolation source: 120 cm saprolite under Douglas fir tree site 2 hole 3 replicate 1 | place: USA:California | collected 2015-04-18
GTGGTGGACAGGAACGCAGAAGCAAACGAAGGGTGATCATAAAACAGTCCGTAGCCCGCACGGACCACCGTCTTGCCGTTGCCCATCGGATCCCAAGCCAAGGCGAACCGCGGTGCCACATTATTGTAATCGCGGGGATAGCCCTCGGCCACTTTGAACGCGTTTTCCGCCGCCGCGTTGAGGGCCGTCGCGGGCTGGAACTGCGCCGTGTACTCGACGTCGTAGCGCACACCATAGTTCAGCGTCAGGCGCGGAAGGATCTTCCAGCTATCCTGGATGAAGTAGCCCATGGAGGGGTCGTTGAAGAGCCGATTCGAATTTCCGATGCCCTGGATGAAGGTCGTCGGCAGACCCAAACCGTAGGCTTGCACGCCCGTGAAGCCGGGCACAGCGACTCCATTGAACGTGTTGGGAAAGGACAAGCTGGAGGCCGAAAGACCGCCGAAATTCATTACCCCGCCGAAATTCAGCTCAAAGACTTGTGCTTTCTTGGAACGAAGCTGGATGTAATTGATGTCCGCACCCGTCTTGAAGGTGTGGTGTCCCTTGACCCAAACGAGATTGTCCGTCCACTGGAAGCGCCGCTCGATGCGGTCTTCCGTCGAGAAGGGCTCCCGGCCGAAGAACGCAAAGCCCGTGATATTCACACCGAGGCCGCTTCCGCCGGGAAGTTGGGAGAAGCCATAATGCAAGCCTCGGCGCGCATACTGGAAACGGGCAGTGTTGATAAGCGATTGACTGACAATCGTGTCGTGCTGGAAGACGCCGGAAACATCACGGGTTTGTTGCAATGACGTTCGCGAGCCGGCGTTCTGACCAAAATTCTGGTTCTGCGCGTTGACCTGAATGCCTGTGACCAGAGATGGCGACACGCTGACGCGCAGGAACGAGCTGTTCTTTGAATTCCAGTGTTGATCCAGGCGGCCCGACCACAGGCTCGTACCCTCGGATATCGGGTAGTTTCCCCTCAGGGAGTTCATCCGGACGAACGAACCCGGCAATGTCACGAGATTTGCCGGGGCGCAGGCCTTCGATGAATTTAGGAGGCCGCAATCAATTGGGATTGGAAAGCGCGCTCCGGGCGCCACAGGCACGCCTTCCCCGGATGCGACCAACCCGGGGTCCACGCCATTCAAGGCGACGCTCGATGATGACCCGGCCAGTGCAAAAATGTTCGCTGCCAGCTGCTGGCCTTGGGCGGATGAGAGCACTGCTGGGTTGTTCACGAAGGCAGCCTGAGCCGGCGTCAGCAGCAAGGTGACGCCGGGGATTACTGGGGTCGTCGCCGGCACCAGGCCGAAATTATTTGCGCCAATGTTCGTGAACCCTGTTTCTTGCCGGCGCGTGGTTTCGTACGAAAGAAAGTAAAATGTCTTGTCCTTCTTGATTGGTCCGCCGAGCGTGGCACCGGCCTGCACGCGGGTGTACGCCTGTTTCACGGGATTCACCGCCCCGGTCACCGGATCCACTTCGACCGAAAACGCGTTCCGCGCCTGGAACGCTTTATTTCGCAGGAATCCAAAGACGTTGCCGTGTATGTCATTCGAGCCGCCCTTGGTGACGATGTTGACCACGCCGCCCATGGCTCGGCCGTATTCCGCATTGTAGTTGCTGAGAATGATCTGGAATTCCTGCACCGCTTCCTGCGATACGGTGGCCCGAATGCCGTTCACGGAGTTATCCACGGCGTCCGCGCCGTCCACTGACACTTCGTTGGACCTCGCTCGCTGTCCACCGACATTCAGCCCGCTCGTCGGTGCGGCCCCGATAGAAGGGGCGGCGTCGCGATTCGTCTGCGAATTCGTCAGCGTAAAGTTGATGTAATTCCGTCCATTGATCGGCAAGTTGTCGATGCGCCGCTGCTCGATGGTTTGCGAAACTTCGGTCTTGCTTGTCTCAATTGGCGCAGTCTCCGTGGTCACAGTAATGCTTTGCTGTACGCCACGGAGTCCCAGTGTCAGGTCAAGAGTTGCCGACTGGCCCACCGTCACCACAATGGAGGGGTTCTCGTAGACCCCAAAGTTCGCACCGCCATCGACGGTCATCTTGTACTGCCCTGGCGGCAGTCCGACCACCGTGTAGCGGCCGTTGTCGTCGGCGACCGCGGTTCGCACTGCGCCCGTACCCACACTGGTGAGGCTCACCTTGGCCCCTTTCACTCCCAGACCCTGGGGATCCATCACCGTTCCCGACAGGGTTGCCGTATTCACCCCCTGCGCCGCGGTTATTGCGCTGCAGCCCAACGCGAGTACGCACAACACGACCAAAGCAAACACACCCTGACGGCGTTGCATCTGTGTCCTCCTGATTGCTTTCTCTTTCCCGCTACCCCTAGCGCTGGCGGATGTTCCTGCCTACCCCGCTAACTCCGTTGGATACACGGCTTTTACTGCAATACACTGCCGGATTCAACTGAAAACTTAGTAGCCGTAGTCCGGAGGGAAACCCCATGTTGTAGCCTGTCCAGATAGGTCAGCAGGGGCAGACTCCGCCGCCACCGAGAGGTCTTCATAACAGCGGCAGGATGAACCGGATGGAGTTATCTGGCAAGCGACAAGATGCGAAAATCACGTGAGAGGAGACGATGTCGCCTCTTGTCATGCTCGCGGCCCTAGATAACCGGAGCCCTAGCAATGTTTTAACAGCGAGAGTTGCCTCGGCAAGATCAGGCCTGGATCGCGATCGTTCCAAAAGCGAGGGTGCAAATTAAGAGGAGCAGTCGGAGAACTGTCCGAACCTGGATGAGGCTAGATCTGCAGGTGGCGTTGTACGAGTTTGCGCAGCTTGTCGCGGTCTTCTTCTTTCATGTGCACGATCTCGACCCCGCCGCCATCCGGGCCGATATTGCGTACGACCGCCGTGAAATGGATCTTGCGAAGCCCGGCGCGCATTTCCAGCTGGATGGAATCGCCAACGTTGAGCCGTTTGGGCGATTCGAGATACGCGCCGCCGAGGCTGATGGTTTTCACGCGCGCGAGGCCTGCCTGCGGGCCGTCGATGTGAGCGCGCAAAGGGGATTCGAGCGGCACGCGCGCGTAGCGTCTAGGAATCATATAGCCCGCGTTTGTCTGCCCCAATGATTCGAAGGCCGCCCGCGCCTGGGCAAACGACGCGCGATCTTCGATGAGCGCGAGGGCATCTTGCGCCGCCGAACGAAGTCCGGAAGGCTCCGCGTAAGCCAGCCCTTCGCGCTCTTCCACCAGCCGCCTCAGCAACTCTGCAGCTTCTGTGGCGTGCATGCGACCGAGCGCTTCGATCGCCTTTATGCGCACAAAAAGATCGCGCAGGATTTCGTGCTCGCCTGCCGCGATTTCCATCAATTGCGGCACCGCAGTGGCTTCCTGGGCGAGCCCGATCTGATCGATCATCATGGGAACAACCAGCGGATGGGCATCCGCCAGCACTGCGGAAAAAACGAAGGCCGCACTCTGCGCTGAGGCAGAATTTGCGGGCCGCGAGAGTTCGCTGATGGCCAGGTCCTGCAGATTCCACTCCCAGCTCGCGAGGGCCCGTGCCAGGCCGCGCAGCAGCCGCTCTGGATCGGCGGCAGCCAACAGTTTGATCGAGGCGCTCACACGCTGCCGGCGGGCTTCGTACAGCCGGGTTTCGAGAAGATTCAGCACAGGAACCCCGATGGTTCGCAGGAGGCGCGCCATCGCGGGAACGCTTTCCGCGCCGCGCGGTTCCGTCAAAAGCAGGGTCATTCGATCGAGCAACCGCTCAGGGTCGCGCTGCAAGAGCCGCGGAAGCACGGGATCGAGCGGTCGATTTGCCAGCGCTGCGTCGACGAGCAACAGCCAGCGGTCTTGCGCCACCAGGCGCTGGGCCAGCGTTGCTATGTGGCCGTGTTCTTGATCGCGCGGGGCTCTCTCGAGACTCGTCAGAATGGTCTCGAACCCCGCGTAATCGGCGCGATTGACCGCAATCCGCCCAAGGGTTTCGAGAAAAGCCGCGAGCAGGGCTGCCGTCTCCGGAATAGTTTCTTTCTCCAGCGCCTTCATTGTCCCTCGGCTCAGGTCTTCCGGGAGCTGGTTTGGCCACAGCGACTCGATGATGGCCGTCACCTCGTTCAATCCCGCCGCTACGGCGCGCCGGGCCGATGGCTCCTCATGCTCAAGTCTGCGCGCATAGTTCAGAAGTATGTTGCGAGCCTCGCGCCGCGGCGCGTCCGCGCCTGCTTCGGCCAATTGACCAAGCGTCTGCTTCAAGGCCACGACCGGAACGCTCCAAACTTCCGGTCCGCGTAACACCGCCGACTTTTCTCGCGGTGGCAGCTCGATCCAGAATTTCTCGATGAGTTGTTCTCGGTGCGTATCCGTCGCCCAAGTGGTAGCGAGTGTGGACAGATGCTGCGAGGAATGAGGCCCCGAGTATCCTCCCGAGGAAACCAGCACGTCGCCCAGACGATGGAACATTGATTTCACGGCAACCGGCGCAAGCGTCCCCGCGGAAAACTCCGCGCTGAGAAACTCGAATATCAGGCTTTCGGAAAGCCGCAGCAGATAAGGTTGCGGCCGCTCATTCTCACGGGGGGTGTATTGTGAGATTGAGCTGAGCAGCATTCGAACGGTATCTCTGCTCGCGTCTTCCAAGGCGCCGTGAATAGCCCGTGCTGCCTCTTCCGGCGATAGCCCGCGAGCGCTCTCCAGGGGCGGCGTCAGCCGTGCGAGCAGGCGCAGCGCAGCCACCAGATCGTCGATCCCTGGGGTGCGAATGGGTGACTCACTGCTCTCGCGCGGCGAGCTTCCACCGTAGGCTACCAGCGCGCCGATCAAGCTGGCGAGCACTGTATCAACCCTGCGTTCCGTTTGGGCGTTCACGGAAATGCCTTCCACGCCTTTCTCCAAGAGCTTCGCCGTCCACCACGCGTGCCCAGCACGCTTTGACGGCCCTTCCGATCTTAGCAATGAAGCTTTAATGAGTTGCGCGAGCGTGTCCAGTTCGCCTACATGAAACTTGCGCGCGAAGGCGAGCGTTTGGATCCCCGCACCCTGAAGTTCCTGCGCGAGCGTTTGCATCTCGCCCCGAGCATCAGGCAGATGAGCGTCGCTAAGCTTGGGTACTACGAAACCGCCCCTTTCCGCGTTGATTTCCAGGCCATTCAGGGCCGAGGCCATACTTCGCAATGATTCGTAGGCGGCATCCAGACTCTCCAGCCGCCGTGGATGGTTCCTGTCGTATAGGCGTTCGGAACGAAGGAGTAGATGGAACGCGCGAAGCGCGCGATGCACCCCCGCGGCCTTGGCATCGACACTGGGAGCAGGTTCTTGGTGCGCTACACCGGACACCTTACTTGCACTTTTACGCGGGGCCCTTTGAGCAGGCTTCCCCCGCTCGCGGCCGCCGCTCGCCTCTTCCACAGGTAATGTGGCCCGAAGTACCAAAGCACTCTCCCCTTATTTCACTGCGGCTCTGTCTGACTCCGTTGATGAACGGTAAGAAGGTCGGCCCCTGCCCTAGACAAAAACTCCCCATGCGGGCAGGGTACCTGCAACTATAAAGAAAGCACGCTTCCGGCCCCTATAATTCCTACGTAAGTCTTTTATTTTCAATACGAGCGAATGATGGCCGCACAACCCCCGCGATTGCTGTGTTACAAAAGGTTACGATTTGGGCGGGAGGCTTCTGCCATTGCAACGCGGCCGGCGGGGCCTCAGTTTTCCGCGCGTGCGGCTGTCAAAGCAGCTGACTACCCCGAGGCTTACTTCGATCTCAAAGATTCCTGCACTGTAACGGTTCCACCCTCACTGACCTGGACGGTCCTTTTGGCTTGTTGATAACCACTGAGCTTAAGGATCACCGTGTGCATCCCCGAGGGGACCTGCACCCGGGCAGGTGTGAATTGCCCCGTTGATGCGCCATCCACAAAAATCTCCGCACCCGGGGGGTTCGTCTCGACTTGAGCCCACGCAACGCGGCCCGTCACCGGCTTCTCCTTGAGCTCTACGTCGAGTTGCGTCTGGATATTGTCCTTTACCTGGACGCTCCCCGCATACGCCTCATAACCCGGAATGCGGAGCACAAGATTGTATTGTCCGGGAGCGAGCGGCAACGTTACCGGCGTTTGGCCCGACTGTTTTGCACCATTGATGAACACATCAGCACCGCGGGGGCGGCTGTTCACAAACAATCCCTTGGCCAGTGATTCGAGCGAGATCTTTTGATCTGAGACGTCATCTGACTTTACCTGCAATGCGGTTTGCACTGGTTGGTAGCCGTCTTTCTTGACCTCCAGGCTGTACTGCGCAGGATTCAAGTCATTGAAGCTGCATGGGGTTTGGCACTGGCTCACAGTGCGCCCGGCTGGGCCGTGCAGTACGGCGGTGGCGCCGATCACGTCCGTGACGACGTGGATGGCTCCTTGTCCGGCGGGTGGGACCGGGTGGCCGCCTTCTCCACCGTTCCCTTTGCCTCCATCCGCCGCATCGTCGTACTCGATGTGATCCACGACTCTCACATTAGCCGGGGCGTCACGCAAGAATTTCAGGAGCCCGCCATGCTCCGCAGGGCGCAGCTTTCCAGCGAGCACCAGCGTGTTTCCCACACCCTGGATCTTGGCCCGCCCGGTCAGCCCCTTCTCCGCAATGGCTTCCTCGATGCGTCCTTTGTACTCGGCTGCCTGGGAGCTCAAACCGGCATCGGATTTCTTGGCGGCAGATCTCAACGCCGCGTTCTCTGCAGGTTTTGTTCTCGTCGGCCTCGGCTCTGGGTTTGCGGCGGCTTCGTTCGCCGGCTCTGCGTCGCCGTTTTCTTCTGAAGTTGCCGTGAGATTGTTTTCCTTGGCTGCCAAGGTCGTAGAAGGGGTTTCGGCGGCAGCGGGTTTCTGCGCGGCGTGTATCTGACGCGCATCCTCGAAGACAGGCCGCAGTTTCTGAACGCCGTACGCAATGACACCGATCAAAAGCAACGCGACGAATATCGTCCCGAGCACGCTTTTTTTCTTCGGCTCCTCGTAACGGATTACCGTTCCAGTGCGCCGCACCACGGGAGTCTGCGACGGGCTCGATGCCCGATGGGACAACGAACGCGCCGTCTCCGCTGTCATGGGATCTTCGCCGCGAGCGTTCCGGCCGGCGGCGCCGCCTGCGCCGCCCATCGCCCCCAGTGGCAACGTCGCGTTCGGCGCTCCGCGTCCAGCTAGGACGAGTGTCTTATCTGGGTTGCCCCCAGCAGCGGCGGCGCGGTAATTTCGCAGATCCTCGAGCATTTCGCGGCAACTCTGGTAGCGCGCCTCCGGCTCTTTCTCGAGGGCTTTCATCACCACTGCGCTGATCCCAGGGTGAATCGAAGCGTCGATATTGTGGGGAGGTACCGGATCCTCGTTCACGATTTTGTAGATCACCGTCGTGATGTTCTGTCCCGGGAAGGGCTTCTCACCTGCAACCATCTCGTACAACAACACGCCCAGCGAAAAAATATCGCTGCGGCCGTCCACCGCCCGGCCCTTCACTTGTTCCGGAGACATATAGCTCGGCGTGCCCATGACATGCGCAGTCTGCTGCATCGTGCCGAACTGCAGAATTTTCGCCGTGCCGAAGTCTGTTACCTTTACTGTATCGTCGGCCGCCAGCATGATATTGGCCGGCTTTATGTCGCGGTGCACTACATTGCGTTCATGTGCAAACTGCAGCGCGCTGCACGTCTGTTCCATGATTCGCAGGATGCGCGGCAGCGGAAACGCCTGCGCTCCGTCCAGATGCGCCTGCAAGCTCTTGCCTTCGACCAGCTCCATCGTTATGTAGTACAGGCCGTCTTCTTCGCCTGCGTCAAACACCACCACGATATTCGGATGGGTCAGAAGACCTGCCGCGCGTGCCTCAGTTTGAAAACGGGTCAACAGCTCCGGCCGGGACAATCCCGTCCCTTCCTCGCTCAGTCGTATCGTCTTCACCGCGACGGTCCGGCCAATCACCGGGTCCGTCGCCTTATAGACCACACCCATGGCCCCGCGGCCCAGTTCGCCGATAATTTCGTACCGCCCCGCTTTCGTTACCGTCGTCATCGCTCCAACAATCTTTCTATTCAGCCCGCTCTCCGCACCTGCGCGCAGGTTGAAAACTCTCCGCGCTATCGGCTCCCTACACCCTCTTCCTCTTTTTTGCGCGCATCCGGAACCTATATCGAGAGGCGAAGACACACCGGCTCACACACGGGGGCCCTATTGTTCACAGTACGCATCAAATTTTCCGTTGGTCAACGCTACGGGGGTACCAGTGTTTCGCACTCGACACGTGGCGAAACGGCGGAGTTCCCCCAGCGGTTCCTGGCCGCCCCAAATGGGCGATTTTAAGGCCGCCGCATGGACTCGCCCGGGGACATCGAGCGTTCCGGCATGGGCACGTTCGTTTCGCGAACGGGGCGATCCATTTCTCCTGGGCGCGCTGGCGCCTCGAGCCCGTCAGTCAACAGATAGCCTTGCAAAGCGATTCCGTTCGTCCATACGCCTTCGAGCGCGGCAATGTACTCCACTTGCAGCTCATAGAGCTTCCGTTGTGCTTCCCACACGCGGGGAGGCGACGCCAGCATCAGGCCGTACTTTTCAACCAGCAAACTGTACGCCTTCTTCGCGCGAGGCAGGATTTCGTCGCGGTACTCGGCGGCCATCAATCGCGCGTTCGCGTACTGATCGACCGCCGATGCCGCCCGTTCCCGCAGGGTCAGCGCGATTCGTTTTTTCTCGTGTTCCGCGCGATCGATCTCGGCGCGCGCCGCGGCAACATTTCCTTGGTTGCGATTGAACAGCGGTATCTGCACCGCCACTTCCGCTATTCCTTCCCAGCCCTTCGCAGCATCAACGCCGCTTCGGCGCGCGAAGCCGCCGCATCCGCAATCTGCACTGCGGGACTCCCTTTCGCAATCGCTTCCACCGCCTCCTCTTCATTCAACTCCGGCCATCCCTTCTCCAGGTCGCCCGCTACGGTCGCGAGCGGAATCTCCGGCCGCCCGATCACTGCTGCCAGCGAACGCCATTCTTCCCGCAGCGTGTTTTCCAGCATTCGCGCCGCCATGCGCATCCGCTGCGCTTCCACTTCTGCTTCGAGCACTTCGGATTCGTCCGCCTGACCGGTATTCCTCAGCCGGCCCTGCGTCTCTGCCGCCTCCTGGCGGGTTCGCTGCTCCTGCGTCTCAATCTCCGCGAGCTTTGCATCTTGCGCATAAACATTGCGGCTCAAGCCCAGTTTTCCGCCGGTCACAATCGTTTGCTGTACGAAAAAGCCCTGCTTGCCCCCGCCCACGGAGCCGCCGCGAATTTCATCCCCCGTGTAGCCCACGGTGGGATTCGGATAGAGGCCTGCCTGCTGCTGGCGCGCTTTTGCAGCGCGAATCTCCGCCTCCGCCTGTCGCAGCGTCGGATTCGAATCGCGCGCCATTTTTTCCGCATCTTCCAGCGTGATCAGCGGCCCCTGCGCGCGCTCCTGCGCCCGCCCCAGACGCGGGTATTCCGCCTTTACCACCGGGATATCCCCGTGGTGATGCCGCTCGGGCTCTTGTGAACTCATCCCTGGCATCGGTTTGCTTGCTTGCCCCGCAGGTTTGTCCTGCGCTCCCGCCGCGCCCGCAAGCGTCAGCGCTCCTCCCAGAAACCCTGCCACGATGTTCCATGCGAATTTCATTGCGATTTCTCCGTGTGCTCTGCGTTCTCAGCGAGCTCTGCGTTAATTCCTTTTCTTCCGCCCAGCCTCACGACTCATGCACATGCTTACTCTTTTCAGGCCCTGCCCCCGTATTGATCCGTTCCATCATCTCTTCGTACTCTTTTTCCGGCAGAACCCGAACCAGCGTCATCATCCCCATCATTCCCGCGCTCCAATTCGGCGGCAGCCCGTGGGTCTCCGGCTTCGCCACCGCGTCGTCCATCCCCATTTCCATAAAAGCGTCCTGCGGAAATCCCGGCACGCTGTTCGCGTTCGCCGCAATCGGCGAATGATGGATGTGTTCGAACGGCACGCTATTCGCCAGCGTTTGCATCTGGCTGAGCGCTTTTTCGTCGGTCTGGTCCGCGGTCTCGATCATGCGGTCGCGCAACAGATCCATCATGCTGTTCATCATGTGGTGTGGAAGGTGGCAGTGCACCATCCACGCGCCGGGATATTTCGCTTCGAATTCCACCACGCGCGCCTGCGCCACCCCGACCAGCACCGTGTTCATCGGATACCACGTCGATTCCGGCGCGCGCCCGCCTTCCGTGCCAGTAACGACAAATTGATTGCCATGGAGGTGTATCGGATGATGATCCATTCCAATGTTGACGATGCGCAGCCGCACTCGGCTCCCCAGCCGCGCGATCATCGGCGTGATTGCCGGCGCGGACACTCCGTTAAACGTCAGCCAGTTGTATTCCATCGCCGCCGTGTTGGGCACGGTGTTGTTCGGCAGGACCGCCCACTCTTGCAAGATGATTCCGAAATCGTGGTCCGCCCGTGGACGGTACGTTTTTTCCGGATGCGCGATGAAGAAGCCGATCTGGCCGATCATTTCCTGCATCGCGCTGTGCGCGTGATAGAAAAATGTCCCTTCCTGGTGCACCGTGAACTCGTAAATGTATTTTTCCCCCGGCGCCACCGGCTTTTGGCTGATCCACGGCACGCCGTCCTGCTCGATGGGCACCTCCACGCCGTGCCAGTGTAAGGAAGTCGACTCCGGCAGCTTGTTCTCGAAGACGACGCGCACGCGGTCGCCCTGCTGCACTTGAATCGTCGGCCCGGGGCAGCTTCCGTTGTAGCCCCACACGTCGATCGTCTTGAACGGCGCGATCTTTCTCTTCACTGGTTCTGCCACGATCTTGAAGACTTTCACGCCGCTGTCCATTTCGTGCGGGAGATCCGCGATATCCGGCGTCATCATCGGCGCGAACGCCTCCCGTTCTCCGGCACCCTTCGGCGCGCGCTTTGAGTGCTCGCCGTAAGGACTGTGATGCCGTCCATGTTCATTCTCCCGCGCCGTCTGTGCGCTCGCTCCCACCGCCTCGCGGCTGTCCCGGTCTTCCGCGGCCAAACTCTTGCTGAGCCCGAAAATTCCCGCGCCCAGCGCCGCCGCCTCCTGAATAAATTTCCTTCTCGTTCCGCTCATCGTCTTCTCCTTCTAGCCCGCAGACTCTTCCTGGCCGTTGACTGACTCTTGTACTTCGGCGAATGATTCTTTGATTCGCTGGCCTGATTCTTGAGTTCGCTGAATGTCCGGTGAATGAAAGCTCCCCTCTATGTCATCCAGAAAAAACACCCGCTATTGTCATCCCGAGCGAAGCGAGGGATCTGCTTTTCTCCAAACGCAAATTCGTCCGGCTGGACCTGCCAATGCTCAGGAACCGGCTTGATTTTGGGAAGAACTTCAGATGCGAAGGATCGCTGTCAGGAGAAGGGAACTCGACGCCCGCGAGGAGAGAGGGCCCGGGCGCCATCGTAATTCGGGCATTCGCAAGAAAGCCTGCGCGTTTTCAGCATGGGTGCCAAGCGCCGGGAAAGGGCCATGACCCTGCGCTTCCGAAGAGAACGCCAGCCTTACTTCAGTATTCGAGATGATCGCAGGAAGCTCTCGGCTGCCGCAAGCTCTCGCCGCAGACAGGCGATCCGCGGATCCGCCGTCAGCTTTCACCATGTTCTCGTGGCACGGGTCCGAAGGAGCCACCGCTGCCGAGCAAGTCTTTGCCGCGCAGAGCGGCGCGCACAGTGGCGCAGTCAACATCGCCACTAGGGTCATCATGGCGACAACTATGCTCCGCGGCCCACGTCCCCGAGTTGGATTGCGCTCGCTCATCCTTCTTCATTTACGCTACGCCGCTCTCTTCCACCCGTCAACCCGCAGGTCGCTGCCTGTGCCTTTTGCCAAGCTCCTACACTCTTTTTATCGGCCTAATACTGGTGCCGGTGCGAATCCCCCTTCAAATCCACTTTCCCGGAAAACGAGCGGTACACAAACGTAAAGTAACTCGCCGCGAGGATTATTCCGATGGTCCACCAGATCGCGCCCACCTTCAGTCCATAGTCTCCCGCCTTGGCGCCGTTCACTGTCAGCGAATAAACTGGATTCCGCGCCGGCAGCACCATCGGGTAAACGCCGAACACCACGCTCGTCAGCATCCCCGCCAAGTACCCGCACGACGCGAAGAACGCTTTTCGTTCATTCTTCATTCTCAATTCGAATTGCGCGCCTGCAATCCCGGCCACCGCCAGGAGCGGAAAAATGTAACCCCAGGGCCAGGTAGCAAAATTCTCCTTGATCTGGGGTTGCACACGAAAAGACACCGCCGTCACGATTGCCGTGTGCGCCACCACGCCCCACCACGTTCGCCCGGAAAGCTTGCCCGCGCGTTCGCTCACCTTGCCCCGCGTCTTCATCTGCACCCACAGGCCGCCGTGCATCACTAGCGCCAGCAGCGCCAGCACCCCGACCAGGATCGTGTACCAATCGAGGATGCCGGTCTCTTCACCCAGCCGGAAATTGGTCCACAGCGGCTCGAAGAAATATCCGCTCGCGTCCAGTGGAACGCCGCGCAC
>WNFF01006859.1_pt1 | contig 12492 bp, 13 predicted proteins | sample 5400441 | NCBI WGS metagenome assembly WNFF01 (sample SAMN13153345, study PRJNA577476) | soil metagenome | isolation source: 120 cm saprolite under Douglas fir tree site 2 hole 3 replicate 1 | place: USA:California | collected 2015-04-18
TCGACGGATCGGGCGCCACCGCCGAGATCGAGCCGTTCAAGACCGCGATCACCTCGAAGTTCACCCGCGCCTGGCCCTATGTGCTCTATGCGGGCGCGTTGCTGGCAATCGGGCTGTTCTCCGAGCGCGCCTATTGCCGCTTCCTGTGTCCGCTCGGCGGCGTGCTGGCGGCCCTCGACCGGCTGCACCTGATCGACCTCCTCAAGCGGCGTCCCGAATGCGGCAATCCGTGCCATCTGTGCGAGCGCTCGTGCCCGGTGCGGGCGATCGAGCCGAGCGGCAAGATCGTCATGGCGGAATGCTTTCAGTGCCTGGATTGTCAGGTCGAGTACTACGACGACAAGCGCTGTCCGCCACTGGTGCAGGCCGCCAAGCGGCGCCAGGAGGCGAGGTCAGATTTGCCCGCTCCGGTTGCCGCGATGGTGAAGAATGCGTGACCGATTGACATAGCCGATCGTTGCCGTTGTTGAGTTGCCGTGTTAGGCGAACCTTAAGTCATCGATGGCGTTCGATAGACAAGGGTTCGACTCACGGCGGCTTTCATACCGTCGGCGCCCGTCGACGTCGTTGCGGAGATAACCATGCACCGTACCCTTGCCGTCGCCCCATCCATTCTGGCCGCCGATTTCGCCAGGCTCGGCGACGAAGCGCGCGCAGTCGACAAGGCCGGCGCCGACTGGATCCATGTCGACGTCATGGACGGGCATTTCGTGCCGAACATCACCATCGGGCCCGACATGGTCAAGGCGCTGAGGCCGCATACCGCAAAGCCGCTCGACGTGCATCTCATGATCGCGCCGTGCGATCCTTATCTCGAAGCCTTCGCCAAGGCGGGCGCCGACCACATCACGGTGCATGTGGAGGCCGGGCCCCACATACATCGCTCGCTGCAGGCGATCCGGGCCTTGGGCAAGAAGGCGGGCGTGTCGCTCAATCCCGGCACCCCCGCAACGAGCATCGAATACGTGATCGACCTCGTCGATCTCATCCTGGTCATGTCGGTCAATCCGGGGTTTGGCGGCCAGAGCTTCATCCCGGCGGCAATTGAGAAGATTTCCCGTCTGCGAGCGATGGCGGGCGGAAGGCCGCTCGACATCGAGGTCGATGGCGGAATAACGCCCGAAACCGCGCCCGCGGTGGCGCAGGCCGGCGCCAATGTGCTGGTCGCAGGCTCCGCCGTTTTCAAAGGCGGCCCGACCGCCTACCGGGCGAATATCGCGGCGATACGCCAGGCAGCGGCGCTGGCGAGAGGGGAGGCGGCGTAGGGGGCGCCCCTCCAGCGTCATGCCCGCGCTTGTCGCGGGCATCCACGTCTTTCTTTCTTGTTGCGCTTGAGCAAGCAAGACGTAGATGGCCGGGACAAGCCCGGCCATGACTCGAGTGAAATGCTCAATAATGACTGGCACGCGCCCGGGTTGCCGAACGCAAGCTCATTCCGTGAACCCCGCAATCCGCTCGCTCTCATCCCACAGGCGCCGCGCTGCCAGATCATCGCGGGCTGCGGGGCTCGGCTCGGCTTGTTGGCCTGTAGGTACGAAATACCCGCCGGTGATGGCGGCCACATCGGGCGAGCTGGCAAGATGTACGATGGTCTGTGCTCCGGGTTCCGGCCGGCCTGCAAATAGCATGACGAAGTGGACCACGGATCCAAAAATCCCGCCGCTGCGCTGGCCGAGGCCGGTCGCCACGAACCCTGGATGAAGGCAGTTTGCCGTCACGCCGGTGCCGGCGAGGCGGCGTGCAAGTTCGCGGGTGAACAGGATGTTGGCGAGCTTGGAACGGCCATAGGCCGTCATGGTGCTGTATTTCCTGGTGAGCTGCAGATCGTCGAAATCGAGCGAGCGGCCCACATGGGCCCGCGAGGCCGTGCTGACGACGCGGGCCGGGGCGGAGGCGACCAGACGTTCGCGCAATTCATGGGTCAGCACGAAGTACGCCATATGATTGGTGGCGAACGTGCATTCGAGGCCGTCCGGCGTCATCTGCCGGGTCGGGAATACGTTACCGGCATTATTGATAAGCACGTCGACGCGCGGCTCGGCGGTGGTGATCTCCCGGCCAACCCGCTTCATCTCGGCAAGGATCGACAGGTCGGCGATATGGGCGCTATGGGCAACGTTGGGACCTGCCTTCCGGAGTGCTGCGAGGGTGGCGTCCGCACGCCCGCGGTCGCGCGCCACCAGGACGATGCGTGCCCCAAGAGCGGCCAGCTGGGTGGCGGCAATCTGTCCGATACCGGACGTGGCGCCGGTGATGACGACGACCTTGCCGTGAATGGGAGCCTCCTTGGGTCGAGGGGCAGGGATGCAGCCATCTTCTACACCAATGGTTTGGCCTGCAGGCTCGACCAATTGCTACGAATCCGGCGGTCTGGTAGGAGCCCCATACATTAGCGATCCGGAGTGTGAAAGTCAGAACCGCGCTCCGGTTATGTTGAACCACTTCTCCGGAGTCATGGCCGGGCTTGTCCCGGCCATCCCCGTCTGCCCCTCCCTACCCTCCCCCGCGCGCGGGGGAGGGTAGGGAGGGGGGCGGCAAGAGAGACGTGGATGCCCGCGACAAGCGCGGGCATGATGGTGGAAAGATGAGGCTACCATGATCCCCCGTTATACCCGCCCCGAGATGGCCGCGATCTGGGAACCGCAGACGCGCTTTCGTATTTGGTTCGAGATCGAGGCCCACGCGACCGATGCGCTTGCGGAACTCGGCGTCGTGCCGAAGGAGGCCGCCAAGGCGATCTGGGCCAAGGGCAAGGCCGCCACATTCGATATCGCCCGCATCGACGAGACCGAGCGTGAGGTCAAGCATGACGTCATTGCGTTCCTCACCCACCTCGCCGAAATCGTCGGCCCAGAGGCGCTCTTCGTTCATCAAGGCATGACGTCGTCCGATGTCCTCGATACGTGCTTCAACGTGCAGCTGGTGCGCGCTGCCGATCTACTCATCGCCGATATCGACAAGGTGCTGGCCGCGCTCAAGCGGCGCGCCCTCGAATACAAGATGACGCCGGTGGTCGGCCGCTCCCACGGCATTCACGCCGAACCGACCACCTTCGGGCTCAAGCTTGCTTATGCGTACGCGGAATTTGCGCGCGGCCGCGAGCGCCTGCTGGCGGCGCGCCGCGAGGTCGCGACCTGCGCGATTTCCGGCGCGGTCGGCACCTTCGCGCAGATCGCGCCTGCCGTCGAAGCCCACGTGGCGAAAGCCATGGGGCTTGCGGTCGAGCCGATCTCAACCCAGGTGATCCCGCGCGACCGCCACGCCATGTATTTCGCGACGCTCGCCGTCATCGCTGCCTCGATGGAGCGGCTTGCGACCGAAATTCGCCACCTGCAGCGCACCGAAGTGCTGGAAGCGGAGGAGTATTTCTCGCCGGGCCAGAAGGGCTCCTCGGCGATGCCGCACAAGCGCAACCCCGTGCTGTCGGAAAACCTGACCGGCCTCGCCCGCATGGTGCGGGCCTACGTGACGCCGGCGCTGGAGAACGTCGTGCTGTCGCAAGGGCTTGCCGCGCGAGGACGCCTACCGCCTGGTCCAGCGCAACGCCATGAAGGTGTGGGAGGAGGGCGGAGATTTCCAGAGCCTGCTGGCGGTCGATCCGGACGTGCGGAAATATCTGTCGGAAGCCGAGATCGCGGCGAATTTCGACCTCGGATATCACCTCAAGGAGGTCGATACGATCTTTGCGCGGGTGTTCGGGACCCCCTAGGTTTTTTGCGTAGTAGGATTAAATCGTGTTCCATGCTAGCGTTTCTTAAAGGAGCATTCACGCATGCGAAACACCCAGTCCCTGAGCATCACCTTGCCGCATGACATGGCGCAAATGGTCAAGGACAAGGTTGCCTCGGGCACCTATGCGAGTGAAAGCGAGGTCATTCGCGATGGATTACGCGCCCTGCAGGCCCGTGATGCCGCGATCGAACGCTGGCTTCATGAATCCGTTGTGCCTGTGTTTGATCGCGTGATGAGCGGAGAAGAGAAGCTACTTGATACCGCCGAGGTGTTCTCCGGAATGGAATCGCGTTATCGGACCCGAAAATCGAAAAAAGCGGCCCGATAGTCCTTGGCGCGCGTCGTCTTTGCCGAAAGCGCTAGAGCCGATCTCGATGACATTTTCGCTTGGATTGCTGATCATGCGGGTTTGGAAGTCGCGCTCGCCTACACAAGCAGAATCGAACATTTCTGTCGCAAGATGACCCCATTCCCGCAACGGGGCACGGCGCGTAACGACTTAAGGCCGGGTTTACGAACAGTGGGTTTTGAGCGGCGCGTAACAATCGCTTTCACTGTGAAGGGCGAAGACGTCATCATCCTGCGAATCCTTTACGCTGGCCGCAGTCTCGATCTTGCCTTCGACGAATCCTTCTGACGGCAGCGCATGAACGAGAAGCCCGCCATCCTGGTCTTCGATTCCGGTCTCGGCGGCCTCACGGTTTTTCGCGAGATCGCGAAGGCGCGACCGGATGCGGCGTATGTTTATGTTGCCGATGACGCCTTCTTTCCCTATGGGCGGCACAGCGAAGCCAAACTGGTGGCGCGGGTGGTGCCGTTGATGCAGGAACTGATCGCAACCCACGCGCCCGATCTTGTGGTGATCGCCTGCAACACCGCCTCTACCCTGGTGCTCCCGCATCTGCGGGCGCGCCTTGCCGTGCCCTTCGTCGGCACGGTGCCGGCCGTCAAGCCGGCCTGCATGGCGTCGCAATCGCGGCTGGTGTCGGTGCTTGGCACCGAGGCGACAGTGCAGCGCGAATACACCCGTGCGCTGATCCGGGATTTCGGCCAGGGCTGCAACGTTACGCTGGTGGGCGCAGCGCGCCTGGCGGGGCTCGCCGAAGCAGAACTGCGCGGTGATGCAATCGACGACGATGCCGTCGCGCGGGAGATTGCGCCTTGTTTCGTCGCAAGCGACGGCCGGCGTACCGACACCATTGTGCTCGCCTGCACCCACTATCCGCTACTGCTGGACCGGTTGGTTCTGCTGGCACCGTGGCCGGTCGATTGGGTCGACCCGGCGCCGGCGATCGCGCGGCGGGTGATGGACGTCGTCGGGCCGGCGGCGGCCAACGCCGTGAGCGGCACGGCGCGCGCCGTCTTCACCTCCGGGCTTGAGCCGCCGCCGGCGCTCGCGGCGGCCCTGGCTCGGTTCGGCATTGGCCGGGCGACCGTGTTCGCGCGGTAGACCTTACGGGCGTCTCGCGTAGTGCCTACCGGCGCTGCTGCGGTGGGCATGGCGCGGGAGGCTTTCACCGCCAAAGAACGCCTCGCCTCGCGCCTTTGCCCACTTACGGGTCGCTGACGTCAAGCAGTTCGGCGGCTCACTTCGACCCCTTCTTCGCCGCTTCCTCTGCGGCCTTCTCTGCGGCGCGCGCGCCGGCGAGGATGCTGGCCATGGCGTAATTCCCCTCGTGACACGCGTATTCGTAGATGGGATCCTCACTCTTGAGCATCGGCACCACTGCCGTCCACGGTCTCGTCCACGTCGTCGGATCTTCGACCGTGAATTCGTAGAGGAGCGTGTTGGCGTCGGTGCGCGTGAAGCGCTCGATGAGGTGCGTGTTCGCACCGGAGTTTGGCAGGCTGGTCTCGCGTTTGAAATTGATCGTGTCGACAACCAGCGTGTTTCCGTCCCAGTGGCCGCGCGAGTCGCCCTTCCATTGACGAATGTGCCCGTGGGGACGCCCGTCCAGGGGGATGATGCGCGCGTCGTGGACCATTTCGTTGAGAATCACCACATATTGCGGATTCTGGAACAGCTGAAAATCATTGTTGTAGGCGGCGGGATGCATTGGCGGTCCAGCGTTCAGCCCGACAATGCAACGCTCCTGTAGCGGCCGGTCTTCCCACGAATCGGCGTGGGGACGCCCCAGCTGAGTCTCGCGCTGCTCCGCCGCGCGGAGATCCGCTCGCTTCTTCCCATCCGGCGTCATCGCAGGAAGTCGCCCATTGGGCGGGTCCACGATCAGCGACGTGCGCTTGGTCCCCACGACCTTGTTGCCCCGGTCGTACCAAAACTCGTTGTAAGGGACGACGCCGCCTGGCGGGTACATCAAACCACCCACCTCCGGATCGATCTGATCACGATCCTGGCGTCGATTTTCGTCCTTCTCGAAGGCCGCCGCTTCCTCGTCGGTGAAAAACTCCTTCGTTCCGAGCGCGACTGGTCGCTCCATCGGGGTGATGGTCCGGAAGTCCCACACACCCTGCAAGTCCGGCTGGCCGTCGGCCGTACGCGGCACAGTCCACGTCTCGGCTGCTACGGGCGCCGGCGCCAGCAGCGCAAACGCAATCACGACCGGTAGACCAGCGATTGAAGTGAGAAGTCGATGGCTCATATGAAACCTCCCTTTCACTTGCTTGGTTGCTTGCGAAGATGCCCATACATGAGCTCTTCCACGAACTCCACGCACTTGAACTCCATCAGCTGGGCGTTCTTGTCCAACCGACGATAGAGGGGCATGCTCATTTTCCACGGCCGCGAAAACACCTTCGGGTCCTCAATGGTGACGTCGTAGGTGAGCGCGCCAGCGCTCAAGGGTGTGTAGCGTTCGACCACATGCAAGGCGTCGCTATGGAAATTCCCGGCTCTGTCAAACCAGGTCTCGTCGTTCAAACGCGTCACATCGACGACCAGAGTGTCGCCCTCCCAGTGCCCGACCGAGTGCCCCATCCAGCTGTCGACAGGATTCGGGGGGGCCTTATCCATGTAGATCGTGCGGGCGGCGCCCGCAAACTCATAGGCCATCAGGATGAACTGCGGAGTTTGAACAATCTGAAACGGATAGGGCATATACGTGGCCCGCGGCACGCCCGGCAAATAGCACTTGATTTCCGGGTCAGCGGTCAAACGGCTTGCAAAGTTCTCTTTCTTTTTCGCCGCCGCTGCCGGCAAGTACGGGATCTCATCGCCCTCCACCACGCCGAGCCCAGCGGGAACTGCGCCGGCCGCACCAAGCGCGACCACCACTCCGGGTCGCGCCGCGTGTTCCTGGAGGTCCCAGTTTGCCGTGTTGAGCGCCTGCCAGATACCGTTCAAATCCGCTTTGCCGTCCGCCGCGCGTGACGCCTTATAGGCCTCGGCCCCGCTCGCGGCCGGTATCGGGCTAAGCTGGAGCGCTGTCATCAAAACGGCTGCAGCACCCGCAAACCTTGCCCCTCTCAACCAATTTCCCATCTGCGCCTCCTCTCCACCACCCTGCATGTCCCTGCAGGTGCAGCCGCCAGTTCTAGGCCAGGTTAGCTTGTCAGCACACTTTCGCGAGTCAATCGCTTTCTTTGTGAGTGACTTGGGAAATCACTCAAATCGAATCATCTCTCCACCGTCATGCCCGTCCCCGGACTTGATCCGGGGATTGTCGCGGGCATCCACATCTTTCTTGCCGCGCGCCATCAAGCAAAACGTGGATGGACGGGACGAGCCAGGCAATGACTCCGAGGAAATGGTTCGGCATGACCGAAACGCGCGGCTAATTGCGGGTAGAGGCTTGCTTGGCCTGCGGATACCAGAATGTCTGATGGCAGCTCTCGCAGACATCCTCCATTCGCCCGCCAATGTCCTCCAGCAAAGGGACGTTTTTGGCCTCGCTAGCCTGCAGCGCTTCTAAGCCGAGAGCTCGCAATGCCTTAGCAAATGCATCAAAACTCTTTCGTCTCTTCTTTATAAGCGCGGTTATCTCGGCAGGCTCTAACTCCACCCCCGGAACCTCCGATTTGGTTCCGGCAGGAGCCGCTTCTCGACCCGGCATCATCAGCAGGTTGGCCCCCTCGATTATTCGCACAGCGGCGCGACGCACATCGAGCCACTCCTCTTGCGTTTTGGGAGACAAATCCTGAGTACCTTGTTTATCGATAACGGTTCCTGCGGCGCCCCAAAGCGTGTCCGCAGACGGATCGATCATGGATTCCATGACATCTTTGATGGAGGAGTAGATTTGACGATCCCCGGCAGCTTTGCTGGAGCCGGCACGACATCGCGCCACGTAAGCCCTTTCGGTCACACCATTGGCCCGATTTGCGGTTTTGTCAGCTTGCCACTCCTCTGCACAAGCCTTTGCGGTTTTTTGTTGAGCAATGGCGAGCGAGGCTGCGGATAACGCGATTACTCCCAAGGCCGCCACGCAGAGGGCCGCCGCAATCTGCCTTCTCATCTGCCATCTCCTTGAAATGAACCGGGCTGGTCATGGTAGCGCTTGCGAGCCTGTTCGAAAACGGCTGCGGGCGGCTCCGCAAATTGCCGTGAAGGGATCAATCGCGAAAGCTCGCGCCGTCGCCGCGCGATCGAGCCGCCGCGGTTAATTCCGCAACGATGTCCTCCTTCATTGCGGCCTCGATCGCGAGCATGATTCGATGTGAGGTCAGTCCGTCCACGATGCGATGATCCATCAGCAACTGGACCAGCATGTCGCCGCCGGGATTGAGGAGTCCATAGATGAGGCTGAACGAGATGGGCGTCGTCGACTGCATCACCTGCGCGCGGCGCACCGGAAACGAATGGACCGAGTATGTCCCGAAGTACTCGGATCGCAGCCGCCCGGACCACTGCAGTGCGAAGCTCCACACCGGGCGCCTGACGATCGACGGCAGGCGGGAAAAACGGATGAGGCGTCGATACCCGCCCACGCTCTCGACCGGCCGTCGCTTCAGGCCCCGGAGAATAGCGTCGATTTCCGCCAGGCTGAGCAATTCCGGGCGCTTGATCTGGTCGAAAAACACCGCAGGCCTGCCGTTCCAGTCGCGCTCCACCACCATCGTGGCGACCGCATACGGATGCAGGTACAGGCGCGGCCATGGAAACGGCAGGTAGGCGGTTCGCAATTCCGGCCATTTCCGGCAGGCCAGAGCGACCGCCTTCACCCAGATCGCACCCCACCCGATCGGCGGGTGCCTCAATTTACGGGCAACGGCGACAGGCGAAACGTTGATGGTCCAGTTTCCCGCGACCACATGGGACTTCTTGCCGAAATGAACAACGTCGCTCATCCACCGGCGGTGGAGCGGAACGGGCGACCAGGGGGACTCCGGGCTCAACGCGCGACCAGACTGTCGGAGAATGGAACGACGATGCCGGGGGCGTCCTGCCGGGTGTGCTCCGTCGCGCAGTTCAACGGCCTGGGCATGGCTCCGGTCACCGGAATTGAGCAATGCCTCACCTTACCGTCAAAAACCATCGGCACAAACTATGGCAAGCCGGCCCAGAGCAGGGCGCCAAACCGCAAATGTTCGAAACGGCTGGCTGACGGGAGGTCCGCAACATTCTTAGTCCGGCGCGCGGTCAGTCATCGCGCATTGCATCAGGAATTCAACTGTTGGTGATCGGACGGATTGGACAGCGATTTGACACCCGATCCCGCATCCCCTAGAACCGGCGCGCTACGCGGGCCTCGTGGCCCGCGTAGCGTTTCGCGACCCGTGGCTTCCGCCTTCGCTTAAGGCAGAGGCCTGTCGGTGCCGGTGAGCCGGCGCAGAGGAGGGCGCGATCCTCAAAACCAAAGTACAATCAATGGGTTGCGTCTTCCGACGCAAGCCCGCAATGAGGACGCGAATGACAAAGCGAGTTGAGGCCAAGCACAAGCTTGATCGCCGTATGGGCCAGAACATCTGGGGCCGCCCCAAGAGCCCCGTCAATCGCCGCGAATATGGGCCCGGCCAGCACGGCCAGCGCCGCAAGGGCAAGCTCTCCGACTTCGGCGTGCAACTACGCGCCAAGCAGAAGCTCAAGGGCTACTACGCCAACATTTCCGAGAAGCAGTTCCGCGGGATCTACGCGGAAGCGATCCGCCTGAAAGGCGATTCCGGCGCGAACCTGATCGGTCTTCTGGAGCGCCGCCTTGACGCCGTGATCTATCGCGCCAAGTTTGTGCCGACCGTGTTCGCGGCGCGCCAGTTCGTCAACCACGGCCATGTCAAGGTGAATGGCCGCCGGGTGAACATCCCGAGCTTTCAGATGAAGGTCGGCGATCTGGTGGAGGTGAAGGACAAGTCCAAGCAGCTGGCCCTGGTGCTAGAGGCCACCGGCCTCGCCGAGCGCGACGTGCCGGACTACATCGAGGTCAACCACAGCACGATGACGGCGAAGCTCGCGCGCGTGCCGACGCTGACGGAGGTGCCGTATCCGGTGCAGATGGAGCCGCATCTGGTGGTGGAGTATTACTCGCGGTGATGCTGCTGGACGCTGGCGTCCGACCCGCTTCCCACTCCTACGCGTAGGGGCGGATTAGCCACCGGGTCCGGCCTTTGGCCGGCCCGACGATAAACTTAAGCGTAATCCGCCTATCTGCGGCGCAATACGCTTACGCTATTGCGCCCTACTCGCGAAACAGGGCGGACGAAGCGCCTACGCTCCCGTCAGGCCTGCGCGCTTTCCCTGACCGCCAGGCCCTTTTCCTTCAACAGGTCATGCAGCTCCCCAGCCTGGAACATCTCGCGGACGATATCGCAGCCGCCGACGAATTCGCCCTTGACGTAGAGCTGCGGAATGGTCGGCCAGTTGGAGTAGGCCTTGATGCCGTTGCGCAGCTCGTCGTTCTCCAGGACGTTGAGCCCCTTATAGGACACGCCGAGATGGTCCAGAATCTGCACCACCTGGCCCGAGAAACCGCACATCGGGAACTGCGGGGTGCCCTTCAGGAACAGCACCACGTCGTTGGCCTTCACTTCGTTGTCGATGAACTGCTCGATGCCCATGGTTGACCTTCGTTGGGTTGTGGCCCCCGGCGCACCGCCGAATCGGCCCGCCGAGGATCAGGAATAAACCGCATTGCCACAAAAATCGTTCGTTTGCGGCGGAAACGCAAGGGCGCGGCGCGGGATTCGTCGTCCTCCTTACCCTCCCGGGACGCCGGTCTGCAATGCAAGCGCATGGAGCTTGCCGCCCATTTCGGCCTTGAGGGCGTCATAGACGAGCTGGTGCTGCTGCACGCGGGACTTGCCGCGGAATGTCTCCGAGAGCACAGTCGCGGAGTAGTGGTCGCCGTCGCCCGCAAGATCGCGTATCGTCACCTCGGCGTCCGGAATACGCGCCTTGATCAGCCGCTCGATGTCATTTGCCTGCATCGGCATTGCGGATTCCCCTTTATCTGCCGGCCCTGCGCACGCCCTGTTCGGTTTGGCTCTGCCGTGATATTACCCGAAAACGCTGCAGCTTTTTCTTAAAAATCATACGCCGGATCGCGGACTGCCGCCCGACATGTAGCCGGGAAGCCAGTTTTCGAAACGCTCGCTCAACCTCGCCACCGCAACGGGGCGTTCGGCCGGCAGCGTCAAGGCGCTGCCGCCGGTGGTGCCGATCCGTCTCATCGGCACGCCATTGACGCCGGCAAGTTCGAGCACGGCCGCCGCATCGCTTTCCAGGACGGTTACGACGTAACGGGCTTGGTCCTCGCCGAACCAGAATGCCGGGTGCGGGACGGGGGCAGGGGCCTCCGGCAACCCCGCGTTCGCCCCATCCCTCGACCGCGCGTCCAATGCCGCCTGAAGATCGGCGCCGATGCCCCCTGCGATAGCCATCTCGGCGACCGCCACCGCAAGCCCGCCATCGGAGACGTCGTGAACCGCAGTCACCACCTTGCGTGCGATCAGGCCGCGGACGAAATCGCCGTTGCGCTTTTCGGCGGAGAGGTCGACCGGCGGCGGGGCGCCTTCCTGGCGGCCGCAGATGTCGCGCAGGTAGAGCGATTGGCCGAGCCAACCTTGCGACGAACCGACCAGCAGGATGGCTTCGTTCGCGGCCTTGAAAGCAAGCGTCGCTGAGGCGGCGAAATCTGCGAGCAGCCCGACGCCCCCGATAGTGGGGGTCGGCAAGATCGCCCTGCCGTTGGTCTCGTTGTAGAGCGACACGTTGCCTGATACGACCGGGAAGTCGAGCGCCCGGCAGGCTTCCGAAATTCCGCGCACGCAGCCGACGAACTGGCCCATAATCTCGGGCCGTTCCGGATTGCCGAAGTTGAGGTTGTCCGTGATGGCAAGCGGCGTCGCCCCGACCGCGTTGAGATTGCGCCAGGTCTCCGCCACCGCCTGCTTACCGCCCTCGAACGGATCGGCTTCGCAATAGCGCGGCGTCACGTCGGTGGTGAGCGCCAGCGCGGTGGGGCCATCATTGACCCGCACCACGGCGGCATCGCCGCCCGGGCGCTGCACAGTATTGCCCAGGATAATGTGGTCGTATTGCTCCCATACCCAGCGTTTGGAGCAGAGGTCCGGCGACCCGATCAGCTTCTCCAGCGCATCGGCAATCGGCATGGGCGGCACGACGGCCGCGGCATCGATGATGGGAAGCTTCGCGGGCTCGACGAAAGGCCGGCGATAGACCGGCGCCTCGTCGCCCAATTCCTTGATCGGCAAGTCGGCCATCACGGCGCCGCGGTGCCGCACGATGAAGCGCCGGGTCGGCGTGGTCTCGCCCACGACCGCGAAATCGAGCCCCCATTTACGGAAGATCGCCTCGGCGTCCGCCTCCTTTTCGGGCTTGAGCACCATGAGCATGCGCTCCTGGCT
>WNFF01003697.1_pt1 | contig 12487 bp, 10 predicted proteins | sample 5400441 | NCBI WGS metagenome assembly WNFF01 (sample SAMN13153345, study PRJNA577476) | soil metagenome | isolation source: 120 cm saprolite under Douglas fir tree site 2 hole 3 replicate 1 | place: USA:California | collected 2015-04-18
TCGGATGACGCAAGGCCGTTCAAATTCTTCGGAAGCTCGCCGTCACGCAACGCCTTGAGCGTCGCGTAGACCGCCTGCGCCGCCGCTGCGAACGGGGCGTGACCCTGCAACGCGATCCGCACCCGCTGGCTGGCGAGGGCGTTCGGGTCGATCAATTCCTCAGGGAAGCCTCCGAGCACGATCGGCAGTGTCGTCGCGGCAGCGATGGCTTCCAGTTCCGCGCGGGTTTTCAGGCCGGTGAAGAACAACGCATCGACGCCGGCGGTCTCATAAGCCCGGGCGCGCGCGATCGTATCCTCGACACCGGAGACGGAGGCAGCCCCGGTGCGCCCCACGATGACAAGCGATGGATCGCCGCGCCCGTCCAGCGCGGCCTTCATCTTGCCGACGCCTTCCTCGAGCGAAATCAGCTGCGTTTTCGTCTGCCCGAAGGCCTGCGGCAGCAGGGTGTCCTCGATGGTGAGGCCGGCGGCGCCGGCCGTCTCCAGTTCCTGCACCGTGCGGCGGACATTGAGCGCATTGCCATAGCCGTGGTCGGCATCGACCAATACCGGCAACGCGGCAGCACGCGACATCCTGCGCATCTGTTCGGCGAGTTCGGTCAGCGTAATCAGCGCGATATCGGGATCTCCGAGCACCGCGAGCGAAGCCACCGATCCGCCGAACATGCCGACCTCGAAACCGAGGTCCTCGGCAATGCGGATCGAAATCGCGTCATAGACCGACCCCGAACGAATGCACGCCGATCCCGACAGGATCGAACGCAACACATCTCGGCGCTTTCGGAAAGCCATCTCAGGAGCCTCAGGCAAATTCGAGAATGAGCGCATCCACCGCCAGCGTCGCGCCGGCAGCAGCGTGAATTTTCTTGACCGTGCCGTCGCGTTCGGCGCGCAGCACGTTCTGCATCTTCATCGCCTCGACCACCGCCAGGGTCTCGCCAGATTTGACTTCCTGGCCTTCGGCAACCGCGATCGAAACCACAAGCCCGGGCATCGGACACAGCAGTTTCTTGCCGGTATCGGCCGCGGTCGCAATCGGCATCAGCCGCGCGGCTGTGGCTTCGGATTCGGTGAAGACATTGACCGCGACCTCAAATCCCTGATGCGCGAGGCGGAAGCCGTTGGGAATCGGGCGCACCTGCATGGCCACCGGATGGCCGTCGATGCTGCCCTGCCAAACCGGATCGCCCGGCACCCATGGCGAGACCAACTGATGCGGAAGGCCAAGCGTGCCGTCGGCGCTGACGAAACGCACGGTGATAAAATCATCTTCCCGCACGACGTCGAGCCCGATTTCGTTACGGTCCAGCCACACCGCGCGGCGGCGCTCGCGCTGCACCGGGCGGCCGGTCAACTGGCCGGAAATCTGCCGCTTGCGTTCGCCGAGCACGTAATCGATCGCAGCCGCGACCGCAGCTAACCGGCGTGCAACCTCGCCTTCCGGCACCCGAACCGCGAACCCCTTCGGGAACTCCTCCGCGATGAAGCCGGTGGAAAGGTTGCCCTCGCGCCAGCGCGGGTGAAGCATCAAGGCCGACAGGAACGGAATGTTGTGGCGGATGCCGTCGATGTAGAACGAATCGAGCGCGGTCGCCTGCGCCTCGATCGCGGCGGCCCGCGACGGCGCGTGGGTCACAAGCTTGGCGATCATCGGGTCGTAATAGATTGAAATCTCGCCACCTTCCTGCACGCCGGTATCGTTGCGAACGGTGATGCCGTCGATCCGGCTCTCGACCGGCGGGCGATATTTTACCAGCCGCCCGATCGAGGGCAGGAAGTTACGGAACGGGTCTTCGGCATAGACCCGCGTCTCCACCGCCCATCCGGTCAGCGTGACGTCCTTCTGCGCCAGCGACAGCTTCTCGCCGGCCGCAACGCGGATCATCTGCTCGACGAGATCGATGCCGGTGATCAATTCGGTCACGGGATGCTCGACCTGCAACCGCGTGTTCATCTCCAGGAAGAAGAAGCTTTTGTCCTGCCCCGCAACAAATTCGACCGTGCCGGCGGAATCGTAGTTCACGGCCTTGGCGAGAGCGACCGCCTGTTCGCCCATCTTGCGGCGGGTGGTCTCGTCGAGCAGCGGCGACGGCGCTTCCTCGATCACCTTCTGATTGCGGCGCTGGATCGAACATTCGCGCTCGCCGAGATAAATCACGTTGCCATGCTTGTCGCCGAGCACCTGAATTTCGATGTGGCGGGGATCGACGATGAATTTCTCGATGAAAACCCGGTCGTCGCCGAACGACGCCTTGGCTTCGGCCTTGGCAAGACCAAAGCCTTCCGCGACTTCCGAGGTCGAATGCGCAATCCGCATCCCCTTGCCGCCGCCGCCTGCGGAGGCCTTTATCATGACGGGATAACCGATGCCGTCGGCAATCTTCACCGCGTGCTTTTCATCGGTGATGACGCCAAGGTAGCCCGGCACGGTCGAGACGTCGGCCTTCGCCGCGGCCTTCTTGGACTCGATCTTGTCGCCCATCGCAGCGATGGCGCCCGGATTGGGGCCGATGAAGACGATCCCGGCCTTGGCGAGCGCACGCGGAAAGGCTTCGCGCTCGGACAGAAATCCGTAGCCGGGATGCACCGCCTCGGCGCCGGTCTTGCGGCAAGCCTCGACGATCTTCTCCATCACCAGATAGCTTTCGGCCGCCGCCGGCGGCCCGATCAGAACCGCCTCGTCGGCCATTTCGACGTGGAGCGCATCCCGGTCGGCCTCGGAATAGACGGCCACGGTCTCTATCCCCATCCGACGGGCAGTCTTGATGACCCGGCAGGCGATCTCGCCGCGGTTGGCAATCAGAATTCGTTTGAACATGTGCTATTTACTTGTAACCGAAGGGCGGGGTCCAGCCCCGCGGGGATGGCGTATAGACGGGAGGGTACGGACGGGGACGATGTAACAAATCCGTCGTACAGCAAAACTAAACAGAGGCAACGGCTGTTTTGAGTCGAAATTCGCCCTTGGGAGGCTATCCATGCGCTTGAAGACCGCGATCCTGTCCGCCAGCTTCGCTATTCTGTCCGCGGTTACGGTTTCTGCGCAGAACAGCACGCCCCGCAATCTGATCCTGTTCGTGCCGGACGGATTGCGCGGGCGGATTGTCACCTCCGAGACCGCGCCGGCGATGGCGGCAGTCCGCGACAAAGGCGTCAATTTCAAAAATCCACACTCGCTGTTTCCGACCTTCACGACAGCCAACGCCTCCGCGATGGCGACCGGCCATTACCTTGGCGATACCGGCGACTTCAGCAACACCATTTATACCGGCTATCCGGTCGAACATGCGAACGGTTCCGTCACCCCGTTTCTCGAGGTCGATCCGGTTATCCTCGATGTCGATGAGCATTTCGGCGGCGATTATCTCAATGAAGAAACCGTGCTGAAGATGGCGCGCGCGAAAGGCTACAGCACCGCCGCGATGGGCAAGCTCGGTCCCACCCTGATCTTCGACCATACCGACAAGGTCGGCGCCGATGGCCTGCATTCGATCGTGATCGACGACGCGACCGGCGGCAAGAACGGGATGCCGCTCTCGCAGGAGATGCAGGCTGCACTGACCAAAGCCAATCTTCCGCTGGCGACACCACCGCGCGGCGACAATGGCAAGGCCGGCGACGCCAAGACCCCCGGCACGACTGTGCCTAACATCGCGCAGCAGGCTTATTTTGCCGACGTCGCCACCAAGGTGGTACTGCCGATGTTCAAGGAGCGTGCGAAACCGTTCGTGCTGGTATTCTGGTCGCGCGACCCAGACGGCAGCCAGCACAACACCGGTGACAGCCTCAACACCGTGACGCCTGGCATCAACGGTCCCACGTCGCTGGCCGGCATCAAGAATGCCGACAACAATCTGGCGCAATTGCGCAAAGCGCTCGACGATCTTGGCCTCTCTGCCAACACCAACATCATCATCTCCTCCGATCACGGCTTCTCGACGATTTCAAAGGAAAGCAAGACCAGTCCTTCGGCGAAAATCGCCTATGAGGACACGCCGAAAGATTTCCTGCCGATGGGTTTTCTCGCGATCGATCTCGCAAAAGCGCTTAACCTGCCGCTGTTCGATCCGAACGACAAGAACGCGCGCGTGGCCGACAACGCCCATCCCAAGGCTGGTAACGGCCTGCTCGGCAACGATCCCGCCAAGCCGGAATTGGTGGTTGCCACCAACGGCGGATCGAACCTGATCTATTTTCCCAACAGCGATCGCAAGCTCGCCGGGCGCACGGTCAAGGCGTTGCTGGAGCAAGACTATGTCAGCGGCCTCTTCGTCGAAGACGATCTTGGACGATTCCCCGGCACACTGCCGCTGTCCCTGCTGAGCCTGCGGGGCAAGGCCGTGACGCCGCATCCGGCGATCGTCGTCAATTTCCGCTCCTATTCAATCGGCTGTAACGAGCCGACCAATTGCTCGGTCGAAGTCGCCGATACGGTGCTGCGGCAAGGCCAGGGCATGCATGGCAGCTTCGGGCGCGGCGACACCATGAATTTCATGGCCGCGATCGGGCCGGATTTCAAAGCCGGCTATGTCGATGCGCTACCGGTCAGCAATGCCGATGTCGGAGCCACCGCGGCGCGGCTGATGGGCCTGACGCCCAAGCCCAAGGGCGATCTGATCGGACGGGTGATGACGGAAGCGATGCCGAACGGCGCCACGCCAAAGGCATCTTCCGACACCGTCAAGTCGGAAGCCTCGGCCAACGGCTTGCGCACCGTGCTGAATTTCCAGCGCGTCGCAAAGCAACGCTATTTTGACGCGGCGGGATTTCCGGGCCGGACCGTCGGGCTCGATGCGGAAGGCGGCAAACAAAAAACGGCGGGGAAATAACCCCGCCGCCGTCCTGACCCGCCGGAAGGAGCCGAATTTACATCCCGATATCGAACACGTTCGGCAGCTGCGAGAGCGGCAGCGCCGCGGCGCCGACGATGGTTGCGACCATTCTCATCAAGGTACGATTGCCGCGGCGCTTGCCGCGCATCTGGCTGGCGATCCATTCCAGCACTTCGGTATCGACGCCGACCGCCTTGGTTGGCGCCCAGCTTTCGATCGCGGTGTCCGGCGACAGCGCTACGGTGCGCGACGGCACCGGCAGACCGGACGCGGAGGCCGCATGATGCACGACCGCCTTGGCCAACAAATCGTCGAACCGTCCATCGTCGCTGCGCTCAGCGGCGGCGTCGTTGATCTCGAACAGCGCTTCGGCTTCGGCACGGCTGACCGGCTGACGCTCGACCGCGGTCGCGGTCAGGATGCGCGCGCACCAGGCAGCGTCATCGGCGTCCAGCGCGCGGGAAAAATGAACGCGTCCCTTGGTGGTCGGGCCTTCGCCGGTAATTACGCCATCGCGCACGATCGTGAGGGCAAGTGCTGCGGTATTGCGGCAGGAGATATCAGATGGTTCGAGAGCGCCGACACGTTCGGCGGGCATTGCGGCAGAGGCAGTCATTGTATTCTCTTTTGCTTTTTTTCCGACCCCAGCAATTCCATGCCGGGCATGAACGAGTGGTTAACGATTCGCAGCTTGGGTCGCGTCTTTTGTAAACAGTTGCTGATTGGTCGCTGTGACGTCAGTCACGGTTCATCGGGGGATTTGCTACCTGACCCTGCGGCGGTGCGCCGCGCAAGCCGCAATATCGCGGTAATCAAGGTTTTGCGGCGATTGTGATTTTTTCGTCGCACCGATGTGGATAAAAGAAGCTGCTACGAGTTCCCCGGATTGGAGAAGGACATTTTCCTTTTGCCGGGGACAGTTCCATTCAGCCACCCTGCTCCCTATAGTGTCCGTAAATGGCAGCTTCGTTAGAAAAGAGCATGAGGGATGAGGCTCAACTGGCGAGATTTGTCATTTCCCCGATAGCGATGCTGATCGGGCTGGTTACCTTCGTCGAAATGGACGCTGGCTGGATAGCCGCCGCGCTCATCGTCATATCGGGCTTCAGCCTTAGCGAGGCGGTCTTTCGCCGCCTGGCCGACCAGGAGACAAATTCGGCGCGATCTGGAACAGCGGGTCCGCAATCAGCATCTCTAAAGCCGGGATTCCGGCAATTTCATCGGTAAACGATAGGAGGTAGATATGGCTCTGCAAATTGGCTCTGTGGCCCCGGATTTCGAGGCTGAAACCACCGACGGCAAGATCAAATTCCATGACTGGATCGGCAACAGCTGGGCACTGCTGTTCTCGCACCCGAAGGATTTCACTCCGGTCTGCACCACCGAGCTTGGCGCCCTGGCCAAGCTTAAGCCGGAATTCGACAAGCGCGGCGTCAAGCTGATGGGACTCAGCGTCGATCCCGTCGACAAGCATTCGAAATGGTCTGAAGATATCAAGGAGACGCAAGGAGCCGCGCCGAACTATCCGATGATCGGCGATACCGACTTCAACGTATCAAAGCTGTACGACATGCTGCCGGCCTCTACTTCCGGCGATCCCGCCACGCGTACGGCCGCCGACAACCAGACCGTCCGCAACGTCTTCATCATCGGACCGGACAAGAAGATCAAGCTGGTGCTGGTCTATCCCATGACGACGGGGCGCAATTTCCAGGAAATCCTGCGTGTGATCGATTCGCTGCAGATGACCTCGAAGCATCGCGTCGCGACGCCTGCGGACTGGAAGCAGGGCGAAGACGTCATCATCGCAGGTTCGGTCACCGACGACGAGGCGAAGACGATCTATCCGCAGGGCTGGAAATCGCCGAAACCCTATATTCGTATCGTGCCGCAGCCGAAGTAGCGGCTCGTCATTGCGGGCAAAGCGAGGCAGCACGTTTTAGTGCACCTCGTCATGCCCGCCCTTGTGCGCCTTGTGCCGGGCATCCACGCCCTGGAACCCGTAGGGCGTGGCGACGCGGAGCTCGGCAAGACCTGTCCGGAGCCGATCATCGAGCACAGACTGGGCCGCGAACGCGCGCTCAAAGCCTGCGCCAAGATCCGCGCGAGATGAGCACGACGCGGCATCCGCTTTACACATCGGCAAATCCAGCTATCGTTGCGGCGTTAACAACACTGGGGGACGATATGGACGACGAGAAACCTGTTCTGGAACACGTGACGGACGCGATGAGTAGCGCCGCCGAAGCGACCAAAGAGGCCGCCAAGACCGCGGTGAAGAAGGTCAGGAAGGCCGCCAAGAGAGTCGCCAAGAAGGTAACGCCGAAGAAGAAAGCAGCCAAGAAATCCAAGAAGGCCAAGAAGGCCGGCAAGAAATCAGCGGCGAAGAAGTCAGCGAAAAAGTCGGCCAAAAAAGCCGTCAAGAAAACCGCCAAAAAGAAAAAGAAGGCCAAGAAGTCGAAGCGCTGAGAGCTTTTTCCGGCAAAGTGGAAGCCGGTTTGCCGCCAGAAAACGCTCCGCTTCAATAACTTCCCGCGCCATACGCAAAAGCCTCCGGACCAGCGTCCGGGGGCTTTTGTCTTGGAACTTTAAACCTTGGAACTTAAGCCTTGGAACTTAAGCCTTGCAACTTAAGCCTTGTCAGGCTCGCGCGCGCCGGTTGACCAGAAATACCGCGGCGGCGCAGGCGACCATGCCAGCTATCGCGACCCGGTCGAGCCGCTCGCCGAACAGCACATAGGCCATGACCGTGGTCACCGCCGGCACCAGATAGAACAGGCTTGCCACCGCGGTGGCGGCCGAGCGCCGGATCAGCCAGTACAGTAGCCCGATCGACCCGATCGACAGCACCACCACAAGCCACACCAGCGACAGCACGAACTCGCTGGTCCAGTGCACCACGTTGCTCTCGAACAGCGCCGCGCCTGCAACGAAGAAGACCGTCACCGCGATGTACTGCACGAGATTGCCGGCACGCCAATCGATGCTGCCGCAATGGCGTCGCTGGTACAGCGTGCCCAAGGTGATGCTGACCAGCGACATGCCCGAGGCCAGCCAGCCCCAACCCGCCTCGCCGCTCATCGGACGATCGTGCAGGATCAGCACCACGCCGGCGAGCCCGAGCAGCAACCCGGTCCATTGCAGCGGCGTAACGCGTTCGCCGAGCCAGCGGTTCGCCAGGGTCGAGGTCAGGATCGGCTGCAGACCCGGAATCAGCGCCGAGAGCCCGGCGGGAATTGAATGCGCGATCGCGATCGCGGTGCCGCCCAGATAAAATCCATGCACCAGAATGCCCGCGACAACACTGTGGCCAACGCCCGGCCAATTTGGCCATGGCGGCCGCGCAATCGCGACAATGACCGCCATCAGCCCGACCACCAGAGCCATCCGGATCGCGAGATAGGTCAGCGGCTCGGCATTGTGCAGCACGTATTGGGTGCCGATAAAGCCGGTACTCCAGAGCACGACAAAAATCGCCGGCGCCGCGCGCGCGGCAAATTTTTCAAAGTCTTGATGCATTTGCCGCTCTCAGTGCCCGATCGTATGCTGGGCGGCAATGATCATTTGTGCAGGTCCCCCTCGCGATCGCGGGTGCGCTAACGTTTCAGGAAAGTACGACGCGGCTGCAATTCCAGACTGTCGATGTGTTCACGTCCGATCGATTCGCGGGCAATCCGCTTGCCGTCGTCCTGAACGCGGAAGGCCTGTCGGCACCGCATTCGTATTGGCCCGCGCGGGGATCAGTTACGGCCGGCCGGTCAACGGCGACAGCGTGATCTTCGAGGAAAAGGCCGGGCTGGTCCCGATCGAGATTCTGAGAGATGGCGCGGCGGTGGTGGGCGCGAGATTGGGTTCACCGCAACCGCTCTCGGTCGGCGCAGAGATTGCGATCGAACTCGTGGCATCGGCTTTTCGGAATTTCGCGCGACGATATCGAGATTGCCGATCATCGACCGTGCATCGCCTCTTGCGGTGCCCCGTTCATTCTGGCCGAATTGAAGAGCCGCGCCGCCCTTGCCGCAGCAAGCCCGAACAGCGATGAAAAGGTCAAAAGTCTTCCGGACAGGGGTCGACGATCCTCCAGAGATCCGCGCCGTTCTTGATCTTCTTCATCTCGGTGGTCAGCCCGCCATTGCGGCGGATCCAGTCCTTCACCGGCTGCGGGTAATAGGACATCAGGTCCGATGTTCCCGCGGAACTGGTGACCTTGATTCCGAAGGTAAACGCCTTGTCGTAATAGGCCTGGTGGAAGCCGAGGCTGGCGCGCGGCGTCACGCATACCTTGTTCATCGGCACGATGCCGAACACCAGCGTGCAGGCCGAATTGCAGATGCCATCGATGATAACGCGCTCCTTGCGGTCGCGGACGCGCTGGTACTTCGTCTTGTATTCCTCGACATAGCCGCCGTGATCGCGCGTGATACGCAGATCGGCGCGCGCCGGGCCCACGGCCAGCAGCGAGAGCAATAGCAGGGCGAGGGGCGTGATGCGCATGGATCGATCGGGAACCGGATAGAGCCCTGTCGGGACGCGTTAAAAATCGGTCGTTCGCCAGAACAGATGGTACAACTCTGGCCTTACTGTGTTGGGATTTCGTTAAGCATCCCGGTTCGGCCAAAAATCCCCCGTCTGTGGCTTATTTTCCTCACTTTTACGGACGTTTCGCTCTGGATGGGAACCGCGGTTGCCCTAGAATGTCTTCTTTGCAACTCAATTGCCGGAGACTCCCGATGACCAGCCTGAAGCTCCTCTCCGCCGCTGCAATCCTGTCCGCATTGGCCGCTGCACCCAGCCTGGCGCAAGCGGCGGACCTGCCTGTGCACCTTCGCGCTTATTCGCTCCCCTACCCGATCAGCTACAGCCACAATTACGGGCCAGGGCCCCTGCCCGGCACTTTCGCGTATTACGACGGCCCCTCGACCAATGCCTGTCGACAGAGCGCGGCGACCTATATCGGCCAGGACCGCCGCAGGTACCCCTGCTTCTGACAGGTAACGCGAAACATTCGCGCGAACGCCGGATGCGAAGCTGGCATTTTACTTGGTCTTGGTGCGAGAGCTCTGGCTGGGCGCACCGGGCCTTCGCGGTTCCCTGCAGGCGACACGAACCGTAATGACGCGCAAGCCTGATCTGTTGATTGCCTCTCCAAAAGAATTGAATCGACATATCTCAGGGCTGCAGCCGAGAAGCCGGCAGCACTCTATCTGGCGAATTGTGATATAGCTTACAAGCGAGCTCCGCGGCCCGTGCCATTTTCAGCTGCACAAATGCTGTAGAGCCCAAGTCTTCAAAACCCAAGTCTTCAGAGCCCAAAGTCTTCAGAACCCAGATCTTCAGAACCCAGGTCTTCAGAACCCAGGTCTTCAGAACCAAAGTCTTCGTTCGCAGACAGGCTCGTGGCAGGAGGTTCGGGGCAGCATCCCGCCCGCCTTTCAAAATTCATAACCTGCAGTGGAGGATCCAAATGGCTTCGAAATCCGTTCCTCATTTCGCCACGCAAAGCCGGAGCGTGTTGTCCGGCAGCGAGAAACGCCCGCTCGCGAAGACGGGTGACGAAAAGCCCGCGGCCCCGGCTGGCCGCGTCACCGTATCGGTCGTCGTCCGGCGCAAGGAGCCGCTCGAAGCCGCGCACGTGCGGGGCGAACAACGCCTCACGCGCGCCCAGTTCAACGCAAGCCATGCGGCCGATCCCGCCGCCGTGAAGCTGGTTCGGGGGTTTGCCAAAGAGTTTGGCCTCACCGTCCAGGCCGGCACGCCGGCACCGGGACGCCGCACCGTGAAGCTCACCGGAACCGTCGCCAATCTCCAGCGCGCCTTCGGCGTCTCGCTCGCACAAAAAACCATAGACGGCACAGGCTATCGGGTTCGTGAAGGAAGCATCAGTTTGCCGTCCGAGCTTCAGGGCTACGTCGTCGCCGTGCTTGGCCTCGACGATCGTCCGCAGGCCAAGCCGCACTTTCGGATTCTTGGTGAACATGGTGAAGTTGCGGCTCACACCGCTCAAGATCAGGGCTTCGCCCATCCTCACGCCGCGGGCACTACCTCGTTTACGCCGGTCCAGGTCGGCCAGTTCTACCAATTCCCGCAAGGCACTACCGCATCCAATCAAACCATTGGCATCATCGAACTCGGCGGCGGCTTTCGCCAGGCTGATATCAAGGCTTACTTCAAGGCCCTCGATCAGAAGCCACCCAAGGTGATCGCCGTCCCCATAGGGACCGGAAAGAACAGTCCCTCCAACGCCAAGAGCGCCGATGGCGAGGTCATGCTCGACATCGAGGTTGCCGGTGCCGTCGCGCCGGGTGCGCGCATCGTGGTTTACTTCGCACCGAACACCGACCAGGGATTCCTCGACGCCCTCGCTCACGCCATCCACGACACCAAGTACAATCCCAGTGTCATCTCGATCTCGTGGGGCGGGGCTGAAATCAAATGGACCGCCCAGGCCATGGCCGCATTTGACGCCGCCTGCCAATCCGCTGCTGCCCTTGGCGTCACCATCACCGCGGCCGCTGGCGACGACGGCTCCTCAGACGCCGTCACCGACGGCAAAAATCACGCCGATTTCCCGGCTTCGAGCCCGCACGTGCTGGCTTGTGGTGGTACCAACCTGCAGGGTAACGGCTCAACCATCACGGATGAGGTCGTCTGGAATGGCCTACCGCAGGGTGGAGCGACCGGCGGCGGCGTCAGCGACTTCTTCCCGCAGCCGGCCTGGCAAGTCGGCGTGAAAGTCCCCAAACCCGCCAACCACACCGGCGGTCGCGGTGTCCCCGACGTTGCCGGCGATGCCGATCCCGCCAGCGGCTATATCGTCCGCGTCGATGGCAAGAACTTTGTGATCGGCGGCACGAGTGCGGTTGCTCCGCTGTGGGCCGGGCTGATCGCTGTCGCCAACCAGCGCAATGGCAAGTCCGCCGGCTTCATCCATCCTGCGATTTATGCCGCTGCGGGCAAAGCCGCCTTCCGCGACATCGTTCAGGGGAATAACGGCAGCTTCGTTGCCGGCGCTGGGTGGGACGCGTGCACCGGCCTCGGTTCGCCTGTCGCGCCACGGGTCATCAGCGTCGTTAAACCTGGTTCCTCGACGCCGAAATCCAAGCCTGCCGCTGGCAAGAAGACCCGCGCAAGCAGATAGACCGGTATCGTCTCTCTGCAATCCACCCTGACGGGCGGCCGCTATTCAGAACGCGGCCGTCGCCAGACTGAGGGGCCGCATTCCCGGATCGGAAAGTCGCCGATCGCGGGTAGCGGCCCTTATCCGTCGTCGGCTACCCCTTGCGAATCCAACCTCTTGCTTGTCAGCAAGAGGTTGAACTGATCGGCCAGATATGGATGCCCGCTCGGCGCCGCGATCAAAACTGCAAAACCTTCCGCCACAGCGAAGGTCTCGCCGGCGTGTGCGGCTTCAAGCAGGATTCCCGCAGCCACGCCGCGCCGCGGTGGCTCCCCAAGCAAAATATCGAAAACAACCCCATGCAAAGTAGCAGGCGGGCGCCGGCAAGGACGCTTTGGGCACGGCACGGAATCCAGGTTAACGGTCATTGGAGCTGCAGGATTTCGAGCAGGAACTGCGGATTCCAGCTTGCGCTTTTGCGACGGGTTTTGACACTGCCTTTGCGCTTGTTGGCGCGCACCAGGCCGAGGGCAAAG
>WNFF01005496.1_pt1 | contig 12486 bp, 9 predicted proteins | sample 5400441 | NCBI WGS metagenome assembly WNFF01 (sample SAMN13153345, study PRJNA577476) | soil metagenome | isolation source: 120 cm saprolite under Douglas fir tree site 2 hole 3 replicate 1 | place: USA:California | collected 2015-04-18
TTGATTCCCGAAGTGAATCACGAACACCTCGCGCTGATCGATGCGCAGCGCGCGGGCCGCGGTTATGATCGCGGATTCATCGTTACGAATCCGAACTGTTCGACGATTGTGATTGCGATGGCGTTGGCGCCACTGCACGCAAGCTTCGGAATCGAATCGTGTGTTGCCACGACGATGCAGGCAATCTCTGGAGCCGGCTATCCGGGCGTGGCATCCCTCGATATCAACGATAACGTGCTGCCGTACATTGGCGGCGAGGAAGAGAAGATTGAAAGCGAGACCCTGAAGATTCTGGGCCGGGTTAATGGCGGTGCGATCAGCGGAGCGGAGATGCAGGTGAGCGCGCAATGCAATCGCGTGAACGTGACGGATGGACACATGGCTTCCATGCGCGTGAAGCTTTCACGGCCGGCGTCGCTCGATGAAGTGCGCGCTGCGCTGGCCACGTTCACTTCGCTGCCGCAGGAGTTGAAGCTGCACTCAGCGCCGCTAAAACCAATCATTGTGCGCGCTGAAGCCGATCGCCCACAGCCGCGACTCGATCGTGATGCGGGAAACGGCATGAGCGTGACGGTGGGACGCATCGGGCGCGACAACGTGCTTGACTATCGCTTCGTGGCGCTGGGTCATAACACGATTCGCGGCGCCGCAGGCGCGGCGATTCTTAATGCGGAGTTGCTGTTGGCGCGCGGGTATCTGGGGAAGTAAGCAAATTTGGAGTGCGGCGACTTGTCGCCGCTTTCTCCATCGAGCCTGCTCAAGGTGCCGCGGCCGCGACAAGTCGCGGCCTGACAAAGCGCTGACAAGTCAGCGCACTCCAAATCTGTCATGGCTTCAGTTGCACTTATTTGCAGTGCGAATCGGTGTCGGAGTGTGATGGCGCATGCGATCTTTGTGGCTGAAGCCAGGAAACGATCGCTAGCAGTTGAAATCTATTCGGCCGGAGTCTTTGATTTCTCAGACCAGCCGCCGTTGGTTGAGACTTCTGTCACCTGCTTGCAGCACAACACACCGCCTCCCAAAGAAACTCCAACCTGGGTACGTCACCTCCCACTCGACTCGATCAATCGTTTCCTGGTGATGGAGCACGATCATGCCGACGTGCTGACGAGCGAATTCGGCATCTCACCCAGCCGCATCAGCCTACTGGGCACTTTCGACCCGCAGCGCCGCGGTGCCGAGATCGCCGATCCTTTCAGCCATGGCAGCGTCGTTTATGAACACTGTTACCAACTGATTCGTGACTGCATCATCGGTTATCTCGATACAACCGACGAACTGACTAAGCCGATGGCTCGGAACTCCGCAAAGCCCACTCGGTAATCGCCGCCTTCAATTCTTCCAACTGATCATCAAAGAAGTGCCCTGCGCCTTTGATGATGCTGAGTTGAACCGGCGCCTGGATCTTCGCAACCAGTTCTCGCAGACGCTCAACGTCGCCATACTCATCCACGTCGCCCTGCACAAAAAGAATTGGCTTGCGACACTGCTTGAGAAAACTGAAGTCGTAGTTGTTGACCGGCGTGCCGATGCTGATTAGCCGCAGAACACGTTCATCGGCGCTCCCGACTTCCAATCCGACGCGCGCACCGAAAGAAAAACCGCACAGCGTGATCGCCTCACCCGGATAGTTCGCCGACAGGTAATCCAAGCCGGCGCGGACGTCTTCGCGTTCGCCACGGCCTTCATCATGTGCGCCCGTGCTTTGGCCGACACCGCGAAAATTGAGGCGGAGCGCAACTAACCCGGCATCGTTAAGCGCCGCGGCCGCGCGAAACACGACCTTGTTGTGCATCGTGCCGCCAAAGAGCGGGTGTGGATGCAGCACCAGGGCGACGCCGCGACCCAGGCCGGCGCGTGGCTCTTTAAGAATTGCTTCCAGCTGCCCGTGCGGCGCGGGAATGAAAAGGTTTCCGGCCGGATACATATGGCATTTCCGATTTGCGATTGTCGATTGCCGATTCGGCGGTTGTCAACGTTATAGTGATCTCACGGTGGCGATTGCAATCCAAAGGACGTGGTTGTGACCTTTCTCGTGCTGTTCATATAATCGCCCCGGGGCACCAGTATTTGGTTGTTCACTTATGCTCAAACAAACTCTACGCGTACTCGCCGCGGTTGTATTCGTAACTTTGATATCCTTAACTGTTTCAGCTCAAAAATACCCCATCAGGTTAGATCGATCTGAGAAAGCAGGGCAGAGCTATCACCTCGTCGCAACGAGTACTGACAAAACTACGGTTGACATTACGGTTTCCGACCAGAACTGGGCAACGCGTAAGCGGTTTACAGTATTGAGTTCTAAGATAACCCGCGCGGATAGTAACGGTCCGATACTACCTAATGGCACGCAGGTGATCGCGTCAATTCAGAATGGGCAAACTGTTTATGAAGTAAACCAAAAGCTGGTTGACGAAGCAGTGGCAGGAGCCCTTCGATCAGTCATTACCTTGCATCTGGCGAGTGTTGCTGATGATGACATGTATGGGACCTCAACGCCTAAGAAAATCGGAGAGAGTTGGCCGATAAGCGTCGATGCGATGAAGAAACTACTGAAGGAGATTGGCTCCCAAGGTGGGAGGCAGGAAATTACTGGGAGCGGCACGCTTGAAAAGGTGGAGAACAATCATATCTTTGTGCGAAGTTCAATTAATGTCAGGGATGTGTTGCTGCCAATTACGCCAGAACTCATCACGGAAAGCGGCGAAATAGAAACCGAACTCTCAGGGAGATTTCCTCTTCGGCAGCAGGACATGACTGAAGAGTCGAACGGCATAATTCATATGTCCCGAGTCGGATCAGGGCTCACCGCAGATGGCAAGAAGGCAAAAGTGCACGTTGTGTACGAGAGAAAGTCACGATATGAAATTCGCCCACTCTGACAGACAACCCGCTGCGACCGCTGATCGCTAGTTCGTTCCGATCGCCGATCTGGCGCTCTCTGATGATTGCGGTCCAAAAACTGTTGAGGGATCAATGCGCAGACCAGGTCGCGCTGAAAGTGCGGGTAGGCCGGCATTGCCCCGGTAGAATTCAATATGGGAATGTTTGTAAGCGGGAGTCGCACCGCCCGGGCCGCCGATATTTCCAATCCTGACGCGCTCGCCTTCGTTGCTGATTTGAAAATCGGCGACGTGAAAGACGGCCAGCGTGACGTCTGACAAATTTCCGAGCCGGGGATAGTAGAAAGTTACGACGCCGTCGGTGGGCGACGGTTGAGCGCTGTGCGAAGTGAAACCGGCGGGCACATACAGGGGCGAATCCCCGCGGCCGTCCGCGCTGCCGTAGAGGTGCATCGCGTATGAAAGATGCCCGCGGTGCACGAGGCCATCGTCGCCGGCGATGTCGCCGCGATAGAGCGGGTACTCTCCGGCGAGTCCGGCAGGCTCGAATCCATTGGCGCCGGCGACGGCGCTCGGACCACCGAATAACCGGGCCAGCATCTTGTCCGACGCTCCCATCTCCGCCGTGTACTGACGAACCATGGCGTTGTTAGGCAGGACTTTCAACGAGTTGAGTCCTACCACGTGCGAATACTTCACTGATTTCGTCTCGACGATCGTCGAATCACCGACGGCCCAGGTCTTCGTCAGACCCTCCGAGTTGGCCATCCATGTCTGGGTCACCGACTCGATGCCCGCGCCGCCATAGTTAAAGGTGAGCGTGCGGCCGGAGGAGTCAACGACGCCGTGCAGCATCAAACCGTTCGCGGTGTAAAGCATGCTGAGGTTAGCGCCGCCCGCATCCTTAATGCCGGCGCACCGGAATTCGCCATCGGGATAACGAACGAAGATGTATCTGGTTCCGTCGCCGGCGCGCACAGTCTTGAGACTGTCGTTGTCGATGAGCTTGAGGTTCGTGCCATCGGTTGACGCATAGGTGTTCTTGCTTTCGGTCGGTTCGAGCGCAATGAAATGGACGCCTTTGCCTTCCCGAGAGATTGACGGCAAGAGGTATCGCCCATTTTCTTCGTCGTAACTCAGGGACTGAAAGATCGGAAAGTTGAACTGCGCCATGGGATAGGTGATTGACCGATCCAGCCCCGGCTTCAAAGTCGCATCAGGCAGACCGAGCAGTGGCGACCGCTTATCATCTACATTCCATCTGTATGCGGTGCTCTCGGCCTCAGCCGAATCGAAGCTCTCGCCGGCTCTTGATTCGGGAACCGCGTATCCGTCAGCGCTCGCAATGGCGACCCTGTTAGTGATGAGGCCGCACAGAACGAAAGCCAGAACGAGAGACAGGATCAGGATTAGCCTATTAGAGCGGGTCATGTAATTTCTCCGTGTAACTCTTTCAGGCTGGTCACCGTGGATCGGTGGGCGCTGGCGATCGTCTGATCAATCGGGTCAGTGGCAGGGCGTTGAAGGCAAGTGGTTCTAAGTTGAACGTCGTGAGGTCTGGGCAGACCGTTTTGACTGGCTTTTTCGACCGAGCAGTCCGAGGGTCATCTCGGTTTGGGTCTGCCTGGCGAAAGAGTGGCAACTCTTTCGTGACGTGATCGCCGTTTTCTTTTCACGTCGCACGGCGAACTGTCGCCGATCAACTGAGCAACCGTTGTGCCGCCGGAGAGTTTGCGTTCCGGAGGTTGATCGATCGCCCGAGTTAATCGATATTACGCGGCGGCACGCGCAATGCGAGTGATCCATCAGCCAGGCGCCCCAACCGGCTCCCACGAGTTGGTTTGAGGCGTTTAGCCGCAGTCAATCGACCCCGGCTCTCCCATTGTTCCCCGACTCAACCCACAAAACTATCTAGAGGACTTCATGCTTAATTTGGACAAGACCTATGCAGCCGTGAATCCGAGGGCAGGCAAGAGCCGTAGCGGTTTCGAGTCTGACGTTGAAGACCGCGAGATCATCTTCAAACATGACGTTGCGGGCAAGCTCACCTTCCTGAATAAGGCGGGTGAGCTGGTCTCGGGTTATTCACGGCAGGAAGCCTGTGGAATGAACATCACACAATTTGTAGCCCCGGAATTCGCCGAGAGAGTGCACGATTGTTTGGCGGGCAATTCCAGCAAGAGACTGGGAACAGTTTACGAAATCGATATCATCGCGAAAAACGGGCAACGCATAGCATTGGAAGTCAGCACTCAAGCCGTCGCGCGCAGAGGCGGAGCGCTCGAGATTGAGGGCATCGCATTGCCGTCTGTGTTGAGAAACCTGTCTCAACGACCGACGAGGTTACGATGTCTGGATGAAGATTTTTGCCTGGTAAGCTAGCCTGGTCGTCATCAGGGGGACGAGCGGCGCTCTAGTTCAGTCGATGCTTAGTTCAGTCGATTCTCCTGAACTTCCCGGCTCAGGAGCGCCACGCGCAGCGTGCGCTGCAATTGCTCAGTCGTGAAAGGTTTCTGAAGGAAGACCGTGGCGCCCGCAGCAAAGCTATCAACCATTTGTTTTGGTTCGCGCTCGTCGGTAACGACTACCACGGGAATTCTCATGAGCCGTTTTTCGGTTTTCATGTACCGCTCAGTTGGTGAGGGTGATTCCGCTGACTGAGAGATGAAGTGATCCGAGTTGGAAATCTTCAGGCGGCCCGGATGCCTGGCCTGGCCGCTTGGTTTCTTAACAGGTCCGACGCAATCTGTCCCACATTGAACAAATCCTCCGGCTTTACCAGGTACGCAGTCGCGCCTGCTCTTAGCCCTTCCTGCTGTTCTGAGAACAGGGCCGCGGTCGAATAGATGATGATGGGTTTGGTGACGCGAGATTGACGAAGCTGTTTGCACAAAGATAACCGGCCGCGATCCTCTTCGTTACCGCCCAGCAGAAACAGATCGAAACTCTGCGCACTAATCTGTTGGAGCGCATCACCGTTGCTCCCTGCTCCGGTTACCAGGTGCCCGGCCTTACGCAGCATGAAAGCCAGGAGCGTGTTCAAGTCTGAATTGTCTTCGACCAGCAGGATGTGTCCCTGGGCGGGGCCATTGCCGGCTGGGCGCGTGGCCACAGAAGAGATCGGCACGATATCGATGGCGGGAGTGTCCTGGGCCCTGGCGGCACCGGCGGCCAGGAGGGTGATAACAGATTCCAACACGCGCTTGGGACTGGTATTGAATTTCGAAAGCACCAGCGTGGCGCCGGCTTGCCATGCTTCTTCTACCGCGCCCGGCTTTGCCAGATTCGAGAGGACGATGACCGGCATGTCGTGAAGGGCGGGGTTTGAGCGGACCGTCCTGAGGAGTTCCAGACCGTTCAGTTTTGGCAAGAACAGATCCAGCAACACCAGATCCGGTTTTGTTCGAGTGATTAGGTCAAGGCCCGCTTCGCCATCCATGGCGACTTCGACGTTGAATCCTTCGCCCTTGAACTTATTACTATAAGCAGTGGCAAGCACTGTCTGGTCCTCGACTACTACTATGGTTTTCACAATTGCACCTCCGTTTGCATCAGGGTTTGGGGGACATGTTGGGCGAGCACTGCGCGCGTTTGCTCAAACAGTATATGAGCCTGGGCCAGCATGACAGACGCGTTATCCAGGCAACCGTTCCGGCCCACGGTTTCGAGTTCGCGGAAAGGAATCGCGACGGCATTCATGCCGCAGTTGGCGCTGGTACCGGCACAGTTGTGGGCGATCAATTCGACTTCGACATGGTTGCCTGAGGCAACTGCCGCGTCCAGTTGGTGAAGGTTCTTACTCATTTGATCCAGATACAGATTCGCAATCTCCCGAAACTCTTCCGGTTCGTCTCCCATCATTTCGTGCATTCGCTCAACGTCGACCAATGGCACAGTGATGAGGCCGGCTTGTTCTCCTGGATCGGTGCTGGGACTTCGCAAGAAGAGTTCAAGCACGCGGCTCAACTCTTCGAGCTGAACGGGCTTGGTTATGTACTCGTCCATCCCCGCGGCAATACACTTTTCCCGGTCGCCGGTCAGCGCGTGCGCAGTCATGGCCACTATCGGGATGTGCCTGGTCTCGCCCTCCTGCCTACGGATCTCTGCGGTGGCCTCATATCCGTCCATTTCCGGCATCTGGCAATCCATCAAAATCAGATCGTATGAGATGCGGCTCAAGGCTTCGATTGCCTCGCTTCCGTTAGCGACCGCATCCGCGCGGTAACCCAGCTTCTGCAACTGGCGGACGGCCACTTTCTGATTCACGATGTTGTCTTCGGCGAGCAGAATAAGTTTGTTCGAACTCATTTCTAATTCCTTCAACATATGTTTGGTAACCAGTTTCGACGACGTGACATCGCGTTCCGGGGTAACGGTCGCCGGGCTGATGACGTTGGCAAGGCAGTCAAACAACTGAGATTGACGCACTGGCTTGGTTAGATAGGCGGCCACCCCGGCGTCACTCGCCGTGGCTCCGTGTCCGCGCTCGCCGAATGATGTCAACATCACCAGGTGCATCCCGGCAATGCTCGAGTCAGATTTAATAATCCGAGCCAGCTCGAAACCATCCATTCCCGGCATCATCAAATCTATCGCCGCCAGATCGTAAGGCACGCCTTCAGCTGCGGCCGAGCGGAGCAGCTCGAGCGCGTGAAATCCTGATTCGGCTTCCTGGTGAATCATCCCCCACGAGCCAAGCTGATGAGAAAGAATCTTCCGATTCGTAGCATTGTCATCAACGATCAGAACCCGCAGCTTCCCGAGACTTACCATCTGCGGTTGAGGCATAACGGCGTTCTCGAGCTGTTTATCGAATCGTGCGGTGAACCAGAAAGTTGAACCCTGTCCAGGCGTGCTGGTGACGCTCATCTGCCCGCCCATTAATTCGACCAATTGTTTCGAGATGGCCAGGCCCAGCCCGGTGCCGCCGTACTTTCGGGTCGTCGAACCATCGGCTTGGGTAAAGGCCTGGAAAAGGTTTTGTTGTGCGGCCGGGCTGATGCCGATGCCGGTATCGCTGATCATAAAGCGAACTACCACGTTATCCTGGGTTTCGCTCTCCTTTTCAACCCGCACAATGACTTCGCCTTGCTCGGTAAACTTTATGGCGTTCCCGATCAGGTTAGTCAGCACCTGGCGCAACCGGCCGGGATCACCACGGAGCGCCGTCGGCACGTCGCTGTGGATTAGGGAGGCAAACTCGATCTTCTTTCGATGGGCCCGCTCGGCGAGCAGTTCGATCGTGTCCTCGACGGCGTTGTTCAGCAGGAAGTCCAGCGTCTCGAACTGAAGCTTGCCCGCCTCAATTTTCGAGAAGTCCAGAATGTCGTTGATAATCGTCAAAAGCGCTTCGCCACTGGCGCGAATCGTCTGGGCACAGTCGCGTTGCTCTTCATCAAGGTCGGTGTCCAGCAAAAGCCCGGTCATGCCGATCACGCCATTCATCGGCGTGCGAATCTCGTGGCTCATGTTGGCCAGGAACTCTGACTTGAGGCGTGTTGATTCCAACGCGGCATCTCTGGCTTGTTCAAGTTCGCGTTCACCTCGCTTGCGTTCGATCGCCAGCGCGATCTGGTCGCCGACCGCTGAAAGAAACTCCAGATCGCGCTGGGTATAGGCGGCGGCCTCCTCATAGTGCTGTACGGCCAGTACGCCGATGGTGCCGGACGGTGTTCGCAGTGGTACGCCCAGCCATGAAGCAGAGTCGGTCCCACTTAGCTCGACCTTGCCCTGCTCATACATTCGCTTCTTGGTGGCTCCCGTCAATAGTATTGGTTGGCTCGTTCGCAGGACATAGCTGCTGAAGTTGGTGCCGACCGGGCGCGGTTCCGGGACCGGATCAAACTTATCGGCCCAAAACTCAAAATGCATCAACCTGGTGGCGGGGTCGTAGAGAGTAACGAAGCAGTTCTCGCCGGAGAGCAGTTTACAGATTGAACTGTGAGTGAGGTGGAGCAACTCATCCAGATTAGCCGTAGTCACAATGCCCTGGACTATTTCAGAAATGATTTGACGCTCAGCTTCAGCCCGCTTGCGCTCAGTGATGTCGCGGGCCATGCCCTGCACTCCGGTTGGTTTTCCATCCTCGTATGTGAGGCGAGAGTTCACTTCGAGCATAACTCTGTGGCCATCTCTGGCAATGATCTCAAGCTCATACGCAGACGGTGCTTTTTCAGTAATCTTACGCGCGAGCAACTGCCGGGCTTCCTCGAGGTATTCCGGCGCGACGACCTGGGCGAGGTTCATCCCTGTGGCTTCATCGTTTGTATATCCGACGATCCTTTCACATGCCTTGTTAACTGAAGTGTAATTACCTTCGAGATCATGGGTGTAGATGATGTCGTTAGCGTTCTCAAATAAGTTTCGATATCGTTCTTCGCTTTCACGAAGCTCAGTTTCCGCCTGTTTGCGTTCCTCTGCTTCCGCTCTCAGGACGTGATTAGCTTCGGCGAGCTCCGCAGTACGCTCGTGCACCTTCCTTTCCAACTCGTCGTGTGCTTTCCGCAAACCCTCCTCGGCGAGTCTGCGTTTCGCCATGTGTCGCGTGACGTTGCGGATGACGAAGACTGCAATAGCGGCGGCAAGTAGTACCGCAAGCGCAATCAGCAAGACGGTAGTTCTGCGGACTGCGGCACTGCTGGCGGCCTCTCGGTTTTGCGCCAGGTCCATTTGGTGGCCCTGGTAATCGACATAGGCATTCCAGGCTTTGTGATACTCAATTATCCGAGGCATAGCTTGTTGCGCCATCACTTCACGTGCTGCCTGCGGCTTTTTATCGACAACCAGCATGTGTAACGCGCCCTTGTAGCTCGCGAGATATGGGCTACGCGTACTGTCGATGGCTTCAAGTAATGCCAACTCTTCCGCGGAGTCAACCCGGCTTCTGAGCGTTTCGATCAGTATGGAAATCTCTTTGCTGTTACTCGAGTTCTGTGCCAGCAACGAGTCGATTTCCTTTTGGTCTTCACTCAGGAAGACCTGCATCGTTATTCGGCTGTTGAGATTCGAGTAAGCCTGGGCTCGCTGCGACATTTGCACTCTGGCCCATTGCTGATTGACGATTTTGGCAAGACCGTCGTCAATCCGATGAAGTTGACGCAGGCCTAAGCCGCCAACTGCGATCATGATGCCGATGAGCAACGCGAACGATAGGCCCAGCCTTACGCCCAGATTGGAATCGCCGGTAAATGAGAGGAGGTTGCGGATCTTTTTCATAGTGTTGAGCGACAGAAGGTAACCAGAATCGTGTGGGATGCGCGAGATTTTATCGTCGCTTCGGCGCCTAAAACGTTTGCTTAGGAAATGAGGGCCGCTTCACTCGTGGCAACGAACTGCGGGTCCTGTCCGCGGCCATCATCAAGCATCGCAAGTTGTTGAATTCCGCGGATGCGCGAAACCAGGCGCTGATTGGTGTAGTCGAGTTCGGCGCTCCTCTTATGGCTTTCGAAATGTTCCAGCCCTCGTCTGACGGTCAGACGCAGGTCTTCATTATCCCAGGGTTTCGCTACGTACCTATAGACCTGCCCGCAGTTAATGGCTTCGACAAGAGCGTCGACGTCCGTGTAACCCGTGAGGATGATGCGCACCATGCGCGGGCGCAGCGGCACTGTTTTCTTGAGCAGTTCAATTCCCGTCATGCCGGGCATGCGCTGGTCCGTGATCAAGAGCGCTACGTCATGCTGTCCGAGCAAAGCCAGGGCTTCGTCGCCGGATGCCGCCGTGAGGACTTCGTAGTCATCACGAAACATTCTGGCGAGGGTGCGCAAATTGGCCGGCTCGTCGTCAACAATAAGAATTTTGTAAGGCATGTGTATTCTCCCTTTGGTGATTCATAGGTACTGGCGCGATTATTCCGGGTCGCGCGACCAGAGGTATCAGCGTCGTAAATGTCGTGCCTTTGCCAGGGGTGCTTTCGACCTTGATGGTACCGCCGTGGCTGGTGATGATGCCGTAACTGATAGACAAACCGAGTCCGGTTCCCACGCCCACGGGCTTGGTGGTAAAGAAAGGTTCAAAGATCCTTTCCAGGTCTTCCGGCCTGATGCCGCTTCCGGTATCGCTGATTTTCACAAACACCATTTCGTCCTGCACGCCGGTTCCAATTCGAACTTCGCCCCGGCCACTACCAATCGCCTGCGCCGCATTCATGAGCAGGTTCGTCCATACCTGGTTGAGTTGGCCGGCGAAGCAATGGATTAGTGGCAACGGCCCATACTCGCGTCTGAGCGCGATGTGATCCGAGTTGTAGTATTGCGAAAGGATGCGAAGAGTCGAGTCGATGCTGGCGTGGATGTCGACCTGGGTTGCCTCAGCTTCGTCAAGACGAGAGAAGGTGCGCAGGTTCATCACAATGTCGCGGATGCGCCGGGCGCCTTCCTGACAATCGGCGATGATCGAAGAGAGCTCGGGCAGCACCTCTTCATAGTTGATTTCTTTTTTGATCGCATTCGCCTGCGACTTCAGCTCCGGTGAAAGCAACGCGCCATCGTAAACGTTGAGGAGGCGCCTTAAGCCAGTGGCAGACCTGTCAAGGCTCTCCATGTTGCTGTAGATGAAACCAGCCGGGTTGTTGAGTTCGTGAGCGACACCACCGGCCAGTTGTCCCAGCGACGCCATCTTTTCACTTTGCAGTAACTGCGCCTGCAGGCTGGTCAGTTTTGCTTTTTGCGCCGACAGTTCGGCGTTGTGTATTTCGAGTTCCTCTTTGTAGCGTTTGCCGTTTTGCAGGAGGGTGCGGCGTTCGAGCGCCTGTTCTACTCTCAATTGGAGCACATCGAGATCGCAGGGCTTGAGCAGATAGTCGAAGGCCCCGATGCGCAGGGCGTCGATGACGCGTTGGCTGCGATCGATACCGGACACCATAATGACCACGGTGTCGGGGAAATCACTGATGACTTTGCGCAAGAGTTCGACGCCACTGAGCCCGGGCATCTGCACGTCTGAGATGACCAGGGCGAATTGCTGCGCGGCCAGAAGCTTCAAAGCCTCCGGCGTATCTGCCGCCGTGACGCATTCGTACCTTTCGCTCAGGGCGAGGGCGAAAAGAGTTGTGATCGCCTCTTCATCGTCAACGATGAGAATGCGCCGGTTGTCTGCTTCTGGAAATTGATGTGGCAAGGGTGTCTCGGACTGTCAATCCGTCCCGGCGGGACTGTCGAAGCTGGCCTATTCCGCCAACGGTACTCCCACAATGGCGGGGCGTTTCGCCGCACAAATGCGCAAAGATCGCGCGCGACGCATCTCTGATAGCGGATGGCAATGCTTGTGCCAGTTTATTCGCGGTTGAAATTCTGTGATCGTTACCAGAAACACTGTTGCACTTAGCTAACTAGAAGATTAGAATCTCGTCCAGACAAGAGGGTATTGATGCGTCATCTGAAAATGAACCGGATGATCTGGTTTCCTCAGAACTTGTTCGTTGCTTACTCACGCACCTATCAAACCTCTCGCTCACCCTGATTGAAAAACAGCTCTGATGTAGAAATTGTTTTTGCAGCTCAGGCTTTTCTTGCTGCCGGTTGATTGCGCACTTGCAGCTGGTGATTAGAGACATCTCCCCCTTCTTCCCAATAAGCGCCCACCTGAAAGAGTTCAGGCATGCGAAGTAAAAGAACCCAGGAATCATCTTCAATTGGAATGGACA
>WNFF01003701.1_pt1 | contig 12481 bp, 11 predicted proteins | sample 5400441 | NCBI WGS metagenome assembly WNFF01 (sample SAMN13153345, study PRJNA577476) | soil metagenome | isolation source: 120 cm saprolite under Douglas fir tree site 2 hole 3 replicate 1 | place: USA:California | collected 2015-04-18
GCACCTGCGGCAGTGGCACGCTCGCCAGCGGCCTTACCGGGGCCAGCTACAGCAACAGCTATGTCTATACCCACCTGGGTCAACTCTGGCAGGGCCCACTGCCGGGCGGCAGCACGCAGGAGCAGTACCTGTATTGCGCTAGCAACACCCATCAACTCATCGGGCTCTATCCCACCACCAGCGGGGCGACCTGCTCCAACTACAGCACCAAGACCGCCGATTACAGCATCAGCAGCTACGACGGCTTTGGCAACGTGACCAGCCGCACCGCCTACAGCACCAACGGCACGCTCACCTACGACATTCTGGATCACCTGACACAGTGGTCCGCAGGCTCCAACAACCAGGAGCAGTACCTCTACGATGCCAGTGGAGAGCGCATGCTGCGCCGCTTCACCAATAACAACGGCACGACCATCCTCACCTACCCCTTCGGCATCGAAGAGCACCAGTACAGCAGCACGGGCAGCAACCTGTGGAACACCTATTACTACTTCCTGGCGGGCAGGCCACTTGGCTCGCTGGACGGCAACGGCACGCAGTTCTACCTGGTGGATAGCCTGGGCAGCATTGTCTCTGCCTTTACGAACTCCCAGGGCGGGGCGTCGATGAAGAGCAACCAGCTCTTCGGGCCCTATGGCAACGTGCGCTACTACGCGGGCAACCTCAACACGGCTAAAGGGTTTCTCGGGCAATACAACGACGGCTCGGGGCTGGACTACTTCAATGCCAGGTACTACGACCCGGTCGGGGGAGTCTTCATGTCGGCGGATACGGTGCAGGGAAATATGCAAGCCATGAACCCGTATGAATATGTGGGTGGGAATCCAGAGACGCACAGTGATCCAAATGGGCATTGCTGGCCATTCTGTGCTCTTACTGCTGCAATAGGTGCTATAGCAGGAGCAGCAGTTGGTATCGTAGGTGAAGCTGCGAAACACGGGTGGGACATTAGGCACTACGACGTGGGACATATTGTAGTGAATGCCGCAGTCGGAGCCGCTGCTGGTTTTCTGATAGGGACAGGTGTGGGAGCTGCAGCAGGAATCGGAATGATTACTGGCGGGGCTTTTTCAGCCATTGGAGCCGCTGTTAACCATCAGAGTTTTGCTGATGGCTTGCAAAGCGTCTTTGAAGGTGCCGCCGTCGGGGGAATTATTGGAGGGCTGACTGCGGGCGTGGGTAATTGGTTCGGTTTGGGGGCTAGACAACTATTTCGTGGCTTTGCTGGGATTGGGAAAGCGCTTGGACAAGGTTTTATCCAATCCGTAGGAGGTGCGGCAGGGGACGCAGGCACTCAAGCATGGAATAGTTGGAGGAGCGGCGACCCACATCCACAGTTCAATTGGGGAGAGCTAATCACAACGACTGTTACCTCATTTGCCGGGGGTTTTCTTGGGCAATGGGTCTTCAATCACGTACGGACCTGGTCAAGTGGTGCGACATATGCCAGCCGTACAGAACGTGACTTTCAAAGAGGTCTCAACTGGGACGTCACTCAAGGTGATTCGGCAAATGTTGTGAGCGGAATCACACAGGGCACTACTGCGTCATTTGCCCAGTATTTCGAGGCGTCATCTGTCCAGAATTCCGCGGCACCCTTGACCTTGAGGGGGCCGAGGTAACCTTGACAGGAGGTAGCCTTCCGTGTACTCTTCGTTTGAGTGGTACCTGTAAAACGAGGATGTGGGAATGTACTGATCAAGAGGGGCTGCAGACGGGCAGAGCATGTCTCTGCCCGTCTTGTATCAAACTGGACACTCCCTCGTTGGCACATCCTGACACCCACGAATGTGCACAGCCTGGTTTGATCGTTGCTTGCTTCCCCAAAGGGAGGAGCTTGAGTATGCTTCCAAAGGAGAAGAAAGTAACGTGGGAAAGAAAGACAAAGGAGAGCACTGAATGGAAGATACCAAGGAGCAAAGCATGCTGCTGTATGCACCATGGTCGAACCGGCTCACAGCCGTTCTCATAGGTATTTGTGCGTTTGTCCTAGGAATCACGTTTCCTTTGCTTACCCCCTCTCTTGCAGGTTGGCGGTATTTCGCTCTTGCTCTGGTGCTGGGATTTCTTTTCATCCTAGCAGGTGTATGGGCTCTGATCCAGGCATGGTATTTCTTTCATCATCCCATTCTTCTTATCAGCGCAGAAGGTATATGCAGGCAGGAGCCTTTTAACCACATGCAAATGAAGTGGGAAGAGATCGATTCCATCTACCGCATCAATGCAAGAAGGGGTGGGGTATTCGCGGTGGACCTGTCGCCTGCTGGATTGGTCGCCGTCTTCGCCAGGCACGGCAAGCGGATCCCTCAGCGGATGAATATCAGCGAGCCTCAACTGGCTTTTGGCCTTCCATCAGTCAATCTCCCTCTCCCTGTTGATGAGGTGCTGGCGCAAATTCGAGAGCGTTTCGCGGCGCAGTTGGAACGGTATCAAATTGATATGGACGATGGGCGTGGGGAGAGCCAGGCAGATCAATAACTTGTCTGACGGCGGGGAAACGTGAGAGACGGGAATAGTGAGCCACATAGCTTTGAGAATCGGGAATTTCGAGATAGCGATGACGATCTTGCGTGGCCCTGGCTGTTTCGCCAGGGACTACGGATCGTTGAAGTCCTGAGAGTTCGTCAATGGCAGCGGCCCGCAGGAGCGCTATCTCTATTGTAATGCAAGCAGCCCGCACCAACTGACAGGCATCTACCCGACGGGGACCACCTGTTCCAATCTCACCGGAGCCTACTACACCAGCAGCTATGATGCCTTGGGCAACGTCGCCAGCCGCACGGCCAACAACACCACCACCATCCTCACCTACCCCTTCGGCATCGAGGAACACCAGTACAGCAGCGCGGGCAGCAACCAGCATGATACCTACTACTACAGCCTGGGCAGCACCATCCTCACAGCCTTGAGATGCTAGCCTTGAGACCATAAGGCGTTTTCCAGGTACGCCAGGAGTAAACTCGTGTATACTTATGACAAGTAAAACACCGTGTTCTACTCCTTCACGACGCACGAGACACTGTGCAGCACATTCCACCGGCGACTCGAAGTGGACTCGCCATGAAATCTCAGCTTTTCCAGCATGCGGCAATAGTTCCATCAAATGCCATGGCGGTTGAAGTCGGCCCAATACCAAGTTGCGGACAGACCGAGAAGATTGGGGGTCAACTCTCATCCGTGTATGGTAGGGGCGACCCTTGCGGTCGCCCTGCTAAACCACTATTTCTTGATCATCTGTAAAGGAAGAATGATATGAAGCGTTCCTGCATAGCAGGTTTTCGGGGGAGGCGCACATTGCCTCTTTTTGCATTTGTTTTGGGGATACTGATCCTATCTGCTTGTGCATCTACCACAAATATTCCTGTATCGAATCAAGTCTCTATTCCCGGATCGAAGCAAACCCCTACTCCTGTACCAAAGAAGACCTCTACTCCTGTACCGAAGCAAACCTCTATTCCCGGATCGAAGCAAACCTCTACTCCTGTACCGAAGCAAGGCTCCACGCAATGCCAGGCCGGTCATCAAGTAGGGTTCCTCAGCGGCTCTCATGGTGAGCTGGTGGATGCGTCAGGGTGCCAGGTGACGCTCACAGGCGTCAACTGGTTCGGGTTTGAGACCAGTTCCTTTGCCCCGCATGGGTTAGGAGTTCGCAACTGGCAAGACATGCTGAAGCAGATCGCACACGAAGGTTTCAACACCCTACGCCTGCCCTACACCAATCAGCTCTTCGATCCTGGGAGCGTACCGAATGGGATCAACTACCAGTTGAACCCCGACCTCAAAGGACTCCAGGGGCTGGCACTCATGGATCGGATTATCCAGGGTGCCCGCAAGGTAGGCTTGAAGGTCGTCCTCGACCGCCATGATCCCACCGCCGACCTGCGGCCTCCATTGTGGTACACCGGCCAGATGCCCCAGACGCGCTGGATCAACGATTGGGTCATGCTGGCCCAGCACTACCGCGGGAATGATACCGTCATCGGAGCGGACCTGGACAACGAGCCGCACAGCCCGGCCACCTGGGGCGATGGCAATCCCAGCACCGATTGGCGCCTGGCCGCCGAACAGGCGGGCAACGCCATCCTGGCCGTCAATCCACAGTGGCTGATTATCGTCGAGGGCATTGATGTGTTTCAGGGCGATTCCTACTGGTGGGGTGGCAACCTGGAGGGAGCAGCGCAGTACCCCGTGCGTTTGTCGAAACCGGACAAACTGGTGTATTCTCCCCATGATTACGGACCGAGTGTCTACCTCGAGCAGTGGTTCAAGGTCTCCAACCCTGCGGACCTGACGAACACCCTGCCCGCCATCTGGGAGAAGCATTGGGGCTATCTGCAAAAGAATGGGATTGCCCCGTTATTCATGGGAGAGTTCGGAGGGCCCTCTATGGGCCAGGACCTTGAAGGTGTGTGGCAGCGTACCCTGGTGTCCTACCTGCACACACAGGGCATCAGCTATGCCTACTGGGCCTGGAATGCTGACTCGGGGGATACCGGTGGCCTCCTCAACAACGACTGGACGACGATCAACCAGAGCAAGATGGACGTATTGAGCGCCTATCAATGGCCCATGCTGGACCAGCCGCGATTTCAGTCTGCGATCACTCCGGGGGGAATGCTAGCGCTGCCCCGAGTTCCTGATCAACAGCAAGTGAAACTTTTCGCCAATCGGCGCAACTAGGCTGAGATCATCTCGGTCGAGGGAGGCACGCAGGGAGTGAGCCTTTTGCGTAAGCGAAAAAAGGCTCACTCCTTTTTCCCCTCTCCTGGTAGCAACTTTATGAGATGCTGGCCCTGTCTCTACGGTGAAGATTTCCTGTACCGACTGCCACCCGAGTGGCTTCTACATTGCTCCGCTTAAGTAATTGCTTTCCGTCACGAGAGGAGCGCATACCAATCTTGCCTCGGTTCACCAGCGTTTGGACATGCTGGGGACTCACCGGGTGATGGCTTTTTTTGCCGATGATCGTTACCGCTTCTGCGTATGTAATCCAGGTGTTACTCATATGCGTGACTTCCTCTGTTCTTAGAACATACCAGTTTGGTGTAGTGGTTACTGATGCACTCAAGCACCTTCAACGTTTCCTTCCAACAATATGTGCAAACTCGCACAATACGTATATTTATAAGTTTCCCACTTACTTCTTTGCATTTCGAGCATGTCCCGTAGCAAAGAAAGTTCAGCCGGAGAAAGATCTTCTTCAGCCTGGTAGCACAAGTTGCCTGTTTCCCGTTCCTTCACTGTGTGCAAGGCTCGTGTGATCCGTCCAGGGCCTTCAAGCCGCCCCAGTTGTGCGAGAGTTTCGAGTAGGGTCGATCTTGTCTTGACAAATGTTTTCATCGCTTTTTCTTTTCTCGGACATGATTCTCAGATTGGATTCGGACCTAAGATATGGGTCAAAAGAAAGGGGCAGGACTCATAAGAAGGTCTATGAGACTCTTTAAATATACACTATTTTTTACGAAAAAGCAATATTTATCAAAAAAAACGGAAATGCTCAGTAAATTATTTTTGTGACTTGAAGACTCGGCCATCGAGCAAGGATGACAGGGATGGCTAGTCACCGTTGCAAAAACACGTAACTATGCGAACATTAGGCACTTCTAAGTAGGCGCTTTCTCAGTTGAGACGTAGAAAGCACAGCAAGGATTGTTTTTGGTTGAGAAGTGCCTAACGCAATGGAAAAAGACCAGCCAGCATAGTAGAGGTGTTTGCCCTCAGACGGGCGGGGTGTAATCCCCTGCGACGGCAACAGCAGCGTCGCCTCCTGCCCGCTATACGAGCAAGAGTTGACTTCCGAGGAAGTCATGCGGTAGAACACGTACCGCTTGGTTTGGTGATAGGTGATCAGAAAGGCCAGGCCAAGCCGGGCGATATTGAGACTGGCGGCGTAATCACGCGCGCCGTTCCATAAACAGGCAGGATTGCTGCAACAGAGCCACTCCCCCCATTCAAGCGCTTTCTTGCGATCCTCTTGAGATGGAGAGTGATACGTTTTCGCCGGGTGACGACAGTGGGGACAGGTGTGCGTCGTCCCACGCGGCTCCACCTGACGCGCCCGGATGCCGAACAGATGACATTTGTACTTGAGCACGCGCCACACCTCTCCGCGCACCGTCGTATTGTTCCGCCAGTTGCGAAAACGCCCGCGAACGCCCTTCCCGCGCCCTTCCGTTTTGAGGGTGGTCAGATTCTCGCCACAAATCAAGCGGCAATCGTACAGCAGCGCGAGCAGGATCAACAGATTCGAGGCCAGGTGCGCCAGCTCGCCGTTCCTGCGTTCGTACTTCTTCCAGCACGTCTTGATGCGCACATCGTAGTCGCTCACGCGCTCTTGCCAGCCAGAAAAATGGGCCGACAGGGGCGTCTCATGCTCGTCTCTCGCTTTGAGCGCTTGGTTCATCTGCGTCTCATAGCGTTCTTTGCACGCTTTGAGCCGATCAATTTCCCGGCGCAAGCGTGCTTGCCTGCCATCGATGCCACCTGTATCGAGAAACACCGGGCGGCTCACCTGGCGGTACGGCTCATCGCCCTCTGGCTTTTCCAGCACGGACACCGTGAAGAGCTTCCTGACACCCCAATCCCATCCGAGCACGCGGCTCTCCTGCTCAAGAGGAGCAACAGACTGTGCGGGAACTTCCACGATCAGATCCAGGACCGCCACGCAGTTTCCCCCAGCACTGCAGATTTCGCGCAAGGTGGGTGCCTGGGGAGTGGCTCCTTGCCAGAAATACTCGAACACTGTCTCAGGGAGCGGGATGGCTTGACTCCACCGTCCCCAGGCCCACTGGCCTTTTTCGTCGGGGGTACGCAGTTTGAGTGTGAGGGTGGCCAACTTGTGTTCCCTGAGGGTTGCCAGGTCACAGCTCTGAGACAGCTCAATCTCTGCCCGATAGGTCTGCCCGGCTTTCATCCCGTCATCCCCGGCAAAGGTCAGGTGCCCGACGGACAGAACTGGGGCGGACTGAAGGTCTTCGTAGGTCGTCGGGAATGCTTCTGTTTGCAGATACACGTTGCACGCTTGCTCGACGAGATTGGTCATCGCCATGAAAGTGTCGGCATCTTCCCCGGCATCGTGCAGTCGTTCGCGGAGCGCACGGACCTGCTCTTTGATCGCCCGATAATCTTTGCGGGCGGGACGTGTTTCCGCAGCCTCACGAATCAATCCTTCAGAGAGCAAAGGCAGGATGGTTTGAAAGACCTGCTTGCGACTGGCTTGTGCTCGCAGGATTCTTCCAGCCTGCTCCATCTCACAGCGTTCCTGCCGACTCCCATGGCCTGATCGCTTGAGCAGATACCGTTCGACCTGTTTCCAGGCAGGCCCACTGCGATCCCCCGCAAACTGATCCAGTTGGGGCCACAAGTCGACAAGGATCTCGTTGATGGCGAGGCGACTGGCATCCAGCAGACGCAACGCCTCGGCTTGCAGAGCATCGGGCAAGCGGATGGGAAACGAGAGCGTTTGCGGCTTGGCCATGTTACGACTCCTGTTTGGCAAGCACCTGCTTCGCGCACTCGACCAGGGCGGCTTTTTTTCGGGAACGCAAGCCGTAGAGCCAACCGGCAAAGGAGGTGATGCTCGCTAACAAATCTTCCGTCAATTCCTGTTTAGGCGTTTCGTCCTCGTCTGGAGAAAGCACCGTCAACGTGACCCCGTACCCCGAAAACAGCGTTCGCAAGTACGAGAGGCCAAATCGTGTGAGCCGATCAGAGAAGGTCACCACGACTTCGGCAACCTGATAGTCCTGCACCAGCGCCAGCAGTCTTTGGAGACTTTTCCGCTCGGTATTGAGGCCAGAGCCACTATCTGTCAAGGTTATGGTCTTCTGACCAGTCCGTGCCACCACAGCCCACCGTTCAAGCTGCTGCACTTGCCGCTACAAATCTTCTTTGTGCTCGTGTCCGCTGACTCGCCCATACAGGACGATGATTCCTGCTCGCTGCTCTCCCAGAAGCCGTTCCACTTCGGTGATGGGAATCCGCGCCTCACGCCCGATCTGAACGGCGGCAATTTTGCCGATCAATCACCCACCGTCGAACGGTGAGGGGATGCAAGCCCAGGCGTTTGGCCACTTCTCCTGAACGCAGCATGCGGGTTTTCTCTGTTCGCATAACGAGGATACATTACTCCAAGTAGGCTAATTCGTCAACAGCGGATCACCCTGAACGAACATGTCCTTTAATTTTCGACCGATGCTCTGGGTGTCGCCATTCATGGCGTGCCTTGCATTATCGGTTCCTTGCGATGATTTGCAACCACATGCGCGGCACCTCGGTCATGCCGAGTTCCTGGCATACCTCGTACACGGTTGTGCCGAGCGCGGCGGCTCCCAGCGCCAGCGGCACTCCTGGTAAAGCCCCCTGGATAAAGAGCCTGTAGTGGCCGAGGTCCCGTAACCCATCCAGCGACATCATCACTCGTTCCTGGACGGTCTCTACCTGGCTAAAGCCACTCTCCCTGAGCAGGCTGCTGTATTCCTCGGGAGCGAGCCACTGCATGGCGATTGCTTTTGCCTCGCGTGAGAACCGTGTTTCTGGATGCTCCTTGCGCAGCCACTGCACGGCCCGGCGTATCCACAGACGGCTAAAGCGCAGGGTGCCCTCGTCGTTGGTACCCTGGTAGAAGGCGCTATTGCAGGCGAACACTCCGCCTGGAGCAAGAATAGCGGCCATCTGCCGAAACGTTGCGCGTTTATCGGCGATGAGGTGGATCGCGTTACAGAAGAACACCGCATCCACATCGTGGACGAGTGTGGAAAGATCGACTGCTTCTCCCTGGAAGAAATCGGCTTCTGCCCCCAGCACTTCGAGGTTCTTCTGCGCGTGCCGGAGCGCGTCTGCTGACGGGTCAACGGCGAGAATGTGTGCCTGGCGTCCTTGACGGGCCAGTTCTTCGGCAATCAGCCGCGTGATCGCTCCCGTTCCACAGGCCATGTCCACAAGCGTCAGTGTCGCACCAGTAGGGCGTATCACAAGGGGTGCGAGGGCTTGCTGAACCAGCGAACGGTTGATTGCTGTATAAAATGGGTGGGCTGCAAAGGCCTCAAACGTAAATTGATTGGTTTCCTCCGTCTCAAAGAAGCTCATGAGTGCCACCTCTTCTCTCTTCGCTGCTATGGAAGTATCTGGCGAGAGGGTCTCGCTCCTGTTCCCGCTTCCAAACTGCGTCCTCAATTCAGACACACAAAGTATACCCTATCATTCAAGTTGAGGAATGGAGAACATGGTAGCGCGCCTCACAATGGCTTTCGTCGATCAGCCCATGAAGGCCGGGAAGGGCGCGAAAAACTGGGGCCCTTTACCGGCTCGGCTGGCGATTGTGCAGTATCATCTGAGCGTGTCATATGCCAGGTTGAAGTAAAGAAGAGCATCCATCCCCATATAAGCAGCGGCAGGCCAATCGTCATCAGCCCCTGGCCGGGCCATACTGGATGCAAAAGCCCGAAGTAGTACTCCAGGGCAGCACCCATTGTCAGCAGCAAAGCGAGCAGCGTGGTACGAAAGTTCCCACTCGAGATCGCCAGGGCCAGGGGCAGGAGTATATACCATGGCCAGTTCACGGGCAAAAGCACTACCAGTGCCAGGAATATCCAACTGCTAAACAGCAAAACGAATTCCAGGGTATCGGTAAGCCACGTACCCAGCAACAGTAGACAGCCTGCAATCACTGCAACCAGTATCACCCAGTGATGGGGGAGGACTATCGAGGATAAAAATGGTGGAAATCCCATAGGAAGGTGGATTATAGCAGCATCCAGCGAATTAACGGCGCTATCTTGTAAAAAAACCTGCCGCATACCCGACGCAATACCTGCCAGACTCCACCCTCGCCAGTACGGAGCGTAGGCCAGAACCACAACCATCCCGGAAAGGACTATAAGCGCTAACCACCACAGCACACGCCGCCATCTCCGCATGACACGCGCTTCTTTCCAGGTCAGCCGGAAGAAAAGCGGCAGCAGCAGCACCGCCAGTATATTGATCAGCGCCGCCAGCAGTAAACAAATCCAGCCCGGCAAAAGAGAGTTTCGTTGACAAAAGAGCACCGCCAGCAACACAAAGAAGACAACTACTATTTCATAATGCATCTCACTCACACCTACCAGCAGCACCAGTGGATTCCATGCATACATGAGTGTACCGGAGATGCGTATCTCTGGTTTAAGTTTGGCAAGGATGACCCAGATCAAGGCTGCGTTCGCCAGGTGCGCTACCAGGCCCACCAGGCGAAATCCGATCATAATGTTAGCGACGCTCTCACGCGCAACCAGCACTACCGGCAGCGTCAGGTCAATCCACAGAGGACCATAGGGAGCAACGCCCGTCCCTTTAGGAACAAAAGCGCTTAATAATTGAGTGGGATAAGCAGCCAGGCTCACAACATAGGGATTGACGTGATACACCGTCACCATACGCCCGTACGCAGCATAGAGAAAGAGATCTCGCGACATCACAGCAGGCGCAAAGACGAAGATGATACCCATCATCCCGGTAAGCGCAAAGATTGTCCAGAGCAGCAGGCGCCTACCATTGGCGGAAAGCCGCTCCCGCGCCACCCTGCCACCTATGCGGGCCGCGATGAGCACCAGCACGAAAGCCAGCGCGAACAGCACCAACAGCAGGTTAGCATAGCCACTCGCACCCTTACTCGTCCCAAGGCTAAACACAGAGATATGATTCAACCCCTTGACGAGGAAAGAAGCCCATGCTGTCCAGAAGAGACGCGGCAACCAGGGAAATACGCCATATAATGCTTGTTCAACTGCACCATTATCAACAACCGCGCCTGCCAGCAAGGGATACATCGCCAGGTATACTACTGCTAGCAGCGCTCCCAGACCCAGCAATTTTAACGCTGCCCGTCGCGCATATCGTGGCCGCTTTTTGACCGGGGGTTGTGGCAAAGCTGCATCACGCTGCGATTGCACAACAATGGGAGCTGTAGATAGCGTCACCCCTGGAAGCGCCGGTTGAGTCCTGCGTCCGCGTAGCGAGCGGGGCGTGTAGTTCCTGGGATCCCCTTGCATATGTTCCCCGATTCATCAAAAGACGCTTGTTGCTGGTTATAGTATGAGCTACATATCGAATGGTGTCAATAAAGTTAACCAAACAACGCTATCTCCACTATTACAGAAAACGTTCTGCTTTTTCCGCTTTTCCGCTTTCGCTCTGCATTAAAAGAATGTGGACGGTGAGCACTATTGTCAGACGTAAGGAACAATGCTATAATAGCGGGGTGCTTCCACCTGTACAGGTGGAGTAAACGCCTCCTGAGAGGAGCGCGAGCATGTAATTTACTGGTAATGCCGCGGTTTAAAATCAACGGCTCGCGGCAATCATTTTTATGCATCGCTTTACCGATGCATTACCTGCTCTGGCAATCATTCTCCCACGAGCGATTTGACCAGATGCATACCCATAGGAAGGAGGTGGCTTCGTGAGGCGTGATTATGAACTCGGCTTCATTCTCAACCCCGAAGTCAGCGAAGAGCAATCACACGCTATCTTGGAGCGTGTCGAGCAGATCGTCAGCACCTATGACGGTCAGGTCGTCAGAGTAAACCAGTGGGGGCGTCGCCGCCTGGCATACCCCATCCAGCATCATCGTGACGGCTTCTACGTGTTTTTTGATATGAACTTGACCCCTGAGACCGTGCTTGAACTGGATCGTACTATGAAGGTTTCTGAGGAGGTGCTGCGGCACCTCATTAAGAGACGCGATCCTATCGCTGTACAGAAGGAACGCGAAACTCGAGCCGCTGCCGCTGCCGCAGCTCAAGCCCCGGCCCCAGCCACACCTGGCACAGAGGCCGAAGCAGAAGCAGTACCGGAAGTACCTGCCGAGCCGGGCGCGGAGCCTGAAGCGGTAGAAGTGCCTACCGGCGAGGAAGAGGAAGCACCTATCGTGCTCTCCCCTGTAGAGATCGAGTACGTCCCACCTGCTGTCGAAGAAGCAGAAAATATTGAAGTATAGTGAGGATTCGTCCGGGTAGGGTTCATCATTCGGTCTCAGCGTCAATGCTATTGAAAGGATATTGACAGGCTATGTTAAACAAAATCATGCTCATCGGGAACCTGGGAAGAGACCCCGAATTGAATGTCACATCAGATGGTATCCCTGTCACAAAGTTCAGCCTCGCCGTTAGCCGCACTTATAAAGCCGCTAATGGCGAGAGAAGGGACGAGACCGAGTGGTTCAATGTTGTTGCATGGCGTGGGCTCGCAGAGACCTGCGAGCGCTACCTGCACAAAGGCTCTAAGGTCTATATCGAAGGCCGCCTGACACAACGCAAGTACACGGATAAAGAAGGTGCACAGCGAACATCGGTCGAGGTCATTGCTAGCGATATGGAGATGCTCACGCCGAAGGCCGCGTCAAGCGGTTCAGAGGGCTATGCGGCAGGGAGCAGCGATGACCGAGGTGATCCCTTTCTTCCCGACCTCCCGGACGACCTACCCTGAAGACCCTGAGGAAATC
>WNFF01010429.1_pt1 | contig 12473 bp, 15 predicted proteins | sample 5400441 | NCBI WGS metagenome assembly WNFF01 (sample SAMN13153345, study PRJNA577476) | soil metagenome | isolation source: 120 cm saprolite under Douglas fir tree site 2 hole 3 replicate 1 | place: USA:California | collected 2015-04-18
CGCGCGCCGCGTCGCGGTCGCGGTCCCAGAGCTTGCCGAGCTCCCGCATCGGCGGAATCGCCGTGAAACCTTCGCGAAATCGCTGTACTCGCCCGCCTTCGTGGTCGACGCAGATCGGCAACGCCGGCTCGCGCAAGCGCTCGATGTCCCCGGTAAGCGCGTGCAGCTGCTCCGGATTCTCGTAATTGCGCGTAAACAGGATCACGGCGCCGACCGCCGGATGCGTCAGGCGCTCGCGTTCGTCGTCGGTCATGGCGCTGCCCTGGACATCGAGCACCACCGGCCCGGGCGGACGCTTTACTTTTCGCACTCCAGGATCACCGTGGCGAACGCTACGCCGCGCTCGTCGGAGAGGGAAACATGCGCCTTTGACACCCCCCGGCGGGAAAGAAATTGAGTTAATGAATCGGAAAACTGCAGAACCGGCTGGCCCGACGGCAGGTTCTCGACCCAGACCCCTTGCCAGTTGGCCGGCGCGTGGATGCCGGTGCCGAGCGCCTTGGCGAACGCCTCCTTGGCGGCGAAGCGCTTGGCGAGGTAGGCAGCGGGCAACCGGTGGTTCTTGAATCTGTTGAATTCGGATTCACTGAGAATGCGTCGCGCAAAACGCTCTCCGAAGCGCGCCAGGGCATTTTCAATGCGCGCGATTTCGACTACGTCGGTGCCGACGCCGTAGATCACCGCGCCGCCTGGACCATCAGCTGCTTCATTTCGCGCACCGCCTCGCGCATGCCCACGAACACCGCGCGGCTGACGATGGCATGGCCGATGTGCAGCTCGCGTACCCCCGGCAGCCGGGCGACCGGCTCGACGTTGAAGTAGTTGAGCGCATGACCGGCGTTGAACCGCATGCCGAGCGAGCGAATGGCTTCGCCGGCGCGCCGGATGCGCTCGAGCTCGGCCGCCACCGCCGGACTCTCCTCGTCGCGCCCCTTCGAATGGAAGGCGTGGGCATACGGTCCGGTATGCACTTCGCACACCGCTGCACCGATGCGGCCGGCCGCCTCCACCTGCCGCACCTCGGCGTCGATGAACACCGAGACCACGATTCCCGCTTCGGCCAGGCGCGCGACCGCCTGCTTGAGCTTCGCTTCCTGCGACGCGATGTCTAGACCGCCCTCGGTGGTGATCTCGTGCCGGCCTTCGGGCACCAGCATCGCCATCTCGGGCTTGATCCGGCGCGCGATGCCGACCATTTCGTCGGTGGCGGCCATCTCGAGGTTCAGCCGGATGTGGGTCAGCTCGCGCAGGCGCCTCACGTCCTCGTCCTGGATGTGGCGCCGGTCCTCGCGCAGGTGCACGGTGATGCCGTCGGCGCCGCCGAGGTGCGCCTCGACCGCCGCCCAGACCGGGTCGGGCTCGTACGTGCGGCGCGCCTGGCGCACCGTGGCGACGTGGTCGACGTTGACGCCGAGCTCGATCACAGGTCGTTCAGCTCCATCAGCACCGTGCGCGTATGCAGCACCTGCCCGTGGAGGCGCTGGCCGATGAGCGTGCGCATCAGCATCCGCGCCTCGTCCCGCGTCTCGGGCCGCGCGTAATCGTCGGCCGCGACGTCGAGCAGCGTCCGGCCGCTCACCACCAGATCGTTCGAATGAGAATTTCTCACAGGCATCGGCCCGCGATCCGGCTCGTAGACGTAGCGAGCGTCCGGATCGATCGCCGCGCCGCTCGCCGCGTCGCGGTCCAGCAGCGGAGCATAACCGAGCTCGGCCAGCAACCGTCTCTCAAAGCTTCTGAGAACGAATGCAAAGGATTCATTCCTCGAAAGGCGCGCAAGCGCTTCGCCGTAAACGTCGAACAGGGCTTCGTGGGGATCGTCGCGCGGCAGCAGGCGCAGCACCAGCTCGTTGACGTAGAACCCGCACATCAGGCCGCGTCCCGCGAGCGGCGGCAGGCCGCCCGACCATTCGGCCGAGATCAGGTTGCCGAGCTCCGCCGCGGCGCTCCAGCTCAGGCGCAGCGGATGGAACGACAACAGCACGCCGCGCATCGCTGAGCGCGGCCGACGGGCCCCCCGTGCGAGCATCGCCACGCGGCCGAAGCGCCGCGTAAAGGCCTCGACGATCAGGCTGGTTTCCTTGTACGGGTAGGTGTGCAGCACGTAGCCCGCTTCGTGCTCGGCCCTGCGCTTCATTCGTACCCCAGCTGGCGCAGCACGCGCACGTCGTCCGTCCAGGCACGCCTCACCTTCACCCAGACCCCGAGGTAAACCTTGCCTTCGAACAGGCGCTCCATGTCCTTGCGCGCCGCGCTTGCCATGCGCTTGAGCCGCTCGCCGCGCGCGCCGAGGACGATCAGCTTCTGGCTCTCGCGCTCCACCAGGATCGTGGCCTCGATGCGGCGCAGCCGGCCCTCCTCCTTGAAGCTCTCGATCATCACCTCGCAGCGGTACGGCAACTCCTCGGCCAGCTCCTCGAACAGCTTCTCGCGCAGCAGCTCGGCGGCGAAAAACCGCTCGTCGCGATCGGTCAGCTGCTCTGCGGGATACGCTGCAGGGCCTTCGGGCAGCGCTTCGCGCAGGACCCGCAGCAACTCGGCCATGTTCTTGCCGGTCTTGGCGCTCACCGGAACGATGGCGTGAAACTCGCGCACCTTGGATAGCCGGTCGAGGTAGGGAATGAGGTCTGTCTGATTTTTCAGCAGGTCAATTTTGTTCACCACAACGACCACCTTCTGCTCCGCAGGGATCCGCTCGAGCGCTACGCGGTCCTCGGGGCCGAAGCGCAGCACCTCGACCACGAACAGCGCGACATCGGCGTCGCGCGCCGCTTCGGTCGCCCGCCGGTTCAGGGCACGATGAAGTACGCTGCGCGAGCGCGTCTGCTGCCCGGGCGCGTCGACGAAGATGTACTGGCAGTCCTCGCGTGTCAGGATGCCGGTGATCAAATGCCGCGTGGTCTGCGGTTTGGCCGAGACGATCGAGAGCTTTTCGCCGATCAGCCGGTTGAGCAGGCTCGATTTCCCGGTATTCGGGCGACCGGCAATGCCTACCGTGCCGCAGCGCCGCACTTTCATTTCGAGAGCTGTTCAAGCATCGCCATGGCCGCGTGCTGCTCGGCGCGCTGGCGCGAGCTGCCACTGCCTTTCGCGCTCAAGCCAAGGCCGACCACGCATTCGACTTCGAATGTCCGCGCATGCGCCTGGCCATGCTCGCCGACGACGCGGTACTCGGGCAGTTTCTGCTTGCGCGCCTGCATGATTTCCTGCAGCTGGGTCTTCGCGTCCTTGGCCGGCTGCTCCGGATCGAGCCGCTCGACGAGCGGGCCGAACGCCTTCAGCACCGCCGCGCGCGCGGCCTGATAGCCGCCGTCGAGAAACACGGCGCCAAACACGGCTTCGAGCGCGTCGGCGAGGATGGACTGGCGCGGTTCCGCAGCGCTCGCGAGCTCGCCCTCACCTAGCCGAAGGAACTGCGCCAGCTTCAGCTCGCGCGCCACCTCGGCGAGCGTCTCCTCGCGCACCAGGCTCGCGCGCAGCCGCGTCAGCTTGCCTTCCGAAAGCTGCGGAAAACGCGCATAGAGCTCGTCGGCCACCGCGCAGCCGAGCACGCCGTCGCCGAGGAATTCCAGCCTTTCGTTGTTCTCGGGGCCGTAGCTGCGGTGGGTCAGCGCCTGCTGGAGCAGCTCGGCGGCTGCGAATCGGTGGCCAAGCCGCTTTTCGAGAGCCGCAGGCCGGGACAAGGCGATCTGCTAGTCCTTCGAGCTGGCCGCGAAGTCGATGTAGATGCCAACATTGGCGAACAGCGGCACTTCCTTGCGGTACGCGAACCCGATCACCAGCTCATTGCCGTCCTTGGTGATGTCGAGGTCGCTGGGCCTGACCTTGATGTCGTCGATCGCGGAGCGGAGCTCGAAGCTCCTGCGGATCTCCGCAGCGGTGGTGCCCTGCTTCTCGCGCGCTACGATGCTGATCGCTTTCTTGGCGGTATAGAAGTCGATGTAGGCCGGGATCAGCTTGAAGCCGAGCAGCGCTACAAAGATCAGGACGAGGAGCAGCATCATCAAACCGGTTAGCGTGACTCCGCGTTGACTGGGGTTGTGGCCCATGACTGCTTCCTCCCGTGCGTTGCTCACCTGAACGACCCGAAGCGGCCGAGCTCGTTGAGGTTGAGCCAGATGAAGAACGCCTTGCCGACGATGTTCTCGTCCGGCACGAAGCCCCAAACCCGGCTGTCGCTCGAATTGTCCCTGTTGTCGCCCATCGCGAAGTAATGGCCCGGCGGAACCGTGCACGCCAGGCCGCTCATATTGTAGTTGCAATTCCCGGCATACGGGAACGCGCGCGACGGCGCGACGAACGCCGGCGCGTCCTCCTCGAGCAGAATTTCATGCTCGACGCCGTTGAGCGTCTCGAGGTAGCGCCGCGAGAACTGCATCCGCTCCCTGGACAGGTAATCGTCGATCTGCCGCACCGGCACCTGCGTGCCGTTGATGGTGAGCCGCTTGTTGCGGTATTCGATGCGGTCGCCCGGCAGGCCCACCACGCGCTTGATGTAGTCGAGCGAAGGGTCCTCGGGATAGCGAAACACCATCACGTCGCCGCGATGCGGGTTGCCGACCTCGACCACTTTCTTGTTGACCACCGGCAGGCGGATGCCGTAAGTGAATTTGTTCACCAGGATGAAGTCGCCGACCAGCAGCGTCGGCACCATCGAGCTCGACGGGATCTTGAACGGCTCGACCAGGAACGAGCGCAGCAGGAACACGATCAGGATCACCGGGAAGAAGCTGACCGAGTACTCGACCCACCACGGCTGCTTGGCATCCGCCGGACGAGTGCGGCGCAGCCACGCCGCCTCCAGCGCCCAGACCGCTCCGGTCACCACGAGCAGGATCAGCAGGAACAGCGCGAAGCTCAACGCTCGCTCCGCTGCAGCACTGCGAGGAACGCCTCCTGGGGGATCTCGACCGAGCCGACCTGTTTCATGCGCTTCTTCCCTTCTTCCTTTTGTTTTTCCAGCAGCTTGCGCTTGCGCGTGACGTCACCGCCATAGCACTTGGCGAGCACGTTCTTGCGCAGCGCCTTCACGTTCTCCCGCGCCACGATGTGCGAGCCGATCGCCGCCTGGATCGCGACATCGAACATCTGCCTGGGGATGAGCCCGCGCAAGCGAGTCACCAGCTCGCGCCCGCGTGCCTCTGCGCTCTGGCGGTGGAGCATGCTCGAGAGCGCGTCGACGCGCTCGCCGTTCACCAGGATGTCGAGCCGCACCATGTCGGCCGCGCGGTACTCCTTGAACTCATAGTCGAGCGAGCCGTAGCCGCGCGTCATCGACTTCAGCCGATCGAAGAAATCCAGCACCACCTCGCTGAGCGGCAGGTCGTACGAGATCACCACATGGCGCGCCGAATAATGCATGTTGGTCTGCGTGCCGCGCTTCTGCGTGCACAGCGTGATCACCGGGCCGACGTATTCCTGCGGCACGAAGATCTTGCTGGCGATCACCGGCTCGCGGATTTCCTCGATCAGAGCCGGGTCAGGCAGGCGCGCCGGATTCGATACCTGCTCGAGGCTGCCGTCGCGCAACTTTACCTCGTAGACCACCGACGGCGCGGTGGTGATGAGATGCATGCCGTACTCGCGCTCGAGCCGCTCCTGCACGATGTCCATGTGCAGCAGACCGAGGAAGCCGCAGCGGAAGCCGAAGCCGAGCGCCTGCGAGGTCTCCGGCTCGTAGTGGAACGATGCGTCGTTGAGGTGCAGTTTCTCCAGCGCGTCGCGCAGTGCCTCGTACTCGCTCGCCTCCACCGGGTACAGCCCGGCGAACACCTGGGGCTTTATCTCCTTGAAGCCGGGCAGCGGCGCGCGCGCCGGCTTGTCGGCATGGGTAAGCGTGTCGCCGACCTTGGCGGCGCGCAGCTCCCTGACGCCGGCGGTGACATAGCCTACTTCCCCAGCAGCGAGCAACTCGCGCGCCGTCGCTTTCGGGGTGAAGACGCCCACCTGCTCGCAAAGATACGAAGCATCGGTGCTCATCAACAGGATGCGTTCCTTCGGCCGCAGCGTTCCTTCGAAAACACGCACCAGCATCACCACGCCGACGTAGTTGTCGAACCAGGAATCGATGATCAGCGCCTTGAGCGGCGCCGCCGGATCGCCGCGCGGCGGCGGCACGCGCCGAATCACCGCCTCCAGGATCTCTGGAACTTTCTCTCCCGTCTTGGCGCTGGCGCGGATGGCGTCGTGGGCGTCGATGCCGATGACGTCCTCGATCTCCTGGATCGCCTTCTCCGGGTCGGCCGAAGGCAGGTCGATCTTGTTGAGCACCGGGATCACCTCGACGCCCTGCTCGATCGCCGTATAGCAATTGGCGACCGTCTGGGCCTCGACGCCTTGCGAAGCGTCCACCACCAGCACGGCGCCTTCGCACGCCGCGAGCGAGCGGCTGACCTCGTAGGAAAAATCGACGTGGCCCGGGGTGTCGATCAGGTTCAACTGATAGGTCTCGCCGTCGCGCGCCCGGTATTCCAGCGCCGCCGTCTGCGCCTTGATCGTGATGCCGCGCTCGCGCTCCAGCTCCATCGAGTCGAGCACCTGCTCGGCCATCTCCCGCTCCGGCAGCCCGCCGCACAGCTGGATGAAGCGATCCGCCAGCGTCGACTTGCCGTGGTCGATGTGCGCGATGATGGAGAAGTTGCGGATGCGGCTCTGCGCCATATAAAGAAAGAGGGTGCCCGGCCGCGCACCCTCCTCTAACCCGCTATCTTATTTGATTTTGCTCAGCGCTGCCGCATCGAGGCGGTGGCGGCAGATCTCGCGCTCCTGCGCGTCCACCAGCACCGGTACGTCACTGCCATAACGCCTTTTCAACCGCGCATCGGCATCGACATCGATTTCGTCGAACTCGACGCCGAGCGAGCGCAGCGTCCGCGCCATCTCCTCGCAGAGGTGGCAGTCTGCGCGCCCGTAAAGCCGCGGCCGCAAGCTAGCCTTTGTCGGTCAGCCCGGAGACCGTGACGAAGGCCACGGCGTCCCCGCGTCGCACCTGGAGGGTGAACACGGCGTTCTTGTCGAGGCCGGCGAGCAGCTTGTTGAACTGCTCGACCGACTTCAGCTCGTTGTGCTGCCCCTTGTGGACCAGCGTCAGCAGCACGTCGCCGCGCCGCACGTCGGCGCGCGCATCGGGCCGCACGTCGGTGACCACCAGGCCGCCCGACAGCTTCATGTCCTTCTTCTGGTCGGCGGAAAGCTCGGCGACGACGATGCCGAGCCGGTTGGCCGGCGTCTCCGCGGACTTCTGGCTGCGCGGCGTGTCGCGCGCCGCGATGCGCTCTTCCTGCAGCTCGCCGACGGTCACGGAGAGCTTGCGCGTCGCGCCCTTGCGCCAGACCTCCACCGCCGCCTGGGAGCCGGGGCGAGTCGAGCCGACCAGGCGCGGCAGGTCGCTCGAATTCTCCACCGGCTTGCCGTCGAAGCCGATGATGATGTCGGTGGCCTCGATTCCCGCCCTGTCGGCCGGGCTGCCCTTCTCGACCGAGTTCACCAGCGCGCCGCGCGGACGATCAAGCCCGAAGGAGGTCGCAAGGTCACGCGTCACCTCCTGGATCACCACGCCGATGCGGCCGCGCGCGACGCGGCCCTTCTCGCGCAACTGCTTCTGGATGTCGAGCGCCACGTCGATCGGGATCGCGAACGACAGGCCCATGAAGCCGCCGGTGCGGCTGTAGATCTGCGAATTGATGCCGACCACCTCGCCGCGCATGTTGAACAGCGGCCCGCCCGAGTTGCCGGGGTTGATGGCGACGTCGGTCTGGATGAAGGGGACGAAGTTCTCCTGCGGCAGCGAGCGCCCCTTGGCGCTGACGATGCCGGCGGTCACGGTGTTCTCGAAGCCGAAGGGCGCGCCGATCGCCACTACCCATTCGCCGACCTTCAGCTTGCTCGGGTCGCCGAAGCGCACGGCGGGCAGCCCGCTCGCCTCGATCTTGATGAGCGCGACGTCGGTGCGCTTGTCGGCACCGATCACCTTGGCCTTGAACTCGCGCTTGTCGGTGAAGCGCACGTTGATCTCGTCGGCGCTATCGACGACGTGGGCATTGGTCATGATGTAGCCGTCGGCGCTGAGGATGAATCCCGAGCCGAGCGAGCGGCTCTCGGAGCGCGGCCCCGGCCCTTGCCCCGGGCCGGGCACCCCGGGCTGCTGGCGCGGGATGAAGCGGCGGAAGAATTCCTGGATCTCATCGTCTTCCATGCCGGGGATCTGCGGCAGCGCGGCGGTGCGGCGTACGGCCTGCGTGGTGCTGATGTTGACGACGGTGTTGCCCTGCTCCTCGACCAGGCGCGTGAAGTCGGGCAGCACCTGCGTCTGCGCCAAGACGGTCATCCAGGATGCGGCCAGCCACAGCGCGACCAGCCCTCTCAGAACTCGCATTGTTGCTCCTGCCTTTCTTTAGTGCGGACGACGAAATTCGACAGCGTCAGCGATGCGCTGCACGCTCACGGCCGGCGCCTCCCCGACCACGGTCACCATGTGATTCGCGACTTCGCGCGTATAGATATGGATCGCGCCCATGCTCGCGAGCCCGGTGCGCACCGGATCGCGCCGGCCCTCGAGCGGCTCGATGAACACCGACACCGCCGCAAGACCGTCCGAATACACCAGCTGCCCGACCGGCCGCGACTCGCCGAGCCGGCGCTTGAGCTCGCTCACCTTGTGAAAGCCGGGAAGCTCGCTGCTGAGCTCCCAGCCGGCGAGGCGCGCAGGCGCGGCAGCGCTGTCCTCGATGCGCCAGCCGCGGGCGGCCTGCCTGGGCTTCACCATGTCGCGGCTCACCGGGCCGATGGCGAGTTGCGTGAACATGAACTGCTCGACCGTGTCGCCGCTCGAATCGAGCGTGACGGCCTTCAGCAGCATGCCGCTGTGCACGTCGGCATAGAGCTTGTAGCCGTAGCGCAGATTGTCCTTGGGCGCGAGCACCACCGCCTGGCAGTCGAAGCCGGCGATGCGGCGGTTCTCGCCGAGGCTGATGTCATAGTGGCGCGCCAGCGCGTTCACGCGCTCGGGCAGCAGCGCCGGGAAATCGCGCTCGGCGGTGCGGCGGTCCACCTTGACCACGCGGCTTTCCGGCAGATAGCAACGGATCGTATCGCGCGTGCGCACGATCTCGCGCGGCACGCCGTCCAGCACCTCGAGCTTGTCGATGTCGCCGCCGGCGTCGACGTAGCGCGTGATGCGCGAGGTCTCGGAGCGCCCGCCATGCTGGTAGACGAAGGTGCCGCGGTAGGAGAGCTTCTGCGTCGCGTCCTGGATCTTGCGCAGCCAGCCGAGGGCTTCCGGGGATTGCGCCTGGGCCAGGCCTGAGGCGAGGACAATGACGACGCCAAGCGCCCGGCCAAGCATCACTTCGTGGTCTCCTGGGACTGGTCGGACACCGTACGCACGTAAGGGGCCATTCCCTGGAGCGAAGCACGCGGCGAGAAACCCTGATGGGCGAGGAGGTAGTCGTTGGTGGCGCTAGGCAGCGGCACGATCACCGGCTGCTTCCTGTCCACCACCGGTCGCATCACCGGAGTGCCAGCCGGCGCCTGCGCCATCTGCGGCCCGGCATCGCGTTGCGGCGCAAAGGCGAGCCAGCCGACCAGGGACACCGCCGCGACGCTGGCCGCAGCCGACAGCACAAGCCACTTGCGCGGCTCGGCCTGCAGCCTTGCAGGGGCCAGCAGCGCAGGCTCGGCGCTCAGCCGCGCGGCGACGCGCGCCGTGAAACCCTCCGACAGCACGCGGCTGTCGCGCATCGCGTCGCTGATCAGGTGATAAGCGCGCCAGGCGTGCAGCGCGTCGCCATCACGGCCCAGCCAATCAATCATTTCAGCGGTGGACTTGTCGTCCAGCTCGCCGTCCATCAATGCCGAAATCTTGTCGTTCATACCCTACCACCTGCCTTTTAGACTCACCATCTTTTGTCCTTCCGCGTCCCCAGCAACGGCCGCAGCTGCTCCGCAATGGCCTCGCGCGCGCGGAAGATGCGTGAGCGCACGGTGCCGATCGGGCAATCCATGACTCTCGCGATGTCCTCGTAGCTCATGCCTTCGATCTCGCGCAGCTGGATCGCGGTTCTCAGCTCCTCGGGCAGCTTCTCGATCGTGGAGTTCACGGTCTCCGCGATTTCCTTCGACAGCAGCACGCTCTCCGGCGTGTTGATGTCGCGCAGCTGCTCGCCTTCCTCGAACCCTTCCGCCTCGTCGGCCTCTACCTCGGTCGAGGTCGGCGCCCGCCGACCCATGGCCATGAGGTAGTTCTTGGCCGTGTTGATTCCAATCCTGTACAGCCACGTGTAAAACGCGCTGTCGCCACGGAACGCGGGGAGTGCTCGGTAGGCCTTGATGAACGCCTCTTGCGCTACATCTTCGACCTCGGCCGGATCGCGGATGAACCGCGACAGCAGCCGTGCCAGCTTGCGCTGATACTTCTCGACAAGCAACTCGAAAGCCCGCTTGTCGCCACGCTGCGCCCGCGCGACCAGTTGCCGGTCGATCTCGCGGTCGCTCACGAGGGCTCCCCACCCCGTTTGCAACGCCTATGTGCCACAGACACACGCACTTTGAAATAGTTCGACGCCGTATAGGGTCGGATTCAGGCCGGGAGTTGTTTCGCCGCCACTTGGGGCAGCTTTCCCCATAGCGCCCAGATGCGCAGCACGCGGAACGATTCTTCGCTCAGCATGTCCCCCGTGACCAGGACGGTTCGCCGCACCGGGCCCTGAACCGGCAAGGCCACCATGAAGCGGTTGACATAGCGTCGCTCCGCCAGCTGCGCCGCGAACCTTTCGCCTCCGGCGAGTTCGAAGCTCGCGCCGCCGGCCTCGAGCTCGATGGCGCAAACCGAGCTCGCTGATTTCAGCAGCGCCCGGCTCCAGGCGGCCGCCAGGCCAAGGGCGATCAGGCAGATTGACAGCGCGGCACCCGAAACGGACGGCAACACCAGGAGGATGCAAAGCGCCGCGCAGGCGTGCAGAGCCACCAGCGCGGTCGCGAAAGCCGGAGACGGAGACAACTGCAGGCGCAGGCTGCGCGAGCCGCTCAAAGGGGCGCGAACACCAGCGTGCCGTTCGTGCCGCCGAAGCCGAAGGAGTTGGAAAGGGCAACGCGGATCGGCATCTTGCGCGCCGCGTTCGGCACGTAGTCCAGGTCGCACTCGGGGTCCGGCGTGCGCAGATTGATCGTTGGCGGCGAGACCTGGTCGCGCAGCGCGAGCACGCTGAACACCGCTTCGACCCCGCCCGCCGCGCCGAGCAGGTGCCCGGTCATCGACTTGGTGGAGTTCACGGCGACCTTCCCGGCGCGCGAGCCGAGAAGCCGCTTCACGGCTCTCGTCTCGGCAACATCCCCGAGCGGAGTGGAGGTGCCGTGCGCGTTGATGTAGTCGACAACGGAAGTTTCCAGCTTCGCATCCTTCAGGGCATTGCGCATGCAGCGGAACGCGCCGTCGCCGTCCTCGCTCGGCGCGGTCATATGGAAAGCATCGGCCGAGACGCCATAGCCGGCCAGCTCGCAGTAAATCCGCGCCCCACGCGCCCTGGCGTGCTCGTACTCCTCGAGCACCACGGCGCCGGCGCCCTCGCCCAGCACGAAGCCATCGCGCTCCTTGTCCCACGGACGGCTCGCCGTGGCCGGGTCGTCGTTGCGCGTGGAAAGCGCCCGCGCCGAGGCGAAGCCGCCCACCGCGAGCTCGGTGATCACGCCTTCGGCGCCGCCGGCGATCATCACGTCGGCCTCGCCGTAGCGGATCGATTTCCCCGCCTCGCCGATGCAATGCGTCGAAGTGGTGCACGCGGTGACCATGGCCAGGTTCGGGCCCTTGGCGCCGACCTCGATCGACAGCAGGCCGGCGATCATGTTGATGATGGTACCGGGGATGAAGAACGGCGAAATGCGACGCGGCCCGTTCTGCGTGAGCTCGTCGTGCATCGCCTCCACCAGCGGAAGCCCGCCGAAGCCCGAGCCGAAATTGACGCCGACGCGCTCGCCGTTCTCGGGCGTCACCTGCACGCCGGCGTCGCGCCAGGCCTGCAGGCCCGCCGCCACGCCGTAGTGGATGAAGGTGTCCATGCGGCGCGCTTCTTTCGGCGACAGGTACGGCGCCACGTCGAAATCCTTCACCTCGCCGGCGATCTGGCTCGAGAGCCGCGACGCATCGAAGCGCGTGATGCGGGTGATGCCGGGCTTTCCGGCGAGGGCGTTGTCCCAGGCCTGCTGGACCGTGTTGCCGATCGGGCAGACGATCCCCAGCCCCGTGACGACCACTCTGCGGCGGGTCACTTAGGGCTTGGCGTGCGCCTTGATGTAGTCGATCGCCTGCTGGACGGTGGTGATTTTCTCGGCTTCCTCGTCCGGAATCTCGGTCTCGAACTCCTCCTCGAGCGCCATCACCAGCTCGACGGTGTCGAGCGAGTCCGCGCCCAAGTCATCGACGAACGAAGACTGGTTCTTGATTTCGGCTTCGTTGACTCCGAGCTGCTCGGCGATGATCT
>WNFF01004133.1_pt1 | contig 12471 bp, 8 predicted proteins | sample 5400441 | NCBI WGS metagenome assembly WNFF01 (sample SAMN13153345, study PRJNA577476) | soil metagenome | isolation source: 120 cm saprolite under Douglas fir tree site 2 hole 3 replicate 1 | place: USA:California | collected 2015-04-18
ACGGCTGGCGCGTCTGCCTCGAGGATGCGCCGCGCCGCGGCCACACTGGTCACGGAAGCCACGCGCAGTCCCGCGATACCGGCCTCGAATTCCCGCCGCGCCGCGGCACACAAGGCTACATCGTCGCTCACAACCAATAGGGTTTGTTCCCTGTTGCTCATGCCCTTATCCATTTCTCGCTGCGTTCTTTCTTGTCACCTCTGCAGTCAGCGTTTGGCACTGGGTCTGGATCGCCAGCACACTGCGAACCTTTTCCGTAAGCTCTTCCACCCGAAACGGTTTGGCGACGTGCGGCAGGTGGTTACGTTCCAGGAACTCTCGCGTTTGCGCCGCCATGCTATCGCCGGTCACGAAAAGGAACCGCTTTCGCAGCGGACTTCCGGAACGCTCCAGCGATTTATAGAAATGCTGGCCGTCGAGGCCCGGCATTTTCATGTCGCAGATGACTAGATCGAAGGACTGCGCGGCCGCGCGGGCCAGGGCTTCGCGGCCATCCAGAAGCACTTCCACGTGCATCCCTTCGTCCTCAAGCACGTCGGCGATGAGGCGGGCCACGGTCGGCTCATCCTCCACAACGAGCACGCGCGCGCCTTTCCCGGTTTCGAGCACGGGCGTAAGTCGATTCTCGCGGCTGGCGGCCTCCGCGGCTTCGGGGAGCAAGCTCTTGCGCGGCGGCAGCAGAAAACCCACCGGCTCGTCCTGCACCGCTTCCGCGGCCACCGGAAATTCAATTTGGAAAACCGCGCCCCCCTGTGGCGGGTTCAAGACGTGTACCTGTCCGCCGTGTTCGCGCACAACGCTCAATACGATGGCCAGCCCGAGCCCGGTCCCGACGCCCGCTGGTTTGGTGGTGAAGAAGGGATCGAAGATCCGAGCGAGGATGGCCTGTGGTATTCCGGGCCCGTTGTCCGCAACTTCCAGCAGCACCCGCCGCTCGCCAATTCTTTTTGTCCGCAACCGGATCGTTCCACCCTCTTCCTGCTGCTCGAGGGCCTGGCGTGCGTTGCCCATCAGATTCATCAGCACCTGCTGCAGATGACCGGGGTCACCCTGTACGAACGGAAGGGCCGGGGCCAGGTCGATCTCCACGCGAATTTTTTCGGCGGCGAGGCTGAACCGCTGAAGATCCATCACACCGTGCACGATTTGATTCAAGGACACCGGGCGTCGCTCCGGGAGCGTTTCCCTGGCGTTCAGGAGCAACTGCCGCAAAATCGTGCCGGCGCGTTCCGCCTCCTGGTAAATTTGCCGTACTTCCTCGGTCCGCCCGGGAAGGTCCTGGCGCGCCAGAAGGCGGTGCGCGTAGCCCATAATGCTCGTCATCGGGTTGCTCAATTCATGCGCGACTCCGCTGACCATCTGTCCCAGCGCCGCGAGCTTTTCGGTCTGGAGGAGTTTCGAATGGAAAACCCGCTGGGCGGTCAGGTCGCGATAGACCTCGACGCGACCCAACGGCCGCCCCAACGGATCGAGCACCGGCCTCGCGGCTCTTTCCAGGACGCGCGGCGAGGGGTGCACCATTTGAAATTCCTCGCGCACGCCCCCCTGAATTCCTCGCGCCAGTTCCCGCCATCGCTCCGTGAACCGTGCCGGCTCCGCGGCATGAGTCTGGAGACGGCCTATCAAACCCTCCAGCGTCTTGAATTTTCCGGACTCCGCGGGGGCCAGACCCGCGATCTGTTCGAATCGCGAATTCATGGCGCGGACGTTGTCCTGAGCATCGAACAGAATGACTCCGTCTTCAAGCCATTCAATGACGCTTTGCAATTCGATTTCAGCGAGGTCCGCCCGTTCCGGCGATTTACGAGTGACCAGCGGCTCAAGCAGAATCACCGTGGCTTGGCCTTCCACAGGGACAGCCAAGCGCAATCGCACGCTCACGCCGTTGTGCAGTTCCGCCCGGGAAAACTCGTTATCGGTTCCGCGGTTCTCTGCTCCATGATCGAGCGCCTTCCTCAGCCACGTCCCGAGGCGCTCCCGGTCCCGTCCGCAAAAGAGCTCGGCCAAGTGCGCTTGCGCCGGAATGCCGTGGGGTTGCGGCCCAATCGACTTGGAGGCCAGGCTGGTTAAATCCCTGGCGCCACGGCTCGCCGCGGTGATTCTCCCGGCCTCATCCAAGAGAAGGAGTGGTTCGCCGATACAATCCAGCAACGCGTGCGGCCAACTCGCGAGCAGCGACTCTTCTTCTCTTCGCCTTCTCTGGCGCAGAGCGGACGCCGCCAAAACCGCGCGCAGCTCCAGGCGGTCCAGAGTTACGAGCGAGACGGCGCTGCCCGGCAGTCCCGCTACCAGCGTCCCGAGGAGCTGTCCTTCCGACTCCAACGGAAACGCGACGATTCGAGTCATCGATCCCTGCCTCCCACCCATCTGTGACTCGCTTCCGATCACCTGCCGCGCCTCCAGCGCGCGCCGCCACACGCTCGCCAGCGGTTCGCCCTCGATCGCGTGCGTACACAAGTCATCCCCGCTGCGCCAGCGAAATTCGACGGAAAGACTTCCGCCGGACTTTTCGCGCTGATCCCGCAACGCACCGATGACCGCGAACGCCGCGCCGGGACTATCCCCGTTCGCAGTTATCGCGGTGCAGCTTTCCACCAGGTTGGAGAGCAACGCCTCGACGGAAGAAGCGGCGGCCCGTTGCGCGAGGAAATGCCTAACCGCGACGAGGTCCTCATTTCGCAGTCGAGCGATTCTCCGCTCCTCCTCAAGCCCCAAGGCCAGCGCAAGTTCCGCGGCGACCGATTCCACGTGTTCGCGGGAACAGGCCCGTTGCTTTCCCGTGCTTCCCGCGAGGATGACACCTTTCAATTGTTCTTTCCTCTGAATGGGAACCCACAACGCGTGACGAAGTCCGACAAGCAACCCGATGATGTGGTTCGGGGGAAAAGCGCCCAGGTCTTGTTCGACGGTTTTACCCCGGAGAAGAAGTTCCTCCGGGAGTGGCGGCTCCACCGAAAGACTGGCCCACTCGTGAGGGGTCTCGGAGTTCCCCCGGTCCCACACCATTCCGTGAAACTCGGCCGAAGCGTCATTCTGCGGGCTGGCGTTCGAATCCACCGCGAGCCAGACGCCGATGCGGCACGTGGGTGCCTGCTGGGCGAGCACCTTCAGCGCTTCCTGCAGCAATTCTTTGCGAGAAGCACCGTTTAGGGCCGCGCGCGCCACACCTCGCCGGCTCGATTCTTTCTCCGCCTTTTTTCTCCAAATCTTCATTCGCTGGCCTCAACCCGCCGGCGCCCTCGCTGCGTCTATCCGCCTCCCGGGCGGGACACGGAACGGGAGATGCAAAGCCCGTGATAATCACTCTTGCATCGGCAGGCCCATCAAGAAATGCCAGTTTGCCTCAATGAATCAATCACTTACAGGCGACGGCGGGACGCGGGAAATTCCATGTCGAGACTTTGACCGGGGTTCTTCCCAGAGTGAACCACTGCAGAGGAACGACGCTCCAGGCGGGAAGATCGGAGCACTTTGAAGAGAAGTGTCGATTACTGACCAAAGAAAACAAGGACGGACGTGCCGGCCGGGATTTGTACCAGAATGCCGTTCAGGCGAACGGCCTTGACGGACCGGCTTGACTCTCGCGCTCGAAAACTGCCGAGGAGAGATAGCAAAAGCTAGCGGCATTCTTGAAAAATCCCGCCAGTGCGTGGCGCCCTTACGGCTCGGCATGCTCCATGTGGTACTGCTTCAGCTTGCGGTACAAAGTGGTCTTCCCGATGCCGAGCATGCGCGCCGCTGAAAGCTTGTCGCCCCCCGTTTCGCGGAGCGTGCGGAGAATCGCGCGCCGCTCCAGTTCCTCGAGAGGCAATATCTCATCCTTTTCCGGCGCCCTTTCGGTAGTGGGATACTGCAGGCTGGATGGCAGGTCTCCCACATGGAGGATAGGCCCGGAACCCAGTGCGACCGCCCGCTCGATGGCGTTTTCCAGCTCGCGCACATTTCCCGGCCAATCGTAAGCAATGAGCCGGCGCATGGCGTCTTCGGAAATCGTGCGCACCGGGCCCTGTGCGTCGGAAAACTTCTCCAGGAATGCCGTCACCAGAATAGGGATATCGCTCTTGCGGTCCCGAAGCGGCGGAAGCTTGATCTGCACCACGTTCAGCCGGAAATACAAGTCCTGCCGGAAGATTCCCGAGCGAATGGCGGTTTCCAGATCGCGGTTGGTGGCGGCAATGATGCGCACGTTGATCTGCCGGCGCTCCGTCGAGCCCACGGGCTTGACCTCCCGCTCCTGAAGCGCGCGCAGGAGCTTGGCCTGCAGGTCCACGGGCATGTCCCCGATTTCATCCAGAAAAAGCGTGCCCCCCTGGGCGGCCTCGAGCAATCCCTGCTTGGCCTGCACGGCCCCGGTGAAAGCGCCCTTGACGTACCCGAACAGCTCGGACTCGATCAAAGTGGGCACCAGCGCGGAGCAGTCCACTGGCGCAAAAGGGCGGTCCCGCCGCGGTCCGGAAAAATGAATGCTTCGCGCCACGAGCTCTTTCCCCGTTCCGCTTTCTCCCAGGACCAGCACGGGATACTCGTGCTGGCTCACTTTTTCAATCATTTTATAGACGCGCTGCATTTTCATCGAAACGCCGATGAGCCCACCAAACCCGGGGCGGGTCCGCAACTGCTCCCGCAACAGCCGGTTCTCCTGCTGCAATTCCACCGCCCGCGCCACCCGTTCGAGTCTGGAGCGCAACTCTTCAATCCGGAACGGTTTGGTCACGTAATCGACGGCGCCGATGCGGGTGACCTCCACGGCGGATTCGATCGTTCCGTATTGAGTCAAGACCATCACGGCGACCTCTGGATGAAAGTCGTGCACCTGCTTCAGCAGCTCCACCCCGTTCGTTTGCTGAAGCTTCAAATCGGTCAGCAGAATGTCGATAGGCGAATGTTCCAAGACCTCCAAGGCCTCTTCGGCGGTGGCCACGGCAACGGCCTTCATCCCGCACTGCTCCGAGACGGTTGCACAGGTCTCGCGGATCGATTGTTCGTCATCCACAATAAGAAGGTTCATGGGGACAACCTCGCGGCGGACTGCTGCTTCTTCAGTCATGGCGGACTTTCTGACAGCATCTGTACGTTATTATCTGCATCTTACGTTCCGTTTCAGGAAACCCCTCCCAATCTATTCATAAATCAATACATTAGTTAATGTATTGGCTTTTTGGCAAGTCCTAGTTTGGAACTGCAGTCCCGGTTCTCACGCCCCACGTGTCCCAATTTGGGAAACAGGGAGAGGGATGGCCAGCCAAAACGCCTCCCCAAAAAAGGAAGCGGGCCCCTCGAAACTTTCTCGAAGAGCCCGCCTGTTTGATCTCGTATGGTTTTCAGTTCCCTTGCCAGAAGTTACGAGTTACCGCCGGCGATGCTGTTCTTCCGCGAGTACTTGGCCGTTAGGGCTTGGTTTTCTTCGCCGGCGCTGGAGCGGCCGTTTTCTTCCTGGGTGTTTCACTGCCGCCCCTGCTGAGCAGCGTCAAGGCGTCCTTGGCACTGAAGGGGAAGCGTCGAACGGACTGTTCACCGGTGGTGCTGAGAGTGACGTCGACGCGGCGGTTGTTGGCCAGGCGCACGGTCAGCAGGTTTTTCAGGAGCTTCTGCTTCTCCGCCGCGGTGAGGTCCGCATCGTCTTCGAGGAGCTTCTTCACCTCTTCGGAGGTCATGTTCTTTTCGAAGCCGAAAGCCCGAGTCTCGAGGTGGTCCGCAGGTACGCCCTTCTCCACGAGATAGCTCCTGGTGCGTTCCACGCGCCGCTCGGAGAGCTTGACGTTGTAGTCTTTGGCCCCGCGAATGTCGGCGTGGCCTTCGAGAATCAGGTGGGCGTCCGGCCTATACGTCAGATACTGCTTGAAGTCGCTCGCCAGCGCGTCCAGTGTCACTTCCTGGCTGGCCAGCAACCCTCCCGTGGGTTTCGCCGCGGTGGGCTGAGCTGTCGGAAAGTAGATGCTGTGCAGCGCCAGCTTGGCTTCCAGTTGCTTGATCTGCGGGGGCTCCTTCACTTCCACGTTGCCGGAAGCATCGGCGGTGCCGCCGCGGCCATCGTTCACCACGCATTTGACGCTATAGCTCCCGGGCTGCAGGCCCGTGGCGTCAAACTGCACATTCGAGCCGCTTCCCACGATCTGTCCGCCGGTCGCCGTGTAGCTGTAAGTCAGCGGATCGTTGTCCGGGTCGCTGCCGTTGCAAGTGACGCCGGTGCGCTCGCCCGGCAGAATCGGGCTGCGTTCGATGGAGAGGGTCGCGGTCGGGGGACGATTGGGCTTTTCCTCCACCTTGATGTCCGCCGCGCAGGACGCGGTCCCGCCCTTGCCGTCATCCACTTTCACGTTGACGGTGTAGGAACCAACGCCCACGCCCGACGAATTCCAGCGCGCTTCCGGGCCCGTGCCCTCCACCGCGCCGCCCGTCGCCGTGTAGCTGTAGGTCAGGGGATCGTTATCCGGGTCGCTGGCGTTCACGTGCACAGCCACGCTGTCGCCCGAACCGGCATACACCGAAGCCGGAGTCACCGAGCACGCCGCCACCGGCGGGTGGTTCGGCGGAGGCGGTGGCTTGGGAATCCCGAACCGCAATACCAGACCCGTGCCGGCGCGGAAATTATTCTGACGTCCGCTGGCCGCAACGGCGGGGCCCGAGAAACTGGTCATGAGGTAATCCAACTGGGCCACGCGCCAGGCAACGTTCTTCGTCAAGACCATGTCGACGCCGCCGCCCGCAGCCAACGCGAAGGCGCTCTGCGAATTTACTCCCGCGAGTTCGATGCCACCCCTGGCACCGCCGACCAGGAACTCGGCGAAGGGAACGAAGTGGTCAAACTTTCGCAAGTTCAGGCGCGGGCCAAAAAGATAGGTGATGAAGCTGCCGTTCGCGGGCGTGTTGCTCGCGGTCAAGGGGAAGAGATTGCGATTGAAGTCGTAACCGCCCAACTCGCCGGTAAGTCCCAGCCATTTCGAGGCGTTGTAGGTAAACGAACCCGACCCGCCATGGGTGTTGAAATTCGCGAAAGGGTCGCCGGGCGCGAAATTGATGTAGTCGTACATTCCCGCGAATTCATACCGTGGCAACAGTTGGCCTGGCGGACGCGTGTCCGGGGCAGCTGCTGCCGGTCCCGGGAACGGAGCCGGCCGGGGCGTCGCGGGCAACGCGAATACGCCCTTTGCCGCCACCGCCTTGCCGCTCCCCGCGCCGTTGCTGGGAGGCGCGCTTTTCTCAGCGGCAGTTGAAGTGTTCGTGGTCTCGTCGCCCGCGCCGCTGCTCTTCTGCTGAGCGCACAGCGGCAAAGCCAAAAGCGCGCTCATCGCCAGTGCTGCACACCAATTACGCATCTCGTTCCTCCTGAGCTTCATCCATCAAATCCCGTTTGGTTTACGCGCCCGCCTGCTGACCGCGCGCAGCTTCCGGAGGGCCCCGTTGGACGCATCACAGCTCTTCGACTTGTCGCTGCTTCCCTTCCAGTCGCCCACTCGTCCCCACACCCATGCCCGGACGAAAGGAGGAACTTGAAGAAGCAACACGACGCGGTGCAACAAGGCTATTCCACAATTCGCTTTCGGTGCAACTATTTCCTCCCTTCTTGGTTCCTTGATCGCCCGGAAGCCGGACACGGATCATGGGGCGCCGCGACTTTCGTTCCCACGGCTCTCTGCTGTGGACTGCCAACTTTCCCATCCTGCGCTACACTAGTTTTCTTATGCACTCGATCATGGCACTCGACAATGTTTGGATGGGGCGGCCGCGCTCCATTGCTGCCGGGCTTCTGGAATCGGACGGCCACCTGGCCGTTGTCGATCCCGGCCCAGGCTCCACGCTGGAGACCTTGCGCCAACAGCTCCAGGCACACGGCATCGGCGTGGGCGAACTCGACGCCATCCTTCTCACGCACATCCACCTGGACCATGCGGGCGCCACCGGTTCGCTGGTCCGCGAAAATCCCCGGCTCGCCGTCTACGTGCACAAGAATGGCGCACCACACATGCTTGATCCCTCGAAGCTACTTGCCAGCGCCAAGCGCCTGTGGCCCAACGATCTGCAGCTTCTTTTCGGCGAAGCTCTGCCCGTTCCGGCGGAGAATTTGCGCATCCTCGAGGGCGGTGAAAATCTCACGCTCGGCTCGCGCAAACTCGAAGTCGTGTACACGCCCGGCCACGCGTCGCACCACGTCAGCTATTTCGACAAGACGGAAGGCGTCGCCTTCGTCGGCGATACGGCGGGTGTGCGCATCGAGGGAAATTCCTTCGTCATGCCCGCCACACCTCCGCCGGACATCGATCTAGGGATCTGGGATGCTTCCTTCGCCGCCATTCTCGAGCGCAAACCGGCGCGGCTCTTTCTCACGCACTTCGGTTTTTCCGACAATCCTTCCGAGCACATTTTGTTGTTCCGCGAACGGCTGCATCGCTGGGCCGCGCTCACCGCGGAAATTCTGCGCACCGCCGCCAGCGATTCCGCCGCGATGGAGTCCTTCATCTCGGCAACGCGTGCCGAAATCTCCCAGCACCTCCCTGCCGGTGAAGCGGAACACTATGCTTTCAGCGCCGGCCTGAATCTTTCTTTCCTCGGCCTGGTCCGGTATTTGCGCAAGCGCGCCACGGCCGCCTGTTAGGCTGCGTGGAAGATTCTTGTTGTCTAGATGGGATGCTAACGGACTACGCTATCGTTCCTGACGAGGAAACTTCTTCCGAACCGGCGGCGGGCTCTGTTGCAGGCGCGGTCTGCGCTTCGAGGCGCGCCGAAAGCGCCTCGACCAGCAAAGCGACGAGCTTCTTTGCGCCGCTGCCTTCGGGATCTTTGTCCGGATTGTACTGAGCCACGTCCAGGCCGAGCAGGTTCTTGTGCTTTGCAAATTCCACAAAAGCGGCGCGGACGTCGTCGAAGCGCATGCCGCCGCTGCCGGGCACATTGACGGCCGGAAAATCTTCCTCCGCGATGACATCGGTATCGAGGTGGAGGACGAATTCGCGCGCTTCAGCGTGCACTTGCGCCAGCGCTTCGTTGGCCGCCTTGCCGGCGCCCTTGAACCGTATATCCGCGGCGTAAATATGGCGCATCGGCGATTTGCCGAGGAATTCCTGCTCTGGGGGATCGAGCCTCTCGAGTCCGAAGAGGGTAACGTCCGGCTCGCGCACCAGCGGCGCTTCGCTCCAAAAACGCACCAGCTCCGGTGCGCCCTTGCCGATGATGTGGGCCACAACCATTCCGTCGATGCGGCCCGATGGAGTGGAAGCGGGCGTGTTCAAATCCGCATCGCGATCGAACCAAAGAAGATTCACGTGCTTGTAGTAGCGCCGCGCGCCGGTGAGCAAGCCGATGACTTGAGCGCAGTCGCCGCCCAGGACCAGGACCAGCGCCCCGCTTTTTAGGGCGAGCTCGGCGCGCGTCTTCAGATCGTTCAGGCCGGCGACGATTTCGGCCAGATTGCGGGCGCGCCGGTGTTCATCGTCATTGGCGAAGAGGCGCGGAGCGCAGTCGCCGTAATCCACGACTTCATAGCCGGCGGCCTGCAACTTTTCGGCGAGGCCGGCAGCGCGCAGCGCCGCCGGAGCCTTCTCGCTTCCCGCGGAAAATGCCGCGGCGCTCGAGGGCGCGCCAATCAAGGCAATCTTCTTCGGCTGACGGACGATTTTGACCGCCAAGGTGTGGCTCCTTGTCTAGTATTCCCCGTCTACCGCGCTAGGGTACCGATGACCGGGCCATTTATCTGTCAGGCTGACAAATCACTCCGGTGATGCATTGCGCGTTTCCCTGCCGGGCATTGCAACCTCTAGCGGCGCGGCGCCGGCGCGATGGTCGCCAATTCCGGAGGCAGCGTGAAGCGCACGTCCTCGCGGATCAAATCCAAATCACGCTGATCCGTGAAGCCGAACTCCGCCAGCCGTTCGCTTACCTGCTCCACAAGGACTTCCGGCGCGGACGCCCCCGCGGTCAAGCCCACGCGGGAAACGCCTTCGAGCCACTTCACATCGATGTCCTTCGCGGAGTCGATCAATTGCGCCTTGACGCCGCTGCGCTGGGCGACTTCCACAAGGCGGTTGGAATTCGAGCTGTTCGGCGAACCCACGACCAGGATCAGATCCACGTCCTTGGCCACCTGTTCGACCGCTTCCTGGCGGTTTTGCGTGGCGTAGCAAATGTCGTCGCTGGCCGGTCCCTGGATGGCCGGGAATTTCTGGCGGAGCCGCGCCACGATCTCCTGCGTGTCATAGAGACTGAGCGTCGTCTGCGTGAGGAATGAAAGCTTCGCGGGATCATCGACTTCGAGAGCATCCACGGCGGCGACGGAGTCCACGACAATGGTACGGTCCGGCGCTTCTCCCGAGGTGCCGACAATCTCCTGATGGTCACGATGACCGATCAGAATAATGGTGCGCTTTTCGCGCGCAAACTTGAGCGCCTCGAGGTGCACTTTGGTCACCAGCGGGCAGGTGGCGTCAATCACTTTCAGCGCGCGGGACTTGGCTTCCTCGCGGACCGTCGGCGGAACGCCGTGGGCGCTGAAGACCAGCACCGCGCCGTGAGGCACTTCCTCGATGGCCTCCACGAAAATCGCGCCGCGCCGGCGCAACTGCTCTACAACGTAGGTGTTGTGGACGATCTCGTGGTGCACGTAAACCGGCGCGCCGTACGCTTCCAGCGCCAGCTCGACGATATCCACCGCGCGCACGACGCCCGCGCAGAAGCCGCGCGGCCTTACCCTCAGCAATACTTTCCCATTCGTCACAGTCGGCATGGTTGTCCTGATGAGTGAATTCTAAAGATTCTATCATACCTTACGGCGCTCCCTTCCCGCATCCCCGTTTCATCGTTACGCATACCCCGGATCAACGCATGACCAAATTGGCGCTCGCTGACCGAGCGGAGGTGTGCTTAGATGCAGCGACCATGGCGGCAGAAATAATGGTTTCGCCGGTAACGCTAGAGGGCCGGTACGTGCGGCTGGAGCCGCTGGCAAAGGCGCATTTGGCGGGGCTCGCTGAAGTCGGACTGGACGAGGAATTGTGGCTGTGGATTCCCACGCAGGTGCGGACCACGGAGGAGATGGCGGGATACATCGAGACCGCGCTCGGGGAACAAGTACGGGGAGTGTCACTGCCTTTCGCGATCATTGAGAAGACCGCGGGCCGCGCCATCGGGAGCACGCGCTATGGCAACATTGACCGCACACATCATCGCGTGGAGATTGGCTGGACGTGGGTGGCGCGCGACTGGCAGCGCACGGCCATGAATACGGAAGCGAAGTACCTGCTGCTGAGGCATGCTTTCGAAACGCTGGGCTGCATGCGCGTGGAGTTAAAGACGGATTCGCTGAACGAGCGCTCGCGCGCGGCGATCCTGCGCCTTGGGGCGCGGGAAGAGGGCATCTTCCGGAACCACATGATCACGGCGAGCGGCCGCATCCGGCATACGGTTTATTTCAGTATTATCGATTCCGAGTGGCCGGCGGTGAAGGCCCGCCTCGAAACGATACTGAGTTCGAACAAACACTAGAGCCGCGCGAGACGGCGTGGTGCCCTACCTTTTGCGCAACGGCTGGCCGTTCGGCCAGCATTCCAAGAGCTTCAACTAAGGTAAGATTCATCTCTGAATCCAGGCGATTCCTTTTCTGGGTTCTTGAGAACCGGTCCGGCGGCGAAAAGATTCTGCGCTAAACGAGAACTTTCGCGGCAAACAACGAGCGTGCGGAAGGTCTTTCGCAGGCTGGCGGACTTAAACCTTGGGAGAAGAACTTGACCAGTCCGTCCGATCCGAAGAACCGCCGGCGCAGCGAGCGCGTGATGCTGCAAATGAAAGTCACGGTGATCGCCGAAGACACCGAACGCAAACCGAGGCAGGAAGAAGCGCTGACGCTGGTATTCGACGCACCGAATCCCAAATTCTGGCCCGTCGTTTTTCCGCCCGCGGATTGGGATGCTCCGCGCGCGTGACGGCGCGCCAGGCAGTTTACGCAAACCGGAATTCGCCGCTCTCCTGACCCGCTCACGCGCAACCCTTTGACGGCCGCAACTCTTCCAAGAATTCAGGGTTAAATATCGAAGGGAACGGTGTCCCCTTTGGAGGAAGCTCTGATGAAGTATCGGATGAATGGCATTGCAAAATCGCCGCTATTGGCGGCTGCCGTTTTGATCTGCGGGCTGATGCTCGCCGGCTGCGACGACCACGTCACCGTGATTCGCGATCCGAACATCCTCGTACCCAAGGGGAGCACCTGGGCCTGGAAGCCTGTCGCGTCGCCCAGGGACGCGGATCGGCGTCCCGTGGTGTCGCGTGACGTGATCTCGCGTGGAGAATCCATCGCGCGCGAACCAGGCGCCAACAATGAAATCGTTCGCCAGCGCATCCGCACGGCGATCGAACAGACGCTGTCGTCCAAGGGATTGCGGGAGGTCAGCGATCAGCAAGACGCGGAGTTCCTGGCGGACTATCACGTTGCGGTGCGGCGGCACAATGTCACCGTGGAACATGTCTACCGTGGCGGATACCCGG
>WNFF01003931.1_pt1 | contig 12468 bp, 9 predicted proteins | sample 5400441 | NCBI WGS metagenome assembly WNFF01 (sample SAMN13153345, study PRJNA577476) | soil metagenome | isolation source: 120 cm saprolite under Douglas fir tree site 2 hole 3 replicate 1 | place: USA:California | collected 2015-04-18
CGTCCTCCGCTTAACATGGCATGGGCGAAGAGGGCCATGTCGTGTGCAGTGGCGAACAGACCGGCGTGGCCAGCGGTCCCACCCAGTACGCTGGCATTTTCGTCCTGCACTTCGCCTTGAACGATTCGTTTGCGAAATGTGCGGTCATCCGCTGTTGGAGGAATGGACCCATGCCAGGTGTTGGACGGATTGAATGATGTACGCACCATGCCGAGCGGACCAAAGATTTCGCGCTGGCAGAAACGGTCTAGCGTTTCATCCGCAATTTTTTCCAGCGCGCTGCCCAGGACGATGAAGCCGATGTCGCTGTACTCGGCTCGTATGGCGGGATCGGCAGCCAGCGGCGTAGTGATAGCGGCATGCAGGAGTGCGTCGCGAGATTGGGCTTGCAAGAAGAGTTGTTTGTAGGCAGGCAGGCCGGAAGAGTGGGCCAGCAGCATGCGCAGAGTGACTTCCAGACGACGAGGATCACCTGGGGCGAATTGCGGAATGATGGCGGCGACTGACAACTCCAGATCGAGTAAGCCGCGTTCATATAAGAGCATTGCCATGGTGGTAGTCGCGACGACTTTGGTGAGCGATGCGAGATCGAAGATGCTGGCCGGGAGGACTTCCGGCGAATTAGGCTCGTAAGTGAAGCGGCCGAGCGATTTGAGAGCGATCAGTTTGCCCTTATGAGTCACCGCCAGGGCGCAGCCCGGAAACACACGAGCTGCGATGGCACCCTGCAAGAGGCGAAACGCATTCCCCAACAATGAGTCCTGATGTTCGTAATCCGGCACGGGAAACTGTGCCACGGCGTTCGACGCGGTCTTCAGACGCGAGGGATCTTCTGGCAAAGGAATGATTTCAGGCGTGATGATTGGTTTATAACAAAGATTGAGGGCAGGGTAAAGATGGACAATTACAGCTCGCTACCCGTCCCGTCGTTTTCTAGCGGAGTTTTCGACAGCGATTCGGCTTCGGACTACTTTCGGCTGGCGGGCGGCACGATGTTGTTCATCCGCAAGTATTCCACCAGTTGTCCGTAGTGATCGGAGATGTGCCACACCGTAGCGGTCAGGGCCGAAAGCCGGTTGGGACCCCAGTACGGGCCGACATTCGCGTGCAATAGGTTTTCCGCGCTCGTGTCCGCGATAACCCTGTCGATAATGGTGAATGAATCGCGGAGGTACGCCAGGATCTCGGCTTTCGTCTTGGCCGGATTCGGACCGCCGATGTCGCATCGTGATGGCGGCTTTTCTCCTGCAATCTGTTTCGCCCACGCTTCGTTGGCGCACGCTACGTGTTTTACCTGCTCGCCAAACGTGCGTACGTCCTTGAATTCGCCCTGCGTTGGCTTAAAGCTCCACTTGTCCTCGGGCATCGCCTCGGCCAGGGCAGCAAAGTCGTGCTCAATGTCCTTCCAGATGAAGTTGATTGAGTCAGGAATTGTCTTGAGCTGCGGCGGGAGCTGCTGTGCAATTGCTGTCGTCGAACTTACCAGCAGCACGCCACTGACCAAGGCACGTATGCGGTTCCTCATAACTCCTCTAACCCCTTTTCTCGCAGCCCGGTCTCGTGACGCCAAAATATGGAATCATTGTATGCGCGTTCACCCAACTTTCGAGTCTTTTCTTCACCAAGGTCTGAGAGTTCTAATTTACGCAGCTTATGTTCGTGATGCCGGAAGCTAGCTACCTACGTCATTTCTCTACCTGTGGCACAAACGGCACCCCCTCGACTGACATCCTTGAGCAATCTGCTCTGGCTTGTGTAAAGTCAGAATATTCAATCAACCAACGTGAACTCGTCCGATTGCCGGTTTTGGCTTCGCCTATTCACTGTTCTCTTGATCGGCGGCTGTCATGTGTCCGGTTTTGCTGCTACGGTGAAACCTGGCGTGTCGCCGAATCGTCTTGCGGTGATCGATTCCATTGTGCAGGACGCTATCCGTGACGGTCAGGCGCCTGGTGCCGTGGTCTTGATTGGGCACAACGATAGGGTGATTTATCGCAAGGCGTTTGGCAACCGGGCGCTCGAACCTCGCCGCGAGCCGATGACGCTGGATACGATTTTTGACCTGGCGTCGCTTACCAAAGTTGTGGCGACTACTACCGCAGTGATGCAATTGTCCGAGCAGGGCAAAGTACGGATAAACGATCCGGTGGAGAAATATATTCCCGAGTTTGGGCAGAACGGAAAGGACGACATTACCGTACGGCAGTTGCTCATTCATTACTCGGGACTGGCCCCCGATCTCGATTTGCAAACGCCGTGGCAGGGCAAGGAAACCGCGTACCGCATGGCGTTTGAGGAAAAGCCTCAGCAGCCACCTGGATCTGGCTTCGTCTACAGCGATATCAATTTCATCACTCTGGGTGCGTTGGTGGAACGCGTATCGGGGATGACTCTGGACCAATACACCGCGAAGAAAGTTTTTGCCCCTCTGAAGATGGCGCATACGCGCTTTCTGCCGGATGCCGTCTGGCGAAAGAAGATTGCGCCCACGGAATTCGACGAGCATGGAGCCATGCTGCGTGGCATCGTGCACGATCCGACCGCGCGCCGCATGGGCGGAGTTGCGGGACACGCCGGCGTTTTCTCAACGGCTGATGACCTCTCCAGGTTTGCTGAGGCCTTGCTCGGGAGCGGCAAGATTCTTTCGCGATTGTCGGTCGAGAAGATGACTACGCCCCAGCAGCCCCCTACTGCAACCGCGGTTCGCGGCTTTGGCTGGGACATCGATTCGCCCTTTTCCAGCAATCGCGGCGAGCTGCTGCCAGTTGGGTCGTACGGGCACACAGGGTGGACTGGAACTTCGCTTTGGATCGATCCGACGACTCGCACGTACATAATTTTGTTGACCAACGCGGTGCATCCGCGCGGGAAGGGAAGTGTGGTGGCGTTGCGCACCAAATTGGCGACAGCAGTCGCGGCCGCATTGCCGCTTAACGCAAGTGAAAAAGAGAAGCTCCGATGGGAAAGCATTACTGGTTATAACGAAGCGCTGGCTGGGGCAAGACACGTTCCTGTTCGAAACGGGGCGGTGAAGGCCGGAATTGATGTGTTAGAGGAACACAACTTCGAATTTATCGTGGGCCCTCCGGGCAGTATTGGAACCAAGAAGAAAATCGGGTTGCTGACAAACCAGACCGGGGTGGATTCACATGGGCGGCGCACCATCGACGTGCTGGCGCATGCGCCAGGAGTTTCGTTGAATGCCATCTTCAGTCCGGAGCACGGCGTTACGGGCGCGGTTGATACTACGGAGATCGGCGATTCACGCGATGCGGCCACGGGCGTTCCGGTTTACAGCGTGTATGGAGCTACTGATGCCGCGCGGCGGCCGTCGGTTGATGTCCTAAAGACGTTGGACGCGGTGGTAGTGGATATTCAAGACGCTGGTGTGCGTTTCTACACCTACGAGACTACTCTGGGATATTTCACGGAGGCCGCGGCCAAGGCGGGAATTCAGATTATGGTACTGGACCGTCCGAATCCGATTACTGGATCTTTTGTGCAAGGGGCGGTATCGGAGGCTGGTCGCGAAAGTTTTGTTGATTACTTCCCAGTTCCGGTGCGTCATGGAATGACCATGGGCGAGTTGGCAAAGATGTTTAATGGTGAGCGTGGCATGAATGCGCGGCTTGAGGTCATCGCAATGGAGGGATGGTTACGTGGCGACTGGTATGATTCGACTGGTCTGACATGGATTAATCCTTCGCCGAACTTGCGCAGTCTGACTCAGGCGACGCTATACCCCGGAGTTGGGCTGGTTGAAGGAACGAATGTGTCTGTGGGGCGAGGTACCGACATGCCGTTTGAGCTTCTGGGCGCACCCTGGATCAAAGCTCGCGAGCTGGCACAGTACTTGAATGAAAGGAATCTTTCAGGAGTTCGCTTTATCCCCATGAGCTTCACACCTACGTCAAGCAACTATGCCGGACAACTGTGCGCCGGGGTGAATATAGTCATGCTGGACCGGAATACGTTGGATGCACCGGAATTGGGGATCGAGCTGGCGGCGGCACTGCATAAGCTGTATCCCCAGGATTTTAAGATGGAGCGCATGATTGAGATACTGGCGAACCAGAGTGTCTATGATGCAGTGGCGCAGGGCCGTGATCCGCGGCGCATTGCCCAGGACTGGCAGGACCAGTTGGAGAAATTCCAGCAGCTTCGGCAAAAATATCTGATCTACAAATAAATTGAACTCGCTAGTCCACAGCAGCACATCCGCTTTTCTTTCAGGAAAGGCGACGATATGCCCGAGTGTTGATGTGCTGACTTCTTCCTAAGATCGGAGACAGTGCTTATGAGAAAGCGTCTCATCACCTTCGCGGTTTGTTCTGCAATGTTGTCGGTGACCGCAACGGGCTTCGCGCAAAACGGCAATGTGGTGAAGTACCACGCCACAATGAAAGATGTGAAATACGTCTACGGAGTGGCGGAGCCGGTGGCCCATTTGAAATCAGGGGACATTCTTGAAACCAATAGCGTGGATGCGTTCGGCAATGCCATCCAAAAACCGGGCGACAGCCTGAGCCTGGTAAAGGGTGATAACCCGCTGACCGGCCCGTTTTACATCGATCAGGCGCAGCCGGGCGATACACTGGCGTTGAAGTTTCTGGATTTGCAAGTGGACGGCGATCAGGGGGTGGGTGCGCTTGTCCCTGGCTTCGGAGCACTGAATGAGACCATCTACACGCCAATGCTGCACACGCCGTTACCGGAAAAGATCTGGTTGTATCCCATCGATCACGCCAGCAACACGGCAACGTTCAAGGCGCTCGATTCGAACTTTTCGGTGAAGATTCCGCTGCATCCTTTTTTCGGCTGCATCGGGGTGGCGCCGGCGGGAGGAGAAGCACGCAGTTCGATTGTGCCGGCAGAATTTGGTGGAAATATGGACTCTCCCGAGGCCAGCGTCGGTAACACGCTCTATCTTCCGGTGAATGTAGCCGGGGCGCTGCTCTATATGGGCGATGGCCACGCCGCCATGGGCGACGGCGAAGTGGCGGGAACGGCGATCGAAGTGCCGCTACGCACCCGACTCCAGATAAGCGTGATAAAAGGACAGAAGATTAGCTGGCCGCGTTTCGAAAGTGAAAACACGCTCATGACGGTTGGCGCGTACCGTCCGCTGGACGACGCGTTGCGCATTGCATTTACCGAGTTGGTGGGATGGATTCACAACGACTACGGACTCTCGGAACTGGACACTTACGAGTTGCTGTCCAAGGTGGCAAGGATTCATCTGAACGAAATGGTGGATCCGAACTACGTTGTGGTCGCATCTATTGAGAAGAAGTATCTGCCCGCAAGAAAGAAATGAAAGTGCTTTTGACACCGGGTACTTCCTTCCTAAGGCTCGTTAAATGACCGCTGAATCCAAACGGGAGTCTGATTTTATGAGCGCAGTTGAGTCCAAGACACCTGTTGCTAATCCTTTCTATCGCTGCGCCGGCCCGAATTGCGGAATTGTGAAAGGCAATACCGACCACTGGTGGCTGATATGGACCTCGTTCGCAGAATTCAACAAGCCGGTGCTTTACCTTTGCCCGTGGGATGAAGAGATTGCGAATCGGGAAGGAACCTTGCATGTATGCGGGGAGCTTTGCGCGCAACGTTTGCAATCGCAATACATGGGGAACGTGCTCGAGAACCGGCTGCGGCGGAGTAGCGGGTAATGATGCGTCGAGCAAGACTATCGCGGCGGCAATCGAAGATTGCGTGAGTAACCTTTGCACGGCATGGCCGCATCCCACCTGACATCCATATCGCTATTTGCGCCTATACTGAGGTTCTGCTGCTCTGACGTTCAGCTTCGGAGAGGATATTCATGCATCATGCTTTCGTTTTCCTGCTCATTTCCGTAATGGTTGCAGGGCAGGACCGTCCTTCGCAAAATCAGAACACCGAGTCGGCTAGTACGGTTACAGCGCACACTGGTGATTCGAGCGTGACCATTCCGGCAGGTACCAAGGTTCCGCTCGCGTTGAAGCAGGCCATTTCCACTAAGAACGCTCATGAGGGTGATGCGGTGTATGCCGAGACAACTTTTCCTGTGGTCAGCGATAACCGAATCATTATTCCTGCGGGTACGTATGTGCAGGGCAAGATCAGCCACATACAGCGTCCGGGGCGGGTTAAGGGACGAGCTGAATTGCTTATGCATTTCACGACTCTGATTTATCCCAGTGGGTACACGGTGATGTTGCCCGGCGCGGTGGAGAACATGCCGGGCGCGGACAAGACGTCGATGAAAGGCTCGGAGGGTACAGTCCGCCAGGACAGTCAGACCGGGCAAAAAGTTGGCACCGTTGGCAGTACGGCGGCGACGGGTGCCGTGATCGGTGGCTTAAGCGGCGGTGGAAAGGGTGCGCTGATCGGTGCCGGTGCCGGAGGCGCGGTTGGGACTGCTATTGCGCTCCTCACTCGCGGAAACGACGTCCGTCTGGAGAACGGTACGTCGGTGGAAATGACCATTCAGCGTCCGGTGACGCTAGATGCCAGCCGAATTCAGGTGGCCGGGAAGTAGAGCGGCGGTTGCGCTTGTTGGCTCGCGCGGGATGACGTCAAGAGCACGGGCGAGGCGCCCCCGCCACACCTCATTTTCTTATTACTTCTTCTTACTTCAAAGTGAACATGGCGTTCACGTGGGCGGTGATTAGTACATTCTGCGGGGTGAATTCCTCCGTGGGAGCAGCGACGTTAGTCCTCATCTCCATACCCATGGCGCGACGGGCCATGGGTATGGGCCGTACGTTTTCGAAAGTATCCACCGATGCATAAGACAACTCGCCTAGCGTGCGGCCGCTGGCACGGGCCACTGTTTCGAGCGCCGCGCGGGCATGGCGGTAGGCGTCTTCCACCGCCTTACTTTTGGCTTCGTCAATATTTTCGAGAGTGTAATTTACCGACTGGCTCTGGCTCACGTCGGCGTCCGCCAGTTGCTGAGTGATGGGTCCCACCTTGGAAAAGTCTTTCAGTTTGACACCGACGCTGGTGGTCACGTTGTATCCGACTAGTTTGCGCTTGGGATTTTTCCAATCGTAAACCGGCTGTATGGAGTAGTAGCCGATTTCGGCTGTCTTCGGCTCGATTCCGTTGGCGCGAAGGATTTGCCGTGTCTGTTCTGCCTCTTTTGATGCCTGCTCGTAAGCGGCTTTTGCGGTATCCGCCTGAGCGGAGATATTGAACTGTATCAGTGCGGTGTCCGCTGGCGCCTCATATTTTCCGTCGGCGCCGGCAAAGACCGTGTTGGGCTGCGCCGTAATAGTAGGACGATCCTGACCTATGGCGATAGGTGACAAGAAAAGCCCAGCGAAGAATGCCGCGAGAATCTTAAGGGTTGACATCCGTTTTCCTCCGGACAAACTTTAATACGAGAGAAGTGCTTCTGCACAAAGAACGTGTTGAGACCTGAACCTTGCGGCAGAGTTAGACAAGAATATCGCACAAAGAAAAAGGCACGGATGATTTCCGTGCCTTTCTCCCCGTCGAGGACACCGCACGTTACGACGATAGTGTGCGGCGGTTAAGAAACTCAGTGCATGGGCACCTGAAGAGGATGATCCAGTCTTAATTCCAGTGTTGTGCCCTTGTCCAGCCGGAGGTCGTGGTCAGTGAGGAATCCGGTGAGCGCGCCGATTCCGGCACCGGCGCCAGCACCTATTCCGGCGCCGCGTCCGCCACCCGCGGCAGCGCCCGTAGCCGCGCCCAGTCCCGCGCCGACGGCGACAGCTTCGATCACGTGCCGCTTACTCATGCCCTTTCGCTGGATTTCGCCCTCCTCGTCGATTTGCTTTATCGCGTGTTCCCCCGGCACCCCAGTAACAGTCGCGATGAGGGGCATCTTGCCGTGATTGGTGTCAATCTCGTCGAAGCTCAGCAGCATCCGCGCGTGTAAACCCTGCTCGATTGCGCTGACATGGCCCTTGATCTTTTTACCGCGCGGGATGGTGGCTCCATTGGGAGCGACAAGATCTTCCGCCAGCTTGAGTTTGAAGTGTTTACCTTGTTGAAGCTTTCGGTTGTCGAGCTTGTCATCGAGCCGCGCCAGGAAAGTTGTTCCTTCGGGAATCACATTGGAATTCGGTAGGGGAGTGGTCACTGAATCGCGAGAACTTAGGGCGGGGGTGTTGGACGATTCCTGCGCAAAAAGCGGCAGTCCTGTCAATACCATCAAGGCACACAAAGCCCAGCGAGACCGGATTGGGGTCATAAGTAAACCTCAATTGAAAAAAGCTGAGTTGCTAGGGAAGTTTGATGCCGGGCGGCGGACAAAACGCTGCCCACGAAGTTGGACCTCAGAAAAAATCTAAGCTGGACAAATTACTAAGACGAGGTTTTGGCGCCAGTAGAATAAGCGGGGAAGCGGTAAACTTGCGAGTTGATTTCCTTCCGCAGCTCTTCCCAAATACTATCCGGTATCGTCAGAAATGTAGTGACGACTTCCGGATCAAACTGGCGTCCGGACCAGCGCTTGATCTCCTCTCGAGCGGCGGTCAGTGATTGTGCGGGGCGATAGGGACGGTCGGAGGTGATGGCATCGAGGGTGTCTGCTACGGCGAAAATGCGTGCTCCGAGGGGTATCTCCTCATTTTTCAGTCCACGAGGGTAACCAGTACCGTCAAAGCGCTCCTGATGCGAATATACGATTTCGGAAGCTTCTTGAAGAAACGGAATCCGCTTGAGCATCTTGTACCCGTGGTAGCAGTGCTCGCGCATGATGGTTACTTCATCCGGGCTCAAAGCTCCCGGCTTGCGCAGAATAGCGTCCGGGATGGCCATCTTGCCGATGTCGTGCAGAAATGCGCCACGCGCGATCACCGGAATTTCTTCCTTTAGCAAACCCATCGCCTTAGCGATTGCAATGGTAAACGCAGTGACCCGTCTTGAGTGTCCTTCGGTTTCCGCGTCCTTAAGGTCGAGCGCATCCCCGAGAGCTTCCAGAGTAATGTCGTAGGATTTCTCCAAGTCCGTCAAGGCGTTTTGCCACTGCTTGGTGCGGGCTTGCACTAACTCCTCAAGCTTGGTTTGATATGCCCGATTCTCAAGCTTTAAGCGCCGATTCTCCAGGGCGCGGCGAACCGTCGCCATCAACTGCTCACGTTCAAAAGGCTTTAACAGATAGTCGTAAGCCCCGTTGCGAATGGCCGCCAGCGCGACGGAAATATCGTGCACCGCGGTAACCATCACGACCGGCATATCAGGGTATTTCTCTTTGGTGCGCTCGAGCAATCCAATGCCATCGAGGTCAGGCATTAAGAGATCGGAAAGCATGAGCTCGAACTCTTCTCCCGAGTCGAGAAGGGCAAGAGCCTCGAAAGCCGAGGCTGCCTGCTTACATTGATAATGGCCAGAACCCAACATGGAGGAAACCACCTCGCGGATGGTTTCTTCGTCATCGACCACCAGGATTCGCTCGTTGGGCATTGGCCACACCAGTCTAGCGCCGATTCTATCCCAGTTCGCAGGTTCCTAAAGTAACCAAAAGGACGTGGAAAGCCGATTGGTTACTAACACAAGCATGGTATTAGAAAAAGGGGAGCTTTGAGTTCCCTGACGATTTCGCTATGCCATACGGTTATGCCAATGTAGTCGGGGGGCTAGTTGTGCCCCAGTTTACAGTCCAGGAGTCCGCTGCCCTTATTCTGCTTGCGGCCAGCATTTTGGTATTGCGAACATTCAGGGAGCGTTACCTTCTGACTTGGATCCTCGGCGGAGCCGCATATTTTGCTTCTCATTGGATCATTCGCGGGTTCGCAGTTGACCAGGCTCCGCCTCACCTGGAGGCAATCTCACAAGCTGTATTCATCGTAGCTATAGGACTGTTTACGGCTGCGATTTTCATCTACACGCGTGCCAGGAAGCTGATACTGCCGTTAATTCTGATTACAACAACAGTTGTAACCTATGCGGCACTGCGCGCCCTCTATTTACCAGAATCGTTGACCGGACGGGTGACGCTTGAAGTTTCCTACCGCCTCATCGCTGTGATGGCAGCAGTACAACTGATCCGATCGCGGTGGGGCCGTTGGGAAATGGCGCCGTGGCTGCTCAGTGGGTGCTTGCTGTTGTTGCACCTTGATTGGACGCCTCTGACCCGGCAAGTTCCGGCTGGAGTTGGCGCGGCTGATGTCCTGTTGGGCTTGAGCATGCTGCTGCTGGTTTTCGACGATGCCAAAATGCGGGGCAGGCGTCTCCGGGTCGTTAGTGCGATCACAACGACCATTGCCAAAGCCAAGCAATACGAACCGATGATGATTACGGCGTTAGAGGAACTTAAGGGCCTGATGAGAGCCCGGGGTGCATGGTTCCGCGTGCTTGAGGGCGACAGACTGGTGATCAGCCAGCACATCGGCCTCTCTCGGGAATTTGTGCGCGCAATGGGAAATCTGGATATCGACGAAACTCTCCGTGGCATTCTGCAGGAGGGCCAGCCCGCAGTGGTGAAGACCTCGTCTGTCAGCGATTCAGTTCGGGAACACCTGGAAGGTGAGGGCTTTCATCACGTACTCATTGCGCCGGTGCTGGGAAAAAAATCGGCGGTCGGGACACTGGCACTGGCCTGCGCGGGTAGCCGCTCCTACACGCCAGAAGAGATGGAATTTCTCGCTGCTGCCGCGAACCAACTCGGCATTGCCGTTGAGAATTTAAGACTACTGGAACAGGTCCTCCGCTCGCAGCGGCAGTGGATGAATACCTTCGATTCGATTCAGGACATCATCCTGGCGCACGACTCGGAATTCCGCATCATCAAGGCTAATCAGTCGCTGCTGCAACGCCTCGAACAAGCGCCTTTCGATGTAGTGGGAAACTATTGCGAGCTGGTTCTCCCCCGTAAGCACAGCGATTGGAAGGGTTGCCCCTATTGCGCGCGCGGGGACGCCGATTTTGTGGAGGGAGCCGACCCCTGTTTTGGCGGCTTTTCCATGGTCTCCACCTCGTCGTACAACGAGCATGCCAGCAAGCAAAAGGGAACTATTCACGTTGTGCGGGACACTACCGATAGGCGCGCGGCGGAAGACAAATATCGTCTCCTCTTTGAACAGGTGCAGGAAGGCGTGTTTGTTGCCACGCCGGAGGGCAAGCTGTTGGATTGCAATGACGCTTTCGTCAAGATGCTTGGCTACGATAATCGCGAAGAATTGATGGTCTTGAATATTGAGACAGAGCTGTATGCGTCGCCAGAACAGCGTGAGGCCTTCCGGCGAGAGGTAGAGCAGCACAATTACGTACGAAATTTTGAGATTACGCTTCGCAAGAAGGATGGAACGTTGCTCACCGCAGCAGAAAGCAGCTTTGGTAGTCGCGATCCTGCGGGCCGGATCGATCGCTATCAGGGATTCGTGCTCGACATGAGCGAGAAAAAGCGAGTGGAAGATGACATGCGCCGGCGCAATCGCGAGCTCAATGCGCTGAACGCCATGGCAGTAATCGCTACGCAGTCCTTCGATCTGGATGAAATCCTGAACCTGACGTTGCGCCAGGTCGTCTCCTTATTTGGCGCGGAGAGCGGGTCCATCTTTCTTTCTGACGAAGACGAGTGCATTTTTCGTAGGCGCGCTGCCTGGGGACAGCGCAACCAGGATCGGGCGCGTTCTGCCGAGGTCACGTTTCCGGATGGATTCGGAGATCTGATCATGCGCTCGCGGACGGAAGTCATCACGCAGGAATACCTGCCGCATTTGCCTCCGCTGGTGGCCGATTTCGTTCGTGCCGACGGCATGCGTTCCTGGATCTGGGTGCTGCTGTGGAGCAAGGACGCGCCAATGGCCATTATGGGCGTCAGTAGCCGTGAAGACCACGAATACAGCAGCAACGATGAAAGCCTGTTGGTGGCGATTGGGCGGCAATTGGCGACTACCATCGAGAAGGTTCGGCTGTACGAGGAAACATGCCGCGCGTATGAAGACTTGCGGCGCACGCAGGAGCAGTTGTTGCAGAGCGAAAAAATGTCCGCCGTGGGGCAGCTCATCGCGGGAGTTGCTCACGAACTTAATAATCCGCTCACCGCAATTTTGGGATACGCGCAGCTGCTGGAAAGTGAAGGGTTGAACGATCGAGCTTCAGACTTTGTGCGCAAGCTGTTCAAACAGGCGCAGCGGACGCATCGGGTGGTGCAGAACCTGCTGTCATTCGCCCGGCAACGCACGCCGCAGAAACAAGAAGTCCCCATCAGCTCGAGCAAGTGTTCCTCAACATCATCAACAACGCGGTAGATGCCATTTTGGAAGCCGGTCAAGGGGGCACACTAAAAGTTCGAGTTTCCAATCAGAATGGCCACGTGTCCGCTGAATTCCGCGACAGCGGACCAGGCATCAAGGATCCAAAGCGAATTTTTGATCCGTTCTATACCACCAAGAGCGTGGGCAAGGGAACCGGTCTCGGCCTGAGCATTTGCTACGGAATTGTCAAAGAGCACGGCGGAGACATCATTGCGCATAATCCTGCGGAGGGTGGAGCGGTTGTGGAAGT